>ERZ650301.260-NODE-260-length-14263-cov-5.874226_pt1 | contig 14263 bp, 19 predicted proteins | sample MGYA00376237_ERZ650301 | MGnify/ENA primary metagenome ERZ650301 (study PRJEB26733, sample SAMN07839255) | wastewater metagenome | biome: small river; feature: stream; material: water | place: USA: North Carolina | collected 2016-04-05 ...
CCATCAACACCGAGCTCATCCTCGCTGACATGGAGACCCTAGACAAGGCTCGCCCTCGCATCGAGAAGGAAGTCAAGGGCAAGAAGATGGAGCCAGCGGCTCTCGAAGCCATTGACGAAGCCAAGAAGGTGCTCGACTCGGGCAAGCCGCTTTCATCAAGCGATGTGGACCTTGGCCCGATCAAGGAACTTGGTCTACTCACCTCAAAGCCAATCATTTACGTTTTCAATGTTGACGAGTCAATCCTGACCGACGCAGCGAAGAAGAAGGCGCTCGCCGACTTGGTCGCCCCTGCTGAGGCAGTTTTCTTGGATGCCAAGGTTGAATCAGAGCTAATCGATCTATCTGCCGAAGAAGCCAACGAGTTGCTTGCATCTCTGGGCCAGGATGAGTCTGGCCTAGACCAGCTTGCCCGCATCGGTTTCGACACCCTTGGGCTGCAAACCTATCTAACCGTTGGCCCGAAAGAGGCTCGCGCCTGGACCATTCACAAGGGTTGGACCGCACCTCAGGCTGCCGGTGTTATTCACACCGACTTCCAGCGCGGATTCATCAAGGCCGAAATCGTGTCTTATGACGACCTAATGGCTGCCGGCTCAATGGCAGACGCCAAGGCCGCTGGCAAGGTTCGCATGGAAGGTAAGGACTACGTCATGAAGGATGGCGACGTAGTCGAGTTCCGCTTCAACGTTTAGTTTCGAGTCTGAGCAACCGGTTCAACCTAGGCATCAGCCGGTTGAACGACGTGACCGGGTTCACCTTGCTGAGCAAATAGAGCGCGTAAAGTGCGAGCGCAACCCACGGTGCAACCAGGGCAACCAAAACTGACACCAACCCGTAAACGGAAACTACAAGATTCATCAGCGTGCCCAACCGGGCGTATGTTTCGCCACTAAACGGCGAGTCATCTGTGACAGGCAAATGCCCCTTGATTCGCAAGGCGGCAAACAGGACTACTTGAATCGGAGCCTCGGCGAAGATCAGAACTCCGAACCAGAAGACAGCCGAAGGTGCGTTCGGTGTATTTAGGTTTTCACCAAGCAGGGCAGCGCCGAACGGTATGAGCGTGGCAAAAAGTAAGACAACGCCGTGTTGCCAGACCATCAAGGCATTTGGGCGCCCGGCAAACTGAGCCATCACGTGATACTGATACCAAATGGCATAGAGAACGAAGAATCCCATCAGAAACGAGAAGTAGACGGGCCACTGCTCGGCTAGTCCCGTCGAAAGATTCTCAGCCTCAGAGGCTTTCTTGACCGAACCGATCAAGTCGAAGCCCAAGAGCGTGAGGGCAATGGCAAAGATACCGTCGCTAAGTGCATCGATTCTTGAGTGTTCGATGTCTTGAAAGTGCTTCATTTTCAACTCCCCAGGTTGGTTTTGGGTAAGTTTAAGCGGAATCACAAATCCAGGCTCCAGTTCTCCACAGGTAAGTAGGTCACCCAATGAAGCACGATTTTCTCTACTCGGTAGAGCGCGAGTATCCAGTCGGCCTAGACCGCCTATGGGAGTTGTGGACCACCGCGAGTGAGCTCGAAAAGTGGTACCACCCGACCGACCTAGGCACCGTGCCGGGAACTTTCACCTCGGTAGCCGTTGAGGGTGGCCTTTGGACCGCCGCGATTGACGTGCCGGCCTTCGAGTTCGTTGCCTATTTCTTCGGCTGGTACACCAACGTTGTGCCTCTAGAGCGCCTTGAGCACACCATGAGCTACACCCAATCCAAGGATGAATGGCTCGCGCTCGACCAGGATGCGCCGCACCACAAGGTCGTAGTCGAGTTTGAATCGCGCGGCGATAACTCGTGGGCAAAGTTCTCGCAGTATGGCGAGATGCCTGCCGAGCAGATTGAAGCGACGACCGTTGGCATGCAGAGCTACTTCGAGTCGCTCGCCAACTACATCGCTAGCTAAATAGTAGGCTCTTGGCCCGCTCGGCCATAAGTAAGTAGCCTGCGGCGTTTGGGTGCAGGTGATCTGGCATCAAGCCGACATCGCCGCTACTAAAGAGTTCTAGGCCGTCAACATAGCTGAGCTTCTCGTCGCCTCGTTGCACCACAATGTCCTCGAGAATTTTTCGCACGCCTTGCAGTGTCAGCTGACCTACCCACTCAACTGGGCTAAATTCTGAACCCAAGACCTGCCCTGAGGCATTTGTAATGACTGGGCCCGGCTGCGCCTCTAATCCAGGGCAGTAAATCGGCGAGATTACTACGATTTTGACATCGGGTTGTTGTTCACGGATCAGGTCCAACATTGCCTGGACTGCTGGGATGAACGTGCGCTTGGTCATCGTCGCGCCAGCAACAACGTTGATGCCGAGCTTGAGAGTGATCAAGTCAGCGGGAATCGAGGCGATGGTCTTGGCTGCGAAGTACTCGACATTCGCCGAACCCGCCATCCCTAGGCTGGTGAGATTCAAATTCAGATCATGAGCAATGCGCGATGGCCAAACCCCGAGCGGAGAATCGGCTTCAACGCAGTGGCTAATCGATGAGCCATAGTGAGTCCAATTAAACGTCAGAGGCGCAGCCGCAACCAGTTCGGCATCCGCTCTCAGATCGAGAAGCTCAATCTGACAGTTGTGTGGCATCCAGACCGTGACTCGACGAGGTGAGCTGACTTGGCTCAGTTCGAAAGTCGCAATCGAATCTTCGCCTTCAACCGCTTCCACGGTTCCATCCGTGTACCAAATGCGGCGATTGCCGTTGTCGTGTGAGTGCGAAGCTTCAACACCGTCAGCCGCGATGGTCACCACGGATGGTCGGTTCGGCGCATCCAGGGTCGCACGATAGGTAAGGGTGATTTGGCTGGCTGAAGTCTCAAATTCGAGGCTAACGCCGGAGCCCTGAGCCGAAACCTGTCCGGTAAGCGGGTCATGTTTGTGATGGAGTCTGGTCCACTCTGGCAGTCGATCGAAAACGAGCCCGCGATAGGTGGCTGAAATCACCGAGGTTCCGCGCAAAGCGCTGCGAATAAGTGCTGCGGTTTCTGGGTTCATCATCGACCTCTCTCGCCGCAATCCTAACCCGACAGTTAAACTTGCGGAGAGGAGACAAATGTTTGAAAACGGAAAGTTCCCGGCCGATTATGTCTGGAATGCAAAGGAAAGCTTCGAGCTGCAACTCGAGGCGCTGGATGCCGCGCCGGTTTCGGCTCTTCAAGAGAAGTACTTTCTGCGCAATCTGTTGATTTCACTAGAGCTTCACTTCGCTGGTCGCAATCAGGCACTCGAGGCAGAAGGTGGTTCGCTGCAAGAGCTGCGCGATGCCGCCATTTTGATGCTTCACGACGCCAAAACCCCAGTCGCCAGAGCCTATTTTGAAGAGCTACTCGGCGACGTATTCAGCGAGCTCGCTGACTCGTTCCTCGAATAGTTATAACCAAACTGTGAATCGCCCGAGAATCGGGCTGCATTGTTGCCACACGCACCTAGTCTTAGAGCATGAGCATTGCTGTAGGTACCAAAAGCGTTACTAACTTCAACGAGGTGCTGACGAGAGTCAAGGCTGCTGGATTGATGAACAAGAAGCCAAGCTTCTACATGATTCGTCTAGCCGTGATTTCGGCCCTAGCGGCCGGTCTCTGGACGGCAAGTGCTTTTATCGGCCAAGCCTTCAACGAAAACCCGGTCTGGATCATCGCCGGGTTTGCAATGGCTGGACTGCTCGGTGTTCTCTCTGCCCAGTACGGCTTCATTGCCCACGAGGCAGCGCACCGACAGGTCTTCCGCGGTAATAAGGCAAACGACTGGCTTGGGCTCATCCTTGCCAATCTTTTCGCCGGACTTAGCTATGGCTTCTGGATGAAGAAGCACAATCAGCACCACAAGTTGCCAAACCAAATTGATGCCGACCCAGACATTGCGATCCGAATCCTGAGCTTCACTCCTGAGTCGCGCAACAGCAAAAAGGGCATTGAGCGTTGGTTGAGCGAGCGTCAGGGTTACCTGTTTCCGTTCTTGCTGTTTCTAACCGGCTTTGATCTTCTGCTCGACTCGTTTGCTGGGCTCGGTCGCAAAGACAAGGCGCTAAAGACCCGCCTTCTCGAATTCGGCCTAATGGTGGTTCGCCAGGCGGCCCCTTATGTAGCCATGGGACTCATCTTCGGCTGGCTCTGGGCTATCGCGCTGTGGGTGTTCCAGATGATGATTTTCGGCTTCTTCATGGGCGCTGCCTTTGCGCCAAACCACAAGGGCATGCCTTTGGTTCCAAAGGACGCGAAGCTAGATTTCTTCTCGCGCCAGGTATTGACTAGCCGCAACATCCGTGGCAGCTGGTTGAAGGACAACCTGATGGGTGGGCTGAACTACCAGGTCGAACACCACCTGTTCCCTTCGATGGCTCGACCAAACCTTCGCAAGGCACACGCAATCGTGGGGGAGTACTGCCGACAGAACGACATTCCATTGATTGAGATGAACCTCATCGCCAGCTATGTCGTGATTATCAAGTACTTGAGCAAGGTGGGTTTGAGCAACAACGTTGACCCATTCGTGTGCCCGATGGTTGCAACACTTCGCCCTCGCAGCTAACTCACAAAAAACACTCGACAGGGTGTAGGTTTTAGTCATGATTTTTACTGAATTGAACTGGGCTGCCGTGGCAGTCGCAGGCGTTGCCGGCATCATTATTGGCGCCGTATGGTTTGGCCCTAAGACCTTCTTTCCGGTCTGGTGGAAGCTTCAGGGCAAGCGTCCTGAAGACGCCGCTGGTGGTTCGAACATGGGAGCGATCTTCGGCGCGACCTTTGCAGGCGCATTCGTGCAGGCTATCTCGCTAGCGATTTTCCTCGAACTTGCCTTCAAGGTTGACCCAAACTTCGGTGTTCTAAATGGTGGAATCGCTGGCGCCTTCCTAGGTTTCGGAATCGGTGCCGCTTCGTCGCTTTCACACCGACTTTTTGGAGGCCAGGGATTCCGTGTCTGGCTTCTTGAAATCGGTCAAGACATCGTGAGCCTCACCGTCATGGGGCTGATTCTTGCTGCCTGGCGCTAAGCCAAATCAAGCGAGCCCCAGATGTCGGTCATCGATGACTTCTTGGCTGGAGTTTCCGAACCTCAGCGAACCGTGCTTCAAGAGTTGCGCGAGCTAATCCTCGAGTTCATCCCTGAGGCTGAAGAGTGCATTTCTTACAACCTGCCGTGCTTCAAAGTGAACGGTAAGGGCATCGCTGGCTTCGACGCCTACAAGAATCACAATTCTTACTTTCCATTCAGCGGGCAGGTTTTCAAAGAGATGCCGGCTGAACTAGAAGGTTACGTCTTCACAAAGGGTTCGCTGCACTTCAGCAAGACCGAGTGTCTGCCTCGAGAGCTAGTTCAGCGTCTAATCGAAGTTCGCTTGGCGCAGGCTTTTTAAATCGTCGGCGGCTTTTAGATAATCGGCGGGCGACCATACTTGGTCATGATGCCGATGGTCTTCCACGAAAGCTTGCGACGAACCGCCGCTGCGCTAAATACATAACCCTGATCGCTCAGGTCCATGCGCATACCCGCGAACAAACCTTTGAATAGTTCGCGAAGTTGAGTCTTGATCGCATACTTGCCGGATGGGTGAGGAATCTTGCCGATCATGATCTTCACAAAATCAAGCGCAAACCAGGCGAGTGGGTAAATCACCAGGAATGGCACAGGCAAGTTGCGACGAGCCATGACGACCTTGTTGCGCATACCGAACCAAATGCTCTTGTCGTGGCGCTCAGGGCCCACCGGAGGGTGGCTGACTACGAGTCTTGGCTCGTACCGTGTCTCAAAGCCGTTGTTCCAGACCCGCCAAGCGAGATCGGTGCCTTCGTGGGCGTAGAAGATTGGCTCTGCCCAACCATTCGATTCGATGAAAGCCTTCCATCGAATAACCGTCGCGCCTTCCCAAACTGAGAAGGCGGCAAATGAATCCATGGTCGGGGTCTTGTCTGCGCGTGGAATCCAATATCGTGGTCCAGACTCTTCGGTCTCATCGCTCTGACCGATGCGAGTGACGACCTTTGGTTGCACTAGGCCCAGCTTTTCGTTGGCCTCGAAAATCTCGACGGCACGCTCAATGAAATCAGAGCCAAGGATGTAGGCATCGTCGTCGATAAAGAGGATTAGGTCAGATTCTTTGCCTGAGGTCGCAGCCAGATCGCGAACTCCGTAGTTTCGGCCTGCCGGGATTCCAAGGTTCACGCCGGTTTCGACGACCGTTATGCCCGCCGGCACCTTGCCGAGGTCAACGGTTTCACAGTTGATTACCGTGACGATGTTCTTCGGCTTGATGGTTTGACCGAGAACATCGGCCCAAATGTGGTGCAAATCCTCATTACGGGTTCCCTGGGTGAGAATCACAACACTGACGCTAAGCATGCACTCAGTTTAGTTTGGCTTTAGGCTGGGGCTATGAAGCGACTTCTGGCGGGTATGAACCCGTGGCTACCGCCAATGATCTATGTGGTCATCTTCCACGTGATGCGCGGGGCTTACGGTGACGCGGCGATTTTCGCGGTTGGTTCCCTGGTTTTGATCGCCGACTGGAAAAAGTGGATCAAATGGTCGATGCCAGAACGGCCAAAATTCGGTCGATTGCCGGTCTTTATTGTCATCCTAGTTGCCAGCTCGGTTTTGTTTTTCTCGGAACGCGGCGGTTGGCAAGATGTAACACTGTTGCTCGTGCTCGCGCCGATTGCCCTTTCGCTTGTCTACTACCGTGACCATGGCCCGAAGCCCTCATCCACGCCGGTTATGAATCGCACCCGCTGGACCTGGCTCACACTCGCCGTGATCATGTGCGTTAGCGAACTCTTTGCTTACATCTGGGCAAACGCCTTCAAGGATGACAAGACCTACCCGACCATCTCGATAATTGTTAATCCCGTTCTCGAATCACCTTATGGCCGAGGCATATTCTTGGCACTTTGGATGCTCATCGGCGTTGGCCTTCTTCAGCTTTGGAGAAAGAAATGAACCTTTCGATTCCAGAGTGGGAGTATCTAGGCGTTATCTTGGCCGGGGTGATTCTGTGGCTCCTCGGCCGGTTCAGGCCCGATATTGTTGCGCCGTTTGGTGATTTGATTGCCCGCATCATGCACCATCGAAATACTCGATTAGCGGTGATGATCGTTTGGTGGTGGCTGGGTTGGCACTTCTTCACCTACTAGGGCATTTCTCTCATTGCTATATTGAACGAGTGCGAACTCTAAAGAGAATTCAGGTATTTTGTTCCCTAGTTACCATTTTGGTAGCCCTGTTTTCTAACTTCCCACAGTCGGCCAACGCTTCAGGCTTCCTAGTCTCTTCCAGTCCATCGTCCGACCAACATTTGACGGATCCTCCGGCTGAGATTTCACTGCTTTTCAGTGTTGGAACACTCCCTGCCTCTTTGAAAGGCGACGTCATCCGTGTCACGAATAGTGCCGGAATTGCAGTGGACAATGGAGAGACAAAAACCTCTGGCATGACCATGTCCATTGGAATGCGCCAAGACATCCATCCTGACCGTTACCAAGTTGCCTACCGTTATGTATGCGATGACGGTCACGTCCTTGTCGGCGCATACTCGTTCGTTTTGACCAAGTTTGAAGCATCTGTTCCCACAAGTACTCCTAGCCCTCAAAAGGTGAACCCTAAGGAGCCCAAGGTTTCCGCTACAAGCTCTAAACAGAAGCCGCCACTGGGGTCAACTCCCTCGGCGAGTTCAGCCCAAGTCGCGTCCGAATCAACTGAATCACAAAACCCGGCGCCAAGTGTCGATTCATCTGTTGCTGTCGGTACTCCAGCGGTCGATGAAAGTTCCTCTGCTAAAGGTAATTTCTCGCCGGTGTGGATTCTGCTATGGCTTGCGTGCGCAATCGGTTTCGGCGTGATTTGGATTACCGTTCGCCGCTTAATGCGACGAAATTAGAGTGTGCGAGGTGCCTGACCCACAACGACTGCGCCTGCGGCGACGTCGTGAGTAACCGTGGTGTTTGCGCCAATTGATGCGCCGTCGTTGATCGTGATGTTGCCGATCAAGGTTGCACCCGCGCCGATAGTGACCTTGTTGCCCACGGTTGGGTGACGCTTCACCGATTCGAGGGTCTTACCGCCGAAGGTGACACCGTGATAGATGTGGACGTCATCGCCGATAACCGCGGTTTCGCCAATAACTACGCCCATGCCGTGGTCGATGAATAGGCGACGGCCGATGGTGGCGCCAGGATGAATCTCTACGCCGGTCCACAAGCGAGTGATGTTAGAAAGAACTCGCGACAGTGTGCGAAAACCGCGCTTCCACAACCAGTGGTTCACGCGGTGTTGCCAAACAGCGTGCAGACCCGGCGAGGTCATGAACATCTCGAAACGAGTGTTCGTCGCCGGGTCACGCACTAGAGCTGCGTCAATGTCCTCGATTACTCGAGAAAATAGGTTCTTTTGGGGCATTTAGTCCATCAAGTCAGAGTACAAAGCGGTTGAGAGGTAACGCTCACCGAATGAAGCCAAGATTACAACAATAATCTTGCCAGCGTACTCAGGACGGTTTGCAATCTGGTTTACGCCCCAAAGAGCCGCTCCACCAGAAATACCAGCAAGGATGCCCTCGTTGGTTGCCGCGGCGCGTGCCCAAGCGAATGCCTCTTCGTTTGGAGCGTCTAGAACCTCGTCGTAGATGCCGGTGTTTAGCACTGGAGGGATGAAGTTTGCGCCGATGCCCTGGATAGGGTGACCAGCCGGTGATCCACCGGTTAGCAGCGGTGAAGCAGCAGGCTCAACTGCGATGATCTTGATCTCTGGGTTTAGCTTCTTCAGAGCCTCACCAACACCGGTGATGGTTCCACCGGTGCCGATGCCGGCAACAACGGCGGCAACCTTACCATCGGTGTCGTTCCAGATTTCCTGGGCGGTGGTGGTTGCGTGGATGAATGGGCCAGCTGGGTTCTCGAACTGCTTGACCAAGATTGCACCGGTCTCAGCCGCGATTGCCTCTGAACGTGCGACGGCACCCTTCATGCCCTCTGGGGCTGGGGTTAGCACTAGCTCTGCACCGTAAGCGCGAAGCAGAGCGCGACGCTCCTTTGACATCGACTCAGGCATGGTCAAGATGACCTTGTAGCCGCGAGCAGCACCAACTGCAGCCAGTGCGATTCCGGTGTTACCCGAAGTCGCCTCAACGATTGCGCCACCAGGCTTTAGTTCGCCAGAAGCCTCAGCTGCATCAACCATGGCAATCGCTAGACGGTCCTTAACCGATGAGGTTGGGTTGTAGAACTCAAGCTTCGCGGCAACGGTCGCCTTTGACTCTGGGTATAGGCGGTTGACGCGTACTAGAGGAGTGTTTCCGAACGCTGCAGTGATGTCGTTAAGAATCGGCATGGTGTTCCTTTGTTTATGTGGCTGATGCTTGGATGAAGTTTTAGTTGAAAGCTGCCATGACGACGTCGTGGAGTTTTCCGTTTGTAGCAAGGACGCTCGAGGATTCCTCGGTTAGCGGGCCACTCAAAGCGCTGAACTGCCCACCAGCAAGTTCAACGATAGGCACTAGCGCTGCGATGTCGTAAATCTTCAAGTCATGTTCCGTAACAATATCGACCGATCCTTCGGCCAACAGCATGTATGAATAAAAGTCGCCGTAGGCGCGGGTTCGCCAGATTTTGCGGGAGAGTTCCAGAAGCTCTGGCAGCTTTCCTGACTGGTCCCAAAGTTGCAGGTTGTTGTACGAAAGCGAAGCGTGTTCGAGGTCGCCGATTGCCGAAACCTTCAAGATGCGTTCCGAACCGTCGACGTCGCGAGTCCACGAACCAATTTCTGGGGCAGCCCACCAGCGGCGGCCCAGAGCGGGCGCCGAAACCACCGATAAAACCACCTTGCCGTCGATTGCCAGGGCGATTAGCGAAGCCCAGACAGGAACTCCACGCATAAAGTTGGCGGTTCCGTCGATTGGATCGATGATCCAGGTTCGCTTAGGTCCAGACGCTGCGCCCTCGGTGTTGCCAAACTCTTCTCCGATGAGAGCGTCATCCGGGCGGGCTTCAAACAGGCGCGCCTTGAGGGCCTGCTCTACCGAGCGGTCGGCATCGGTAACTGGGCTGGCATCGGGCTTGGTCTCAACGTGTAGGTCTTGCGCGCGAAAACGGTCGAGCGAGATTGCATCGGCAATGTCGGCAAGCTCTAGAGCCAGTGAAAGGTCTTCGCGGTGAGTCATGTCTGCAATTCTATTTGTCGGTTTATTCAGAGTCGTTTGAGCGTTTTTCAAACGGGTCAGAATGTGTGGCCAGCGATGCGATTAGACGGCGCAGCGAGTCGACACGGTGAGCGCCTGAATCGCCCAAGGTCGAGTTTGCAATTGCGACATCGAGCTCACAGTCGGGCGCATCGGCGAGGTGGCTACAGTCGCGCGGGCAGGTTTCAATTACGTGCCATAGGTCCTCGAAGCTTCGCAGGATGTTCTCTGGCTTCACGTGGCCGAGGCCAAACGATCGAACGCCAGGGGTGTCAATGATCCACGCGTCGCTGAGTTGAATCGCTCGAACCGAAGACGAGGTGTGGCGACCTCGACCAGTGACTGCGTTGACGCCTCCGGTGGCTCGGAACTGGTCGGGTGCCAGAGCGTTAACCAAGGTCGACTTTCCGACACCAGAATGGCCAACCATCACGGTGGTATTGCCAGCCAAGAGTTTGCGCAGTTCGACCACGGATGGGTCATCCGAGCGATTCTTGATAACCGGAATGCTCAGGCCTTCGAAGTTCTTCAAGAAATCGGCCGGGTCGGCTAGGTCGACCTTGGTGATCACCAGGATTGGTTTTAGGCCGGCGTCATAGGCTGCGGCCAAGTAACGGTCGATTAGTCGTGTTCGCGGCTCGGGGTTTGCGATGGCTACAACAATCGCCATTTGGGTAGCGTTGGCGACGATGACGCGCTCGACCTGGTCAGAGTCGTCGGCACTGCGTCGAAGAAGCGAGGTTCTAGGTTCGACTCGAACAATTCGAGCCAAAGCGCCTACGGTTTCAGAGGTGTCTCCAGAAAGGGCAACCCGGTCACCAACGACAGCCCCGGCTTTGCGCAACTCTTTACCCATGGTTGCTGTGATTTGACGCTCTTCGCCTTCAAGCAACACGTGGTAGCGCCCCATGTCAACGCCGGTTACCAAGCCGATCAGGGCTTCTTTGTATTCCGGACGCTTCTTGGTTCGAGGCTTATTGCCCTTTGGGTTCGGGCGAATGCGCACATCCGATTCATCCAGGTCGTTTTGACCCGGATCTGGCTCATAGAGCCAACTCAAGCGTTGCCTTCAAGCATGTTCAGCCAGAGCTTGTCGAAGTCTGGCATGGTCTTCGAGGTGGTCTTGATATCTTCAACCTGGATGCCTGGAACGCGAAGGCCAATGATTGCACCCGCAGTGGCCATACGGTGGTCTTCGTAGGTCTCCCAGACCGCTCCGTGCAGGTTATCGCTCGGGTCGATTTCGAGGCCGTCAGCTGTCTCACGAGCGATGCCGCCGATGCGGTTGATTTCGGTGGCCAAAGCCGCCAAGCGGTCGGTCTCGTGGCCGCGCAAGTGCGCAACGCCACGGATTACGGTCGGTGAATCGGCGATAGCCGCAAGTGCAGCGATTACTGGGGTCAGCTCGCCGCCGATCGAAAGATCGATGTCGATGCCGTGAATCTCGCCGGTGCCGGTGATGGTCAAACCTGCGTCGGTGCGCTCGATCTTGGCGCCCATCTGCTGCAAAATGCCATCAAACTCATCTCCGACCTGGGTCGTGCTGTCTGGCCAGCCGGTGATAGTCACCGAGCCACCTGCGACCATTGCCGCGGCAAGAAACGGGCCGGCATTCGACAGGTCTGGCTCGATCGCAAAGGTTCCACCGTTGATTGAACCGGGTTCAACGCGCCAAGTAGGAAGGCCGTCCTTGCCATCGAGGTTGGCGGTCGAAATCTTAACGCCGCGCTTCTCGAGGCAGTCGAGTGTCATCTCGATGTGTGGCATGGATGGAAGGTGTTCGCCGTCGTGCTGAAGTGTGAGGCCGTTTTCAAAGCGGGCAGCTGCGAGCAGAAGCCCCGAAACAAACTGGCTAGAAGCCGAAGCATCGATGGTTACTGAGCCGCCAGCCACCGAGCCGTTGCCGTGAACAGTGAACGGAAGCGCGCTGGCGCCCTCATCCGTGACCTCGACGCCAAGTGCGCGAAGTGAGTCGATTGTGGTGTTCATCGGGCGGCGCCGAGCAGCCAGGTCGCCGTCGAAACGAACGTCGCCCTTCGAGAGCACTGAGATTGGCGGCACGAAACGCATCACGGTGCCGGCAAGACCACAGTCGATTGATGCCGAACGGTCGAAAGTAGCGGGGGAGACCTTCAAGTCACCGTTAGGAAGCACTTCAATCTCGGCGCCGAGCAGACGCAGGGCCTCGATCATTAGGGCAGAGTCACGCGATGCAAGGGGAGCGGTAAGCAAGGTTGGCTCACTGGCAAGTGCCGAAAGCACGAGCTCGCGGTTGGTCAGAGACTTCGAACCGGGAAGCGAAACGACCGCGTTGAGCGGGCCAGAGGCAACCGGTGCGATCCAGGGCTGGGAATACGAAGTTTCAGACATTGGTTCAAATTTACCATGACGAGTTTGATGGCCACGGGGTCTTTGCCTTTAGGGCGGAGGCTAGACTCAAAAACGATGAAAAATTCGATTAGCGCAGCCGATGAGGCGCGCATCCAAGCCTTTGAGCAGCAGGCTTTGCCGCTCATGCCGCAGCTTTATGGTGCGGCGCTTCGCTGGACCAGAAATCCTTCTGACGCAGAAGACCTGGTTCAAGAGGCATTTGCCAAGGCTTTTGTGGCCTGGGGGCAGTTTCAGCAGGGCACAAACCTGAAGGCATGGCTCTACCGAATCATGACCAACACGCACATCAACATGTACAACAAGCGTGCGAAAGACCAGGCCAAAGGCGGCTTGGATGACCTCGAAGACTGGCAGATTGGCTCTGCCGAGTCGGTCACTTCACTGGCATCTCGCTCCGCCGAACTAGAGGCGATTGACAATCTTCCTTCGGAAACCATCCGCAAGGCGCTGCACGACATCCCAGACGAATTTCGCATGGTTGTTTACTATGCCGTCGTCGACGGGTTGCCATACGCCGATATCGCCGAAATCATGGACACGCCGATTGGTACCGTGATGAGCCGCCTTCACCGCGGTAAAAAGATGTTGCGCAAACTGTTAGCCGACTACGCAGCCGAGGAAGGCTACGACGTTTCAAGCAAGACCGGAGGCTCAAATGACTGAGTTTGACTGCCAAGAGACCAAACGCCACGTGCACGAATACCTGCACAACGAGCTGAATGAGTCTGAAATCGAAGACATTACCGCGCACCTCGCCAACTGCGACAGTTGCGAGACTGACTACGACATGGAGAACCTAATCAACGGTTCGATCAAAGAGGCCTGTGACGAGGCTCCACCAGAAGAACTAGCTCAGCGAGTTCTGGCTGAAATCCGTCGCATCCAAGCCAATGGCGGTACGCACGCCATCTAGTCACTCAAGCGACGATTCTTACTCGAATTAGTTATCTACCGAGAGGCCGAGCCACTCATACCAACCACGGTTGAGCACCAACCATGCGATTAGTCCGTGGCCAATCTGGCCTGGCAAGTGGTTCTCGGCAAGATTAATCTCTTCGTTCCAACCCTCGTGATCAACGAGTGGTCTGAAGCAATCCACGAATGGAATCCCTCGGCGCGCCGCAACGTCTTCAAAGCCTGAGGCCAGGTGTTCAATCTCGCTGTTCAGCTCTGGATTGCGGTGCGGGGTAGGGCCCACCAAGAACGATTCGATGCCGGCGCGCTTTGCCTCATCCACGATGGTTGCGATGTTCAATCGGCTTCGTGAAATCGAGATTCCGGCAGCTGGGTCGGCGTTGCTCAGCGCAATCACCAAGCGATTTTCGGTGTCCGCGCTGAATCGGCGCTTAACCTCATCGGTCCAGCGTTCGGCAAGCATGCTCGTAGTTTCATCTGGTGCTGGAAGCACGAAAATGTCGATACGCGGTGATGTCGACGGAGTTTTCGCAGTTACGCGGCCCACCCAGCCCATACCTTTTGGGTCACCAGCTGCAGAGACAAGACCATCGCCGAGAACGACGATGCGGATGTTGCGTCTTGCCTGCTCAGTCATCGTTTATCGTGCGAAAGCGCGGGCGACTAGGTCTGCCTGCTCTGCCGCGTGACGCTTAGCCGAACCAGTTGCTGGCGAGGCACTCGCTGGGCGAGAAACAAGCTTGGCAACCTGACCGTTCATGTAACGAGGGAGGAATAGACCGATGT
>ERZ650301.264-NODE-264-length-14206-cov-4.998021_pt1 | contig 14206 bp, 10 predicted proteins | sample MGYA00376237_ERZ650301 | MGnify/ENA primary metagenome ERZ650301 (study PRJEB26733, sample SAMN07839255) | wastewater metagenome | biome: small river; feature: stream; material: water | place: USA: North Carolina | collected 2016-04-05 ...
CGCAAGTGCTCAGGCGGTGCGAATTGCAGTAAACGCCGATCGCTATAGCGAAGCCACCCAACTCGAATTCGGCGAAGTCGTTAACGAGCGCATCATGGCTTTAAACGGTAAGAACACGACCTGGAGCGCTATCAAGCTCGAGGGTTCTCCTTGGCAGGTCACCGTTACCTACGAACAAGACGGCAAGCCAATCGCCGCCGTGTGGTCTTTCGATCAACGCAAATTGATCTTGTCTCCGGAAAACGAGATTGCGGTGAAGTTTGCTACTGGAAACCATGCAGTTACCCCAAAGGCTCGAATCGAAGATTCAATCGTGACCCAGGTCATCCCCTTGCCAACCGCAGTAGTTGAAGAAGAAACCGAAACCCCCACCCCGACTGCAATCGCCTCGGTGCCACACATCGCTCCGGTCAGTGCAATCGAAGAGCTCACGCGAGCCAGCGTCTCCGCTCACGAGGCAGCAGCCGAGCCAGAACTGGAATCTGAAGAGTCGCCGCTAAGTGCGACGGCCGATCTACTCGAGGCACTTCGAAAGAAGCGTGCCCAAGCGGCAGAAACCGCTGAGGTGCCAAAGCAAGTTGAGTCAGTACCTACAGTCGACGTTGCACCAGCTACTCAACCGACTGTTGAACAAGATGAAGCTCCGGTCGAAGAAGTAGCTCCTGCGCCAATCTCACCGCCTAAAAAGGGTCGACCGAGCATGCCTAGCTGGGATGAGATCGTTTTCGGCACCAAGACCGAGGACTAATCGGCAAGGACTCCGAATTTCAACAGCGGAACTGATAGTTCGGTTGTGGTGATTCCCCCATGCTGCCCAATCATTCGCAGACTTTGAGGCTTGGCAAAGGTTCGATGGTAAACGGCCGTGCCAGGTGCCGAAATCAAGAATAGGTCTGGAAGAAATTCCTGATTGGCGATCGGTTCGGCCAGCCATCCTTGTTCAGAAAGTTCGGCCGGTGTCGCAACAATGACTCTTTCGGCGAGTTGCTCTTGCAATTGCAACTGACGCAACTTGATCTCGGTGCCGCTTTCGAAATAGAGAAATGCGTTTCGAGGGTCACCGGTTACAGCGATGAGACCTGGAATGTCGAATTCGTCCAGAAGAATCTGATTCTGGCGTGGAACATCGACAACTCCATGGTCCGCGGTGAGTAAAACTGCTGTCCCAGCCGGAAGTGCGGTAACGAGACGCTTGACAGCTGAATCTAGGTCTTCGAGCTTGTTTAGCCACTCAGGTGACTCAACGCCGGAACTGTGTGCGATCGAATCGAGTTCCGGAAAGTAGAGATAAGTCAGCGATTTTGCCTTGGCCGCGAGTATCTGAAGACTAGTGTCGATTCGTTCGTCAAAGGTCCTTGCTGGCAGATACTTTGCACCGGTCATGTTTAGGCGAGTGAAGCCAGACTCTGCATACTCCCCCGGTCCAACTGTGAAACTCTGAACGTTTGCCTTTTCGGCGAGTTGCGCTACCGAATCTAAGGTTTGGAATTCTTCTGGAGAAAACTCCTCCGACCAACCAGACAAGAGGTTTCTCACTTCGTTGGTTTTGCGGTCGTACACCGAGTAACCGAAGACTCCATGACTCGAAGGCTTGGCTCCAACGCCAAAGCTCGTGATTGCAGCGGCGGTTGTTGTCGGAAACACCGTGTTGATGCTCTTAGAAGTCTTTAGTGAAGCATTCAAGAATGGAGCATGGCCAGCCGCATTACGAAGATTCTCGGCCCCAAGGCCATCAACGAGGATTACACATACGCGTTGGGCACTTTTGAATCCGAGTCGATTGTTCTTGCCGGTGATTGATCCGAGTGCGCTGATAAACACATCGGAAAGCCTCCCAAGAGTTTTGGGGGCGGCAGGTAGCATCGTAGGCATCACCAATAGTCTGCCACAGCAGCAAACCAAGACCTGAGACCAGATGAAAAACGACTTTCCAGAAGAGCACCGCATTGTTGACATTGAGTTGTCACAAGAGATGCAGGAATCCTTCCTCGAATACTCGTACTCGGTTATTTACGCCCGTGCCCTCCCAGATGCACGTGACGGTCTGAAGCCGGTTCACCGTCGCATTGTTTACCAAATGGGTGAAATGGGTCTTCGCCCAGAGCGAGGTCACGTAAAGTCTGCCCGTGTCACCGGCGAGGTAATGGGAAAACTTCACCCGCACGGCGATTCAGCGATTTACGACGCATTGGTGCGAATGGCTCAACCTTTCAGTCTTCGTGTGCCACTGATCGATGGTCATGGCAACTTCGGTAGCTTGGATGATGGTCCGGCTGCCGCTCGATACACCGAAGCAAAGCTCTCGCAGGCTGCCATGCTCATGAACGATGGTCTCGATGAAGACGTCGTCGACTTCAAACCGAATTACGACGCTCAACTCTCGGAGCCTGAGGTTCTACCGGCGGCTTTCCCAAACCTCCTGGTAAATGGTGCGTCTGGAATTGCCGTGGGTATGGCCACCAACATGCCTCCGCACAACCTACGTGAGGTTGTCTCTGGCGCTCGTTACTTGCTAGAGAACCCGCAGGCAAACACCGAAGACCTAATGAAGTACATCCCTGGTCCAGACCTACCAAATGGTGGAATCATCATGGGCTTGGACGGCGTGCGTGATGCATATGAAACCGGTCGAGGTGTCTTCAAGACCCGTGCGCGTGTTTCGGTTGAAAGTGTCTCGCCTAGAAAGCTGGGGCTTGTTGTAACTGAACTCCCCTATCTAGTTGGCCCGGAAAAGGTTATCGAGAAGATCAAAGATGGCGTCAACAACAAGAAACTTCAGGGCATCAGTGACGTCACCGATCTAACCGACCGCGCCAATGGGTTGAAGCTTGTAATCGAATTGAAGACCGGCTTCGACCCTCAGGTTGTACTTGACCTTCTCTACCGCTTCACGCCGATGGAGGATTCCTTCGGAATCAACAACGTAGCCCTTGTGGACGGTCGCCCACTAACGCTGGGCTTGCGTGACCTGTTGGGCGTTTACCTCGCACACCGAATTACGGTTACCCGCCGTCGCACTGTCACCCGCCTCGGCAAGCGCAAGGCTCGGCTGCATCTGGTCGAAGGTCTACTCATCGCGATCGTTTCGATCGATGAAGTCATCCAGGTAATTCGCAGCAGCGATGAGGTTGACGAAGCCCGCCAACGTCTTCGCGACATTTTCGACTTGAGTGAACTTCAGGCCGAATACATCCTTGAGTTGCGACTTCGCCGCTTGACCAAGTTCTCTCGTATTGAACTCGAGTCAGAGAAGGCCACACTGCTAGCCGAAATCGCTCAGCTCGAGAAGATTCTTTCGTCAGAAGCTAATCTGCGTGCAGTAGTAAGTGCAGAGTTGGCCGAGGTCGCTGAGAAGTATGGCGATGACCGTCGCACGACTCTGATTTCTGAGGTTGAAGAGGTAAAGCCGATCTCGATGGCTAAGGCGGCCACGGTCAATGCCGAACTCGCAGATACTCCATGCACGATTGTATTGACCGCCAGCGGCTTCCTTGCGCGTCTCGATGGCCATCCAGCCGAGCTTGCCAGCTCAAAGCGCGCAAAGCACGATGCAATCGCGACTCGCATCCAAACATCGACCCGCCAAGACGTTGGTTTCGTCACGAGCTACGGCAAGATTCACCGCATTCACGCAGCCGACGTCCCAGGTTTTGGTGAGGTATTCGATGCAGGACAAGCAGTTGCGGCTCACGACTTCCTTGGCCTGCCGAAGGACGAACTAATCCTCACCGTAATTGAGCTAAATGAGACAGCCGAACTGGCACTGGGCACCGAACAGGGTGTCGTAAAGCGCGTTGTTGCCGACTACCCAGCCAAGGATGAATTCGAGATCATCTCACTCAAGGATGGCGACCGCGTGGTTGGTGCTGCATTGGCAACTGATGCATCGACTCTGGTCTTCGTGTCTAGCGATGCTCAGCTGCTTCACTACTCGGCCTCGTCGGTGAGACCTCAGGGTAGACCAGCTGGTGGCGTTGCCGGTATTAACCTCGACGAAGCTGCAAAGGTGATTTTCTTCACGGCTGTATCTTCGGCTGAAAATGCCGTTGTGGTCACCGCGGCAAACAGCTCACTGTCTATTCCAGGAACCGATGCCGGCTCGCTAAAGATTTCAGACCTCTCTGAATTCCCGGGCAAGGGTCGTGCCACCGGTGGAGTGCGATCTCAACGTTTTGTTAGAGGCGAGGATCAGCTCTACTTCGCATGGGTCGGTGACGAGCCAATCAAGGCGCTAACGGCCGATGGAAAGCCAATTGAGCTCAGAGGCGAGAAGGCCAAGCGAGACGCTTCGGGAACCCCTCAGCCAGCCGTAGTCGGGTCAGTAGGAAACTAACTAACGCTAGAAGTCTTCTAGCGGGTTTTACGCGTCGATTCGATCGCGTTCGAAGTCATCTGCAGAGTCGATGATGAAGTCTCGGCGTGGAGCCACGTCATTGCCCATGAGAAGTTCAAACACTTTTTCAGCTGCCACGGCGTCTTTTACTCGAACACGGCGTAGCGCTCGGTGACTGCGGTCCATCGTTGTCTCAGCCAGCTGGTCGGCGTCCATTTCACCAAGACCCTTATAGCGCTGAATTGGTTCTTTGTAACGCTTTCCAGCCTTCTCGAGTTTGATGAGCAGCGCTTCGAGCTCTTGCTGCGAGTAGGTGTACACGACCTCATTCGCCTTTGAACCGGCGTTGATGATCTCAACACGGTGCAGAGGCGGTACAGCGGCAAATACTCGACCCGCCTCGACAAGGGGTCTCATGTAGCGGAAGAACAGGGTCAATAGCAGGGTGCGAATGTGTGCACCATCGACGTCGGCGTCGCTCATCAGAATGACTTTGCCATATCGAGCCGCATCCAAGTCGAAACTGCGTCCAGAACCGGCGCCGATTACCTGGATGATAGACGCGCATTCGGTGTTTGAGAGCATGTCTGAAACAGAAGCCTTCTGCACGTTTAGGATCTTGCCTCGAATCGGCAAAAGCGCCTGGAAGTCGCTGCTGCGTGCGAGCTTGGCTGTGCCGAGAGCCGAGTCACCCTCGACGATGAATAGCTCTGAATCCATGGTGTCTTGGGTGCGACAGTCGACGAGTTTGGTCGGCAGTGATGAGCTCTCGAGCGCATTCTTGCGTCGCTGAGTTTCCTTGTGCGTGCGAGCCGAGATTCTCGACTTCATTTCGGCAACTATCTTCTCTAGGAGAAGTGCGCTCTGCGCTTTGTCGTCTCGCTTTACGCTGTTGAATCGTTCGCTCAGAGCCTTGGCGATGACGTTCGAGACGATGTTTCGAACCGCAGGGGTTCCGAGGACTTCCTTGGTCTGACCCTCGAACTGGGGCTCGGCTAGGCGTACAGTCACGACGGCTGTAAGACCGGCCATGACGTCTTCTTTTTCGATTTTGTCGTTGCCGACCTTGAGCTTTCGCGCGTTGGATTCAATCTGCCCGCGAAGAGCCTTCAACAGAGCCTGCTCGAATCCCGCAACATGTGTTCCACCCTTTGGAGTGGCAATGATGTTGACGTATGACTTTAGTTCGGTGTCGTACCCAGTACCCCAGCGAACTGCTACTTCAACCGCACATTCGCGCTCTACTTCGCGCGAGACCATGTTGCCAGACTCATCTAGGACAGGAATCGTTTCAGAGAACTTACCTTCACCCGACAAGCGCCAGGTAGCGGTGAGTGGAGCATCCTTGGCCAAGAAATCGGCGTACTCGACGATGCCACCCTGGTACTTGAACTCTTCGCGAGTTTTCTCGGAGCCGCGATCATCCGTGATGCCGATGCCTAAACCAGGAACCAAAAAAGCGGTCTGACGCGCACGCCCGACTAGTTCGTCGGTAGAGAAGTGTGCATCCTTGATGAAGATCTGCGGGTCAACCCAGTAACGCACGCGGGTGCCAGAAACTCCCTTGGCAACCTTGCCAACCTCGCGCAGGATCGAACCTTCTTCGAAAGGCTTGAAGGGGTTGGTTGGTGAAATTCCGCCCTTGTCGTCAAAGACTCCTGGTTCACCGCGACGGAACGACATCGCGTAGGTCTTGCCTTCGCGATCAACCTCAACGTCTAGTCGCTCCGAGAGTGCGTTCACAACCGAAGCACCAACACCGTGAAGTCCACCAGAGGCGGCGTAAGAACCAGAGCCGAACTTTCCACCGGCGTGCAACTTGGTGAAGACCACCTCAACACCAGATAGGCCGGTCTTTGGCTCGATGTCTACTGGGATACCGCGAGCCTTGTCGCGCACCTCAACCGAATTGTCCTTGTGTAAGACGACTTCGATCTGATCGCCGTGCCCGGCAAGGGCTTCGTCAACCGAGTTGTCGATGATCTCCCACAGGCAGTGCATCAAACCGCGCGAGTCGGTTGAGCCGATGTACATGCCCGGACGTTTGCGAACGGCCTCTAACCCCTCTAGAACCGAGAGATGGCGGGCTGAATAGTCTGAATTGGGCACCTCAAAATGCTAACCGCCGCGGGCTCGATTGCCCGTTTTGACACGGTGCCAGGCCGATATCAAAGCCAAAGACTTCGCAGTTAGCGAAATGCGGGCTTATTTGAAGGCAAAGGCCCAATAACTGTGTTCTTATTGTCTCGGAAGGGAAACACAATGAATCAAGAAGTAACCGCTGAAGCAGAAATCGACGCAGAAGAGACTCGCGAGTCACTTACCGCGCTAGACCGTTGCGACGTCTGTGGTGCGCAGGCTTACATCCGTGTTGAGTTGGCTAGCGGCGACTTGATTTTCTGTTCTCACCACGGCAACGAAAAGAAGGCACAGCTGGAGCCGGTTGCGCTTTCATGGCACGACGAGAGTTCAAAGCTACTCGTTCGCTAGTTCGCTCTCGAGCTTCCAAACTTCAGCAATAAGGTCGGCCAATTGGTCGGCCTTTTTTGCATCTTGGATTGGCTGCAGCGCAACGCCTGCACTTTGTGAAACGTCGGCAAGTAGCTGGTCGAGCAAGTTTGGATTCTTTGAAAGTACCGGCCCATGTAAAGCCGTGCCGATGAACGAACCCGAGCGATAGAACTCAGGCAAATCTGTGTCGACGTTCACATAACCAAGCAGATCGATTTCGCCATCCTTGACGACACTGAACTTGGATACGCGCTCGGGCAGCCTACTTGGTGCGGTTGCCTCTATGACTCCGGAAAGAATTGATTGTTCGAACCCGGTTGAAACCGCTAGAACCGGGACTCCGTTGGAAATTAGTTCTCGAAGTTGAGGTGCTAGCAGTCGAAATTCATCGCTAATGTCTAACCAAGCCGCCTCTGAGCCGTGCCCAATCAGAACGAAATTCAGTTGCTTCGAGAACTGTGCAGGTTCTAGTACCTCAACAATTTGAACCCGGTGACCACGCCACTCGAGCTGGCGGGCAAGCACCTCGGCATTGCCAAAGTCGCCGTTTAGGTTCAGGTGCTTAGGAAACAGAACTCCAAGCCGAATCATCGTTCAACCGCCTCTGGGTCAGTAAAGCCAAGGATGCGACGTGTTCTTCTCATCGCGTCGGCCGAGAAGATGACCGTCTTAATTCCATGTTCTGGCTTTGGAAGCGCGAAGAATGTCTCCAAGGCTTCTTCCAGATCACCGATCACTTGGCCAATCGGAATGTTCGCGTAGGCCATGCGCAAGGCAATCTCAGCGAAGTTGTATCCGCTGACCACATCGGCATGTGAGAGGTTGCTCATGTCCACGGCCCAGAGCCATGAAGGGTCGTGAACGTCTCGCCCGATGGCAACCATTATCTGAGATGGATTCGTGTTCAGGTTGTCAAGGTTCAGCTGAAAACTCATCGGGTTTTGAACCAGGATGAATTCGACATCTTCTCCCCCGACCTGAGCGATCTCGCCGCGCGCAAATACCGGTGGAAGCTCGTCAAGAACCTTTGCCGCCAAAGCTAGGTCGAAAGCGTCACCAAGGTATTCCTCAGCGCTTTGTAGTGCGGCTATGGAGTCCAGGGCGTAGTGCAGACCGCGGTTTGGCAGTGAAAAGGCTACGCCGACACCGCTTATCGTCGCAGTTGCATTCGAGCCCTCAACCGAGTTGATTTCGGCAGTAGTTGCTGGTCGTGGCAGTTCATCCAAGTAGGTAGGAGCAGCACCAAGCCCGTGCCTTGTACCAGCGATTACGCTCGCTGCAATACCAAACCAGCGCTTGGATGCCTTGCCTGGCAACTGCTGGCCAATCAAGACGGTGTTCTGATCATCGGCATTGAGCAGGACTGGTCCGCGCGTGCGTGTTGCCACGAGTTTTAGCTTGTCACGCACCAACGCAGGGTCGACAAAGCGATCAAGTTGATCTTCTAGAACGTTCAGGATGGTTGATTGGCGAGGGGTAACTCGCTTAGTAATTTCGGCGGCGTGCCCCTCATCCATTTCGAGAATGGCAACGTCTCCCGAGATTCTTCCAAAGAGATTCGATCGCTCAAGAATCGCTGAATAGAAGCCCTGTTCGATGTTGGCAGTAGACGGATTCGTGAATACCGACTTGCCGTGAGCGCGAGCAATCGCAACCAGCATCTTTGTTGTGGTTGATTTTCCGGCCGACCCGGTGACAACCACCAGTCCATCCTTGAAGCCGTTGAGAGTCTTCGCGAGAAGGCGCGGCGCGATCTTGCTAAGAATCAAACCAGGAAGAGCCGAACCTCCGCCGGGCCTCACCTTTCTGATGAGCCAGCGAGACGCCCGCCCAATCAGAATGGCTGGTAGATAGAGCACGTTAGTTCTCTAGATAGTCGCGAAGCATCTGTGAGCGTGAAGGGTGGCGAAGCTTCGACATCGTCTTCGACTCAATCTGACGGATACGTTCACGGGTAACGCCGAACTCTTCACCGATCTGGTCAAGGGTCTTCTGAACGCCATCGCCTAGACCGAAACGGCTGCGAATGACGCCAGCTTCACGAGGATGTAGCGAGTCGAGAATGCGCTCGAGCTCGCGCTGCAACATTGTGAAACCAACTGCGTCAGCAGGAACAACTGCCTCAGTGTCTTCGATTAGGTCACCGAACTCGCTGTCACCATCTTCTCCAAGCGGAGTCGAAAGTGAGATTGGCTCGCGACCGTACTTCTGAACTTCAACAACCTTTTCAGGGGTCATGTCTAGTTCGCGGGCTAGCTCTTCAGGAGTCGGTTCGCGACCTAGGTCCTGTAGCAACTGACGCTGAACGCGGGCAAGTTTGTTGATCACTTCAACCATGTGAACCGGGATGCGGATGGTGCGGGCCTGGTCGGCCATAGCGCGGGTAATCGCCTGGCGGATCCACCAGGTGGCGTAGGTCGAGAACTTATAGCCCTTGGTGTAGTCAAACTTCTCAACGGCGCGAATCAAGCCGAGGTTACCTTCTTGGATTAGGTCCAAGAACTGCATTCCGCGACCGGTGTAGCGCTTTGCCAGCGAAACAACTAGTCGAAGGTTGGCTTCTAGAAGGTGGCTCTTGGCGCGCTGGCCATCCTTGACCACCCACTTAAGGTCACGTTCGGCTTCACGGGTCAGTTTGCCGGCGGTAGCTAGCTTCTCCTCGGCGAACAGGCCGGCTTCGATGCGCTTGGCAAGCTCAACTTCGAGCTCGGCGTTTAGCAGCGCGACCTTACCGATTTGCTTTAGGTAATCCTTGACCGGGTCCGCGGTTGCACCGGTGATCGTGGTGGTCTGAACTGGGATGTCGTCCTCTTCGCGGTGCGAAAGTACGAGTGCACCTTCTGGAACGACGATCTTCTCTTTTTCGTCCTCGTCGTGCTCTTCGTCGTGCTCTTCATCGACGACGGTGAGGTCGATGGCTGAAGCTGCTTCTGCAACGATTTCGTCGACCGAAACCAGGTCGTCCGCGTCATCGATGTCTTCTTCGTCGTCATCGCCTAGCTTTGGAGCTTTCTTAGCCTTTGCAGGCTTCGCCTTGGTGGCTACCGGGCCGGTTGACTTTGAGGCCTTTGGCTCTGCCTTCACCTTTGGCTCAGCCTTAGTTTTTGGTTCAGCCTTTGCAGCCTCAGGCTTTGCCTTTGGAGCTGCCTTCTTTACTGCTGGCTTTTCTACAGCCTGATCAACGGCAGGCTTAGCTGCAGTCTTGGTGGTCTTTGCGACAGGTTCAGCTTTTGGCTTCGTTGTCTTGGGTGCGGCCTTAGATGTTGCAGGAATGATGGTTGCTTCTTTCTGTGTCGGTTCCCCCGAAGTTTTGTTCTGCCCTGGGTGCAGCAGGTTCGACAGGAAACCGCGCTTTTTGCCGTCTTCAGTGTTCTTAGCCACATCTACCTCTCAGAATCAACCATCTGCTGATCCGGGCATTACTAAGACCCATGTCAAATCGCGAAATGCGGATGACTGGGTCTTATTGCAATTATTGCACGGAAATAGCCATTTGCTGACCATTTACGTGTGCTTGCTGACGTATCAACCAAAAGCCTGTCGGTTTTTATTCCTGATTATTGACGCCGGGTTGCCGGTCAGCGTGAATAGCCTTCGATCTTGCGCGGTAAAACATCAACAATCCGAAGGTTATGACCAGCAATTCGAAGGGAAAAGCCAGCTTGAATCCGGCGAGTGAATAGAGCGGTTCGCTGCCTACCAGCCTCAGGGCATGAATCACGTCTAGTGCCACACCGACTAGAAACATACTCGTGAAGGTTGCAATGAAGCCGCCCGAGTTGATGATTCCGTTTGAAGAACCGAGTCGGTAAATCGGAATCGCGACTCGTGAATAGTCGAATGCAATCATCGAGGCCGGGCCACCGACACCGATGGCCAATACCAAGAGCACGATTTGCCAGAGAGGGTTCTGACCCGGAGTGAAGAAAATCAGCAACCAGGCGCACGCCATCAGACTGAATAGTCCAGTAACGATGACGTGCCTACGGTGTGGCCATCTGATACATAGATGACTGAGCACGGGTCCAACGAAGAAGCCGATAAAGACAAAGGAAGCCAGCAGCGACGAAGCCACTGGGCGAGGTAAGCCCTCACCTTGGATCATGAAGGGATAGCCCCAAAGCAAGATGAACATCGAGCCGCTGGATTGCATGGTGAAGTGCACCCAAAAGGCCTTTCGAGTTATAGGGTCGGTGATGTTGAACTTGAACTGCTGCCAAACTCCAAGTTGATCTGGTTTAGAGGTCTCATAGGTCTCGGGTTCATCTCTTAGAAACAAGAAGCCGAGACTTGCCGCTAAGAAAGCGAAAACTCGACGCGATTGAGAAGGCTGCCGTCCATCCGCTAACTCCGAGGATGTAGGCAAAAGGAATTGCAGATGCGATCTGGCCGAGCTGGCCGATGTTCGCGAAGAGTTGAGTGAACTTGGTAGCTCGCGGGCCTGGCAGCCAACCATTGATCAGACGAATCATGGACACGAAGACGAACGCATCGCCGAAACCGACCACCATGCGGCCAGCGATTGCCAGAGCAAAAATCGGCGAGACCGCAACGATCAAGTTACCAAGCCCAGTCATTAGGCTTCCAAAAATAATTAGACGTCGCGAACCAAAGCGGTCTAGGAGCATTCCAGTTGGTATCTGCATAGCTGCATAGACGGCCAATTGGGCTACGGCGAGAGTTGAGAGCGCTGCAGCTCCGACTTGAAATCTAGAAATCGCGCTTAGAGATGCGACACCCATAGAACTTCGCTCTAACACTGATACAAAGTAGGCGAATACCGCGACTGCCAAGATCAAGCGGACTCTGGCTTGAGTGGCTGATTTAGTCAGTTGAATCCTCGGCGGCATTCTTTCTTCTGCTCGCTAGGTAGTCTTCAAGCTCGGCCGCGATCTCATCTGCGTTTGGCATCTTGCTCTCTGGCTTTCGCATGGGCGACTGGTTTGGGCCAGAGGGGTTGTTTAAGAATCCCTGCTCGAGATTGGCGATCATTCGCGAAAGCTCTTCATTTTCGGCAATTTGCGTGTCAAGTTTCGCGAGGAACCTCACGCCGTCATCGCGAAGATCATCGGTTGGGAAGACTAAGCCGGTCGCGCTTGTCACCTGCTCAAAGGCTGCAACTGCGGCCTGGGGATAGTCGCTTTCAGACAAGTAGTGCGGCACCAGCATCACGAAGCCGGCGGTTGGCACCTCGTCGGCCGCGAAACGATATTCGAGCAGGTGCAGAACGTTACCTGGAACCTGTGTTTGAGGGCGCCATTCCGAAGTCTGCTCGATCAAGTCCTTGCGGTTTCCTGAAACCGTCACACCGACTGCGCGAGTGTGAGGAATAGGGAATGGAATCGCGTGGACCCAAGTGAAATCAGAGACCGCATAGAAATCAAGGATGAAAGCCATCGCTTCGCTGAAAGCTTCCCAACGGAAATCGGGTTCGTATCCGTGTAGGTAAAGGAACGGCTGTCTTGCTTCATCCCAAACCAGGTAGATGCCAAGAACAGCGGGCTCGTACGACTCGATGTGATCTTTTTCGAAGTACATCACCGGACGACGCGAACGGTAGTCCAGAAGTTCGTCGTTATTGAAGCTGATAAGCAGCTTGTGCTCGAGGTTTCCGAAAATCTGCTGAGCAAATTGCGCAACGGTTGAACCGGCGTCGGTGAAACCACTGAGGCCACCAATCATGTGCAGGCCGAGAGTGACTTCAGTGTCCACGTCGTGGATTGTGAATAAGTCGCGAGGCTGAACCATGTCTAAATCCTAACCTCGTCCTAAGGCTATTAGCATTGTGCCCATGACGAACATTAAGCTCGCGGTAACCTCAAAAATTCCTAGCTTCAAGGCCGGCCAGGCCTACGTGCTCGGTGTAACCACTTCGAATGGCAAGCTTGAGCTTCGTTCGCACAGGGTAGACACCGCATCGCTCTCGGCTCTAGACCTCGGCGTGCTCGGAGTGTCCGCGAAACTTGAGTCTCTGACCAAGCTCCCGGCACCAGAGGGAGCGATCTTTGCACTAATCGGCACCGGTTCAGAAGAACTCGACGAAGATTCCTTGCGCGAGGTCGGCGCAAGTGCCGCCCGTCAGTTGGCTGGCGCAAAAGAAATTATCTTTGACCTTCCTACCGATGATGATCGCGATGCTGTGAGCATCCTTGAAGGTGCCCTCCTTGGTCGCTATAAGTTCGAAAACACTTTCGCCAAGGCCTCGAAAAACAAGGACGCCCTGTCGTCGATTACAGCTCTCAGCGAGCACAAGGTTCCTAACCAACAGATCGAACGCTCACGCACACTAGCATTCGCAGTCGAACGTGTTCGTAACCTGGTCAACACTCCCCCGAACCAGCTCTTTCCAAAGAGTTTTGCCGACATCGTTTCAGCCGAGACGAAGAACGCCGACGTGAAGGTATCGATCCTCGATGAGAAGGCACTCAAGGCGCAGCGCTTCGGCGGCATCCTTGCCGTTGGTCAGGGCTCAAGCCGCCCTCCGCGTCTGGTCAAAATTGAATACATACCTAAGAAGGCGAAATCGCACCTGGCTCTGGTAGGCAAAGGCATTACTTTCGACACCGGAGGTATTTCGATCAAGCCTGCTGCATCGATGGTCGGTATGAAATACGACATGACCGGCGCGGCAACGGTATATCAAGCGATTCTCGCGATTGCCGCCTTGAAGTTGCCAGTGAAGGTCACAAGTTACCTTTGCTTGGCCGAGAACATGCCTTCTGGAACAGCGATTCGTCCGAATGACGTCATCGAGATTCGCAATGGAAAGACCGTAGAAGTCTTGAATACCGACGCGGAAGGTCGGTTGGTCCTAGCGGATGGGCTCTCTGCAGCCTCTGAGGAACAGCCAGACATGATTGTTGACGTTGCGACCTTGACTGGTGCTGCCCGAGTCGCCCTAGGCGACCGCTACTCAGCGCTGATGGGATCCGCGGATGCGGTTTCCGCTGTGGAGGCGGCAGCCTTCGACTCGGGAGAGCTGGTTTGGCACATGCCTCTGCCAGTCGAGTTACGTGCTCGCCTTGATACCGATGTTGCAGATATCGCCAATGCGAAAATCGGCTCTACAGCTGGTGGAATGCTTCTAGCCGGTGTCTTCTTGAAGGAATTTATTGGCACCTCGAAGAAGACCGGTCAGCCAATTTCTTGGGCACACCTAGACATCGCCGGAACCGCGAATAACGAGTCGGGAGCGTATGGATACACCCCGAAGGGAGCAACCGGTGTCGCCCTACGCACACTCGTATGTGTCGCCGAGGGAATGTCTCGCTAAATCTGCTGGCTTCAGGTAGTAAACTTGTCTGTATTCGTGAACCTTTAAAGGGAGAAATTCGTGGCTGACCACAACTTTGACGTTGTAAT
>ERZ650301.265-NODE-265-length-14195-cov-5.363861_pt1 | contig 14195 bp, 11 predicted proteins | sample MGYA00376237_ERZ650301 | MGnify/ENA primary metagenome ERZ650301 (study PRJEB26733, sample SAMN07839255) | wastewater metagenome | biome: small river; feature: stream; material: water | place: USA: North Carolina | collected 2016-04-05 ...
ATTTTACCGGTTGTAAAGGAAAACAGATGCTTAAAGACTTTCTCAAATTTGCGGTGCGCGGCAATGCCGTCGATATGGCCGTGGGTATTGTCATCGGCGCGGCTTTTGGCACCATAGTCAAAAGCCTGGTCGACGACGTCTTGATGCCGCCTCTGGGCTTATTGTTGGGCGGACTGGATTTTTCCAGCCTCTTTATCGTCCTGAAAGAAGGCACGACACCCGGCCCCTATGCAACGCCTGCGCTGGCCAAGGCAGCGGGTGCGGTAACTCTGAACTACGGCCTTTTTGCCAATGCCATGGTCAGTTTCTTCATCATCGCTTTTGCCGTCTACTGGGTCGTCAAGGGTTACAACAAAGCCGCTGACAAGTTGATCCCCAAAGAGGATGCCGCGCCGACAACCAAGGCCTGTCCAGAGTGTTGTACGGCCATACCCTTAGCCGCTAAACGATGCCCGGCGTGCACATCAACGCTTGGCTGATCCTTTCGCCGCAGGTTTTGCAGTACGCCTGACTGATGGGGCTCCCGAGGGAGTCCCTTTTCTTTGGGGGCTGGCCGTAACGCCAGGTGCCAATCGAGCCCCCGGGCGCATCAGGCCGGAGCGCGGCGCCGCGCTGGCGGATGAAGACAATGAACGGGTGGTTCGCTCCCCTTCCCCTTTGGGTTGCCAGGCAGGAATCAGTTGTTTCTTACCATTGCCAATCAGATCGGCACGCCCCATGGCGTTAAGTGCTTCACGCAGCATCGGCCAATTAGCCGGGTCGTGGTAGCGCAAAAAGGCCTTGTGCAATCGACGACGACGCCCTTCACGCACCACTTCGACATCCTCACCCCCACCCTTTAGACCTCGGAGTGGATTCTTTTTAGAGTGATACATGGTGGTAGCCAAGGCCATTGGCGTTGGCAAGAAGGTTTGCACTTGGTCCAGTCTGAAGTTGTGTCGCTTCAGCCAGAGCGCCAGGTTCAGCATGTCTTCATCACTGGTGCCCGGGTGGGCGGCAATGAAATACGGAATCAGGTACTGCTCTTTACCCGCCGCTTTGGAAGCGGCTTCGAACAGCTGTTTAAAGCGATCATAAGCCCCCATGCCTGGCTTCATCATCTTGGAGAGCGGGCCCGTTTCGGTATGCTCCGGGGCGATCTTGAGATACCCCCCCACGTGATGCGTCACTAACTCTTTAATGTATTCCGGTGAGCGCACAGCCAGGTCATAGCGCAAACCCGATCCCACCAGAATCTTTTTGATACCTGGTAGCGCACGTGCTTTACGGTAGAGCTGAATCAGCGGGCCATGATCCGTATTAAGGTTGTCGCAGATATCCGGATAAACACAGGATAGCTTCCGACAGGAAGCCTCGATTTTCGGATCTTTGCAGGTCAGCTGATACATATTGGCCGTCGGGCCACCCACATCAGAAATAATGCCTGTAAACCCCGGCGTCTTGTCGCGGATAGCCTCAATCTCTTTAAGGATCGAGTCTTCCGATCTGCTTTGAATAATGCGACCCTCATGTTCGGTAATCGAACAGAACGTGCATCCACCAAAACAGCCGCGCATGATGTTGACCGAGAAACGGATCATCTCCCAAGCAGGAATCTTGGCCGCTCCATACGACGGGTGTGGCGCACGGGCGTAGGGCAAATCAAACACCCCATCCATCTCAGGGGTGGTGAGTGGTATCGGCGGCGGATTCAGCCAGACATTGCGTTCGCCATGGGCCTGAATCAGCGGCCGTGCATTACCGGGGTTCGATTCGAGATGAAACACCCGAGAAGCATGCGCGTAAAGAATCGGGTCTTGGCTGACCTGCTCGTACGAAGGCAGACGAATCGCTGTCTGTTGCCGGGTTTTCTTATGCGCCGCAATTTGTGCTGCACGGGGCAGAAAGCGGATCGGCTGTGGCTCATCACTGAGCGGTGCCGTTGCCTTGGCATCTTTCGGTGTGACCGGACCTGAATCAGCCATCGCATAAGGATCCGTATGCGGTTCAATGCGACCCGGCTTATCAATCTGCGTGGAATCAACGACCTGCCAATCATCGCCCGGCAGCCAGTTTTTAGGCGTCATGAAGGCCGTGCCACGTACGTCACGAATCTGATTTGCGGGTTCACCCTTGGCAATACGGTGCGCGACTTCAATCAGTGCACGCTCGGCATTGCCAAAAATTAACAGGTCTGCTTTGCTATCCGGCAGTACGGAACGGCGCACCTTATCCGACCAGTAATCGTAATGCGCAATGCGACGCAGACTGGCTTCAATCGATCCAATGATCACCGTTGTGTCGGGATAGGCCTCACGCGCCCGCTGGCTGTACACCACCACCGCACGGTCCGGACGTTTGTTCGGTTCGGCATTGGGGGTGTAGGCATCATCTGAGCGGATCTTGCGGTCTGCTGTATAGCGATTGACCATGGAATCCATGTTGCCAGCGGTGATACCGAAGAACAGTTTTGGCTTGCCGAGACGCTGAAAATCTTTAGCGGAATGCCAATCTGGCTGGCTGATGATCCCGACGCGGAACCCCTGGGCTTCGAGCAGTCTGCCAACCAGCGCCATACCAAAGCTGGGGTGATCGATATACGCATCCCCTGTCACCAGAATAATGTCGCATTCGTCCCAGCCGAGCTGATCCATTTCAGCGCGGGACATCGGCAGATATGGGGCAGTGCCAAAACGCTGTGCCCAGTACTTGCGATAGCTAAAAAGTGGCTTGGGGGGTGCCGCAAAATCTATGGTGGTCATCATTAAAGTCCGAAAGCCTTGCTGACGGCTTCATCAAGGCGCCGGACGGCAATCACTTCCAGCCCGGGTATTGCTGTTTTGGGGGCGTTCGCCGCAGGAACAAGTGCCTGCGTAAAACCGAGCTTGGCAGCTTCTTTCAGCCGCTCCTGACCACGGGGGCAAGGGCGTAATTCACCGGTCAAGCCTACTTCACCAAAGACGCAGAGCTTGTCGTTCAGGGGTTTGTTTTTGAATGAGGACAAAATCGAGAGGATAACCGCCAGATCAGCTGCCGGCTCATTAATACGCACCCCGCCCACCGCGTTAACGTAGACGTCTTGATCGCTGACCATGATCCCTACATGGCGATGCAGCACAGCGAGCAGCATCGACAGGCGCTGAGACTCCAGACCCACGGTTAAACGTTTCGGGTGCCCGGCATTTGCCTGATCAACCAGTGCTTGTACCTCAACCAATAACGGGCGCGTGCCTTCCTGTGTGACCACAATCGAAGCGCCGGGTACCGGCTCAGGATGCCGTGACAAAAATAATGCGGACGGATTGGTTACGGCGCGTAATCCGCGATCCGTCATGGCAAATACACCCAGCTCATTGACTGATCCAAAGCGGTTCTTAACAGCCCGCACCAGCCGGAAGCTTGAATGCGAATCCCCTTCGAAATAGAGCACGGTATCCACAATGTGTTCCAGGACGCGCGGCCCGGCCAACGTGCCATCTTTGGTCACATGGCCTACAAAGAGCAAGGTAATGCCGCTCTGTTTGGCAAAACGCGTGAGCTGCGCGGCACACTCCCTGACCTGTGCCACCGAACCCGGCGCCGAGGTGAGCGCATCAGACCATAAGGTTTGAATCGAATCGATTACTGCAACCCGAGGCTGGCGGGCCTCAAGCGTTTTGAGGATCTTTTCCAGATTGATTTCGGCATAGAGGGGTAAATCAGGCGCAGAAACATCCAGACGTTGCGCACGTAAGGCGATTTGTTCGGCGGACTCTTCCCCACTGACATAGAGCACGGGCGTCTTGGCAGAAAGGGCCGCCAGGCACTGCAACAACAGGGTGCTTTTGCCAATGCCGGGGTCACCACCAATCAAAACCACCCCGCCGGAGACGAGGCCACCCCCCAGAACGCGATCGAATTCATCAATACCCGAGGTCAACCGTGGCGCTTCACGTGCTTCTACTTTGCCTAATGGTTGCACGCCCGTGGTTGGCGCTAAACTGGCAAAGCGGTGCGCGCTGGCCGTTGCTTTTTCGGCAACAGTTTCCACCAGCGTATTCCAGGCATTGCAGTCAGGACACTGACCCTGCCATTTAGGCTGAGTAGAACCACATTCAGTACAGATGTAGAGGGCTTTGGCTTTAGCCATGATCAATCGATCCAGACACGGGGCACGCGAGCGGTCAGCGCACAAAACAGTTCATAGGCAATGGTGCCCGCCGCCTCGGCGACCTCATCCGCAGGCAACCCTCTGCCCCAGAGCGTCACGGGTGTACCAATAGAGGCTTCCGGTATTGCGCTGAGGTCGCAGCAGAGCATATCCATTGAGACACGGCCAATCACCTGGGTTCGAATGCCGTTGACCAGAATGGGTGCCTGATTACCGGCATGGCGTGGATAACCATCCGCATAGCCGCAGGCTACAACACCAACCGTCATCGGGTGCTCTGCCACAAAAGAGCCGCCGTACCCAACGCGTTCACCGGCTGCTAGCTGCTGCACACCAATGATTTGGCTTTTGAGGGTCATCACCGGCTGCAGATCAAGAGCGCCAGCGGTTTTACCAGAATCGCTCGTCCCCCAGGGGGAAGCGCCATAAAGCATGATCCCGGGGCGCGCAATGTCGCCCAATAGCTCGCGCTTGGCCGGGCCTGACAATAACACGGCTGAATTGGCAAAGGACAGACGTTGCGTCGCAATGGCTGGCCACGCATCGTCCAGGCGTTTCAACTGCCAAGCGGTACCGCGTGGGTTATCGGCATCGGCAAAGTGCGTCATCACCGTGACACTGCGTACTTGCGGGAGCGCACGCAGACGCTCAAAAGTACTGATTGCCTGGCTCAACGGGAACCCCAGTCGATTCATGCCCGTGTTTAGCTTAAGAAATACGTCTAATGGCTGATCAAGTGACGCCTGGGCAAGTGCATCGATCTGGTCGTCACGATGAATCACCGTGCTTAATCCCAATTGGCTCAAGGCCGGCAGTTCGGACGGATCAAAAAAACCTTCCAGCATCAGGATCGGTTGCTTGAAGCCCTGCTCCCGCAAGCGCCTGGCGGCTGCCTGCTCGAGAATGGCAAAGCCATGAACATGGGTAGCCAGGCACTGTGCAACCTCGATCAACCCGTGACCGTAGGCATCTGCTTTAATCACCGCAAGCATCTGCCCACCCGATGGGAGCTGCGCCATTGCGCGTTGCGCATTATGACGCAGAGCCCTACCGGAAAACTCGGCAATAATCGGGCGCGGATTTAAGCAGTGATTCATGAACCCGGATTCTACCTGCTATCGCAAGCACTGGCGCTGCTTCGTTGCGATGCACAATCAGATGTCATGGGTTTCATGCTATAAAGCGGTCTGATTTTTAGCAGGGTGTCGCATGTCCGCTGGTTTTTATATCATCATGGCCGCGCAGTTTTTTTCCGCACTGGCCGACAATGCACTGTTAATAGCGGCTATTTACGCCCTACACCAGATGGCGTCACCTCTCTGGTTTGACCCGCTGCTCAAGTTGCTGTTCACCCTTTCCTACGTGCTGCTGGCTGCCTTTGTGGGCCCTTTCGCAGATTCCATGGCGAAGGGCAAGGTGATGCTGATCTCCAACACCATCAAGATCGGTGGTTGTTTGATGATCTTCCTCGGCGTGCATCCACTGATTGGCTACGCCATCGTTGGCTTAGGTGCCGCCACCTACTCGCCGGCCAAATACGGCATTCTGACGGAGCTCTTACCGCACCGCCTTCTGGTCATGGCAAATGGCTGGGTCGAGGGGCTCACAGTCCTCGCCATCATTCTCGGCACCGTAGTCGGTGGTGCACTGATTAATGAAAACATTGCCTACAGCCTGCTCAGTTTTGACTTTCCGGTATTCGAAACGCCCGTGGATAGTGTCATTACGATGGCCTTAAGCATCATCACCGGGATATACCTGCTGGCGGCGCTGTTCAATCTGTACATTCCGGAAACCAAGGTTGACCACGTCCCCCTCTCGCTGCGCCCGATTTATCTATTCCGCGAATTTAATCACTGCCTGAATCTGCTGTGGCGCGACAAGCTGGGTCAAATTTCGCTGGCCACCACCACCTTATTTTGGGGTGCGGGTGCCACATTACAGTTCATTGTCATTCGCTGGGCGGCGGATGCGCTAGGTTACGACCTCGCACAGGCATCCATGCTACAAGGCGTCACCGCGATTGGTGTCGCTGCCGGCGCTGCCATGGCAGCACGCATGATTACCTTGCGTAAATCGGTTCGCGTGATCCCCATGGGCATTGCCATGGGCATCATTGTGATTGTCATGAACTTCGTGACGTCGTTCTGGGTTGCAGTGCCCTTGCTGATTACCATTGGCGCGCTATCCGGTTTCTTTGTCGTCCCCATGAACGCCCTACTCCAGCACCGTGGTCATATCTTAATGGGTGCTGGTCACTCGATCGCTGTACAAAACTTTAACGAGAACCTGGCGATTTTAGTGATGACGGGTCTTTATGCCCTGCTCATCTGGCTGAATTTCAGCATCTATACCGTCATTGCCTCATTTGGGCTGTTTGTGGCCGGCACGATGTACTTGGTCAAGCGTCGATTTGACGCCAACCAACGCATTCATGATGATGCCAGCCACCTGGACGATTGCGCGACGCACTAGGCCTAAGCAAAAGCGCGTATCAAGGCGCGCTGTTTTGCGTGCTGTCGGCCATCAGTAAATCCTGCCAGACCTTCCACTTTTCGGCCGGTTGCCTCAAAAGATAGGCGGGGTGGTAGGTCACGACAACGGGGATTTTTTGATCGCCGTGCTGACGATAATGCACACGACCGCGCAAGGTCTGGATCGATGCTTCTTGGCCAAGCACGGCATAGGCCGCTGAGCGGCCTAGCGCCAGAATCACTTTGGGTTGAATCCACCCAATTTGCTGATCCAGAAATGCGTTGCAGGCATCGATCTCTCGCGAGTCGGGTGTCCGGTTTTCCGGCGGACGGCACTTAACCGCGTTAGCCAGATAAACCCGCTGATCCCGCTTCAAGTCGAGCGCTGCCATCATGGCATCCAGCAGTTTGCCGGCCTGACCAACAAACGGTAGCCCGGACATATCCTCCTCGGCCCCGGGCGCTTCACCGACCAGCAGCCAGTCAGCATGCCGATCACCACTACCAGGCACCGCCTGTTTGCGCCCCTGGCAAAGATCACAGCGCTTGCAGGACCGAATCTGGCCTTCTAAGGCATCCCAATCAGACGCTGATTCGACTTGAGCTTGAGGTGCTTCAGCGGTTGACGGCGCTGTCGATGCCGGTGGTTGATCTTCAACGATCCAGAACGGATCGACGCCCATGGCGTTGAGCCACTGCGTTTGTGTTAATTCACGGCGAATCGGGTTCATCAAAGACGCTCCGCCAGCGCACGGCACATAACCAGGGCATTTTCACGGCCAGCCAGTGACTTTAAGACGGGGTTTGCCGGGACCGGATAATAGTTCTTACGCATGCCGGTCATTTTAAAACCCATTTGCTCGTAGAGGTGAATCGCAATCTGGTTGCTCTCACGGACTTCAAGAAACAGATTGCTCGCGCCGCGCTGCCGAGCTTGGTGCAGCAGTTCCTGCATCAGTTGTTTACCCAAACCTTGCCCGGTGGAATCTGGCCTGACGGTCAGCGTTAATAATTCTTCATCATCACCGGCGGTCATGCTGATGCAGTAGCCCAACACCTGATCACACGTGTCTTTAAGAACGCGGCAATGCCAACCCTGATTGAGCGCATCAGCAAAACTGGCCGCCGACCAGGGCACGCTGTGCTGTTGTGCTTCAATGGCTGCAACCTGCACAATATCCGCGTCAATCATGGCGTGGATGGTCAGCAACATGGCATTAAAGGATTTCACCGGCGGCACGTTCTGCGGTCGTTAACGCCACCCGATCACGAATGTAAACGGGTATCGCCTCTGCCGGATCGGTGAAGACCCCGGCATGAAAGCGAACGGCGCCGAGGCGCGCCAATGCATCTGCACTCGGATAACGAACGGCACTATCGACGATGCCCTGTTGCGCCAGCCAATCTGCGGCTGCAGGATATTCCTTGATACCAGTACCAGCGGCTGCCAGCGGCTTTGACATAGCGGGCAAGCAATCCAGATTATCCGGGCCTACCAGGCAGGGCTCAAAGGCAGCCTGCCAATCGAGCCCCTCTTTTGTCCACCCGGCGGCATAAATCTGGTTCATACGGGCATCCAACAAACTCAATACGGTCGTTGCACCCATCGCTTGGTACGCGGCTTCAGCAAGGACTACCAGCGAACACACAGGAATCACCGGTTTGTTGAGCGCAACCGCTAAGCCCTGGGCCAATGCTGCAGAAACCCGCAAGCCGGTGAACATGCCGGGACCCGCATCAAACACAATCGCGTCAATAGACGCTAACGACCAGCCCAGTTCATTGAGGGCGATACGTAGCGCGGGTAACAGCGTTTCTGCATGCGGTTGCCCGGCTGGGCAGCAGAATTGTTTAAAGCTTTGCACCCGAATTTCGGCTGCAGTAACTTCACCCGACCAGAGGGCAAAAGCACCCTGATCCGTGGCTGTTTCCAGACTGAGCAGTCTTAACATAGGGTTTGATCAGTGATCGTGGTCGTGATCATGATCTTCTTCGTCAGCCAGTTCGCCCATCAGCACCACGGCCTGAGCAATAATGGCTTCTTTACGCCCTACGGCATCCAGATGCTCATTGGTTTTGGCTTTCACGTTAATGTCTTTTTCAGGCAAGCCCAGATCCGCCGCAATGTTGGCAATCATGGCAGGTACGTGGGGCGATAATTTGGGGCTTTGCGCAATGACCGTCGTATCAATATTCAGTACACCGTAGCCAGCAGCTTCGACGCGTTTCATGGTTTCACGCAACAAGGCGCGCGAGTCGGCACCGGCAAATGTCGGGTCGGTATCTGGGAAGTGATAGCCAATGTCCCGTAAAGCGGCACCGCCCAATAAGGCATCAATGATGGCATGGAGCAGCACGTCGGCATCAGAATGGCCATCCAGGCCGTGGCTGTGGGGAATTTCTACACCGCCGATGATCAATTTCCGGTCAGGGACCAGCGCGTGAATATCATAGCCTTGGCCAATTCGAATCATAAGCTTACTCGTCAGTTCAAACAGTTGGGTTGTTGCTGTTAATAATGGCCGCAGCCAGAGGCAGATCGGCGGGATAAGTCACTTTCAGGTTAGAGAGGCTACCGGGCACCAGCTTAGGCGCATGGCCCAGGGCTTCGATCGCTGCGGATTCGTCGGTAGCTGCCGCTAAATCAACGACACTCAATGCGTGTTGCAGCAAGCCCAGCCGAAACATCTGCGGGGTTTGCGCCTGCCAGAGCTGGCGGCGATCCACCGTTGCCGCTACACGATCGTCGTTATCACTCCGTTTGACGGTATCTGCCACGGGAATGGCCAGCAAACCACCCACGGGCTCTTCAGCCAATACGTTGATTAAAGCCTCCAGTTGCAGGGCAGAAAGACATGGACGAGCCGCATCATGAACCAGCACCCAGTCATCAGAACTTACATTAGCTTGATCTGACAACCAGTTGATTCCATTAAGAACGCTTTCGGCTCGGGTGTCGCCGCCTACGCGCACAACAACAATACGATCAGCGCAGGTTGATGGCAGGCAAGCCGCATTCCACCCCTGGTCCTCGGGCGATAACACCACGACCACCTGAGCAATGCGCGCATCCGCCAGCAATGCCTGCAGCGTGTGTCGAATCAACGGCACACCATTCAGTTGCAAATATTGCTTGGGCAGCGGCGCACCAAAACGGCTCCCGGAACCAGCGGCAGGAATCACGGCGAAGTATTGAGAAGACATCCTCGAATTCTACCAGTCGCCTATAATCTCGGCCTTCTGCTTTGTTTGCATTTCGCCCATTAGGTCCTATGTCCCAGGATTCACCGCCCAGTTCGGATAAGAACACCCATTTGCCGACCCTACCCACGGGCGTATTACCGAAGCGCTTGCCTGATATTGGCCATCGCCACACCATTCAAGGCGTGGCCGTCGGCGCGCAAAGCCTGCTCCTTGCCGAACTGGCCCTCAAAAAGACACAACCGCTACTGGTGGTATTTACCGCCGATGCGCTTGAACGACAGCGTTTGTTTGAAGAGTTACAGTGGCTGGCGCCAGAAAGCCGTATCCGTCAGTTTCCCGATTGGGAAACCCTGCCCTACGACCCGTTTTCACCCCACCACGATCTGATCTCGGAACGCCTGGCAACGCTATCTGCACTGCAGCGTGGCGAATGTGACATTCTGCTGGCCTCCGTCCAGACGGCGCTGCACCGTCTACCACCACCGGCATTCCTCGCCGCACACTCGTTCAGCTTTACCCAGAAACAGGCGCTCGATGAGCCTGCGTTACGCGCTCAGTTGGCGCTCGCCGGCTATCAGGCGGTCACCAATGTCATCTCGCAAGGCGAATTTTCCATCCGTGGCGGCCTCATTGATCTGTTCCCGATGGGCAGCATGCTGCCGTTCCGGCTGGATCTGTTCGACAAAGAAATCGAAAGCATCAAAACCTTTGATGTCGACACCCAGCGTACGCTGTTCCCGGTGCCGGAAATCCAGCTGCTACCGGCGCGTGAATTTCCTACCGATGACCGCAGCCGCACCCTCTTCCGACAGCGCTTCCGCGAAGTATTCGAGGGCGACCCCGCTAAAACGGGCGTCTACCGTGATGTCTCGCAGGGCACACTCCCGGCCGGGATCGAGTACTACCTGCCGCTCTTCTTTGAAGACAACGAAACCGCCACGCTCATCGATTACCTTTCCGGTGCGGATGCAGCCAACCCGCCGCTGGTGGTCTTTACATCAGAGCTAAGCACACCGATTCAGAGTTTCTGGCAGGAAGTGCGTTCGCGTTACACCTTCCACCAGGGAGAGAAGGAACGGCCGCTACTACCCCCAGAGTCCCTATTCCTGAATGAAGAAACCTTCTTCACGGAAATCCAGCACACGCCACGCATACTGCTGGCCGCTGCCGAACCAAACGCTGAAAAAAATACCTTCCTGGATATTCCGGCAATTGGTCTGGACCGTCGCCGCGAAGACCCGCTGGAAGCGTTTCGTGCTTTCACGCAGCAACACGCCGGCAAAATCCTGGTCATGGCGGAAACAGCCGGCCGCCGGGAAAGCATCCTGGCGCTCCTGCAGGAAGGTGGCTTTGCCGTCCATCCGGTTGAGTCGCTCAGCGCCGCACTAGACGCCGATGACAAACTGCAGCTGCTGACGGGGCCTTTGCATCAGGGCTTCGCTATCCCTGGCCTGGCTATTGTTACCGAAACAGAACTCTTTGCCGGGACGCCTCGCCGTAAAAAACAATCACGCAAAAAGGCCAGTGCCGATAACTGGTTACGCGATCTCACCGAACTGCGTATTGGCGACCCAGTAGTTCATGAAACGCACGGTGTCGCGCGCTACCAGGGTTTAACTCACCTGGACTTGGGTGATGGTGACACCGAGTTCATGGTGCTGGAGTTTGCGAACGAAGCCAAGCTCTATGTGCCCGTCGCGCAAATGCACCTGATCAGCCGCTATTCCGGTGGTGATCCGGATCATGCGCCCATTCACACGCTGGGCAGCGGCCAGTGGGAAAAAGCCAAGCGCAAAGCCGCACTACAGGCGCGTGATACGGCAGCGGAATTACTGGCGCTCTATGCCGCCCGTGCTTCGCGCCAGGGACATGCCTTCCATTTTGATGAAAGCGACTACGAGCGCTTTGCCGATGGGTTCGGCTTTGAAGAAACCATCGATCAGGCCGTGGCCATTGATGCCGTCTTATCTGATATGCGTTCAGGCCAACCCATGGATCGCCTGGTCTGTGGCGATGTGGGCTTTGGTAAAACCGAAGTTGCCTTACGTGCCGCGTTTGCCGCAGTGGCCGGTGGCAAACAGGTGGCCGTCCTCTGCCCGACCACCCTGCTCTGTGAGCAACATGCCGAAAACTTCCGCAACCGCTTTGCCGATTGGCCGGTTAAAGTCGTTGAGCTATCCCGCTTCCGTTCCGCCAAAGAAAGTCAGGCTGCGCTCGATGAAATGGCCGATGGCCGCGCGGATATCGTTATCGGTACCCATCGCCTGATTCAAAACGACATCAAGTTTTCGCGGCTGGGGCTTCTGATCATTGATGAAGAACACCGCTTCGGTGTCAAACAGAAAGAACAACTCAAAGCATTGCGGGCCGAAGTGGATGTGCTGACGCTCACTGCTACGCCGATCCCCCGTACGCTGGCCATGTCGCTGGAAGGCTTGCGTGACTTCTCGGTCATCGCCACGGCCCCGCAGAAGCGGCTGGCCATCAAAACCTTTGTCCACAACCTCTCCGACGGCATCATCCGGGAGGCGGTACTACGCGAACTGAATCGTGGTGGCCAGGTTTACTTCCTGCACAACGAAGTCGACACCATCGAAAACATGCGGGAACGTCTGGCCAAACTGGTGCCGGAAGCCAGTATCGTGATTGGCCACGGCCAGATGAACGAGCGAGAACTGGAACGCGTCATGCGTGATTTCACACAACAACGCGCCAACGTGCTGCTCTGCACTACGATTATTGAAACCGGCATTGATAACCCGCACGCCAATACCATCCTGATCAATCGTGCCGACAAATTCGGCCTCGCGCAATTACACCAGCTGCGTGGTCGTGTCGGCCGCTCTCATCATCAGGCCTACGCATACCTGATGGTGCAGGAAATGAAGGGCCTTACCAAGGCCGCCAAGCAACGCCTTGAAGCCATCCAGATGATGGAAGAGCTCGGTTCTGGCTTCTACCTGGCCATGCACGATCTGGAGATTCGCGGTGCGGGCGAGGTGCTGGGAGACTCCCAATCCGGTGAAATCCAGGAAGTGGGCTTCGCCCTCTTTACCGAAATGCTCAACCGCGCCGTTAAAGCCATGAAGGCCGGTGAAACACCGGATCTCAGCCAACCTCTTGGTATAGGCACCGAGATCAACCTGCACGTGCCCGCCCTGCTGCCGGATGCCTATTGCCCGGATGTGCACGAACGCCTCAATCTGTATAAGCGGCTGGCCAATAGTGACGATGCGGAAGAATTAACGCTGATGCAGGAGGAGCTGATTGACCGCTTCGGCAGTCTGCCCCCGCAAGCCGAATCCTTGATGGCCACGCACCAGGTTAGATTGCAGGCCAAGTACTGGGGCATGACCAAAGTGGATATGTCGCAGGATCAGATCGTCATTCAGTTCGGGCCACAGACACCGGCCGATCCGATGACCCTGCTCTGGCTTATCCAGAACCGGCGCGACCTTAAATTGGCCGGTCAGGATAGAATTATCCTTTCACGCCATATGCCATCTTTGTCGTTGCGCATTCAGGCTTTCCGCGAGCTTTGCAGCACCTTGGAAAAGCCACCCGCCGCACTGGCCAAAGCCAGCAATAAAAGCAAATAAACCCAATAAGCCAAATAACGCACGCCCGGAATTTTTATCATGACCCAGAGCAACCAACAGCCCATTAGCAACCTGCACATTGCGGCTTTTGATCCGATGCCAACGCCAGAGGCCATCCAGGCACAACTCCCGCTCAGCGCTAAAGCGGAAGCAACCGTTTCTCAAGGTCGTGCTGCACTGATCAACATCCTTGATCACAAGGATCCACGGCCATTTGTAGTGGTCGGCCCCTGCTCGATTCATGATCCGGTCGCCGGACTGGATTACGCCCGTCGCCTGAAGGCGCTGGCTGATGATGTATCTGATGCGCTGATGATTGTGATGCGTGTTTATTTTGAAAAACCACGCACCACCGTCGGCTGGAAAGGCTACATCAACGACCCGGATATGGATGACAGCTTCAAGGTCGATGCCGGCATGGCCAAGGCCCGCGAATTTCTGCTCGCCGTCAACGAACTCGGCTTACCTGCCGGTACCGAAGCGCTAGATCCGATTTCACCGCAGTATCTGGGTGACCTGATCGCCTGGAATGCTATCGGCGCACGCACTACCGAATCACAGACGCACCGCGAAATGTCTTCGGGGCTATCGACCCCTGTCGGCTTCAAAAATGGCACCAACGGAGATCTCACCATTGCCATCAACGCCATTCTGTCGGCGAGCCGTCCGCATAGCTTCCTGGGCATCAACAGCGATGGTCGCGTGGCTATCGTGCGCACCAAGGGCAACCCTTTCGGCCATATCGTTCTGCGCGGTGGCGATGGCCGCCCGAATTACGACACGGTTTCG
>ERZ650301.266-NODE-266-length-14181-cov-5.134787_pt1 | contig 14181 bp, 12 predicted proteins | sample MGYA00376237_ERZ650301 | MGnify/ENA primary metagenome ERZ650301 (study PRJEB26733, sample SAMN07839255) | wastewater metagenome | biome: small river; feature: stream; material: water | place: USA: North Carolina | collected 2016-04-05 ...
ATTGATCGGCGTTGAAGCCAAATTTGATGTCTTGAGCAAACGCAGAACCGGCAAACGCCAAGAGCGCAGCTGCCAGCACAGCTGATAGACGATGTGTTTTTACTTTGTGATTCATAGATGTCTCCTTGGTTAAGGTCAGTTAAGGTGGTCGAACTGTATTTCGTCTGTACCAGTAATTAAAGGTACAGTTGCCAAGGACAGTTGATTGACCATACCCTTTCGAGTCAAGAACTGTCATAGTCCAACCCGCAACTGCATTTCCCCAAAAATGGCCACCAAACCGACCCTTGCCCAGAGCCTTGCCGACTCCATCCGTCGCCAAATTCATGAAGGGGCATACCGGACTGGACAGAAGCTTCCTTCACTGCGCGAGCTTTCCGATCTGCATGGGTATTCCAAAAACACTGTCGTGGCTGCTTTTGAATTGCTGGTTGCTGATGGTGTTCTGGAGCCTCGGAGGGGATCAGGGTTTTATGTTTCAGGCACCACCAAGGCCACCACTCCAGAAGAAGAAACGAATTCTTTGGGTCGGGCCATGAATATCGTCTGGATGATGCGAGAGCAGTTCAAAACCATTCCGGATGCACACCCACTCGGAGATGGTTTCCCGCCTACCGAGTGGCTATCTGACCTGCGCTTGGACAAATATCACCCCAAAGTTGTCCGCAGTGGAATGGGAACGGTGTTTCGATACGGAAACCGTTTCGGATACATGCCCCTGCGCGAACATTTGGTACGCAGACTGGAGTCTTTTGGCATCGGCGCCAAGCCCAGCCAAATCCTGCTCACACAAGGTGCGAACAGCGCAATGGATTTAGTCATCCGCTACTTCGTGCCACCAGGTGCCACCGTACTGGTGGACGATCCTGGGTACTACCTACTCTTTGGCAAGTTGAAATTGGCGAATGCCAACATCATCGGAGTGCCCAGATTGGCAGATGGGCCTGATTTGGAGGCCTTGGAACAGTTGATGGCTATCCACAAGCCCCGCCTGTTTTTTACGCAGTCCTCATGTCACAACCCAACCGGCACTGACATATCACCGGGTAAAGCCTTTCGGGTTCTCAAACTTGCACAAGAACACAACGTGATGATCGTTGAGAACGATGCACTGGCGGACTTCAAACCTTTATCTTCTCCACGCCTTGCAGCTCTGGATCAACTGGAAAGAACCATCTACATCGGTTCCTTTTCAAAGTCATTTTCAGCATCGCTTCGAGTGGGCTACATAGCCTGCAGTGACGACTTGGCCAGTGAGTTGGCAGATTTAAAAACCCTGGTTTCAACCAACTCTTCTGAATATTGCGAAAGAACGGTGAACGTGATCCTGCGTGAGGGTCACTATGAGCGACACATGGTGAACCTCAGAGAGAGAGCCACTAAAGCGACAACTGCTGCAAGAGAGGTTCTGGCTCAACTTGGAGCAGAAGTATTGGGAAACAGCACTCAAGCGCTCTATCTTTGGGCCAATCTTCCTGGCCACTCAGACACTCATGAACTAGCCCAGAAGCTGCAACAGCGAAATATCCTCCTAGCACCTGGGAGACTGTTTTGCGTCAACTCAGAAGAGCCATGTGCTTGGTCACGCTTCAATACTGGAGCTCTTGCAGACCCTAAGGTCGCCAAAGCGCTCGCCACTGCACTCAAGAAGATAAGTTAACTGGCGAGAATTTCTTGGGAGGCGCTCAAAAGCTGTCATCCAATGGGTGAAAATAGCAGACCGCTTTGGAAAAAATTGGGCCGCGAGTGACTGCTATCAGGAATGACTATCGATGGCCGCTTCTGGCCGGACTGAGTCACTCGAAGTTGACCGTTTCTATCCGACCCATAACTATACTTTGAAAGTGGCGAAGCAGTCATTCATGGAGTCAGGTTTTCACAAATAGCGGTCACCTTGCGAAACGATTCTCCTATTCCATTTCGTTCCATTTTTCGACCTAGTCATCTAGGCGGAGGCAAGACCTTGCCCGGGTTTAGGATCCCCTTGGGATCTAGCGCAGACTTGATAGCGCGCATTGCAGCGATCTCGGCCACAGTTCGGGAATGATGGAGGAATTCGCGCTTGAGTGTGCCGATGCCATGCTCGGCGGAAATGGAGCCGTGCCATTCACCCACCACCTGATAGACCAGCTGCTCAACCTGAGCCTCTGGCTGCTCTCCCGGGCACACCTTTACGCCGATGTGAATGTTTGAGTCTCCAGCGTGGCCGAAGAATACCGTTTGGACCTCAGGCCATTGGGCCTGCAGCTTGTCCTTGAGCGTCTGAACGAAGCGGCCAATTTCTCCGGTGGGAACGCTCACATCAAAGCCCACGTGGGGCCAGAACACCGCCCGGAATTCGCCCGAGGCGTCGCGAACCGACCACAGCCTCAGGGCATCAGTCTCGGACTGGGCAATCACCACGTCCTCTACCACCGACTGCTCCAGCGCCTCGGCCAGCACCCGCTCAAAATGTTCCTGGTCTGCAGACGGCGAGGTGCCCTGCGCCTCCAGCAAAACGTAAGCGCCATGTCCGTGTGGCAACGGGGTGGTCAGGTGTGCAAGACCCGACGTCATGCGCTCATAGAAGTCTGGCCACATCATCTCGAATGCCGACAGGTTAGCGCCCAGGTTGTGGCGGACATGTGACAGCAGTTGCAACACCGCATCATAGTTTCGTAGCGCACACAGGGCCGTCTGGGTGGTCCTCGGCTTGGGGAATAGCTTCAACGTTGCCCGCGTGATCACCCCCAGGGTACCTTCACTGCCCACGAACAGCTGCTTGAGGTCGTAACCCGTGTTGTCCTTGAGCATCAGATTCAAGTGGCTCATGACCGTGCCATCGGCCAGTACAACTTCTAACCCCAGCACTAGGTCGCGGGCCATACCATAGCGCAGCACGCGGTTGCCCCCGGCGTTTGTCGAGAGATTGCCGCCTATAGTGCAGGAGTCGCGCCCTCCGAGGTCCAGCGGGAAGAACAGGCCTTGGTTCAGCGCTTCGGCTTGTACCCGGCCCATGGTCACACCCGCCTGTACAGTGATAGTTGACGATGCGGGATCAACGGATTCAATCTGGTCCATCCGCTCAAGGGACAACAGCACACAACCCTTGACTGGCTTTGCGCCGCCAGCCAAGCCGGTCAAACCGCCCTGTGGCACGACGGGAACGCCCTCTGCATGGCACATGCACAGCAGCGCGGCGACCTCGTCTGTGGAAGCGGGCCGTACAAGCGCCCGTGCCACGCCCGGCGGGCTGGTGGTCATCCAGTCGCTCAGGTGGCGGGGTGGAATGTCCTCGCCAAGGAACACGCCAGCTGCCCCAAACCGTTGCACCAAGGCTGATTCGAATTCATTCATCACTTCACTCCTCATGCGGCCCGACGGCCAGGAAAGAACCGGATCGGTTGCGCGACCAATTCAGGCACGGGCAGCCCCAGTAATTGCGCCAGGCGCCGCCCCTGCGGATCGGCCAAGGCGGCCTGGCGGAGATCCCGGATTCGCTGAGCCAAGGCCACATTGGAGCCGCCACAGGGCAATTGCCGCTGCAAGTCGCTAAGGATCGACGACAGGTTGCTGCGACCGCGCTCGTTTGTCTGGCCGTAACCCTTGACTAGGCTGGCGCACAGAGCCACTTCGCGTGCCACCTCTGGACTCCGCTCCATGGCCCCAGAGACAACCTGCAGCCACTCACGGATCGCAGCATCCTCCTGGGCGAAGCGTGACATGTGCCGGCGCATGGGCCGTAGTGACCGCAGGGCAACAAGCATCATGAAGCCGCGCATCGTGTCCGAGCGAAGATGCAGGCCCTTGCGCGGCGAACGTAGGCGCCCGCCCCAGGCTCGGGCCAACGCACGGGCGGCTACGGTTGGCAACAGGGAGAGCAGCTCGTCGAGTCCGGGTTTAAGAAACTCGGTGACCCGCACGGGCTCGCGTGGGCCGGCTCCAACCTCACGACGGATCTGATCAATGCGGTCTCGCCGTGTCTTGAGGTCCGCCACCCGAATCACATCCTCGAACGCCATCCACAATGCCAAGTGGCGGGCCACCTCCACGCTGACACGCCAGTCACAACCTTCCTGTGCCTGCTCCTGACTGGCAATCGCCAGAACCCTGGCTAAGTACAAGTCAGCATAGCGCCGGTCCTGGAAATCGCCTGTCAGGCGCATTCCGTGCCCTACCACCTCGCGCAGTTCGATCGGCAAGCCATCGAGTCCGGGTTCAGCACATGGAGGTACGACAACGGGCAATGCGGCCGACGAGGAAAGAACGTCAGGGGCGGACTCCCGGGCTGTGTAACCTGTCGCGAATCCCCGCAAGCTGGCCTGCACCGCCTTGCCTGATGAGCGAATGGCCTCCTCGCAGGCATGACGGGACAAAGGGAATCCAGGCGTGGCCGCCATGACGCCAAACAGCACGGTGTTAATAACCGTTCCCTGCTGCCTTGACAGGGCGCGCATGTCCAGCAAGGTCAATGAGCGGGATCGGGAGGCCGCGGCCTGCGCGATGCGCTCGTCAGCGAAACGCCCATCGGCCATGTCGGACTTCTCGGACACAGCATATTCACGGTGGCTGGATGTGATCAAAACCGTGCGCGCCGGATCGACCCACCCGTTCTGGATGGCTCTGCCAGCCTCCACCAACTCCGTCGCTGCCACCAGGTCCACATGACCAGGCGTGGGAGTAAGCGACAGAACCGGCTCACGCCCGCCCAGAGTCTGGCGCGCCTGCGGAAAAATCTCCACGTAGTAGGTGGTTGCCCCGGTTCGCTGGGCCACGCCCGGCACCGAGGTGGACTGAACCGGAAAGTCCATCCGGCTGGCCGCATCGACCAGCCAGTCGGCCAGAACACCACCGCCTTCGCCGCCCATAGCAGCGACCAGGATACAAAAGGGACGTGTCATGCGGAAAACTCCTGGACGGGGCTGGCCTTACCGGCGAGCCGCTGGATGATGGAACGCCGCATCCGGTCGACCACGCGGTCCCACCATCCGGGGTTCTGGACAATCTCGGCCTTGTAGAACGATGGGCACAAGGTAGCAGCATGAGCGTTCTCGCCGCACAGCCCACAGCCGACGCAGGACTCACTGACAGTTGCCACCGGGTCCTTGCGCAAGGCGCTGGGATTGTCCTTGACCGTCAGCGCAGGGCAACCGGATAGGCGGATGCAGGAATGGTCACCGGTACAGACGGTGTCGTCGATACCGAACCGTGTACGCAGTACCCGCTCGCCCTGCTGGAGCTTGCGGGCCACCTGGGGCTTGAGCCGACGTTGACGCTCCAGCTGGCACTCGCCGTCGGCCAGGACCACCTTCAAACCCGGCTCTTGCGTGGTCATCGCCTCCTGTAGCACTTGAAGCATGTCATCGACCTGGTAGCTGGGCACGCTGCGGATCCATCGGACGCCGACACCGCGCAACGCCGCCTCGATATCCAGCGCGTTCGGGCCTGTCGCCGGCTGCGATGGCGATGAGGGAATGGCCTGGGCACCCGTGGCGGAGGTGTAGCCGTTGCGCAAAATGACAAGTACCGAATCGTGCTGGTTGAACACCGCGTTGACCACCCCGCTGGTGAAGCCGTTGTGCCAGAACCCGCCATCACCCATGATGCTCAGGGTGCGCTGCTGCATGAGTGGCGCCACGCCAGATGAGCTGGCTAATCCAAGGCCGTAACCGAGCACGGTGCTGCCCACATTAAAGGGCGGTAGCGTTCCGAAGGTGTGGCAACCGATGTCGGCGCTGACATGAACCTGGCCCATGCGCTCCTGCATCAGCTTGATGGCGGCGAACACCGGGCGCTCCGGGCACCCCACGCAAAAACCAGGCGGACGATTGGGGACGGGAACACCAATCGCCTGCGCAGAAAGCTCCCGTCCCAATGCCAGGCTGCCAGAAGCGGCTCGCACCGGTGCCAAGTCCAGGCCGCGCGGCTGCGCTGCCTCAAGAAAACGGGCCATCGCATTAAGTAGCACTTCGCCGGTGTATTCGCCGGACACTGGCAAGATCCCCTTGCCATGCAAATGGGTCGCTTGGCCGTCCTTGCGCAGGATGGCAGCGATGGCGTCCTCGATGTAGTTTGGCTGCCCCTCCTCAACCACCAGCACCTCCCGCCTGGACTTGCAGAAGTCAATCACCTCCTGAGACACCAGCGGGTACACCACGTTGAGGACGTAGATCGCAATGCGAGAGCGGCCAAAAGCGTCGGCAAGCCCCAGCAACTGCAAAGCCCGAATGACGCCGTTGTAGAGGCCACCGGCTACGATAAGGCCAACACTCTCTTCCTCGCCCTCGAACACTTCGTTCAATCCAGCTTCCTGTATGTAACGGACTGCAGCGGGCCAGCGCTGTTCAACCTTCTGGCGTTCATGCTCGTACGTTGACGGTGGCAAGTTGACCTTGGCGTAGTCGAAACGGGGAACTTCGATGCCACGGCGCGTAGAAATCTCTGGCGCCACGTTGTCCTTGCAATGGAAGCGGCCATGGACATGGCAGGCCCTGATGCGAAGCTGCAGCATGACTGGGGTCTGGCTGGCCTCGGACAGCTCGAAGCCCTGTTCCACGGCCTTCACGATCGATGGCAAATCCGGACGTGGGTCAAGCAACCAGATCTGCGACTTCATGGCGAAGGCATGGGTTCGCTCCTGAATGATGCTGGAGCCGTCCCCGTAGTCCTCCCCAATGATGATCAACGCGCCACCCAGGACGCCGGCCGAGGCCAGGTTGGACAAGGCATCCGAGGCCACGTTGGTTCCCACCGTCGACTTCCAGGTGACGGCGCCGCGCACTGGGTAATGGATGGAGGCGCCGAGCATGGCGGCCGCCCCGGCCTCGGACGCACTGGGCTCGAAATAGATGCCCAGATCATCCAGCAACTCTCGGGCATCCCCAAGCACGTCGATCAGGTGGGACACCGGTGCGCCCTGGTAGCCCCCGATGTAACTGACACCCGACTGAAGCAAGGCCTTGGTGACAGCCAGAATGCCTTCGCCGTGGAACTCCTCGCCCGCCCCCATGGACAAGGCTGCTACTTCTGTCTTGAAAGAGCGCTCCATGCCCTTGTCTCCTGTTTTCTTTTGGTTGATGCAGGCCATGCTACGGGTCTTACATCATCGACACAACAAATTTTGTTTATATGTGAAATAGATAAAACGCATAATATGAAGTGCGAGATCCACTCGCTCTGACACGCTCAATGAACACGCTCATGCCAACCTTCGACCTGAACCTGATTCGCACTCTCGTTACCCTCTACGAAACGCGCAGCGTCACCCAGGCCGCTGAGCGGATGGACATCACCCAGCCTAGCGTGAGCCATGCGCTGGCACGACTTCGAATACTGTTCAGCGATCCGCTGTTTACCCGCACTGCAAAGGGACTGGTGCCAACCCCGGTATGTGACCACCTATATCCGGCCTTGCGCGATGCCCTCACGACAATCGAAGGTACGCTGGTGTCCTCGCGCTCCTTCGATCCGCTGACCTCGAACCGGCGTTTCACCCTGGCCCTATCGGATATCGGCACCATGTACTTCATCCCACCGCTACTCAAGCGGCTGCAGGCCAAGGCGTCCGGGATCGAGGTGGACGTGATCCAGCCCACCGCCGACTTATCCCATCTCCTGCTGACCGGCAAGGTCGATTTCGCCATAGGCAACATGCCTGAGCTGGTGTCGCAGACTCGCAGCAAGAAGCTGTTCGAGGAGCGATACGTGTGTCTTGTGGCCCACAACCATCCTGACATACAAGAACGCATGACCAAGGCCCAGTTCGCCCGAGCACGCCACGTCATGGTCACTTCATCGTCCTCTGGCCACGCGCTGATCGACCAGGTTTGCGCCGAACAAGGCATCGTCCGCCGGGTCGTGGCCCGCATCCCCCAGTTCACCGCGCTACCAAACCTGATTGCAAGCAGCGACCTGGTTGTCGTCCTGCCCTCCCGCGTGGCTTCGGTCTTCGTCAGGCAGGCCCCGCTCAAGACGGTCCCACTTGCACTGCCAATCCCCATGTTTGAGGTGCGGATCCACTGGCAGTCACGGCATGAAAGCCAGGCGGGCTTTCAATGGATGCTGCGCACCATTACCGACACCATCGGCTCGCTGTGAAGCGTTCCGAAATAGCGCGCCCTGGGTTTTCCCGCATTCACATCGGTTAATTCCGTCGCTCATAATTCGTTGTCATCACAACAAATTTGCGATTTCAAATGCATTCGCCCTTCATGGTCTGCGTAGTCCAGGCCGCACCGGTCTACCTGGACTTGGAACGATCCGTCGACAAGGCGCTTACTCTCATCGAGCAAGCCGCTGGCGATGGTGCGAAGCTCATCGCGTTTCCAGAGTTGTGGCTGCCCGGTTACCCCTGGTGGGTCTGGCTTAACGGCATCGAATGGGCACACCAAAAGGGATTGAGTCAGCGCTACCTCGAACAAGCCCTCGACTTCGAAGGCCTGCAGGCAGGCCGTATCGCTCGGGCGGCCGCTGATCACCGCATCCAGGTTCTCATGGGTACCGCAGAGCGCGAAGGCGAGCACCTCTACATTGCCCAATGGTTAGTAGATGAAACCGGCCGCACGCTCCTTCGCAGACGTAAGCTCAAGCCGGGCCCGTTGGAGCTCAAGGTGTTCGGCGAAGGCGGGGCACAGGATCTGCCGGTGGTCAACACAGCGCTGGGCCGGGTCGGAGCCCTGGCCTGTGCAGAACACCGTCATCCGCTACTCAAACACGCCATGCACCTGCAGCACGAAACACTGCACGTGGCGGCCTGGCCCAGTTTCGCGCTGAACCAAGCCCCCGGCATGCTCAGTGCCGACACCTTTCTGGCGATTAGCCGTACCTACGCCGTCGAGGGCGGCTGCTATGTGCTGGCGCCCTGCGCTCCGTTGCCCGCAGAGGTGGTTGCCTTGGTGTGCGACACGCCGGACAAGGCGCTGCGTCTGCATGCAGGCGGTGGCCATGCGCAGATCTTCGCACCTGATGGGGAGCCCATGTGCACTCCGCTGGCACCGACACAGGAAGGACTGCTGTTCGCGCAGGTCGATCCACAGATCGTGACCAGAGCCCGCAACGCCTTCGACCTGTCTGGCCACTCCTCCCGCTCGGACGTGGTGCGACTTCAAGGCCCCACCGATCTGGGAAAGCTGCCTCTGCCTGAAGGAGCTCGGTGATGCCACCACGCAAAGGGGTGGATGTCACCCAGAATTTGACTTTTCGCATCATCCAGCTGGCCAGCACGCTAGGACGCTCGGCCGCCAGCGCGATTCCCGACGCGACGGGCATGTCCGTGCCCCAGTGGCGAGTCATTTCAGTGATCGGTAGCCGCCCTGGCATTTCCTTCCGCACCCTAGTCCAAATCCTGGAAATTGACAAGGGATGGATCAGTCGCACACTAACCAAGCTGCAGGACGACGGCGTGGTGACCGCTACGCCCGACCCAGCGGACAAGCGCCAGTTCACTCTTGAACTAACCGCTGCCGGACGCGAGCTTCACCACCAGGGCTCGCGCGTCTCCCGGATGCGCCAGAAACAGCTAGAGGCCGAGTTCTCAGACACCGAGTACCAGGCACTTCTTGACCTGCTGGATCGCTTGCAAGTGGCGGCCGAGAAGCTGGAGTAGCACATGTCCACGGATTTGGATGAACTGCAGGAGAGCATGAGCCAGGGCCAGTGGGGTGAAGCGTGTCGATGGGCCATCGAGCAGCAACTGCAGGTCGCCCGCTACTTTGGCGCCAAGCGCTTCGTCCCTGTGGATTCCGCACAGGTAGGCGCAGAGGTTGGCACGATGGGCGAGGCGGGTATCGAGTGGGTCGAGAAGCTGGCCCGGGCCGGCGGGCGCTTTCGCATACCAGCCCTCACTGCAGCCTGCAGCGTCGACTTCAAGCGCGCCACCCGCTACGGCGTCGCGCAGGCTCAGGTCGACCAGGAGACGCGTCTGCACCAGGCCTTGCAGCAAATGGGCTGCATAGATACCTCCACCTGCATCAATTACCAGACTGTCTCCCCGCCGCGCTTTCGCCAACACCTGGCCTGGGGGGACACCGGCGCGGTGGCTTTCGCCAACGGCGTGGCGGGTGCGCGATCCAACTACGAGGCGGGGCCCGCGTCCATCGCAGCCGCTCTGACGGGCATGGTGCCGGCCTACGGCTTTCACCTGGAGGAGAATCGACTCGCCACCCGCGTCTTCGAAGTTGATGCACCTCTGCTCGGAACGGCTGACTGGTCAGCACTGGGTGCCTGGGTGGGCCGCGAGATCGCGGACTACTGGACGGTGCCCGCTGTGGTCGTGCCAGACGCCAACCCGGGAATTGACGAGCTCAAGCACTTCGCCGCAGCGGCGGCCAGCTTCGGCTCGATCGCTATGTTCCATGTGGTCGGTTGTACCCCCGAGGCGCCTTCCCTGCGCGAGGCCTGTGGCGGACAAATCGCTGAAACGCGTCAAAACGTGACCCGCGAGGACCTCGACCGTGCGTTCCCTGCCTTCCCTGCAGACCTTCAGCCGGACCTGGTGGTGTTCAGCGCGCCCCAGCTGTCGATCCAGGAAGTGGTGCAGATCTTGCAGATCCTTGGCAGTCGTCGGGTGCGGCCTGGCACCAGAATGATCGTGACTGTGAATGCGCAGGTCGAGGGAGAACTCGCGCGCACCGGCCTGCTCGATGTGATGCAGGCCGCCGGCATCGAGGTCCTCAGCGGCACCTGTTTCTATGTGATGGCGCCTGCCGTCGTGAAACAAGCCCTGGGTGCGCGCACTTTGCTGACCCCATCGACCAAGCTGCTGAATATCCTGCGAGGTGTTGGCTACGAAGTAGCGCTGGGCAGCGTGGAGCAATGCGTCGAGGCGGCAGCGGACACCCAGGAGGCCACGATATGAACGGGACACCGAAACGGCAGCTTCACGGACCGGCCGGTTTCGGCCCTATGGTGGAGGGGCAGGCCATTGTGTCCCGCCAGGGCTTCAATGCCCGCTACGACCTTGATCGCGAGCGGGGCATTTTTTCGCGCCCCGAGCATGACCTCGTCGGCGCATCGCCAGCCGGAAAGATCTATGTCTTCGCCACACCCAAGGGCGGGATAGCCACCTCGTGGGCGCTGCTGGACTTGCGCAGCCGGGGTCTGGCGCCTCTGGCCTTGGTATGCCGACGAGCTAACCCGGTTGTAGTCCAGGGTGCTGTGCTCTCTGGCATCCCGATCTTGGACCGCCTTGAATTGGACCCGACCGAACACATTCGAACCGGCGACTGGATCCGCCTGACACCCTCGATGGGTCTCCTGGAGATCCTCTGGTAGCGGGCCCCACCTGCGCTTCACCTTAAGTTCCAACACAACTCCTACGATGCTGTCATCAAAAATAGATATCTCCCGGCGGCGCAACCTGCTGTTCATCATGTCGGACGAACATGACCCCCGGTACATGGGTTGCTCTGGCGCAAGCTGGATGCACACGCCCCACCTGGACGCACTGGCGGCTCGTGGTACGCGCTTTACCAACGCCTACACCCCGAGCCCCATCTGCGTCCCGGCCCGCGCCTGCCTGGCCACCGGCCACTGGACGCACACCCACGGTTACTGGGACAACGCCATCGCCTACGAAGGCCACTGGGCCAGCTGGCACCACAGGCTGGCGCAGGCCGGCGTGCGTGTAGAGTCAATTGGCAAGCTCCATTACCGTAGCCCACAAGACCCCACCGGATTCCAGGAACAGCACGAGTCTCTGCACATCCTCAACGGTGTTGGCCTGGTATGGGGATCGGTGCGGGAGCCCATGCAGGAGACCCGCGGGCCCTCGCCGATCTTCGACGAGCTGGGGCCGGGTGAGTCAAGCTACAACCGCTACGACGCCCGTGTAACCGACCTGGCATGCGACTGGTTACGCCAGCGTGGCCTGGACAGCGGCGAAGAGGCACCATGGGCATTGTTCGTGGGCTTAGTGGCGCCGCACATGCCACTGGTCGTGCCACAGCCCTGGCTGGACCTGTATCCGCCGCACGTACTTCCCGTCGCCAAGTGCCAGCCTCCTGGCATGGCTCGGCACCCCTGGGTGGAGCGCATGAAGCAGCACTGGGACCATGACGCGGCGTTGGGCACCGATGCGCGCCGCGAACTGGCCCGGCGCTGCTACTTTGGGCTGGTGTCCTTCATGGACGCACAAGTCGGCCGCATCCTAACCGCATTGCAAGCGCACGGCTTGTCCGAGGACACGACTGTCGTCTACACCTCTGACCATGGCGACAACCTGGGCGCCAGGGACTTGTGGAATAAGTCCACCTTGTACCGGGAATCGACATCTGTCCCCCTGATTGTTGCGGGTCCGGGCATCGCGCAAGGCACGACCTGCCGCACCAACACCAGCCTGGTCGACATCTACCCCACGGCGCTGGATGCCTGCAGCATCGCGCAAGTACCGGAAGAAGCCGACCTACCCGGCACATCACTGCTGGCCCTGGCCGACGCGCCCGACGACCCAGCCAGAATCGGCTTCAGCGAATATCACGCGGTCGGCAGCGAATCGGCTGCCTACATGCTGGCCCGTGACGGTTTCAAGTACCACCACTATGTAGGTCACCCGCCAGAGCTGTTTGATCTGGCCAGCGACCCGGAGGAGTTGTACGACCTGGCTGCCGATCCCGCGCACGCTGAAATCGTTCGCGAGATGGAGGCAACGCTTCGCCAGATGCTCGATCCCGAGGCGGTCGATCGCCTGGCCAAACGCGATCAGAGAAATCTGATCGCCCGTTTCGGCGGGCGCGATGCGGCCCTGCGCAGCGGCAACGCAGGTCCTACCCCTATGCACGAAAAATACCGAATGGTGTGAGCCCGACCGATTTCCCAACTAAGTCAACAGGAGTGAGACATGCAAAGAAGGACATTCATCCAATCACTGGCAGCCGCAGGTGCGGGAGCCACGCCCCTTGCCAGCCACGCGCAGGGATTTCCCAGCCAGGCAATACGCGTGTATGGGGGCTTCGGCCCTGGTAGCACTACCGACGTCTTAATGCGTCTGATCGCTCCTAGCCTCCAGCAGTTGTTGGGCCAGGCCTTAGTGGTCGACAACATCCAGGGAGCTGCCGGCAACATCGCCGCGAGTACGGTGGCCAAGGCCAAACCAGACGGCTACACCCTGCTGGCAGCCACTAACTCGATGCTTGGCTCCAATCCCCACCTGATCCCGCAAAGTGGCATCCAGCTGGATACGTTCACGCCAATCATGCCCCTGTGCAACATTGGGCTGGTTGTCGTGGCGGGCCCATCTGCTCCTGCGAACACACTGGCCGGCTTGATCGAAGCCAGCACGCGACAGGAACTGAACTACGGTACCCCGGGCGCAGGCACGCCAATGCACCTCGTTGGCGAATTGTTGCGCGAGCGTGGGAAGGCTAACTTAGCACATGTAGCCTACAAAGGTGGCGCCGCGATGATCCAGGACCTCGTCTCGGGTCAGATACCCTTGGGCATCGTCGCCTACTCACCCGCCGCGGGTCTGATCAAGTCCGGCAAGCTCAAGGCATTGGCGGTATGCGGCACGTCGCGCCTTTCGGCGCTGCCGCAGGTTCCCACCGTGCCGGAGATTGTCCCGGGCGTCACGATCGGTGCCTGGTGTGCGTTGATGGCGCCAGCCGGGACGCCCGATCTCGTCTGTCGGCAGATCGCCCAAGCTGTGGACAAGGCGCTGGCGCAGCCGAAGGTACAGGAGCAGTTGATTGAACAAGGCTGCGACCGCTTGCCGGGCGGGGCAGATGTCGTGCGGCAGTTGACCCGGACAGAATACGACCTCGCTGGCGACTTGATCCGGAGATTGAACATCCGAGGTGGTTGATACTCTGGCAGTGGTGATCCCCATGAACAGCAGCCGCAGGTAATCCAACTGGGCGGCGTTTCAGGGCATGAGACATCTGGAAGTGGGAACCGAGGATGACTTTTTATGACGTTGCTTGCCAGCTGCAGATTGGCAAGTCTACCGAAACAAGGCTCGGAAGTTCCTGCTTATTTCAAATTGCTGAACGTCAGTTTTGGAGTAACAAAAGTACTGAACGACCGCTATCGCAAATATCCCTGGCTGACCACTCATGGCCGACTGTTGCCGGTCATCAGATGTTTCAGTGATGGCCTCTTTGATGCAATTGGACATCTTCAAAGAATTCAGATCCCCAATGCTCGTGCAGCGGCAAGGTCCAACCCAATCCCTGAAACCCGCATGAATACTGGGCTCAGCTCATGGAC
>ERZ650301.268-NODE-268-length-14116-cov-6.832800_pt1 | contig 14116 bp, 6 predicted proteins | sample MGYA00376237_ERZ650301 | MGnify/ENA primary metagenome ERZ650301 (study PRJEB26733, sample SAMN07839255) | wastewater metagenome | biome: small river; feature: stream; material: water | place: USA: North Carolina | collected 2016-04-05 ...
ACCCTGGCTCGGGTGCGGTGACGCTGACAACTGGTCAGCTCTACAACAGCGACACGTTAGGCAATGCCAGCCTGAGCAGCACGGCCACCAATGCGAGCGCGGTAGGTAACTACACACTGACAGCCAGCGCTCCGATCTTTAGCGCGGGAAGTGCCAGCAACTACAACATCACTTACGTGGATGGCACGTTGGCCGTGACCACCGCCAGTCTGACGATCACGGCCAACAACGCCAGCAAGACTTACGGTCAGGCGTTGACCTTTGCAGGCACCGAATTCACATCGAGCGGTTTGGTCAATGGCGAAACGCTCAGTGCGGTGGCATTGGCCAGCGCAGGCGCGGCGGCCACGGCGCCGGTCAATGGCGGGGTGGCCTATGCCATCAACGCCGCCAACGCCACCGGCACCAACGGCTTTGTGCCCAGCAACTACAACATCAGCTACGCCAATGGCAGCCTCACGGTGAACCCGGCACCTCTGGGCATCAGCGCCAGTGGCGTGTACAGCGGTAGCACAGTGGTGGTGCCAACTGACTTCAATCTGACCGGTCTGGTCAATGGTGAAACCGTGCAGAGCGTGGCGTCGGTGACGCTCAACAACGCCAATGTGGCTAATGCCAACCGGGTAACAGCCATCAGCGTGGGCAACAGTACGGCCAACATGGCTAACTATGTGCTCAATGCCAGCCATAACACCAATGCCAACACCAGTACGACCAACACCTTCAGCATGAGCAAAGCGCCGCTGACGGTGCAGGCCGACAACGCGGCCATGTTCATTGGCGAGACTTTGCCGGGTAGCCACAGCGTGAGTTACCGCGGCTTTGTCAACGGCGAGAGTGCAGGTACCGCCAGTGGCCTGAGTGCAGGCACCGTAGGTAACAGCGCCAATACCAATTCGGGTGCCGGCAGCTACACGCTCACACCCAGCGGCTGGAGTGTCGACAACTACAGCCTCCTGTATGCCACCGGCTCTTTCACTGTCGTGGCGGCCAACCAATTGATGATCCAGGCCGGCCCGAATACGGGCACCTATGGCACTGCCGCCGCACTGGCGCCACTGTCGGTGCAATACAAGTCCACGGGTGGGGCCGTCGTCAACCTCATGCTGGCCAGCAGCCTGGGCAACAACAGCTACCTCTACAACGACCCTTATGGCGGCTCGGTCACCTTCAGTCTGAATGCAGCTAACGCCAGCTTCAGCGGCAGCGGCAAGCTCAAGGCCGACAGCTACCAGCTGACCGGTACTGTCAGCAACGTGAGCGGCGGCAACTTCAATGGCACGGCGGTCTACACTGGCTCGCTGACGGTGGCGCCCCTGTCTGTGCAGGCCAGCACCAGCCAGGTGAGCAAGGTGTACGACGGCTCGGCCTTGATGGGTGGGCTGGTGTTGGGTCTGAACCCTGTGGCCCTCAGTGGCGATGGCGTGGGGGTCACGGGCTCTGGCGCGTTTGCCACGCGCAACGTGGGCAGCAACCTGAGCTACAGTGTGACGGGGCTGTCGCTGACCGGTGCAGATGCGGGCAACTATGTGCTGTCTGGGGGCGCTACCAGCTTCAGTGGCAACAATGGACAGATCGTGGCCAAGACGGTCACCCTGACGCCGCAAGCCCTGAGCAAGGTGTACGACGGCAGCGCGGTGGCCGCGGCCAACCTGAGCCAGTTCAGCAGCCAGCTGGGGGTGGCAGGCGACACAGTGAGTGCCATGGCCCTGAACTTTGACGACAAAAACGTGGGCACGGGCAAAACCCTGGCGCCCAGCAATGCAGTCATCAGCGACGGCAATGGTGGCAACAACTACAACATCGTCTATGCCAACGCGAGCGTGGGCACGGTCACGCGCCTGAGTTCGGTGAGCTGGGTCGGCGGGGCCACGGGCAACTGGTTTGACCCGGCCAACTGGGCGGGTGGGGCGGTGCCCGACTTGTCCAACGTGGCCAATGTGCTGATTCCATCTGGCGTGACGGTCAGCTTTGGCAGCACCGTTGTTGCCCCGGCGCAAAGCGGCGCGGTGAACATCGACAGCCTGGGCGGCGCCTCGGGCAATCTGTCGCAGTCGGCCGGTACGCTGAACGTGGGCACGGGCGGCATCACGTTGGGCACCTTGACCCAAACCGGCGGCAACACCACGGTGGCGGGCAATGCCACTGTGGGCAACCTGAGCCAGGCCAATGGCACGCTGAGCGTGAACGGCAGCCTGACCGTGAACAACAACCTGAGCCAGACCGCAGGCAACACCACCGTGGGTGGCAACACCACGGTGGCGGGTGACGCGGCGCTGGCGGGCAACCTCAGCACCGGCAACCTGAGTGCCAACACCACCACGATCAGCGGTGGCAACACCAACGTGACGGGCCACAGCACGACCACCGGCAACCTGACCATCGCCGGTGGCAACACCAGCATCGGCGGCAACAGCACTGCAGGCAACCTGACGGTCACGGGTGGCAACACGACGGTGACGGGCAACGCCACGGTGGACAACCTGAGCCAAGGCAATGGCACGCTGAGCGTGAACGGCAGCCTGACCGTGAACAACAACTTGACCCAGACCGCAGGCAGCACCACGGTGGGCGGCAACACCACGGTGGTGGGCAATACAAGCATTGGGGGCAACAGCACCACCGGCAACCTGAGCAGCAGCAACACCACCGTGAGTGGCGGCAATACCAATGTGACGGGCAACAGCACGACCACGGGCAACCTGACGATCACTGGTGGCAACACCACCATTGGCGGCAACAGCAGCGCTGGCAATCTGACGGTCACCGGTGGCAACACGACGGTGACGGGCAACAGCACGACCACGGGCAACCTGACCATCACAGGCGGCAACACGACGGTGGTGGGCAACAGCACGTCGGGCAACCTCACTGTGTCGGGTGGCAACGTCACGACGCAAGGCACGCTGAACACGGGCAACCTGAGTCAGAGCAACGGCACGGTCACGAGCAACGGGGCCTTGACCAGCAGCAGCTACACCCAGACGGGGGGCAGCGCCAATGTGTCGGGCGGGCTGACCGTCAATGGCGCGTTTGCGCAGTCGGGCGGGAGCCTGGGGGTGACGGGCAATGCCAGCATCACCACCACGGGGTCGATGCAGTTGGGCAATCTGGCGGTGTCTGGCCGGTTGCAGGCCGCGGCCAGCAACGGCAGCATCACGCAGACGCCAGCCACGCAGGTGTCTGTGGGGCAAGGGGCGAGTCTGCAGGCCCCAGCAGGCGTGAGCCTCAATCCGGGCAACCAGATTCAGGGGGGCGTGCAGCAAAGCCCCCAGAGCGGTGGCAACAGCGCGCCTGAGCACCACACTGTGAAGGTGCAGGGAGGGACGTTGTTGGCCCCCACTTTGCCAACGCCACAAAACGAACGAACATACACGCCGCAGATGCCCCAGGTGCAAGAGGCCGCTCCGTCCAACGAGAGGGTGCCCAGCCAAGGCGTGGTGCAAGAAGCCGACCGTCTTTTGATCGTCAACAACAGCGACCGGTCAGGCGATTGAGGCATGGTGTTCCAGCTCGAAGAATTTGAACACCTGGCCTACACGCGCCAGCATGAGCCCGCTGCGCGCATGTTGGTGAGTCTGCTGAGCATTCTGGACAACAGCTATGGCGTGCCCGGCGACAAGTACCAAGCCATGCCGCTGGTGGCGGTGACACCGGGCCAGCGCGAGGCGCATGTGGGCAACCGTTTGGCAGCCGCCATCTCGTGCCTACTGTCTGACAAAGACTTTCGCTTTGCACCGCAGAGTCTGGTGACCTTGTTCGGCTTGCAGCGTTGGTTTGCCAGCATTTTTGGCTCGACCGACTTTATCAACGCCGACCATGTGGTGCGTGCGCTCAACACGGTGGGCAAGGGCAATCTGAACCAGCTGAATGTCCACCCACGGGACTTGCCGAAGTTTTGCCTGCTGTATGTGCCCGAGTCAGAGATCGTGCTGGAGATCGATGCGCTGTTCAAGATCAACAAGCACCTGGCGGTGTCGCTGGGTTTGTCTTTGTTGTCGCCGCGATTTCTGGGGTCGGTGCAAGCGCATGGCAAACGTGAATCGCTGTTGCCCTGGTTGACAGAAAAACTGCCCGAGATCGAGAGCCTGGAGGCTTTGCCGTTTGGCATCATGCACGATGTGTACATGCACTGCAGCTATGCAGACCGGCGTGACAAGCATGCGATCAAGGGGGCGATCAATGTGTTGATTCGCCGCTGGATGGCGCAGCAGAAGCTGACCCCCTTGAACACACCGGTGAACCTCCAGGCCAAGAGCGGCAAGCCGGTGATGCTGGTGGTGATGGAGTGGTTCAATGCTGGGCATTCGATTTACCGCACCCATTCGCGCACGCTCGAAGCTGCGCGTGCGCTGTTTCATGTGGTCGGCATGGGGCTCGCGTCTGCCACCGATGCGGTGGGTCATGCGGTGTTTGACGAATGGATTGAAATCAAGCCTGCTGCCTTGCAGGACCAGATCCGCCAGATCCGCAGGGTGGCCAGTGACCGTCAAGCGCAGGTTTTTTACATGCCCAGCGTGGGCATGTTCCCGCTGACCATGATGTTGACCAACATCCGCCTGGCCCCAGTGATGGCCATGGCGTTGGGGCATCCGGCCACCACGCATTCGCCGGTGATGGACTATGTGGTGGTCGAAGAGGACTATGTGGGCGATCCGGCCTGTTTCAGCGAAGAGCTGCTGATCTTGCCCAGCGACGGCATGCCCTACCGTCCCTCAGGTCTGGCCAGCCAGACGCCTTCGCCGCCGCTGATCCGCGAGGCACCCGAGCGGGTGGACATTTGTGTGGCCGCTTCGGCCATGAAGATCAACCCGGGGTTTTTGCTGGCTTGCCAGAAAATCGCTCGGCGCAGCAAGGTGCCAGTGCATTTTCATTTTGCGGTCGCGTTTGCCCAGGGCATGGTGCATGCCCAGATCCGGCGCGTGGTGGGCAGCTTCTTGGGCGACACGGCCACGGTCTACAGCCACCGGGGCTATACCGAGTACATGGAGATCGTGCGCAGTTGTGACATGTTCATCAACCCGTTTCCGTTTGGCAACACCAACGGCATCATCGACTGCGTGACCGCCGGGCTGGTGGGCGTGTGCAAGACGGGCATGGAGGTCAACGAACACATTGACCAGGGTTTGTTCGAGCGCTTTGGCCTGCCGAACTGGCTGGTGGCCACCGACACCGAGGGCTACATCAAGGCCGCCGTCAAGCTGGCGGAGAACCACGCGCTGCGCAGCGAGCTGCGCCGCACCCGCAGCGGGCCGGACAAGGTGCAAAGCATCTTCAAAGGACGCCCCGAGATCATGGGGCAGAAGTTCATGACGGCTTTGGCCTGTAGGAGCGACGCCCTCGTCGCGAAAAGTACACCATGAAACGACTCGCCGAGCTCTTAGACCTCAAGCGCCAGACGCAGGTGGTGGACATTGGCGCCAGCCCGATCGACGGTGTGCCACCCTATAAAGGTCTGCTGGACGCGGGCCTGTGCCATGTGACGGGCTTTGAGCCTCAGCCCGAACAACTGGCCCAGCTCAACCGCAGCAAAGGCCCGCATGAGCAGTACCTGCCCCATGTGGTGGGCGACGGCGAAGAGCATTCGCTGCAGTTGTGCCGCTCGGCCGGCTTCACCAGTTTGCTGGAGCCAGACCCCGCTTCGCTGGCTTTGTTTGAGTTTTACCAGCCGCTGGGCCAGGTGTTGGCGCGTGAGCGTGTGCAGACCCGCAGGCTCGATGACATTGACGAAATCGAAACGCTTGATTTCCTGAAGATCGACATCCAGGGCGGGGAGTTGTCGGTGTTCCAGCACGGGCGCAACAAACTGGCGCAGGCGGTGTTTATCCAGACCGAAGTGTCGTTTGTGACGCTCTACCAGAACCAAGCAGCCTGGGGCGAGGTGGACCTGGAGCTGCGTGCGCAGGGATTCATGCCACACTGCTTTGCCAACATCAAGCGCTGGCCCATCGCTCCGGCTGTGATCGACGGTGACCCGGCCAAGCCGCTGAACCAGCTGCTCGAAGCCGATGTGGTCTACATCCGTGATGTGCGCAACATGGGAACGCTGAGCGATGCGCAGTTGCGCCACATGGCGTTGATCGCGCACGTCTGTTACGGCTCCCGAGATTTGAGTTTGCGCTGCCTGATGGCACTGCAGGAGAGAAAGGCCGTGGCTGAGGATGCTGTAGCGCAGTACCTGGCTTTGCGGTGAGTGTGTGTTTTTGAAGGAATCAAACCATGAAAAAAATCCAGGTGATGGTGTCTTTGCTGGCCAGTCTCAGCGCCGTGTCAGGGGGCTGGGCAGCACCTGCTAAACCCAATGTGGCCGACAAAGTGGCAGCAGACAAGCCAGGGCCTGAGGCGAGCCGCGAGATTGCCCGCGTCAATGACGAAGGCGTTCCGGTGGCCTTGTTCGAGTTGGCGCTTAAAGACCAGCTGCGCGCAGGCGCGCAAGACAGCGCCGCCTTGCGCGAGGGCATTCGCCGTGACCTGGTGCTGCAAACCTTTTTGGCGCAGCAGGCCGTCAAGCAGCGCCTGGACAAAGCGGCCGAGGTGCAGCTGCGCAGCGAGATGGCGCGCAAGGCGGTGCTGGCCGCCGCCTGGCAACAGCAGTGGCTGCAAGCCAACCCGGTGAGCGATGCCGAGGTGCAGGCCGAGTACACGGCCCTGGCCGCGCGCTCGGGCGACAAGGAATACCAGATCCGCCAGGTGGTGTTGCGCGACGAAACCTCGGCACGCCTGGTGCTCGACCAGGTCAAAGGTGGCAAGAAGCTGGAGGAGATGGCCAAGGCCTATTCGGTGGACGAGTCGAGCAAGGCTGCGGGTGGCTTGTTGCCATGGGTCAATGCGGGCGTGCTGGTGCCGCCGCTGGGCGAGGTGGTGGCCAAGGCCAAGGCCGGCCAGTTGCTGGCCGAGCCGGTGAAGACCGCAGTCGGCTGGCATGTGCTGGAGCTGGTGGGCGAGCGCCCGTTTGCGCTGCCGACGCTGGAGCAGCTCAAGCCGCAGTTGCAGCAGTCTTTGGCGCAGCGCAAGCTGGAGGCGGCGATCCAGGCCGATGTGAACAAGGCCAAGATCGAGCTGCGTTGAGGGATTGAACGGTTTTGATGGTTTCGTTAGTTTTGGTTGGATCAAAAAATTAGAATTTTCTATCGTGTCGCATCTCCAGTTCCAACTCAAGGTGCGACGCAATGCATGCAAACCACAAAACCAGCCTGGCCACGGCCCTGCTGATCTCGGTCGGAAGCACGACCGCCTGGGCGCAGGCCACGCCTGATGCTGGCTCCCTGCAGCGCCAGATCGAGCAAGACCTCAAGGCCGCGCCCGCGCAGCGCGCCCAACCTGGCGTCAAAACCCCGCGCACCTTGGCCCCCGCTGCAGCGGGCGCCGCCACCATCGCCGTCAGCCGCTTTGCCTTTGAAGGCAACACCCGCCTGAGCGCCGAACAACTGGGCGCCATTGTTGAGCCCTACCAAGGCGCCCAGTACGACCTGGACCAACTGCGCCAGATCGCCGACATCGTGGCCGACGCCTACCGCGAAGCGGGCTGGCTGGTCCGCGTGGGCCTGCCCAAGCAAGAGGTCAAGGACGGCCTCGTCACACTGCAGATCACCGAAGCGCGCTTTGGCAAAGTGGTGGTGCAAGGCAGCCAAAGCCGTGTTGACCCCGCCGTGCTGCAAGCCATGGTCGATGCTGCGCAAGCCAGCGGTCAGCCCATTCAAACTCAGCGCATCGACCGCGCACTGCTGCTGCTCGACGACATTCCGGGCCTGAACGTGGCTGGCAACTTCACCGAAGGCGAGCAAGCCGGCCAGACCGACCTGTTGCTGGGCGTGACCGACCGCGCTGGTGTCAACGGCGATGTGAGCCTGGACAACACCGGCTCGCGTTCGACCGGCGCCGAGCGCGCCATGGCCAATCTGCGCGTGAACAGCCCCCTGGGCCTGGGCGACCAGCTGCAACTGACCGGCCTCAAATCGCAAGGCAGCGACTTTGAACGCCTGGCCTGGACCGCCCCCATGGGCTACGACGGCTTGCGCGCTGGCGTCCACGCCACCCGCCTGGCCTACAAACTGGTGGGCAGCTTTGCCAGCCTGGACAGCCATGGCACGGCCACCGCTGGCGGCTTGGACCTGAGCTACCCCTGGCTGCGCAGCCAGAGCACCAACGTCAACCTGTCGGCCAGCTACGACGACAAACACTTTGACAACAACGCCAACGGCGTCAGTGCCTCGCATTACGGCATCCAGGTTTGGAACCTGGGCCTGAACGCCAGCCAGTTCGACGCCTGGCTCGGCGGCGGTACCAACAACTTCTCGGCTGCTGTCTCGCAAGGCAAGGTCAACCTCACTGGCTCGGCCAACCAGGCCACGGACGCCAGCGGACCTGCCACGGCAGGTAGCTTCAGCAAGCTGCGTGTGGGCCTGAGCCGCTTGCAAACTCTTGCGCCTGACCTCAGCGCTTATGTGGCCCTGAACGTGCAGCGTGCCAATAAAAACCTGGACAGCAGTGAGCGCTTGTACCTGGGCGGTGCTGGCGGTGTGCGTGCCTACCCCACCAGCGAAGGCGGCGGCTCTGAAGGTCAGATCTTCACGGCCGAGCTGCGCCAGCAACTGGCCAGCGACCTGACTCTGACCGGGTTTTATGACCACGGCCGCGTCAAGGCCTACAAAAACAACGCCTGGGCTGACGGCTCGGGCGGCCTGAACTCGGGCAGCACCCCCAACGACTTCTCGCTCAAGGGCTACGGCCTCTCGCTGGGCTGGAACGCCTTGGCCGGCACCGAACTGCGCGCCACCGTGGCCCGCCGCATCGGCACCAGCCCCCTGGCCAACGCCAGCACCGGCGCTGACAGCGACGGCACGCTCAAACAAACCCGCCTGTGGCTCAACGCCACTTTCTCTTTCTAAGGCAGCAGCACCATGAACGGACACGCTTCACTCAATCGTTTCTACCGCCTGGTCTGGTCCTGCGTCAGCCAGGGCTGGCAAGTGGTCTCTGAAATCACCCGTGGCCAGGGCAAGGGCGCAAGCGCCCGCAGTGCGCGCCGTGCCAGCAGCGCAGTGGCTGCCACCGTGGCCAGCGTGGCGCTGGCTGGCATCGCCTGCATGGCGCACGCCCAGCAGGCCCCGCCTGCGGTCAACCAGCTGCCCACCGGCGGTGTGGTGGCACGCGGCGCGGCCAGCATCGCTCAGACCAGCAATGCCATGACGGTCAACCAAAGCAGCCAACGCGCCGTCATCAACTGGAACAGCTTCAACGTCGGCCAAAACGCCAGCGTGACCTTCAACCAGCCCGGCAGCCAGGCCGTCACGCTCAACCGGATTGCCGACCAGAACCCCAGCCAGATCTATGGCCAGATCAATGCCAACGGCCAAGTGTTCTTGAGCAACCCCAGTGGCATCTACTTCTCGCCCACGGCGCAGGCCAATGTGGGCGCACTGACGGCCACCACGCATGGCGTGGCTGACGACGACTTCATGGCTGGCAACATGGCCTTCAGCCGCAACGGCGCCACCGGCGCGGTCGTCAACGAAGGCCGCTTGAACGCGGCACTGGGTGGCTACATCGCGCTGCTGGCCCCTGAGGTGCGCAACGCGGGCGTCATCGTGGCGCAGGCGGGCACCGTGGCCCTGGCGGCGGGCGAGGTCATCACGCTCAACTTCAATGGCACGGGCGGTCTGGCGGGCATCACCACCACGCCCAGCGCCATCGCCAGCCTGATTGAAAACAAACAGGCCGTGCAGGCCCCGGACGGCCAGATCATTTTGTCGGCCGTGGCGCTGAACAAACTGCAGGCCGGTGTGATCCGCAGCAGCGGCAGCCTGGACGCCAGCAGCATCAGCAGCAAGGGCGGCGTCATCACACTCGAAGGTGACGACATCACCTTGAGCAGCACCAGCACCATCAAGGCCACAGGCGCCACAGGTGGCGGCACCGTGCTGGTGGGCGGCGACTGGCAAGGCAGCGGCACGCTGCGCCAGGCCACGAAGGTGAACATGGCAGCCGGTGCCACGATTGATGCCAGCGCCACGCAACAAGGTGATGGCGGCAAGGTGGTGCTGTGGAGTGATGTGCGTAATGTCAACAGCCTGACAGTGGTCGGCGGCTCCCTTAGTACCTTAGGTGCGCAGGGTGGCTATGGGGGGGAAATTGAGACTTCTGGTCATCGACTGCAAGTTGAACCTACTGCTTCGATCGCAGCTGGAACTTCGGATGCCAGCGGAGCGAGGGGGGTATGGTTGCTAGATCCGGCTGACATCACCATTGCCGCTACAGGTGGGGCGAGTGGGTTGGCTTCGAATTCTGCATATGGGAATACAACTTATCAACCTACCAGTGGTGTGAATACAACCGTTATTGATATCGCAACAATCAACGCTGCATATCAGACATCTGGCACGGTCACCATTTCAACAACTACGATCGCTGGGACGCAAGGCACGGGCACTGGCAACATTATTGTGGATACTCCTATTACCGTGACTGGTGGGGCTGCGCAAGGGCAAACGAAGGCATTGAATCTTTTTGCCAGCGGTAGTGGTGGTATTTCAGGGTCAGGCAACATTGCATTGAGTTATGCAAATCTGACAATAAAACAAGATGGAGATAGCACCTATGCGGGTGCCATCAGCGGCAACGGAACCGTTATCAAATTCGGTTCGGGAACGTTGACTCTGAGTGGAAACAGTACTTTTACAGGGGGGTTGCAATTTCAAAATGACGGGATGTCAGCAAGTCCCGGGAAAATCAAAATTGGTGCTGCTGGAACTGCCAGTAGCGGCCCTTTAGGGGGGGCAACAAATAGTGTTTGGGGTTCTTCGCCTCTGAGCCAGAGCGGCGAGCTTGACCTGAATGGCTTCGCTTTTCAGACGCCTGTCTTGCTGCAACAAATTCAGGTGATCAACAGTGCGAACACATCTGCCAGTTTTCCTGGAGCCATCTCTGGTTCTACTTTTGGTAACGGCCTGACGATTTCAGTGACCAATGCAGTTGGAAGCGACATTACTCTGAGTGGTGTGATCAGTGGAACAGGTCCGCTCAAAAAATACGGCACAGGCACCCTGACCCTGAGTGGCACCAATACCTACAGCGGCGCCACCAATGTGTATGCAGGCAACCTCAATGTCACGGGCACTTTGGCTGACACCACTGCAATGACTGTGGACAGCGGTGCCACTTACACGGTGGGCAATACCGACACAATTGGCTCGATTGCCGGGGCGGGTTCCATCGTCCTTGGCTCTGGCAAAGGCTTGACTGCAGGTGCTGGTGCTGCTTCGGGTGCAAACGCCAACCCCAGCACCACGTTCAGTGGCGTGATCAGCGGTGGGGGATATTTCACCAAGTCAGGTACAGGGACGTTGACACTCACCGGTGCCAACACCTACACGATGGGCACCACCGTGTCGGCTGGCACGCTGGATGTTTCCGGCTCTTTGGCCGATGCCGGCTCGGTCAGGGTCAATTCTGGTGCCACCTATGCGGTAAGTGCCGATGACACCATTGACTCCATTGCTGGCGGTGGTTCTGTCGTCATCAATACCGGAAAAACCTTGACGGTGAATCGTTCCTCCCAGATCCCGCAAATGTTCATGGGGGTTGCCAGCGGTGCTGGTGGTTTGACGGTCGCAGGTGGGTCGCACATTTTCTTTGGCACGCAGACCTACACCGGCACCACCACCATCAACAGCGGTGCGACCTTGTCTTTGGGCAATGCGTCGATGCAAGGGCAAGATGCTGCATTGGCCAGCTCAAGCAACATCGTGGTCAACGGCACCTTGGTCTTTGACCTGGCGGCTTCCACTTCGGTGGCCAATGCGATTTCGGGTTCGGGTTCCATCCACAACGACGGTCCAGGCACTACCACCCTGACAGGGGCTGTGACCAATACCGGCACAAACGTGGTGGCGACCAATGCGGGTGCTTTGTGTCTGGGCACTTGCTCCGTTGCATTCAGCATGTCTGCGCAAACCACGTCCACCCAGGTTCAGGCCATCACCCAAGCGCAGATGACGGGTTTGAGCGCAAGTGATATTCAAGGCCTGTCGACAACGCAGTTGGGGTATTTCACGCCTACGCAAGCAGGGTATTTTTCTACAGCGCAATTGCAGCTCTTGACGGCAACGCAAGCACAGGCGCTCAACACCACGACATTGCCCTCTGCCCAGGTGGGTGCCCTGGCAGGCTCGCTGAGCTCGTCTCAGGTGCAGGCCTTGAGCCCAACGCAGATGACGGGTCTGACTTCGGCCCAGGTGGGCGCCATGGCGGCATCGTTGAGCTCAGCTCAAGTACAGGCCTTGAGCGCAGGCCAGATGACCGGCTTGACTTCGACCCAAGTGGGTGCCATGGCGGCGTCGCTCAGCTCGGCTCAGGTGCAAGCTTTGAGTTCCACCCAGGTGACAGGACTGACTGCAGCACAGGCTGGCGCCATCATCAGCGCTTTGTCAGCGGCTCAAGTGGCGACTTTGACGAGCACGCAGATCAATGGTTTGAGCTCTGCACAATTGGCATCGTTGAGTTCGGCCCAGTTGGCCGCTTTCACATCGGCACAGTTGTCGGCGATTTCTCCAAGCCAGTCGACCGCTATCCAGGCCTTGACCAACAGCTCCAACAGCTCCAACAGCTCCAACAGCTCCAACAGCTCCAACAGCTCCAACAGTGTGAGCAGCATCGGCAGCGCCAGCACGTCGGCGCAGGTGCAGGCCTTGAGCTCCAGCGAATTGGCCGCCCTGAGTCCTGCCCAGGTGACGGCGGTGCTTGGGTCCATGACCCCGGCGCAAGTGGGTTCCCTGGTCAGGACCTTGTTGGCCACCCAGGTGGCTGCACTGAGCTCCGCTCAGGTGTCGGGCCTGTCGGTCAGTCAGCTGGGCAGCATGTCGGTGCCACAGTTGCTGTCTTTGACACCATCGCAGCAGGCTGCGCTGAATTCAACACAGGCGGCGGCCGTTGAATTGGCGCTGCCTGGTGCCAACAGCGCTTCGGCTGCAGCATCGCGCCTGACGGCCAATGGGGTGACAACACCTTCGCAGGGCGGTGTTTCTGCTGTGGTGGCCGGAGTGGCACCAGTCACGGCGCCGGTGTCGTCAGCCGTTGTGCTGACGCCCAGCCAGGCCGCCAGCCTGTCGCCAGCGCAAATGGCACAGCTGAGCCCGGCGCAAGTGAAAACCATCCCGCCGATGCAGTTGGCCGTGATGCAACCTCAGCAACTGGCCAGCCTGCCGGTGGCGCTCGTGTCGAGCCTGTCTGAGGCGCAGGTGAGTGCCTTGGCGGCTCCGCAGATCGTGGCGCTGTCGCCAGCACAGGTGTCGGCGCTGAGCATGACCCAGATCAGGGCGCTTTCTTCTGATCTGGCCGAAGCCCTGACACCCGTGCAGTTGCAGGCCTTGCCGCCCGAAAAAGTGGCTGTGGTCACGCAGATCAAAGCCGCTGGAGTCAAGCGCCAGGGCGGCATCACGGTGATTTGTGACGGCCAGTCCACTGGCGGTTGCTCAGCCAGCAAGTGATGCCCATGTCAGATATTGATTTTTGATTGAAGGAGTGAATTTGAACAAGGCAGAACTGATCGAAGCGATCGCCAAAGACACCGAGCTGACCAAAGCGGCAGCCACCCGTGCACTCAATGCTGTGCTGGACACCATCGTCAAGACAGTGGCCAAAAAGCAGGATGTGCAGCTGATTGGGTTTGGCACCTTCAAGGCCAGCAAACGTGCCGCCCGTACCGGCAAGAACCCGCGCACGGGCGAGGCGATCAAGATCGCTGCAGCCAACGTGCCCAAGTTTTCTGCGGGCGCAGCTTTCAAGGCGGCGGTCAACAAGAAGAAGTGAGCTTCACCCCTGGCGCTGATGCAGTGTCTGCGCCAGAAAAAAGGGCCCTTCGGGGCCCTTTTTATTTGATGGGGGTGTGCCCGCGCGGGCCGTTATCAGTCCTGCGGCCGGAAGCCCAGCACGATCACCGAGGGCACGCGGCCATCGGTGTCCTTGGGGAAGACCTCGGTCTTGTCGATGGCGCGCAGCACGGCATCGTCCCAGGCGCGGTTGCCGCTGGACTGCACAATGCGGCGGCTCAGGATGGTGCCGTCCGGGCTGACCTTGACTTCCACTTCGGCACGCGGGTTGCCCACCACATCGCCGGGGT
>ERZ650301.271-NODE-271-length-14021-cov-5.633968_pt1 | contig 14021 bp, 11 predicted proteins | sample MGYA00376237_ERZ650301 | MGnify/ENA primary metagenome ERZ650301 (study PRJEB26733, sample SAMN07839255) | wastewater metagenome | biome: small river; feature: stream; material: water | place: USA: North Carolina | collected 2016-04-05 ...
TGGTCATGTAGTCGTCGCCGCCAACGGTTAGGCCGGTGACCTTGTCGGCGGTCTCGTCGCGAGCGGTGAGGAAAAGCACCGGGGCGTTGATGCCCATCGAGCGAAGCTTCTTGGTGACGCTAAAGCCATTCATGTCTGGCAGCATCACGTCTAGAAGGATGATGTCTGGAGCGCCTTTTTCGGCCGCGTTGACCGCATCCGCGCCATTGCCAACGGCATGAACGCTGAAGCCGGCGAAACGCAGGCTGGTCGAGAGCAAGTCACGGATGTTCGGTTCGTCATCGACGATTAGTACCTTCACGTTTTCCATAACGCCAGTGTGTCAGCGATTCCTGAGAATCGGCTGAATGCTCACTGAAAGATTGGCTTGAAGTTGCAGAGGGCTTTCGATGCTTAGTCGAGCTCGTGTGCGTCGATGATTTCGTAGCTGTAGCCCTGCTCGGCAAGAAAACGTTGGCGGTTTTGGGCGAAGTCTTGGTCAACCGTGTCGCGAGTGATCAAGGTGTAGAAATTCGCTGCACGACCATCTGCCTTCGGGCGAAGCAGGCGACCCAATCGCTGAGCTTCTTCTTGGCGAGAACCATACGAGCCCGAGATCTGCAGGGCGACCGAGGCCTCTGGCAAGTCGACCGAGAAGTTGGCAACCTTTGAAACTACAAGAGTCGTGATTTCGCCGGTGCGGAACTGCCCGAAAAGTCGTTCGCGTTCGTCAACCGGAGTTTCGCCGGTGATCTCTGGTACGCGAAGAGCACCAGAAATGGCGTGAATCTGATCTAGATACTGACCGATGATCAAAGTCGGTTCGCCAGCGTGCTTCTTGAGCAGCTTTTGAATCACAGGAATCTTGACCGCTGAGGTCGCAGCCAGGCGATACTTTTCATCCTGGTTCGCGATCGCGTAGGCGAAACGCTCTTCTTCCTCCATGTCGATGCGCACCTCGAAACAGGCGGCAGGCGCGATGTAACCCTGGGCTTCGATCTCCTTCCAAGGAGCATCGAATCGCTTTGGGCCGATTAGCGAGAAGACGTCGCCCTCCTTGCCATCCTCGCGAACCAGGGTCGCGGTTAGGCCTAGGCGGCGGCGAGCCTGCAGGTCTGCGCTCATCTTGAAAATCGGTGCCGGCAACAGGTGAACTTCGTCATAAACGATGAGTCCCCAGTCGTTGGCGTTGAGCAAGGCCAGGTGCGCGTACTCGCTCTTTCGCTTGGTGGTCAAGATTTGATAGGTCGCAATGGTGACCGGCTTAATCTCTTTGACTGAACCCGAGTATTCGCCGATCTCATCTTCGGTCAACGTGGTGCGACGCAATAGCTCGTTCTTCCACTGGCGGGCAGAAACGGTGTTGGTCACCAGGATGAGGGTGTTGGTCTTGGCTGTCGCCATGGCGGCTGCGCCGACGATGGTCTTACCGGCGCCACAAGGCAACACGACAACACCCGAGCCACCGGCCCAGAACTTGTCGACAGCCTGGCTTTGGTAATCGCGGATCTTCCAGTCATCGGCCGTCGATAGTTCAATCGCGTGAGGGGTTCCCTCGGCGTACCCGGCGAAGTCTTCGGCCGGCCATCCTAGTTTTAGGAGTTCTTGCTTGACCTGGCCACGAGCCCAGTCCTGAATCTTGAAGGCTTCATTTCCGACCGGACCATCGAGAAGCATCGAGATCTTCTTGTTACGGCTGGCCTCGAGCAACACTGCGCGATCGCTTGAGAAGAGTTCGAGCTGGTCATCCTCGCCACGGCGAATCGACAGGCGGCCGTAGCGAGACATCGTTTCGGTGATGTCTTGGCGCACGGTTGATGGAATCGGAAACTTTGCATACTTGTCGAGCACGCCGATAACGAAGTCTGAATCGTGCCCCGCGGCTCGCGCATTCCAGAGACCCAAGCGAGTGATTCGGTAGGTGTGAATGTGCTCAGGTGCGCGCTCTAGTTCGGCAAAAATTGCTAGGTCGTGACGAGCGTCGCTTGCATCCGGGTGGTCGACCTCGAGCAGAGCGGTCTTGTCGCTTTGAACGATCAGTGGTCCCATAGTCATCCTTATAGCCTATTAGCCCAGCGAGACTCTGGTGATGTTGGCTAGCGGAAGGGTACGTTCGATGTCAGCCTTTTTGTCTTTGGCTCGAAGGCGTCCGTTTGCGAAACCAATCGGTTCCAGTGTGAATTCGAGCTCGGCGCCGGTGTTCGAGGTAATGCCAATCACGATGATCGATTTGTTCTTGATTGCCAGTTGAATCGAACGGGCGAGGTCGTCGCCGTCCGGTTCGGTGCCGAGTTTCTCTTCTTGCTCTCGCAGGCGCTGAATGTCTTGGTCTACGGTGCTAACCGCCTCGACGGTCTCGCTGCTCACCAGGGGAGTGCGAGGAGAAAGCACCTTGCCGGCGGCATCAACGCGAACTGCGCTAAACCCAGCCTCGCGCAGACCGAAATAAACCATTTCTGGTTCGAATCGGCAGCCAATTGTGCCGTCGGGTAGCGCATACATGGCAAAAGGCTTCAGCTTCGATTCGTTAAGAATTTGCGCCAACAGAATTGAGTCGAGTGATCGAATCACACTCTTGGTTTCCAGTTCACCCGCACCAACGGTAAGACGACCAAATCTTTGAGCGGCTTCACGGATGAGGTAATCAACGGGCTGGGGCAATGTCTTTTCGGTTAGTTCAAGGAGCCAGCCGCGAATCTCGTCTTCGGTCATTCCCGTTTCGAGCCCGTGGCTGATGCTCAACGCAGACATGCGATAGGTCGATGCCATACCGATCTGCTCGGTATCGGCAAATCGGCGAACCGCAATTTCTAGCTCGGTAGGCAGTGGCCCCGGGGCAATCAGTGACAGGTCAGCCTGACAAATGAGTTTGCGTTGCGGGGTGGGCAGGAACGCGCTCGCCGAATTTGCCGACGCTTCGGTTTCACCATCGAGTGCTGCAAGCGCCCAACTGCTCAACCAGCCATCTCGAGAAAGCCCGATTCGCTCGGCAAGCGAGACCACTCGAGAAATTCGCGATGCGACAGAGCCGTCGGCGTACGGATAGTTGGCGCGAAGTTGGTTTGAAAGCGAAACAACCCCAACCTCGTCAACGGCGCGGATGGAGGCGACCAGTTCGCCAGCCGATGATTCACCGAGCAGCGTGCGCCAAACGGTGATTAGGTGGCGATGTCTTGCTTCGGGTTGCCAGGTCAGCCAGTTGCTGGCCTGTGGCCCGAGCTGCCAGCGACCTGCGACGAGACCAATCAGATCGGCATGGTTGGCTAGTTCGTAAATTTCACGGGCAAATTCATTGCTCTGTCGAACGTGTTCAGCCAGGCGCTTGATGTCAGGAAGGCCAACGTTCTTTTTGCCAACCTCGCGGATGTATCGCTGCTCGACATCAAAGACCAGTTCGGTCAGAGCCTGCAAAGTTTCAAAGGTAGCGATTCCCGAATCGCGATCTACCTCTGCTTGGGTAGGTGCTGCAGTCGCGGGCAAGGCATCCTTGAAAGTTGGCGCCTCAAGCGACTGCAAGCACAACGCGGTCGACTCAAACAGGGCATAGGTTCCCTCTGCCGTGCGCTCAATGAGCATCATTCGGGCTAAGGACGCGGCGGCTTTCGGCTCGGGCTCGCGGCCCTCGACGATGGCGACCAGGGCATCGATTTGTGTCTTTGGCAAACCTGCGACTGTGCTTGCCACTGACTTTGGTTGGCTCAGACTTTCGGCTAGGTCGAAGAAGTCACGCAGGCCTGAGCTGTTTACGAGACGTTGTGAAATTACCGCCTTGAGTTCAGCATCGCTTGCACGGCGCAGGGCCGAGGCAATGCGAAGCAGTTCGCTCATCTGGGGTGATTAGCCGTTCTCGCGGGCGCGGCGGCGAAGGCTCACGATCAGCAGCGCGATGATGCAGATAGCACCGGCGATGAGACCGAACTGAGGATAGAAGACCAGAATCGGCATCAACTTTGTGCTCGAGAGCGACAACAGCAACGTGATGACCATCACGATGATTGAGGTTCCGATCAGCCCAACCGCCATGTAAGCAAGGATGTTCTCAAGACGCGGGGCCTCAGATTTGTGTGCAGATTTCGTTTGTTTAGCCATCCTTCTAGGATACCTTGGCTAAACGAGCATTGACCCTTGTAAAATAAAGGTTTGCTATAACGAAAGAGGTCCACATGCCTACCGGCAAAGTCAAGTTCTTCGACGAAGACAAGGGTTTCGGCTTCATCGCATCTGACGATGGCAGCGAAGTCTTTTTGCACATCAGCGCACTTCCGGCTGGCACCACCTCAATTCGCCCTGGCAGCCGCGTTGAATTCGGCATCGTCGACGGAAAGCGTGGCGCTCAGGCGCTATCGGTTCGCGTTCTAGATGCTCCGCCGAGCCTAGCCAAGCTCAGCCGCAAGCCGGCCGACGAGATGGCAGTAATTGTTGAGGACCTTATCCGTCTGCTCGACCACCTTGGTGGCGGTCTGAAGCACGGCAAGTACCCAGAATCATCAAACGGCAAGAAGATTGCGAGCCTGCTTCGTAAGTTGGCTGACGAGCTGGATGCCTAAGACTAACGACAACAAAACTTTCGCGTACAACGCGGCGGTTGAAGCTGCCTCGCGCAACGCGGTTGGTTTCTTCATCGATTCAGTTGAAGAAGATGAAGGCGTAGTTACTTACCTTTTCGAAGGAAAGCTCAAGGGTTACGCTGGCTGGCGCTGGTCGGTCAGCGTGTTCCAGGGCGAGGGCGATGCTCCCCCTACCATTTCTGAAGTTCTTTTGGTTCCGGGCCCAGACTCACTAGTGGCGCCTGACTGGGTTCCATGGTCAGAGCGTCTTGCCGACTACAAGGCTCTGCAGGCAGAACTTGAGGCTCAAGCGGCACTCGAAGCCGAAGAGGCCGAAGACTCTGAAGAAGCTGAAGACGGCGAAGAATCTGAAGAAGCTGCCTATGAGTCAGAAGAGCTTGAAGACTCAGACACTAATGAAGATGTCGATCCAGCTGAAGTAGTTGAACCTGCCGAGGATGAACTAGCGGCGGCGAACGTGGAAGAGAGCGTAGAGGCCGAGGCCGATACCGGCAAGACACGTAAGCGTCCAAGATTCTTGCGCCGCAGGAATCGCGGAGCCGGCAAAAAGAAGAACGACGAGAGCTAAGCCCCAAAGCCCCAAGCCCACCGAAATTGCCAACTTGGCGTTGGTCTTTACGGGGGCAGGATCTGGCTTTCGCTCAGAATCCTTGATGTAGAACTTCATGTCGCTAGCCTAAGCCAGCTGACCAACTACATAGTCAATTGCCTTAGTGAGTTTCTGCACGTCTGAAAGCTCGGTGGCAGTAAAGGTTGCCACGCGAAGCTGGTTACGTCCCAGCTTGCGGTACGGCTCGGTGTCGACAATGCCATTTGCGCGCAAGACCTTGGCTACTGCTGCAGCATCAACGCTTGCATCGAAGTCAATGGTCACGACAACCTGTGAGCGGTGCTCTGGGTTGCTCACAAACGGGGTGGCGAAGCTCGAAGCGTCGGCCCAGTCGTAAAGGTGCTGTGATGACGCCTTGGTGCGAGCATCAGCCCAAGCAAGGCCGCCGTTGGCGTTCATCCAGTCGATCTGCTCAGCCAAGAAGAACAGGGTCGAAATGGCTGGGGTGTTCAAAGTCTGGTTGAGTCGCGAGTTATCGATTGCAGTCTTGACGCTCAAGAATTCAGGGATGTAGCGGTCGCTCGCTGCGATTCGCTCGGCACGTTCCACTGCCGCTGGCGACATAAGTGAGAACCAAAGGCCACCGTCAGAAGCAAAGTTCTTCTGCGGCGCGAAATAGTAAACATCGGTCTCTAGTGGGTCGAAATCGATACCGCCGGCAGCCGAAGTTGCATCCGTGAAGAAAAGAGCGCCAGAGTCTGCGCCGGCTAGGCGCTTTACCGGGGTAACCACACCGGTCGAAGTCTCGTTCTGGGCGTATGCGTATGAATCGACACCGGCTTCGACTTGAAGTGCAAGTCTTGAGCCTGGCTCACCGTTGATAACGGTCGGCTTGTCTAGCCACGGGTTGGTCAGTGCTGAAGCGAACTTCGCGCCGAATTCTCCGTGCACAAGGTTCTGTGCCTTCTTCTCAACTAGCGAGAATGCCGCGGCATCCCAGAATGCTGTCGAACCGCCGTTGCCGATCACAATTTCGTAGCCTTCAGGGTTGTGGAATAGCTCCATCAGACCCTCTTGCACGCGCTTGACCAGGTTCTTTACCGGCGCCTGTCGGTGCGAGGTGCCCATAAGGCGAGCGCCTTCGGTTGAGAAAGCGGCGATTTGTTCGGCGCGAACTCGAGACGGGCCGCAACCAAAGCGACCGTCAACTGGCAAAAACTCGGCAGGGATGATGATTTCAGGCATGAGACAAGTTTACCTGAACGAATCAGGGCACTCGCCGCGGTAATCTTTAGTGAGCAAAAGGAATGGAGGGCTAAGTGGCAGATCTAATTGACACCACCGAAATGTACCTTCGCACCATCCTTGAACTCGAAGAAGAAGGACAGGTCCCGATGCGTGCCCGCATCGCTGAGCGCCTTGATCAGTCTGGCCCGACGGTTTCTCAGACTGTTGCCCGAATGGAACGTGACGGTCTCGTAATCGTGAGCGGTGACCGCCATCTTGAACTGACCAACACGGGTCGCCAAGAGGCCGTTTCTGTTATGCGCAAGCATCGAATCGCAGAACGCCTGCTGTCAGACATCATTGGTCTGGAGTGGGAGCTTGTTCACGAAGAGGCCTGCCGCTGGGAGCACGTTATGAGTGACGCGGTCGAGCGCAAGATTCTGTCGATGCTCGACACCCCAGACGTCTCTCCATACGGCAACCCGATCCCGGGTTTAGCCGAACTAGGCTTCAAGACCAACGCCAACTTCCAGGATGGCGTCGTCTCAATTCTTGATCTACCACGAGCCATTGCTGAGCAAAGCACTTTTGTTCTCAAGCGAATCGGTGAGCCCGCCCAGCTTGATGTCGAGTTTCTTACCGCGTTGAGAAAACTAAACATCATGCCCGGCACCACCGTGCGCCTGCAGTTCCGCGATCGCGGTGTGCTGGTCACTTCAGGCACCGAATCTGAAGGGTTAGAGCTCTCAAATGACCTCGCGATGCACCTCTTCGTAGAGGCCTAGAGCACTCACTCAGTGCTTTCTCAGGCAACCTCGGGTAAACTTGAGGTCTGCACAAAATAAACCCTGGAGGTTTAGTCTTGGCAACCAAAGCCACCGGTAGACACCGCGCAGATGTTGAAATCAACGTCCTCGAATCATTCGAGTTGCGCAGCCGTCGATCGATTCGCGAATCGGAGAGGGCTCGCTTGTCGCGCCTTGCCCGCAAGCAGGCTAAGCGTTTGGCAAAACAACAAGCCGCTGAGCGATCGGCAAACCCAGAACGAGTTCAGGCAACAGCATCTGGCCGTTACTTGGTGCGCGCAGAACGAAAAGTAAAGCTTTATCAGCGCCGCGGTGTCCGAAATGTCTTGACCATGTCAATCGCATCCGGTTTATTAGCTACGTTCGCACTTCCGGCTTACGCCTATGACCCAGACGTGGCCGCCATGTCGCGCTTCACCACCACGGATGCCCAGGCTGTTGCCTCAGCAGCTGATACGCAGAACCTGACTGTCGCAGCGGTAAACACTGTGAAGTACTCACGCGGAAACTACGAGTCGGCAAATGCCAGCGAAATTGCCCGCCAAGAGACACTAAATGCCTATCGCACCTATGCCGGGCCTACCGCAGCCGATTACATTCTGAACCCGCCGTACAGCAAGCTTGACGGTTCGACGATCTTGCAGGTGGCTTCCAAGTATGTCGGCACACCGTATGTCTTCGGCGGCGAAACCCCTGGTGGTTTCGACTGCTCGGGCTATGTTGCGTTCGTCTTCTCGCAGTTCGGTGTTGCGCTGCCTCACTCGGTACACGGTCAAAATCGAATGGGTATTTTGATCAAGCCTGAAGATGCTGTTCCTGGCGACTTGGTCGTATTCGATGACCTGAGCCACGACGGTATCTATGCCGGCAACGGAAACTTCTATCACTCACCGCGTCCTGGTGACTACGTGAAGCTTGCTCCAATCTTCACCAGCAACATCCACTTCGTTCGCCTGGCCACCAAGTAGTTCACGTCGCCTTTCATAACTATTCGCTAAATCTTGAGGACACACGCATCGAATACCGCGAACTTGCGCGCGCGGCCGCACTACTCTGACACTAATTGAGTTCGATTGGAGAGACAGATGCGTCTAAAGTGCCCTTGTCAATCGATACGTCCTCAGCAACAAAAGCAACAACTTAATAGCTAATCGCGTCGCCAATTATGGCGGCGCGTTTTTTATTTTGAGAGGTATTTGATGCGCACGCTGGTTCTGAATGCAGGCTACGAGCCCCTAGCTGTGGTGTCGTTTAAGCGAGCCCTTATTTTGGTGCTCAATAAGAAGGCCACTGTCCTTGCCGGAGCGCCAGAAGTCACGGTTCACTCGGCTAACGATGAGTTCGAACTCCCTTCAGTTATTCTCTTGTCGCGCTACGTGCGCATTCCGGGTAGTAGAAATGTGCCGGTTTCGCGTCGAGGAGTGTTGCGCCGTGACGGGCACACGTGCGCATATTGCTCGAGGGCCGCGAACACCATTGACCACGTACAACCGAGATCTAAGGGCGGTCGCGATACCTGGGAGAATCTGGTGGCTTGCTGCTTCGCGTGCAATAACCGAAAGGGCGATAAAACGCTGGCCGAGCTGGGGTGGAAGTTGAATTTCACACCGAAAATGCCGAGTGGCACCGTTTGGAGTGTTCGTGGAACCGAGCGACTTGAGCCGGACTGGAACCCGTATTTGCAGGCTGCATAGAAACTTTGTGCCCCCGAGAAGAATCGAACTTCCGCACATGGTTTAGGAAACCACTGCTCTATCCACTGAGCTACGAAGGCAGGACTTCCAAATATACGCGCATTATCGGGGCGCACAGGGCAAGCCTAAATCGAATGTGAGTTACAAAAGTTAGTGTTATTTCATGGTTGATTTTGAAGTCTCGAGTGGATCTATTTCACGTGCGCAGTGGGATGCCTGGCAAGAAGAAATCGCAGCTATTGGAATCACAAATCCACTGACCAATTTCGAGACCAACAACTTCGGTCAAATTGATTTGGAACGCAGCCACCCGGGTGGATTTTCACAGTTTGTAACCGGTCGAGCAACCCTACTTTCTAACTTGGTTCGCGACCCGCTGGCCTATTCGCGCGCCCTAGCGGCAGCGCGTCGAATCAATGCCAAGGCCGAACGCCTGCGCAATCACTTTGGTATTGAGACCCTTTACCTGGCCGGCGGTCTAGCCGACTTTGAGGGTGACGGTTTCGACTTGAAGATGCCGGTGCTGCTTTGGCCGATTTCGATTGACAAAAAGGGCGAAGATTACGAACTTCTCAAGGCCGGTTCACCGATGGTCAACCCGGCCTTTGTTGACGCACTTGAGGTGTGCTACGGAACCAAGCTGAATGAAACAGAGCTTCTTGCTCGTCAAAACGAGAGCTCTGACCTTGTGCCGGTAACGGTGCTCAACTATTTGGCTAACCTCACCGGCGAGAAAGCCAAGTTAGACCTAAAGCGCATCCTCGTTATCGCAAATTTCAGCACCGCCCCAACCGAAATGCTTCGTGATTTCAAGCGGGTCGATTCTCAACTGCTTGCCGAACTGGCTGGCCCCGAACGAGAAGGCTTGCCAGCAATCGAGCCGAGCGAAATGTTGTTTGTCGCTGACGCCGACGCAAACCAGGTGACTATCGCCGCGCGAGCACTAGCCGGTCAGAGTTTTGCGGTCGAAACCTTGCCTGGCTGTGGGTATTTGCAAACTGTGATCAATACACTCGGTGTTTTGGTTCAGGCAGGCAAGCGCGTGGCAGTGGTGGCTCCGAGGCGTCAAACCTTAAACGAGTTGGCCGATCGCCTTTCGGCCATGGGCCTCGGTGGTCTTGCCGTGCGAGCCGACAGCACTTGGGTCGACGTAGTCTCGGCGATCTCGAGAAACGAAAAGGCGCAACCGGTTGATTTGGCCGCTGCCCGTGGCCGCCGCCTCGTTGCCGAGCAAGAGCTTGACGCATATTTCAAGGCTTTGGACAACAAGGTTGAATCTCTCGGGGTTTCAATCGCCGACATTCTCCGTGAGCTTTCAGCGCTTAGTGCCATGCCGCACGCTCCGGTGACTAATGCGCGCATTGAGGCTAAGTACCTCACCGACCACCTCGACCGCAAAAACGCCTTGACGTTGCTGGCCGAGGCAGAGGAGCTTGGCGAGTTCAAGTTCGGTCCACAAGACACCGCCTGGTACCAAGCGCAGTTCGATTCACCTGGCGAAGTGGCTCAGGCGATTTCGCTTGCCAAGAAGCTTCGAGATGACTCGTTTCCGAACCTTTCGGCGCAGCTGACCGAGTTCATTGCTGCCGTTAACTTCAAGCCAGCAAACAGCGTCGAAGAGTTCGGGGTCTACCTGCGTCTATTCATGGGTGTTCGTGAAACTCATGATCGTTTCGTAGCCGATGTTTTCGATCGACCTTTGACTGAGTTAATTGCCGCTACCGCACCTAGACAAGGTGTCGACAAGAGCGAGCGCGCCAAGATTTCTGGTGTCAACCGACGTCGCCTCAAGAAGTTAGCAAAGGAATACTTGCGCCCAGGTATGCACGTGGCGGACTTGCACGTTGCCTTGCTCGAGATTCAAAATCAGCGCGAACAATGGCAGCGCTATTCACTCAGCCCTGTCTCGCCGCAGGTTCCTGCAGGCATCAATGATGCTCAGGTTGCCTACCAATCTTTCGTTGCCGACCTCGAGGCCATTCAGCGGCATCTTGACCCAGAGTCAACCGAAGTGCCACTCGTGAAGTTGGAGCTTTCGAAGCTAAAGCTCAAGCTTCAATCTCTGGCTGAGGATACCGACGCACTTGCCAACCTGGGTGATAGGGCAATGCTCGCGGGTCAGCTTCGCGCCTCAGGCCTAGGTCAACTTGCGCGCGACTTGGGCCGCCTGCACACCCCGAAAGATCGACTCGCGGTCGAGTTGGACTTGGCCTGGTGTCAATCGGCGCTCGAATACGCTCTCGCCAAAGATCCAACTCTCTTGGCCTACTCGGCTGATCGCATCGACGCGAATGAAGAAGCCTTCCGTCAGGCATATGACGCACAGATTCAGCTCGGGGCAAAGCACCTAGCAAAGCGCTTAGCCGATGAGTGGCATTCGGCCATCGCTGCCAATCCTCAAGAAGCCGCGGCATTGAAAACTGCGCTTAAGTCCGGTTCTGCCACCTTCGAGTCACTTCGCACAGCCAGCCCTACGATTTGGTCAATCTTGGCTTCGGTGCAGCTTTTGTCTCCTTACGAACTCACAAGAAACCTTGATTCAAACGACAGCTTCGATGCGGTATTCGTTCTTGATGCGGCCGGTAGTACGGTTGCCGAAAACCTCGGCATTCTTTCGCGTTCACGTCAGGTGATTGCCTTCGGAGACGATGCTATTGCGACTCCAACGGGCTTTGAAATCGAACCTCGAGCTTTGCCTCTGGGCCGCGAAATCGAGTCGCCATCGGTATTCCACGAAGTTCGCAGAATTTATGGTGCCGAAGTACTCCGACGCAGTTATCGAACGACTAGCCAGGCCCTTGCCGCTTTGATTAACCGAGAGTTCTATCAGAATCGAATCGAATTCGAACCTAGTGCGGCTGAGTATCTCGGTGAAAAGTCCTTCCATGTCGACTTGGTATTGCAAGATAATCGAGCAACCACCACGATTGAAGGCGCTACCGAGAGCCTTGATGCAGAAGTCACTCGCGCGGTTGACCAGGTATTCCACCATGCTGCTTGGCATCCGCAAGATTCGCTCCTGTTGGCTAGCGCTTCAGCGGTTCATGCCGAGCGCGTGAGAGTTGCCATCCGCGAGGGTTTGAAGCAGCGCCCAGAACTTGCCGAGTTCTTCCACAGTCACGGTCGCGAAAAGTTTGAGGTTCTGTCAATTGCCGACATGACCCACCGCCAGGCCGACCGCGTCATTTTCTCGATCGGATTTGGCCGCACCTCGCACGGTGCCGTGCTGTCTAACTTCGGTCAGCTAAGCGAACCAGAAGGTCGCCGGTCTCTCGCAAATCTCCTGGTCAGTGCTCGCCATGAAATTACGGTGATCTCATGTTTCGCCGCCGAGGACATCCCAGGTGACCGCCTCACCAACGGTGCTCTGCTATTGAGCGATCTGCTGGCTGCAGCTGACGCACCTCGCGAAATAAATGACGTTATTCCAGATCCGATGCTCAACGATTTGAGCTTGAGATTGAAGAAGCTTGGTGCTCGAGTCGATGAAACCTTATCGGCCGATATGCCGCTGGTAGTTAGCTACGCCAAGAAGGCGGCTGTCATCGAACCTGACTGGGCGCTACGTGGTCATAACCGAAACGAGAAGTTCAGAATTCGACCAGGGCTATTGAAGGCACTCGGTTGGGATTACATCCGCGTTCACAGTTTCGAACTCTTTGCTGACCCTCAAACCATCGCGCAGCGCATTGCCGAACAGTTGGGAATGCAGATTTCTAAGCGACCTACACCGCTGTTTGATCCGGCAGAAAGAGCTTTTGAAGACTCGGATGCGGCTTGGGGCGACCGGTCAGACTCAAATGATGCGCGGTTGCGTGGCGATAAGCCACCGCACTGGGGCTAGTTAGTTACTAGGCTTGCCGCTCGAGCCAGAGTCGTTACGGTAAAAACCGCTGCCCTTGAAGGTTACGCCGACCTTGCCGAACACCTTACGAAGTTCTCCGCCACATTCAGGGCACTTGGTTAGTGCAGCATCCGAAAAAGACTGTTGCACATCGAAGGTGTGCTCGCACTTTTTGCACGCGTATGAATAAAGGGGCATGGCTCTAGTTTAACCGTTCGCTGAAGAAGACGGTATTTGTCGGGGTGATCACTGCGTCTACCGGGTGATCGTGATCTTCGGTGGGAACCAAATCCAGGTATTCGTCTTCGAAAATAACCGCGATAACCGGAGCAAGATCCTCAAGCTGAGCCAAGGCGCGGTCGTAGTAACCCTTACCCTTGCCGAGTCGCTGACCGAACTTGTCAACCGCCAAAGCCGGGATGATAATCAGGTCCACGCCCGACAAAGATCCAGGCTGACCGACCGGCTCTTGAAAACCGAAAATGCCGGTTTGGGTTTCACCATCAAATCGCACCCAGGATAGCGTGCCATCCTGGTTTGAAATCGGCAGTAGAACTTCGATCTCATTTTCGATTGCCCAATCGATGAAAAGTTCTGTGTCGGGTTCGTCACCAAAGGCGAGGTAGCACGCAATCTTGGAGGCCCCATTGCTGATGCAAAGCTCGGCAAGTTGAACGCACAGAGCTCCAGCCAACTCCGGATCGTATTCACGAGCCGAACGCTTGGCCTTGAGCGCAGCGCGCATTTCGCGTTTTTGCAGATTCACGGCTTCCATGGGACTAATCTTGCCATCGTGGCTATGACTTTTGCTATCACTCACGGAGATGTGACTCTGAGGCTGCTGCGCGTGCGCGATGCCAAAGCCCTCGAGCGACTGATTCTTGGCAATCGTGAGTGGTTGCGCCCCTGGGAGGCCACCAATCCGTTTGGCCCAAACTCTTTCGATATCAAGGCCATGACCAAAGGGTTGGTGCGACAACTCGATAATCAAACCGGTCTCCCGTTCGTGATTGAGCATCAGGGGCAAATCGTTGGTCAACTCAACGTCGCAAACATCCTTTATGGTTCGGTGAGCAATGCTGTGATCGGCTACTGGGTGGTTCCGGAGGTTGCGGGCAAGGGTATAACTCCAACTGCGGTTGCACTCGCCACCGACTATTTGTTCAACGTAGTTGGCTTGCACCGAGTTGAAATTGATATTCGACCGGAAAACGTAGCTTCCCTGCGGGTCGTTGAGAAGTTGGGTTTTAGATACGAAGGTTTGAAAGAGCGCTACATCCACATCAACGGCGCTTGGCGCGATCACTATGTCTTTGCGCTAACCCACGAAGAGGTAATCGGGGGAGTGAGATC
>ERZ650301.272-NODE-272-length-14002-cov-11.767190_pt1 | contig 14002 bp, 20 predicted proteins | sample MGYA00376237_ERZ650301 | MGnify/ENA primary metagenome ERZ650301 (study PRJEB26733, sample SAMN07839255) | wastewater metagenome | biome: small river; feature: stream; material: water | place: USA: North Carolina | collected 2016-04-05 ...
TGAGTATGAGCTGTGTACATTACTTTTTCGAGTTTGTTCATGGTATTACCCCTTCAATTAAAAAATATGGTGACTGTGTAAGTATTGGGTGGCGCCAATGGCGATTCCAGCAATATCAATGGCGGCGCCGATAATCAAGCGAGTAGGTTCTGTTTTTCTCAAGGCATTGATGATCATGGCTTGCCTCCATTGATGGCATTACTAAAGAATGTTGCCAAGTCTTTTTCAAACTCATGATTGAGAAAGTACAAGCTCTCAGATAAGTTGTAATGGTTCTTCATTTCTCGCTCCTTTCGTTTGTTAATGGCGATGGAGTGATTCTGAGCTGATATTTGTTATCAGTCCAATGAATAATTTTGAACTTTATTATCTAAAAAATAGATTATTATTGATATACGAGTTTTTAAGGCCTTTAGGCCGCTCTTGAGGCTGCTTTTCTCTGGGGGTTCCTAATCTATTAGGCGCTTAGCATTTATTGTTTGTGCTCAAATGAAGTATTGAACACAAGCTTGAGATGAAACCATTTAAAAAAATCTATGTATTGGGTGCAGGTGCCGTAGGGTGCTTCTTTGGGGGTATTTTGGCTCGTGCGGGTCTTGATGTCACGCTTATCGCTCGCCCCGATAGGGCTCAGGCGATTAATGAATTTGGTCTTGAGCTTGATTGCCAGACCTTTCATGATGTGGTGCATTTAAAAGCGAGTAGTGATATCTCATTGTTGGCTGATGCCGACTTGGTATTGTTAAGTGTTAAGTCGCCAGACACGGAGCCCGTTATTCGTTCGATTGATTCAATTTTGCCATCCCATTCTGTAATGTTAAGTTTGCAAAATGGCGTTGCTAATGTACCAATTGCAAGAACTTTTATTGCTAATGCCGTGTATCCAGTAGTTGTATATGTTGCCACTGGCATGATCGGACATCGAACTGTGAAGCATCACGGAAGGGGTGAACTCGTGCTCGGCTCTATTGATACCATGACAGATCAAGATTCAAAGATCCTCGCTGCGATTAGTCAATTATTTACTGAAGCCAGGATTCCTTGCTCTATTACTCAAGATATCAAAAAGCAGATGTGGCTTAAGTTTTTGGTCAATTGCTCTTATAACGGAATTTCAGCTATTGGACATGTATCTTATGGTGATATGGTCGCAGTTCAAGAAGTTAAGGCCTTAATAGATAAGATTACCAAAGAATTTCTGATGGTCGCGTTTATGGAAGGTGTGCATATTAGCGAGCGTGAGGCAAGAGAAGTTAATGAGTCAATTGCCAAGACCATGACTACTCAGATATCCTCTACAGCGCAAGATCTAGCTAAGGGAAGAAGGACGGAAATAAACTATTTGAACGGATATATCGTTGAGCTTGGTAAGCGTTATGGAATAGAGACGCCATGTAATTTATCTGTTTATGCGATGGTTAAAATGCTAGAGAGCTAGATTAAACCCAGCGCCCTTGATTAAGCAGCTTTAGAGTTCGATCGGATCTCATTCAACAGCCACTCCTCAAATAATTTAATTTTTTTATTTGATTTTTCACCACTCCGATAGGAGAGAAAGTGTGTTTCTTCCTTAATTCTTTTAAATTGATTGACTCCAATTTCAACCAGTTCACCCTTTGATATTTCGCGTTCAGCTAAGCGACTGCTCTCAAGCACCACCCCAAGGCCATCTACAGCTGCTGAAATCGATAAGGCGGCCCTATCGAACGAAAGTCTAGGTTGAGCACTTTGTACTAGCTTATTGATTTCAAACCATTTATTCCATGTCATTTGATTGATGGAGGAGTCAATTAATGTCAGTTGAGAAATTTGTAACCTTGCAGAATTCTTCGCATTTAGAATTTTAGGTGAGCACATGGGCAAAATATCTTCGCGACCAAGTGGTATGTGGATTACACCTGCACTTCCTAAGGTAGCTTGGTATGAAATAGCGATATCAATTTCTCGATTGCGTATTAAGTCAATTGGTTCTGGTCCAGACGTTAGTCTTATCGAGATGGTTGGGTTGGTATTGATAAATCTCGCCAGTCTAGGACTTAACCATTTTGCTGCAAAGCTGGGTGCGCAATGTACCGCTAAGACTTGAGCATTAGGTGCTAATGTTACTTCGCTACATGCTGCCTCAATAACGTCAAACACTCTAGAAAGACTTTCTAACAGTCTTTTACCTTCACTGTTGAGTTCAACTTTACGATTGCGCCTGATAAATAGCGGTTTAGAAAAATATTCCTCCAACTCTTTAATTTGATGACTGATTGCTGACTGGGTGAGATGCAGTTCATTTGCTGCCAGGGTAAAGCTTTCAAGTCGAGCTGCAGACTCAAACGCCCTTAAAAGCACAAAATTTGGTATTTTTCTCATGTTTGGTAATTATATATGAATTACATTCATGTAAACATGCACAACTCTTGATTGTCAAAATAACTATGTCGCTTCAATATGGCGTTCAATTTGATCTAAATCAAATCGATCACAAATAACTGGAGGGGACAAGTGGCTGAGACTATCGATAAAAATGAACGCAAAATGGATCTGGGAAGTAGGGAGTCAATCTATCAACCAGAAGATGCAAGTTTGATTTTTCCTTATGCACCTAAATTTAAGAACTTTGCTGAGCAGCGACAGCATCTTAAAGAGAGGCTAGTCGCTGCATGTCGTGCATTTGCATTGGAGGGGTTTGATTATGGATTTGCAGGCCATCTAACTGTTCGCGATCCAGAGCATCCACATCTATATTGGACAAATCCAATGGCCGTTCACTTTGATCAAGTCAAAGTGTCTAATTTACTCTTGGCTGACCACCAGGGAAATGTATTAGAGGGTAAGCACGCCCTAAATCGTGCGGGATTTGTTTTGCATGCAGCTGTTCATGAAAAGCATCAAGACATCGTTGCTATGTGTCATGCACATACGGTTTACGGTACTGCATTTGCTGCCTTGGGTAAAAAATTAGAGCCTATCTCCCAAGATGCCGCAGCGTTTTACGAGGACCATATTGTATTAAGTGAACAGGCGGGTCAAGTAGCTGTGGAGGATCAGGCGGGGTACAACGTAGCAGGCTCTATTCCAAAGGTAAAAGGCATTATTCACAAGAATCATGGATTGCTAACGGTGAGCCGTCACAGTATCGATGCAGCAGCCTTCTGGTTTATTGCGCTTGAAAGATGTTGCAAGCAGCAAATGGCAGTTATGGCCACCGGTGTTGAGCCAACCTTATTGAGCCCAGAGGTAGCTCGCTATAGCCGCGAACACGTTGGCAGTGAATATATTGGTTGGTTGCATTTCCAAACTATTTGGAATCAATTAATCGCAAAACAACCTGATATGTTTGCGTAATAAGCAAAAACTGTGGAGAAATTTATGAAGCTATTTAATCTTAAAAAATCACTCGCAATTGCAATTTCCATCTCAAGCTTGATGATGGGTCAAGCATTTGCGCAAAACGCAGAAATTAAAGAACGTACTTTGAAGTTCGCATATGTACAACCTAAGGGTAGTCATATGGGTTTTGGAGTGGAGAAGTTCGCTGAATTAGTGGCTAAAAAAAGCGGCAACAAAATCATCGTTAAAGGATATCCAGATGGATCATTGGGCGGCGATTTGAATGTTTTAACTTCATTACAAGGTGGAACCGTTGATATGACAACAATGCCACCTAGTCTTATGGTTGGCCAGGCGAAAGTGTATGGCGCATTTTCTATTCACTTCTTGTTCAACGATTTTAAAGAAGCCGATACTGTTTTGGATGGCCCGGTTGGCAAAAAGTTTTTAGAGAAAACTCCAAAGGGTGTAGTGGGATTGACCTATTGGGATCATGGCTTCAGAAATATTTCAAACAGCAAGCGCTCTATTGCAAAGGTAGAAGATATACAAGGCCTTAAACTTCGAGTCTTGCAAGAGCCTTTATTTGTAGATTCATTTAGTGCTTTGGGAGCTAACCCAGTTCCGCTAGCGTTTACTGAGTTGTACAGTGCAATGGAAACTAAAGCGGTTGACGGGCAAGACAATCCAATCGCTGCATTTGAGGCAAATAAGTTTTATGAGGTTCAAAAATACCTCTCCTCAACTCGTCACGTATATCAACCTCTTATTGTTTTAATCAGCAGTAAGGCTTGGGATCAATTTACTCCAGCTGAGAAAAAATTGATTCAGGAGGCGGCTAACGAGACAACAATTGAGCAGCGCAAAGTGTCTCGTGGCATGGATGCAAAGGCGATTGATTTGGTGAAGAAACAGGGCGTAATTTTTACTGATGTTTCTCCACAAGAGCGTTCTCGCATGAGAGACAAAGTAAAACCTGTTACTGATAAGTATTTGCAAGATATGAATGCAGTTGATCCTTTGCCAGCAGAATTGGTAAAAGCCGTCGAAGCACAGCGCTCTAAAAAATAAGTAAACTTTAGGCATATCAAGTACTGCTCTCAGCGGTCAATCGCTGAGAGCTTCTTCTATTTTGGCTATATGTTCATGATTTCATCTTTAATAAATTCCTTTTTTCGAATAATGAGGCTATTTACGGCCATATGTTTAGCGGTAATGGTTGTTTTGGTCTTTGGTAACGTTGTTTTGCGTTACGGCTTTAATTCTGGCATTGCATTCTCAGAAGAAATGTCTCGCTGGGCTTTTGTTTGGCTAATATTTGTTGGAGCTATTGGCGGCCTGAGGGATCTCTCGCATCTTGGTGTTGATTCATTGGTCTCAAAACTATCGCGAACAGGAAAATTGGTGTGCTACATCCTCAGTCACATTCTGATGCTGGGAATTGTTGGAGTATTTCTATATGGCAGCTTTGCGCTGTTGATGATTAATTTCGATAACGTCACCCCTGTTTCAGGGGTTTCTCTTGCTTGGTACTATTCTGCTGCTATTTTCTTCTCGTTGGCTGCTTTACCGATTCTTTCATATCACTTGTATAAGGCGTTTAGCGGTCGCATTAGTGATGTGGAGCTTATTGCCATTAAAGAGTCAGAGGATGATGCGGATCTAGATGAGATTTTGAAAGATCTTGAGCATGTTAAGTCTCCTAATTTAAGTCAAAAGGGGATCTAATATGACTATTTTCATTTTCATTGGTTCGCTATTAGCACTGATGGCGTTGGGTATGCCCATCGCCTTTGCCTTGTTAGGGTGCGGCATCGCTTTAATGATGCATTTGGATATTTTTGATGCGCAAATTATTGCCCAGAACGTTATCGCTGGAGCTGATAGTTTTCCTTTGATGGCGGTCCCATTTTTCATGCTTGCAGGTGAAGTAATGAATGCTGGCGGCTTATCTAAAAGAATTGTTGCTGTTGCCTTGGGAGTGGTTGGCCATATTAAGGGTGGTTTAGGTTACGTGACTATTGTTGCTGCATGTATTTTGTCGGCCCTTTCAGGGTCTGCAGTTGCTGATGCCGCAGCACTATCGGCATTGCTGGTGCCCATGATGGTTAGTGCTGGCCATGATCAAAAGCAATCAGCTGGATTGGTTGCTGCAGCTGGGGTTATAGGGCCGATCATTCCCCCTAGTATTGGATTTGTCATTTTTGGCGTGGCAGCAAACTTATCTATTACAAAGTTATTCTTAGCCGGAATTTTCCCTGGATTGCTGGTTGGCCTTTCATTATGGCTAACTTGGTGGTGGCTTATTCGCAAAGAGAATATTCAGCCTCCACCGAAGATTCCATTTAATGAAGTGGCAAGATCTTTGATTGATGGATTTTGGGCTTTGATGCTCCCATTGATCATTATTTTTGGCTTAAAGCTTGGAGTTTTTACGCCAACAGAGGCTTCTGTAGTTGCTGCGGTATACGCCATATTTGTAGCCACTGTTATTTACCGCGAGCTAAAGCTTAGTGAGTTATTAGAGTTGTTTTCTAGGGCAGCTCAAACGACAGCGATTGTGATGTTCTTGGTTGCCGCAGCAATGGTCTCTGCCTGGTTAATTACCGTTGCTGATTTACCTTCTAAAGTTGTTGGTTTGCTTGAACCATTTATGAGTAATCAAATATTGTTGATGTTTGCAATCATGGTTTTGGTTGTGATTGTGGGCACGGCAATGGATATGATCCCGACAATTCTGATACTGACTCCGGTTTTGGTTCCAGTTGTAAAGCAGGCGGGTATCGATCCAATTTACTTTGGTGTACTGTTTATTATCAATAACAGTATTGGATTAATTACACCACCTGTAGGTACTGTTTTAAATGTTGTAGCTGGCGTAACAAAAACTTCTATGTCGGATTTAATGAAAGGGGTAATGCCTTTCTTGATAGCGGAGTTGGCCATCCTTTTGCTAATGGTTTTGTTCCCATCCCTGGTGACTGTACCTATGCGTTGGTTCTATTGACATTTGAATAGCCACATACAATAACCCTCATCAGATATGGTGGGGGTTTTGTGTTTTAAGCTTATTTTTGTAAGGTAACCTGACAAATCACCCTAGGCGTCCTTTTAAGAGGAGCTTACTGCCTCACTGGCCCGGCAGAGTCAAATATCCCCACCCAATAAACGCTCAACAGCTTGGCATTGCGACCAACAGTCACGAATACATTCCATTTGGCAAAAAGAAAAAGGACCACATTGCTGTGATCCCTTCGTATTACTGGTGGGTCGGGCGAGATTCGAACTCGCGACCAACGGATTAAAAGGGCGGTGACCGAATGAACCGCAGGGTCATATAGGCAATGAATTTTCTTGTAGAAATTGTCTAATATATTTCCCGCAAAATAGCCCTTAAAAGCCCCTCTGGATGGGGTTGTTTAGTCTCAAACTACTGGATATTAGACAGAACAAAAATCAAAAAAAGATAACTATTTGACGTTGAAATCCCATCATTGGGTTGTTGACGGCGAAGGGCTGATTGAGGAGAAGCGCGTCCCTAGCGGCATCGTTTGGTCAATGATTATGGCCAAGCCAATGAGCCCACGTTTTTCTCTAACCTTAAGGGATACAGAATGTGTTCCGTCTAAAAACTCAATGCCAGATTCCTCTAATACTCTTTGTATTGCCGACAAGGAGTTGATGCTTATGGACAGGTCGCCGTACTCCGCTCGTGTGATGGAATCATGGCCTAAATACGCTATTTTTGCCAATTGAGCCTTAGTTAAACCAAGAAAGGCCCTCGCACCTATAATCATTTTTCCAAAGTTTTTACGCTCTTCTAGCTTCATGGGTTTTTAAATAAATATTGAATTACTAAACATTTTAATGCTTAAAACAAAGAAAACTATGTTTATAGTTAGATATCTGAGTATATTATTTAATCCAAGGCATTCGAGAGTGGGTGAAATACGGATTTAGCTGCCTTGTAGAATTCTATAAGGTCTTGCAAACGCAAGGGCAGCAGAGACCCACAAGATCTATTAAATTAGATCGGGAAAAGCGCTCCGGCGCTTTTTTTTCGCCTATCCTCCAGTCCCTGCAAAAATATCGGAGACTTCTGCTACTAGGCTCTTAAAGCGGCGCGTTCGACTGTTGGCTTTGGGTTTGGTATTTTTAATATAAGCGCTAACCACAAACATTTTTAAATGATCTCGTCGCGCTTTACTCTTGGGCGCAAGATTGAAAAATATCGAATACGAGAGATTTCTTGAGCCTTCAACCGGAATGTCCGCCATATAGCGGTAATTGCCGTTATCAGCATAATGAATGTAGGCGCCAGAGATGCGACGCATATGTGTAGGCAACTGAAGCGACAGCGTGTATCGATCTACATTGAAAGCCATTTTTTCACCCGCGTGAGAGTAGGTGTGATGATCTTGATGGGTTCCATTTATAAATTCAACGGTGAAGCAATGGTGGCTAAAGCTGATGTCAATACAGGCAGTAAGAGTTTCTGATGTATATGAATTTTTTAGCTCTACCTCAATTCTCATGGGGTTGAGGTGGGAGAATTGATAGGTAAGACCGTTAAATCTTTTATTGCGAAATTTATTCATCGAAAGACTATAGCAAAGGGGTCTTGAAAATCATGAATAACAACAAAGACCGATAAAACGATTGTCCAAATGTTTGGTTAATGAATTGCCTTGCTGTATTGGTTTCCCGTCTTGAGGTGGTCAAACAGCACCTTTGGCCACATACGATCAAAAAGGGCTTTAGCCTCGTCTTTTTCTACTTCAGATAACTCCATACCAATTAAGGTGGATTTGATCATTACTGCATACGCCATCATGATGTCCGCAGTACTAGCACCTCTTACATGGGGCAATATCTCTTGTAGGGCATCAATCACAATATCCCCCACTTTTTTGGAGTCAATGATTGCAGTTATGTCTTTAAATTCTTTTGAGTCAGTTGTCATAGAAGGTTAATATAGTGGCAAAGATTTTCTAGAGCGGGCGACGGAAATCAAACCTACGCTATCAGCTTGGGAAGCTGAAGTTCTGCCATTGAGCTGCACCTGCGCATTAATTCTGTTTTGGCGGAAACGGAGGGATTCGAACCCTCGATACTTTTACAAATATGCCGGTTTAGTAGACCGGTGCCTTCAGCCACTCGGCCACGTTTCCGTTATTTGATTATAGGGAGTTGGTCTAATGGTTTAATCAGTTATTTGGGGTATGGGTTAACCCATCATTTTGAATCTCAAGGTAGTAAATGCTGCTCGTCTAGCGAGCCTTCTTATAATAAAGCGTGTCGGATGCAGTCAGAATCGCTCGTATATTGTAGGGCTTTAAGGTGTGTGAGGAAAGCTTCAGGACGGATGAATAGCATCAGTTAGTTATGGGCCTATTGTTTTTTCTGCCTGAAATTAAATGACGGAAAGGTGACGTATGTAGCTTTCATTATTTAATGCGAGCGATGTCGCGTGGAATAGGGCTAAATCTATGGCGGTGAAGATTGGCTCTAAGATGGGCAATGCGCCATACTTCGCTTATGTTGCGTTATGGCTATTTTGCAGGCATAAAGGCGAAGCCAATAAAAATGATGGGCTACTCATGATTTGAAGATTCGTACCCCATATCCAAGGGATTTAAATGCACTGATAAATCTACTAAATTAGAGGGGCGTTGTAATGGCGCTCCTTACTGATTTAAGGGGATCCCTCACTCAAAAAATGAGGGGTCGGTATTTTTTATCTGCAAAGATCAGAATGAAGTTTTTGTTGACGCACGCCAACGATAGCGATGTGAGTTAGATTTGCGGACCTTAAGGGTGCTTGAAGTTTATCAAAAAGCTCTTATAGGCTCTCATGATTCATAAAGTTGTGATTGTTAATGCTGTTGGTGAGCTATAGGCTCAATATGAAACTCTTATTTAGGGGGGGTATCGTAACTAAAACAAGGTTTTATTATTCCCTGGCGGGGTAATGTGTATAGCAAATGCTGTAATTCAGAGTCCCAAGAAAAAGCGTGGTGGGATTCGAGCTGGGGCTGGCCGAAAAAGAACGAGGCAAACGATATACCTTGTTCTATCTAAGGGCGAATGGGAAGAAGCCAAGGCAATTGGCGGAGGAAATCTTGTTGACGGCATCAAGCGCGCCATAAAGCTATGCAAGCTTGAGTAGCTCTTAAGGGATATAGGTATGCACGAAATAAGAATTAGGCACGGTTTTGAGTTTTATCACCGAAAAAAATATGGCTATTACCCATCATGGGATGGGTGTGCTAATGAGTACTTGGTTAAATGTACGCAAGAAAAATGGATGCACTGGAAAGCCTTTTTTCAGAAGCCAATCAATGTCGATTTAGAAAGCATTGCCCTACGTGAATTGCCAAATTTGTATTTAAATTCAATGGAACAGAATGTTGGCTAGTAAACAAATCAAACTGGTGAGGCGCTATTAACGCCATAAATGGCGTGCTTGGCATAGCCTTTTTTCAGTATTTGCAGTGAGATTAAAAAATTTTTTATTTCAAATTTTTTAATAAGAGCTCAAACCCCACTCTACTTGCTGAGGGTTGAGCCCTAAAGGCAAGAAGACCATTCTCTATAGAGGCGCCAAGCAATTTTGCTGCGCATCACTCCAGCGAAATATCCGCTCATCATTTGCATTGATACCCCTTAAATATACAATCGAATTTACAGTAATATTTTTTACTAAACCCCTGTTAGGTCGGATGATTTTTTTGTAGCTTATTAATGACATCTTAATCGGTTGCATTTAATTTATCCTCAAACCCATTGGATGCCTCATGCTTAATTTTTTTGAATGAAAGGCGACCTAATACTTTATGATTAACCCCATCAAGAAAGACAACTGATTGCCTTAAAAAGATTATTGAAGCTTCTTAAGCTGCTATCAACGCCATCTTTTTCGTTGGCATTTAGCTAATACTCTGCATTTTGAGCGAAAATTTTTATCGCTATACAAAATTGTCTTGGCCGTGAGATGGTCATCTAGAACTCGTGCACTATTGGAGTATTTTGTTGGCCAAGCAATCATTCTCTGTTTTACTTGAATGACCGATTTAGCTAAGTATTTGTCTAGCAATACAAGACAAATAGAACGCCGTTTTCATTGTAAATGTTGATCGCCATTTTTTTGCTGCGGTGGACGCATCATGTCTTTATAGAAACGCGTGCTTAAGGCGGAAGTGTATTAATTTGCATTGGGTGCCGTTGGCATTAGACGCTCCCAGTCTTCCATGTATTTTGAAACCCCATAGATGCGTTCATTGACAACCGATTGAATCGCAGTCCCGACTGAGTCGTGTGAGCCGATGGACGTTTCGCCATACATCGCGTGAAAGCGTAAATCACTAGAAAGGGCAATATAGATCGGCTCTAGGGCAGTGCTGTGTTTAAGAATTTTTATCACTTGTAGCATGGTTGGTATATGGACTATTTAGGGTAGTCAATTCATATGCAAGTTGATACCCCATAAACGAGGGGCTTCTTATTGGCCATGCAGCATATAAAAATAGCAAGATAATAATAGTTCTACTTCAAAGTATTAAAAAATAATAGGGAATTTTATGAGGAAATATCTTCAATTTGTTGAGCGGGCGCAGAAAATCAATCAAAAGTTTGATCTTAGTCAGTATGAAATTCAAATGCTTGATGTGGCGGGTAGGGCGCATTTTTTGGAGGGGCCAATTTTTGTTGGCGACTTAATTTATCATAGCAGTATTGCCTCTCAAGCCACCTTACACGCTGCTGTTAAAAAACTCATCAATAAAGATTTGCTTTGTACAGAGCGGCATGAAGGCGATGGGCGCACAAAAAAGATCGCCCTCACTAAGGCAGCCTTGGAGCGGTATAAGCAGCTTCAAAAGGCAATGAGTAGTCCTGGTAGGTTAAGTTAAGCGAGCGTCATCTCGGACGGCATCGCTGGTCAAATGGCAATATTTAACAACCGCCATCATTCGGCGGGCCTAAAGTTTTAGTGATTCACTTGAATGAGGGTTAGTTCTCACGGTCTAGGCACAAAACCTTTTTTTGCGGAACGAGTGCCTTGTTGTATGGGGATCCTCAGTATATTGAAAAAGAGATGCTGGCATCTATTCCGATCAAGCGCGCCGCTGATTCCATTGGAAAATTGCTCAGTGATTCTGGTGGGGCATTCAAGTTAAACCCCCAATCTTTAGCCAAAACCCCTGCATCCCAATAAATTCACCGATGGTATGGGTAGCTAGTATTGCATTATTAGCGCATGCGATAGTGGTAATTCACAAGTCGTTTGCGTCGATTAAGATTTCTTAAGTTGTAAGATCTGCGCGAATCTGTTTGTAATGTTTGGGGCGTTATCGTCAAACTCAAAACCATACTACAGGGTAAATGGCTTTTGTAGTAATTGTGGGGCGCTTTCTTCTTGCGATAGCTGCCGTATCTCGCACAATCTTCCAGGTTGATGACCATAATTGCGAAGCGCTATTTGTTTCTAGTGCCGCTCTAAAAATACTCTCAAATTCTATGGAATCTTTGTTGAATAAAAAAAGGGGTATGCAGTCCTAATTGGTTTTCTAAATAAGCCATGTAATCGGCGGATGCGAAATCTAGCCAAAGATTGCGTAATTTAAACCCATCTTTAAATCACCTGGAAAGTAATATGTTGAACGCTTCGTCAACGTTTTTTACATCCTTGTTAGCAATGAGTCTATAGCTCATTTTTTTTGGGTATAGAACTTCCAAATGCCATCTTCAAATGCATGGGCGCTTGGCGGGGCCCTATCGGGGGCATCTATGATTGCTCCAGTGGAATAGGGCCTCATAATAAGATCGTATTGATTTGAGTGGGCTGGGTTGGTGCAGTCTGAGATCATAAAATCACCAATAAGTAGTCTGGGATTAATGGCTTGATCCAGGGCGATAAAGATGAGCGCAATATCATCCGAAAGCTCTGCGTAGCCTATTGATCTTGCTTGATCTGATATTCGTCTCGCCTTAAGATGCTTTAATAAAGCATTGTCTTGGTTAAGCCGCATCTTCCTTGTTTGATCCATTTTGACTTGTTGTCAGTCTTGGCAAGAATCTTGACTTTTATTTTTGACCTTGATATCACTTCAACTTCGGATGCGGGAGTTTTTTTGACATTAGGGGCAAGTGCGATTCGGATTGTATGCATAAGAGATTGTATTTATGTGATTAATAAGCCCCTTGCTGGTATCAACATCCTCAAAAGGTAATAAATCAGCTGCCGGGTGAATGAAATTTTGCCTCCTAATTTTTTGTGGCCCAGTACTTTGAACTAAATCAATGCCTTCGAGTTTTTCTTGGTAAATTTCAAATCTGATTAGCATGGGGGCAGAGTTTTGCAATGAGAGTAAATTTATAATCATTGCGGATGGGTTGGGAAAGTTGCGGCCAAGCCTTGGTAAGATCAAGCTTTTTCTAGTTGTAAGATTTAAATATCTAATAACTACATTTTTTCTGGCTAGCTTGAGGTTGCGGAAATTTCCTTAGATTGCAACAGCTCTGACGAGGTCGGGTAGGTTGCTCACCTGTAATTTACGCATGATCCGAGCCTTATGAACCTTGATCGTTGCCGGAGTGATTTGTAGGTGATCTGCAACATCCTTGCTCTTATGCCCTCTTACCAAAAGCTTGCATACTTCAAATTCTCGTTGCGTTAAATTAAAGTCTAGGGGGTTAAACTGCAAGTTAACTTGCTTACATTCAAGCCTTTGAACTGCTAAATTTATATCCCTTATATCAATGGTATTTACCAAATAATCTGCAAGACCTTCTCTAAATAATTGAATGACATCGCCAGCGTTCGGCTCTAATCCCGCAAATACCACTTTTAGATTTGGCCATTTACTTTTTATTTTTTTGAGTAACGCCAATTGCCCTGAGATGGGCGACTTGGGATAAATAAGAGCAATCAATGCATTTGCGTCAAATGATGACGCCTTGGTTTTGCCAATTTGACACCTCTTTTGATGAGCTTGTAGCGCTTTTTGGAGTGCTGAAAATGGCATTTTTGACCCATTGATTACAATTAAATTTTTCATGCGACTGATGTTATTGGGCGATGGCGCTTAATCAATCCCTTAAATAAGGGGTGGCTTAAACTGGATTGCATCCTCGGGCTTGTTTGCTTTGTTCTCGCATTGCTTAAGCGGTGATTGATTTTGAAGGCGTATCAATTTTTAAGTTCCCTAGCCTGCTCGGTAACCGGATCCGTACAAGCATTTGACGTCCGAATCCCTCCTCTTTGCTGGGGACGAAAAATTCATTCAATAAGCTCATTTCCGACGATGTTAATCGCCGCGGTTACGGCTGCCCCTTTAGCTTAAATTGATCCAGCACCCTCCCTTTTTTCTAAAAAACCATTGTGATGGCCTATCGCACCCCAATAAGCCCGCCTAGAGTTTGCTTTTTTGGCGAAAAACATTGGTAGCGCTAATGCAAGACGAATTATTTTAGGGTGCCCATAATTTGTTATTAATGGTTCAGGTCCTGAGAGGATGAGCGCTATATACACCTTCCTAATGACCCTCATGAGACCTGTCTCTTAAAATGGGTGAGCGGGGATCATCATCCTGGGAGTGAATGGATCAACCCCTATGATGCGCAGTTGCTCCATATTGCTTGCAGCAGATCCTTTGCTAGATGCAAGTTCTGATATGAACTG
>ERZ650301.273-NODE-273-length-13986-cov-4.570526_pt1 | contig 13986 bp, 12 predicted proteins | sample MGYA00376237_ERZ650301 | MGnify/ENA primary metagenome ERZ650301 (study PRJEB26733, sample SAMN07839255) | wastewater metagenome | biome: small river; feature: stream; material: water | place: USA: North Carolina | collected 2016-04-05 ...
GCTATTGCTGCTGCTGGGTCAACCGACCTAGAAGCGGCACTTGCTGCAGACCTAGGCGGCAGGTCAGTTCAGGATGCAATCAACGACGAAGCCGCAATCATGGGCGAGAAGGTTGAGCTACGCAAGGTAGCTTCACTAAAGGATGCAGCTATCGACGCTTACCTACACCGCACCAGCAAGGACCTACCTCCACAGGTTGGTGTGCTTGTTGCTTACTCAGGTTCAGACGCAGAGACCGCTCACGATGTTGCAGTTCACATTGCAGCATTCGCGCCAAGCGTTCTTAGCCGCGACGACATCGATGCAGAAATCGTTGCAACCGAGCGCCGCATTGCAGAAGAGACCGCACGCAACGAAGGTAAGCCAGAGGCTGCCCTTCCAAAGATCGTTGAAGGCCGCGTAACCGGTTTCTTCAAGGAGAGCGTTCTTCTCGAGCAGGACTTCGCTAAGGACACCAAGCAGACCGTGAACAAGGTTCTCGAGAACGCTGGTCTAACCGTTTCTGCATTCGTACGCTTCCGCGTTGGTGCATAACAAAATCTAAAAGCATCAAAGGCTCGGTCGTTTTCGGCCGGGCCTTTTTTGCTGCCTCGCCTAGGATAGAAGCAGTTCAAAAATTGATTCAGGAGGACCGAAATGCCACAGAAAAAGCGACGCGTTTTACTAAAGCTTTCTGGTGAGGCATTCGGCGGTGGCACCTTGGGTGTGAACCCTGACATCGTTGCCGAGATGGCCCGTGAAATCGCAGAAGGCGCAAAGCACGCCGAGGTTGCAATCGTGGTTGGTGGTGGCAACTTCTTTAGAGGTGCCGAGCTTTCTCAGCGCGGCATGGACAGATCTCGAGCCGACTACATGGGTATGTTGGGCACCGTGATGAATGCCCTAGCCCTTCAAGACTTTTTGGAGCAAGCCGGGGTTAGCACCCGCGTTCAGTCTGCAATCAACATGGCGCAGGTCACCGAGGCCTACATCCCGCTTCGTGCAGTTCGCCACCTAGAAAAGGGTCGCGTAGTCATCTTTGGCGCGGGAGCTGGCTTGCCTTACTTCTCGACCGACACCGTGGCCGCTCAGCGCGCCCTCGAAATCAAGGCAGACGAAGTTTTGGTTGCCAAGAACGGTGTTGACGGCGTTTATTCAGCCGACCCAAAGAAAGACCCAAAGGCCATAAAGCTAGATTCAATTACCTACCAGGATGCACTGGTGCAGGGCCTAAAGGTTGTTGACGCAACCGCATTCAGCCTCTGCATGGATAACAAGATGCCGATGCGCGTATTTGGCATGCAGGGCAAGGGCAACGTGACCGATGCCATCAAGGGTAAAAAAATCGGTACTTTCGTAACCGCCTAATAATTTTCACAAAACAGGAGCAATCATGATTTCAGAAATCATCTCAACCACCACCGAGAAGATGTCAAAGGCAGTCGATTCTGCCAAGGATGACTTCGCCAACGTTCGCACCGGTCGTGCCAACCCACAGCTTTTCCAGAAGGTTATGGTCGACTACTACGGCACTCCAACTCCAATGGGTCAGCTTGGTCAGCTAGCCAACCCAGAGGCTCGCACCATCGTCATCACCCCTTACGACAAGGGTGCTCTAGCGGGAATCGAACGCGCAATCCGCGAGATGCCAAACCTAGATGCAAACCCTCAGAACGATGGCAACCTGATTCGCGTTACCCTGCCAGACCTAACCGAAGAGCGTCGCCGCGACTATGTCAAGCTCGTTAAGGGCAAGGCAGAAGACCACCGCGTTGTTGTTCGCAACCTTCGCCGCAAGGGCAACGATGACTTGGCAGCTGCCAAGAAGGACGGCCTAGCTGGCGACGACGAAATCGCACGCGCCGAAAAGGAACTTGACGCTTTGACTAAGACCTACGTTGATGCAATCGACGAGGCTCTAAAGCGCAAAGAAGCCGAACTTCTCGAGGTCTAGTTGTCTAATCAGCAAAGCGCTCCAGCCGGCCGCAGCCTATCTAAGTCGATAGCTGTCGGTTTGTTGCTCGGTGGCGCTTTTCTGCTATCCGTGCTGATTTATAAAGAACTCTTCATGGTGCTTGCTGCAGCTGCAGCTGGCTTCGGCGCTTGGGAGCTTTCTACCGCTCTGAGAATCAAGGGCTGGTATGTGCCTCGGGTTCCGAGCGTCGTCGGCGCCATCCTGATTATGCCTGCAACTTTCTTTGGCGGGGCTGAGGCACAATGGTTGATTTCACTAGCAACCGTTGCTGCGCTGATTGTTTGGCGTGCCGCACACGTCCTATGGGAGCGACGTCAGGCGCCGATTCAAACCTTCACCAACACAGTTCGTGACTTTGCTGCCTCGGCATTTGTTGTGATCTACCTGCCTTTGATGACGAGCTTTGCGATCCTTTTGCTGCGACGTCCTGATGATGGCGCCATCTGGGTGATTGCCTTCGTGGTCACCGTCTCAATGATTGACACCGCTGGTTACCTGGTTGGTCGAAAGCTAGGCAAGCACCAAATGGCACCCGGCGTTAGCCCTAAAAAGAGCATCGAAGGCCTCATCGCGTCGATCCTAGCCGGGTCTATTTCAGCCGTACTCTTCATTGTTTTTGGTCTTCACGGACAGTGGTGGCAGGGCATCTTGTTTGCTGCTGTGATGTTGCTGGCTGCAGTCTTTGGTGACCTTGCAGAGTCGTTGATCAAGCGCGATCTTGGTGTCAAGGACATGAGTTCTCTTTTACCGGGTCACGGTGGCGTCATGGACCGCATGGATTCGATCCTGCCTGCCTCGTTGATCGCTTACCTATTTGCCAGCATCTTCTTCCCACTTGCCCAGTAACCAAGGCTGAGAGTATAAATTCATGAGTTTTACATTTCCTAAAGTCGAAGCAAAGAAGCCTGGTTATTCGCCGGAGCAAGTCGACCAATTCTTGAGTCGTGCGCGTGCCCAATTCGCCAATCCAGTGGATGGGGGAGTGACCGCTCATGACGTTCGCAACACCGAATTTGACTTGGTGCACGGTGGCTACGCGCCCGAAATCATTGACGGTGCAATGGACAAGCTCGAAGATTCATTTGCTAGTCGCGAACTGCAGCGTCAGAAGTCAGAAAAGGGCAGTTTCGCTCTCGAGGATCGCCTTTCACGCGTGGTGGAGCTCATCCGCGGGCGTATAGAACGCCCAAAGGGCACGCGCTTCGCTAACACGGGTCTGCTTTTGCGTGGTTATAGCCGCAAGCAGGTAGATGCCCTTTGCGAACACGTTCTTCGTCACTTCGATTCAGAAGCGCCGATCACCATAGATGAGGTACGCCGGGTGGTTTTCAATGCAAAGCGTGGCGGCTATGTCGAGGCTCAGGTAGATGCGTTTATCGACCGCGTCATCGAAGCGCTACAAATTGAAGAAAACCGCTAAACCTAGTCACCAAAACCTGCCTCGGGTAGACTGATATTTTGACCGTCCGGCTAAATTCAAGAGGTATTTCATGGGTAGACACGAGGCTCTTCAGCCATCGCTGTCGCAGAAGGTTGGGCAATATGCCGACCTCGCCTTTGATAAAACTCCACTAGTTCGACCTCGGCTTCCAAAGCTAAAGCGTCACTTTTTTAGGCCACTTTGGGGTTTCTTGTTCTCGGTTTCATTCGTGCTGGTGACCATCGTCGACCCATACTCGGGCACAATGGCCAGCGCCAGCACGATGATGGCTTTTGACTTTGAGCACGAACAGGATCCCACTCAGACCTACGGTTATGCCAGCACCCAGAAGATTCTCTTCACTCGCGGTGGTTTCAACATCGTGACCGGCAGCGACGCAGCAGCTATGTTCGTGGAGTCGGCGACTGTGCCGAGCCCGGGCACGGCCAAGGCCTATGCCTTCGAGCTCTTGACCAGTATGAAGTTTGGGGAGGACCAATACTCGTGCCTCGTGAAGCTCTGGGAACGTGAATCGAACTGGCGCGCGAACGCTGCCAACACTGGCTCTGGCGCCTACGGTATCCCACAGGCCTTGCCTGGCACCAAGATGGCCAGCGAAGGCGCTGACTGGCTCACCAACCCTCAGACTCAGATTCGCTGGGGTGTGAAATACATCAAGGCTCGCTTTGGGGCTCCGTGTGGTGCATTGGCTCACTCAGACAAGTTCGGCTGGTACTAATGCCGCGCAGCAATCGACCAAAGCGCGGTGGCTCGAAACCTGAGCCAATCGAAGAACTAGATTTCAGTGCTGTCCGTCTCGGGCTGCGTCGCAGCGAAATCAAAAGAGGCGTGGAATACACAACTCAAACCAGCCTCGGTGCGAATGCTGACGATGGCAAAACCTGGGTCTGCCCTCACTGCCACCTACAAATCAGCAAGGGCTTGAGCCACATTGTTGCCTGGGATGAAGTGCGCGGTGTCGAAACTCGTCGCCACTTCCACAACGCTTGCTGGAAGTCTTTTCAAGGGCCACTGCTATGAGTCAAACAGTTGAGATTCGATCAGGCGTTGAGCTGCCATCCACCCGAGAGTCAGTGACCTTGACGACCTCGGATGGGCTCAAGTTGATTGGCGAATTGGCGCTCCCAGTTGGAAAAACGCCGGTCGCGACTCTGATTACTCTTCACCCACTGCCAACTCACGGCGGCTTCATGGATTCGCATGTCTTACGCAAGGCGGCTAACCGATTGCCCTATCTTGCCGATCTAGCAGTGCTCAGATTCAATACTCGCGGCACGAGCTCACCCCACGGCACAAGTCAGGGCGAATTCGGTCACGGAAACACCGAGGGTGCCGATGTAGCCGCTGCGGTCGCTTTTGCGGTCGAAAGAGGCCTGCCAAATCTGTGGCTCGTCGGTTGGTCTTTCGGAACCGAATTAGCTCTCAAATACGGTGCGGACAAGCCGGTACTCGGTGCCATTCTGTTGTCGCCACCCTTGCACCGCACTTCGGAGGACGAACTTCTCCGCTGGAACGGTTCAGCTAAGAAACTGATTGCCCTAGTTCCTGAACTCGATGACTATCTGCAGCCAGGGGCAGCGCGTGAGCGGTTTGCCCTAGTTGATGACATCGAGATTATCGGAGTCGACGGTGCGAAACACCTATGGGTGGGGGAGTCATCGACAACTCGAGTCTTGAATGAGATCGTCCGCACGGTGAACCCAACTGCGTATCCGCTGCCTGAATCGGTTGAACTTTAGAAACTATTTAGCATCCTGGTGAGGCACCAAGATCTGACGGATCACGAGGATGCCCGCTGCTGCCACTGGGATCGAAACTAGCGCTCCAAGGACGCCGAGCAGTGCGCCACCCGATAACGCGGCAACCACGACTACTGCGCCTGGAATGGCAACCGCCTTATTCATGATTCTTGGGCTGATCACATATGCCTCGATCTGCATGTAGATCAGGTAGTAGATCGCTGCAATCAGTGCTGTTGTCGGTGAGACGCTAAGCGCCACCAGTGCAACTATGGCGGCTCCGGTGACGGTTCCGACGAGTGGAATTAGACCGAGGAGCAGAATGATGAAGGCTAGAACAACGGCAAAAGGAATGCCGGTTATGGACATGAAAACGTAGCTCAATACGGCATTGATAAGTGCGATGCTGAACTGTCCGATTACATAGCGGCCAACCGAGGTGGCAACCTGTTCGGCGATGTCATGGAACTTTTCACGTTTGGTTGCCGGAACGAGGCTGTAAATGAAAGATTTGAAGCGGTTTAGGGAAGCCATGAAGTAGAGGCTCAGAATCAGAATCACGATTCCGGCAAAGAAGCCATTGAATATGTTCACGCCAACCTGGACAACGCCGCCAAGCATTTTTGGCCAGTTGGCAGAATCGCTCAAGAAAGATGAAGCGCTGGCGATCGCGTTCGAGATAGCTCCGCCCAATTGGTCATCCAGGCGAATCACAAACGGCAGTTGGCCAAATCCAGAGATTACAGCTGGCGCGGTGGCAATGAAGTGAGCACCCTGTGATGCGAGAGTTGGCAAGATCGCCCAGAATAGCGTGGTCAAGCCACCGAGCAAAACCAAAACAACCACCAGGATGGCCACTGGCCGCTTGAGGTTAAAGCTCTCTAGTTTGGATACCACTGGATCCAAACCGAGTGCGATAAAGATTGCTGCAGCAACATAAGTGATGATGTTGGCAAGAGTCTCAACGGCACCGCCAATGAGGACGGCAGTGAGGACCCCGAGTCCGCCGAGAAGGCCGAGCTGGAAGGCGTTTGTGATCTTCGTTTGCCCTTGCATGTTCACAAACCTACTCTGCTCTTCTGGCTTTAGGCGCGAGGCTTGCCAGCGCCGTCGAGCACTGCGCGGAGGTTCTTCAAGTAAACGTCAACCGAGTCTCTCTCTGCTGAGATCTTGACCGTCGCCTCTGTAGCCTGAGCAATCTCACGAGCCGCAGCAATTTGAGCAGTTGCAACAATGCTTCGAGCTTCGGCGTCGGCCGCAGCTATGATCGCATCTGCCTTCTGGCGACTCAAAGTCGTGGTCTGCTGGTTGAACGAAATTGCCGCTGCCTCAAGAGTCTCGGCCTCTAGACGCGCTGCATTTGCGCGAGTTAGGGCATTTGAAAGCTGCGAGTTTGCGTCATCCAAGTATTTTTGGGTGGTCGCCACGGCTTCTTGGTGCTTCTGGAGGTATTCAGCTTCAGCCTCTGAACGACGTGCCGTCAGTTCTAGCTCTAGGTCAATTCGGGCTTGTTCGGTCATCAATGCAGCCGCGCTCTCGAAGTCAAGGCTTCGGGTGTTCTCGCGGAATGCGATTAGCTTGCGCTCGGCAAGGTCGCGTTCGACCTCAGCCTTCATCGACTGAATCTCGCGACGTGCCGCCGCACGCATCTTGGCAACTTCGGTCGAGATTGAGCCACGGATGGAGCCCGCCTCGCGCATTGCTTCGTCAGCGATGCGGGCAGCCTCCTGCTTAGCCTTGGCAATAATCTCGTCATAGTCGCTGCGAGCTGCACCAATGATGCGGTCGCTGCGGCGCTGCGCCTCAGAAACTAGTGAGTCATAGTAGCCCTTGGCTTCGCCGTGCTGAGCTTCGACTTCTAGGTGCAGGGCCTTGCGCTTGCGCTCGGCCTCTCTCTCGGCTTCGGCAAGCAAGTGGGCGGCCTGGTCTTCGGCAGTGCTCAAAATAAGGGCGGCGCGGGCACCAACACCGGTATAGGTTGGCTTACCGGCCTCTTGCAGATCTTCTCGTGCTGCCTCGAGAGCCTTTGTGGTCTCACGAAGTTCGTTGGCCAGCTGGGCGTTTTGGGCAGAAAGCTGCAAAACCTGCTTGCGAAGGTCGAGGAGCGCGTCGTCAACTGGGCCGCGCTCGTAGCCGCGCAAGGCTACGGGGAATTCGGTCTCTTCGACAGACAAGATGCTGCTCCTAGGCGCTTCGGTAGAATGGTCACAGGCTGGTAACCCGCCTCAAGTTTAGCCTGATTGGATTTCGCATGCGCCTTTTGATTGCCGCCGCGATGTTCGTCGTGTCCGCTGCGTTGGTGTTTTTCGGTTTCGCCCAGCGCACCATTTGGGCGCCACCAGCCAGCGTGGCAATGTCGGTTGAAGTAAAGACAACCAGCCCTTTTGCCGTTATCCCTCACAAGACGCTGGCCCTTCATCCAGGCAAACCAACCATCAATGTTGCCGGTTCAACCTCTGGGGTCTTTATCTCGAGCGGTAGAGAGGCCGATATTCAGGCTTTCGTCGGAAAGAGCGCTTCGGTTCAGTTGAATCTGAACGCCAAGAAGACTGCAATCGAATCGAGTGAGGCCCTTGGGACCGCGACTGGATTCTCACCGGTCGGGTCTGACCTTTGGCGCGATCAGGCAACCGGAATCGGTTCGGCGTCGCTAAGTGCTAGCACTCGAGACCAGGCTGCAATCTTGGTGGCCAGCAATGGTTTGCGCTCGGCGCCCTCGCAAATTGAAGTGATTTGGCCGATCTATCACGACCTGTTGTGGTCTAACGTCATGCTTTGGTCTGGAGCAGTTATGCTCTTGGCCGCTGTGATTCTGGCTATTTGGCACTTCGGAGAACGTCGTCGCAAGCGAGGCCCTCGTCGCCGTCTGCCAAAGGCGCCATCTGGGCCAAAGTATCGCGAACGTCGCAAGGCGCGATTCGCACCGGCCCGAGGTCGTCGTGCCGCCGGTCGACGTGGTGCAATTCGGAACGCCATGGTTATCCCAGCGATGTTGACCACCGCGGTCTTGCTGAGTGGTTGCAGCATCGGTCAGCCTCGAGTCGCCCCAACTGCGAGCCCAAGTTCGACCGCAGCCGAGGTCGCGCCACCTGTAGTAACAGCTGTGCAGCTTGACCGAATTCTCAACGATGTAGCCCAGGCTGCCAAAAAGGCAGATGAGGGCAACGACAAGAAGTTCTTGACCCCACGTTTTACCGGTCCGGCACTCAACCTAAGAACTGTGCACTACTACCTGCGTTCAAAGAGCGACAAGATTGCGGCCCTTCCGGCGATTGTCGCCAAGCCGCTTTCGTTTAGCCTTCCGGCGGCAACCACATCCTGGCCTAGAAATGTCATGGCTGTAACCGACGAACCAGGTGACTCAGCCCTGCCACAGTTGATTGTTTTGCAACAGAGATCGCCTCGTGAAAACTATCAAGTTTGGTACACAATTCGGTTGATGCCTGGTGGCAAGATTCCTGCCGTGCCAGCCGCCGACACCGGAGCTATTCCGGTTGATGCAAAGTCGCTGTTCTTGAAGGTGCCTCCGCTGTCTCTTCCAGCAACATACGGTGACGTCATCAACAAGGGCGAGAGTAGCCTCAGTGCTCAACTTTTCGACATCAACAACGATGAGTTCTATAAGCAGGTTTCTTCTAGCCAGGCCGAGCAGGTCAAGAACCTAAAGAACGGAAAGATTTCGTTCACTCACAAACTTGGCGATGCCAATGTTGTCGGCCTCTCGACTTCCCAGGCTGGCGCACTGGTCGCCGTCTACATGACTGACACCTATTTGATCCGACCGACCAAGGTCGGCACCGCGGTGGGTGTTTCCGGTCAAGAGGCTTTGATCCTTGGCGCCAACGGCTCGACCAAAGGTGTCCGCTCCATCTATGGCAACATGTTGCTGTTCTTTGTTCCAGCCCTGTCGGAGACGGCAAAGATTCGCCTCATCGGCGTCACCCAGGGTCTCGTTAGCGTTAGAGGTTTGTAGTGTCTGATTTCATGTCTAGAGCCAGCTTGGCCGGTGCAGTTGATCTATCCTCGCTTCGCAAACCAGAGCAACCCTTGGGCGGTGGAGCACAGGCCGGTTCACCAGGGGCACCCGGTGCACAAACTGGCATGCCGCAGCCCGGAGCGGCAAATACTGCCGACCTGCTGAAACTCCCATCCCTAGTAGCACAGGGCAACGAGACCAACCTGCGAAACTTTGTCGAGATTTCGAGCCACCTGCCGGTAATCATTGAGTTTTATGCCGGTTGGAGCGAGCAGAGCAAGGCGCTGACACCAAAGCTAGCTAAGTTGACTCAGGCCTTTGCTGGGCGCATTTTGCTGTTGCAAATCGATCTCGACTCGAACATCAATGTCGCCAAGGCATTCAAAGTGGGTTCTGCCCCAACCGTGTTAGCTCTGCTACGCGGCCAGCCGGTGCCACTGTTCGAAGGCGATCAGCCGGAGGAAAACATCCAGGTAGTTTTCGAGCGCGTTCTCGAGATTGCCGGCGAAAACGGCATGCACGGCGTCGTAACCGTTGAGGAGCCGACCGGTGAGCAGTTGCCTCCACCGCTGCCACCGCGCCACCAAGCTGCTTTCGATGCCATTGATCGCGGTGACTATGCCGAAGCGGTCCACCAGTATGAAGAGGCCCTCAAGGAGAGCCCTGCCGACACACTTGCAACCTCGGGCCTAGCTCAGGCAAAGTTGCTGGTTCGCACCGCCGGTATCGACTTCGAAAAGGTCCTCGGTTCGGCGCCGGTCAGCATCGAGGATGTATTGCTCAAGGCTGACGCATGCATGGCAGTTGGGCACCCAGGCCAAGCGTTCTCAACGATTCTTACGAAGTTTGCAACCGTGTTCGGCGACGAGCGCGAGGTTTTGCGCAAGCACATCCTTGAACTGTTCTTGGTGTGCCCACCAGAGCAGCCTGAGCTAGCCGACGCGCGCCGTCAGCTAGCTGCCCTGCTTTATTAGTTCGCTGGCTTGAACCACACCGCACCAAGCGGTGGAATCGAAATAGTCGCTGAGTGTGGCTGACCGTGGCTGCCATCGCCGGTTGCTTCAATTCGGCCAAAGTTGCCAACACCCGAACCGCCATAAACTTCGGCATCGGTGTTCAAGATCTCATTCCAGGTGCCCGACTTAGGGAGACCTAGTTTGAAGTCGTGATATGGGTGGCCGGCAAAGTTGATAACCACTGCAATTGGGTTTCCGGCTTCGTCATAGCGCAAGAAGCTCAACAGGTTCTGATCGGCATTGCCGCCATCAATCCAAGTGAAACCGGTGTGGTGGTGATCAAGTTCCCACATGGCCGGGTTGTCTACATAGATCTTGTTGAGTGCGCCGACTAGTCTCTGGAGACCGCGGTGGCTTGGCTGATCTAGGATCCACCACTCTAGGCCACGCTCCTGATTCCATTCAGACTGCTGACCGAACTCCGAACCCATGAACAATAGTTGCTTGCCTGGGTGAGCCCACATGAACGCCAGGTATGCGCGCACATTGGCCAGCTGCTGCCAGCGATCGCCAGGCATCTTGGCTAGAAGCGAGCCCTTGCCGTGAACAACTTCGTCGTGGCTGATTGGTAGAACGAACTTCTCGTCATAGGCATAGAGCATCGAGAAAGTTAGTTCGCCGTGGTGATACTTGCGGTACGCAGGGTCCTTTTCGATGTACTGAAGGGTGTCGTTCATCCAGCCCATGTTCCACTTGAAGCCATAGCCCAAGCCGCCGCCGTCAGTTGGAGAGCTAACGCCACCCCAACTGGTTGACTCCTCGGCGATCATCATGATGCCCGGGTTTCGGCGGTATGCGGTCGCGTTGACTTCCTGCATGAAAGCAATCGCGTCTAGGTTCTCGCGACCGCCATACTGGTTCGGCAACCAGTTGTTGCCTTCGCGTGAGTAGTCCAAATAAAGCATCGAAGCTACGGCGTCTACGCGTAGGCCATCGATGTGGAATTCCTCGAGCCAATAGAGGGCATTGGCAACCAGGAAGTTCTTGACCTCGTTGCGACCGAAGTCGAAAATCAGGGTTCCCCAGTCTGGGTGCTCTCCGCGACGCGGGTCGGCGTGCTCATAGAGCGCCTGGCCGTCGAACTTGGCGAGGGCCCATTCATCCTTCGGGAAGTGTGCTGGAACCCAGTCGAGAATTACACCGATGCCAGCCTGGTGTAGTCGGTCGATTAGATACTTTAGGTCGTCGGGTGAACCGAAGCGAGAGGTCGGCGCGTAGTAGCCGGTGACCTGATAACCCCAAGATGGAGCGTATGGGTGCTCGGCGAGCGGCATGAATTCGACGTGGGTGAATCCTAATTCGAGGACATAAGGGATTAGCTCGTCGGCCATGGTGCGATAGTCGAGGCCCTGGCGCCATGAGCCGGCGTGCAACTCATAGATCGACATCGGTGACTTGAGTGCGTCTCGCTTGGTGCGAGCGTCAATCCAGGTTTTGTCGGCCCACTTGTGGTTTGAAGCGGTCACGATCGAAGCCGTTGAAGGCGGAACCTCGGTGTGCTGAGCCAGCGGGTCAATCTTGGTGATCCAACCGTTACCGCGGGTCAGAATTTCATACTTATATTTGGTGCCCACGCCAATGCCCGGAATAAAGATTTCCCAGACACCTGATGAACCCATGACTCGCATCGAGTGAGCAATGCCGTTCCAGCCGTTGAAGTCACCAACCACGCGAACTGCCTGTGCGTTCGGTGCCCAGACTGCAAATCGAGTTCCCTGGCTGAGGCCAAGTTCGCCCTTCACTGCATGGATGTGTGAACCCAGCGCGTTCCAAAGGTCTTCGTGACGACCCTCACTGATCAGGTGAAGGTCTAGTTCACCGATGGTTGGAAGGTGGCGGTATGAGTCGTCGGTTCGCCACTCGGTGCCATCCGGGTAGATAGTGAGGATGCGGTAGTCGGGAACCTTCTTTGCGGCGACAAAACCCTGCCAAAGACCGTTTTCAACGTGGCTTAGCTCAACGCTCTCGCCAGAAAGTTCGGCAACAACAGATTTTGCCAACGGGCGCAGGGTGCGAATGACCCAGCCCTTTTCGTGTGGGTGCACACCGAGAAGGGAGTGAGGCTCGTGGTGCGAGCCGCTGCTCACCGACCAGACGAAGTCGCTGGCAAGTTCCGGCAATTCCTGAACTGACTTTTTACGAATAGCCATGATTTGACTCCTTAGAGGACCTTGCCGATTTGGAAGATGTGTGCCGGTTGGGTGAAAGGATCTAGTCGTACGTAGTTGTCGCTTGACCATTCATACTTCTCGCCGCTAAGCAGGTCCTTGACCTCGAACCTAGAACCGGCTGGCAAACCCAACTTCTCGAGATTCAAGCGAACCATCGTCTCGCGAACTGCGTGCGGGTCAACGTTGGCAATAACCAGGATGGTGTCTGCCTTGCCATTTGGTGTGTGCGCACCATCGAGGTGCTTCGAGAACGCCAGGATTGCCGAATCCTCGGTGTGGTGAAGTTCGAGGTTGCGCAGCTGGCGAACCGCTGGGTGAGCTGCTCGAATGGCGTTGAGTTTGGTGATGTATGGCGCAATGCTGCGACCACCCTTTTCGGCAGCCTGCCAGTCACGAGGTCGGTATTCAAACTTCTCTGAGTCGATGTGTTCCTCGGCGCCCGGTCTGGCAACCGACTCGCACAACTCATAGCCGGCATACATGCCCCAGCTGGCGCCCGCCATAGCCGCAACCGCTGCTCGAATCTTGTGCCCAGCTGGCCCGCCGAACTGCAAGTACTCGGTAAGAATGTCTGGAGTGCTGACCCAAAGGTTAGGTCTGAAGAAATCTGCAGAATCCTTAGAAAGTTCGGTTAGGTAGCTCTCGAGCTCGGCCTTGCTGTTTCTCCAGGTGTAGTAAGTGTATGACTGCTGGAAACCGGCTTTGCCAAGTGCGTGCATCATGGCCGGGCGGGTGAAAGCCTCGGCCAAAAAGACAACCTCGGGAAACTCCGCGTTTACCTCGCCGATGAGCCATTCCCAGAACGCAACCGGCTTGGTGTGTGGGTTATCGACGCGGAAAATCTTTACCCCACGACCAATCCAAAGGCGCATGATTCTTAGCACCTCTGCATAGATGCCCTCCGGGTCATTGTCGAAGTTGACTGGGTAGATGTCTTGGTACTTCTTCGGAGGGTTTTCGGCATAGGCGATTGTGCCGTCGGCGCGAGTAGTGAACCATTCCGGATTGGTCTTTACCCAGGGGTGATCTGGTGATGCCTGCAGCGCTAGGTCAAGAGCGATCTCAATGCCCAGGGAGTTGGCGGCCTTAACGAAAGCCGCGAAGTCCTTCTCGGTGCCTAAATCAGGATGAATTGCGTCGTGTCCGCCGGCTGACGAACCAATGGCCCAAGGCGAGCCTGGATCTTGCGGACCTGCGACAAGCGTGTTGTTTGGGCCCTTGCGGTGTGCCGTGCCAATCGGGTGGATTGGTGGCATGTAGAGAACGTTGAAGCCCATCTCGGCAACCGCGGGCAAGCGCTTGGCGGCAGTTTTGAAATTGCCCGAGACCCAAGTTTTGGTCTTTTCGTCGAACTTTGCGCCTTCACTGCGGGGGAAGAATTCATACCAGGCGCCGACGCCGGCTAACTCTCGCTCGGTTTTTACTACGAATTCGTCGATTAGCGTGATCAGGCTGCGAATTGGTTGAGCGGCGACTGCCTTCAAAACCTCGGCGCTCTCGGCATCGGCCAGGCGCGCCTTTGCGCTGCGGTTATTGTCGGCAAGCTTTTCAGCTAGCTCACCAAGAAGCTTTGCATTGGCCTTGGTGCGCCCCTTTTCGGCAGCCGCCCGATTGAACAGAACCTGTCCCTCGAGCATCATCAGTTCTTCGTCAACGCCGACTGCAATCTTTACGCTGGCGTTGTGGTGC
>ERZ650301.275-NODE-275-length-13931-cov-5.088210_pt1 | contig 13931 bp, 20 predicted proteins | sample MGYA00376237_ERZ650301 | MGnify/ENA primary metagenome ERZ650301 (study PRJEB26733, sample SAMN07839255) | wastewater metagenome | biome: small river; feature: stream; material: water | place: USA: North Carolina | collected 2016-04-05 ...
CTCGTGGTGCAGGGCCATGCCGACCCTGATCCAGTCCTCGCGCGGCATATCCGCGTCGAGCACGGAGAGCAGCTCCTCCATCTGGGAGACGGTCAGGCCGATCTTAGGCTCGCGTCCGGCCATGAAGTCATCGGGGTCGGCCGCACGGTGTTGCATCGCGCCGAAGCGCGCCGCGCAGAGCGGGGCGACCAGCGTGTCCAGATCGGCCACGGTGTCTTCGAGGCCGAGGATGTCAGTGTAAGGCATGGCGTTGCCGGTGAAGGTCACAAAGCCGGAGCTGGTGAACGTCTCGAAGCCGTAGGGGTTGCCCTCGGTCTCCGACTTGCGATTGCCGTAGGAGCCGCGCACGAAGGCACGGATGCCCTTGCCGCTGGGCGAGTACTCGGCGTAGGTCTGACTGGCGATCTGCTCGATCTCTGGCGGTAGCTTACCCTGCGCGTCGACGCAGTTGTCGAAGTCGAGGGCAGTGATGCCGAACTCGGGCATGAGCGCCAGACCGACGCCGGTAAAGCCACGCCGCGCTGCCGCGTCACGCGCAGCGGCGAAGGTGGTCATGCGACCACGGTCGTCAATGCCGCCCTGCTTGCCGTGGCGCTTACCGCCGTCGGCGTAGTATGGCACCTTGAGCGGCTTGCCGTTGGGCTTCGTCGGGTTCATCGGGTCGATGAACGACGCGCTCGTGACCTTTGCGAACGGCTCGTCGGTGGCGGGGTTGATGCGGCGCTCGATCACTTGGCCCTTGATCTCGGGCTGGATGAGGCGCACGGTGGTGCCTGCTTTCATGGTCTCGCGCTCCTGTGCGGTTGCGTTGCACGCTGCACGGAGGTCGTCAGACCACCATCAGCAGCGTCTGGGTGCTCGGGTCGGGCCCGACAAGGCCGGCAACGGTGCCGGCGGTGTCCAGGGCGGTGAGGGAACGGCGCAGCGCGGTCAGGTCCGCGTCGGCGTACTTGAAACTGCGCGAGGCGCCGGAAGGGGCGCCCTGCTGGCTGACACGTCGCGGCGAGCCGGCAGCGGCGATGAGCGCGACTGCCATGCACTGCACACGGATCTGGACCGACTCGCTGTAGCCGGCCGCCACCATCGCGGGCTCTGCGGCCTCGACGGTCTCGACCGCGGACGACACCAGGAAGGCAGGAACCCCGACGCCGAGCGCCTGGTCGAGGTACTGCTGCGCCTGGGCGACCGAGATCACGGCTTCAGGCGGCCGGCGCGGCCTTCTTGCGTCCGGTCGTGACCGGTGCGTCGTCGGCGGCCGGCGCGGCCGGGTTGACGATGAGCTCCGGCTCGGCGGTGATCGTGACCGGTGCGTCGTCGGCGGCCGGCGCGCACTTGCCAAGGGCCCAGCCGGGCACCTCGGCAACGTCCAGCTCGACAACGTCGCCCGGCTTCGCGCCGGCCGGCCACGGGGCCTTCAGGTGGGTGATGGTGACCTTCATGCCGATCAGCTCGCGGTGGTGTGCGCGAACGGAGCGCGGCCGTCGAAGTCCGTGCGGAACTGCGGCGCCACCACGGCCATCACGTCGAAGACATAGTCGTCTTCCGGGTTCTGGCGCACCTTCGGGCGGGTCGTCATCGGCATGGCCGACAGGATCGAGCCCCAGTTGCCGGTATCCAGGCCCGCGATGCCGATGATGTTGTCCGCCGGCACCTTGCCGCACGGGATGATGTCGGCGATCTGCTCGATCTCCCGCAGGCGCTGCAGGATGGTCTTCGGGTAGCCCGCAACGAACTCATTGATCGAGGCGTACACCCAGTCGCCGTAGTTCAGGAAGACCGTCACGCGACCGAAGGCGTTGTCGGACACGCACAGATTGATGATCTGCGCGAAAGCCGTCAGCCAGTTGGCGCCGGTGGCAGCGCCGTTCAGGTCGAAGCCGTGCGTGCCGGTGTTGCGAAGCGGGTGATTGCGCAGGCCGACCAGCGCGCTGCCGCCGACCACGATGCTGCTGTCGCCGTTCAGGACCATGTCCTCGAGCTTCTCGGCAACCTTGCGCTGATGGTTGGCAATGGTCTCGACGTCCAGGCCGACGCCGCCCTTGCGCACGACGGCCATCTGACGCCAGCCCATGCGGGCCGCGGAGCTGATGACCGGCACCGGCGTGCCGACGTACTTCACGACAGCCTGGTCGCCGATCTCTCCGTTGCGGCCGTCCATCGACACGGTGACCGTGCCGCTGTCGCTGATCTGCGGAAAGTAGTTGACGATGTCGCCGACGCCCATCGGCGTGGTGTTCGCGCGGGCCAGCGTGTTGAACACGGCCAGCACGTCACGCATGATCTGCGTGCTGCGGCTGTCGATGCGGCGCCATGCGTCGATGTCGACCGTCGAGGCGTTGCCGGCCATTTGCATGGCAGCGGCGCTGTTTGCGGCCAGCGCGAGCTGGGTCTGGTTGAAGCCGGCGCGTGCTGCGTTGATGGCGGCCTGCTGGTCGGGGGTGAAGCGAAGCATGGTGTGGGCTCCTGTGGTTCTGTGCGTCAGGCCTTGACGTAGGGCAGCGCGATCTCGACCTCGATCAGGTCGCCCGCGCTGGGCGTGCCGGCAAAGCGGCTGAAGGCGACGACACGGTTCGTCGATGCTGCGGCAGCCACGCGACCGGCAGCTGCAATCGTCAGCTCCTGGCCGTAGGTGTACGTCGCTGCGGCGGCGGCCACCAAGTAGCGCTGGCCCACCTCCAGGATGTAGGCGACGCCGGTGTCACCGCTGGCGTAGGCCGTCTTCAGCGGGTCGTTCGCGTCGAGCTGCCCGATGCCGTAGAAGTCGCGCGGCGCCAGCAGGCGGAAGAAGGTCGTGCCGGGCGCGGTGGCCTGGGCGAACTGCGTCGCCGACTCGGTCACGAAGGTGCAGGGCAACAGCGCGGCGCCGACAGTACGGGCGTCGGTAGTGACGGGTTGGCGGCCGTTGGGGCCGACGTATGCGGTGTATGGCATGGCGCTTTCTCCTTGTGCGGGTCAGGTGGCCGATGCGCGGGGCTTGTCGGCCGCGTCGATCAGCGCGTTGATGTCGTAGCTGGCGAACTCTTCGCCGCCCTTGCTGTTGCCGGTGCCGGGCAGCACGGGCGCCGCCGTGGCCTTCAGCTCCTTGCAGCGCGCCAGGCCCATGGCCTTGAAGTCATCGACCTTCAGCGTGCTGTTGGTCGCCAGTTCGGTGGCTAGCGTGGTCAGCTCGGCGTCCTGCAGGGCGCGAGCGTTGGCCTCGAACTCGGCGACCTTGCTGTTCGCAGCGGCCAGCGCCGCGGTGTGCGGCTTGGCGACCAGCGCGTTGTAGGCGTCCAGCAAGGCGGATTCGTCCAGGCCTTCGGTCTTGATGCCGGCTGCGTTCAGCGCGGCGAGGATGCGATCCTTCATGGGGTCTTCCTTGCGGTTGTTGATCGGTTCGTACTCGACCTTTCGGGTCACCTGTACAGCGGTCCCGGACCATGCTACGGAGCCGTCCGAGGACACCGTGTAGTCCTGGCGCCAGTAGTTGCCGTCGCGGTCGCTCCAGACGGCGTAGCGGTCGAAGACGTCGCGCAACCAGGCTCCCTCGGGCAGGCCCTCGTACAGCGCGCTGGTGATCTGGTCGAAGCTGACCTCGCCGCTGCCGTTGCCCAGCAGGCGAAGCACCCATGCCTTGAGGCCGGCGCTGCGCTTGTCTTCGGTCGCCATAGCCACGTTCATTGGCATGGCGGCCTTCTTGCCGTCCATCTTGTCTGCCAGTGCGGCCAGTGCGGACTTCATCATCTTCATCATCCGCATCTGCGACTTCTCACCATCGGCGCCGCTGGTCGGTTCCTTGCCGTCCATGTGCTTTTGATGAAGCTCGATCGCAGCCGCGAGCAGCTTTTTTGCTTTTGCCGCGTCGGCGGCGTTGAACGCGATGGCAACACTTTCGACCGGCTCCTCAACGCCGTCCGCGTTGAGGAACATGCCGACGCCCTGCTCAGGCGTGCCGGCGCCGCGCTCGTTGAGCAGGATGGCCAGGTGGTCGTAGCGGATCTGTGTGGCGATGCGGTCGTAGGGCTTGCCCGCGCTGTCGCCGTTGGCGGTGATCGGCTCGCAGTACAGGCCCGTGCTCACATGGATCGGCTCGCTGTTCGTGCCGGCGATGGCCGCGTCCAGGCGCTCCACGACCTTCAGGCCGTCCGGGTGCGCCTTGGCCTGGGCCTCGTTGATGACCACGTCGACCAGCGTGCGGCCGCCCTCGTGGCGGGCGTTGCGACAGACGGCGCCAGCGTAGGAGGTCAGCAGGGCTTCGCCGTTCAGGGCGCTGATGTACTGGCCGGCGCCGTTCTTCGGGTGCCCAGCCGGGGCGGGCTTGCCCTCCAGCGTGTTGACCGCGCCCGCGAGCTGGTCGCCCGGGTACAGCATGCGGTTCATGACGATGGCGTCAACCGCGCCGCACACATCGCGGATGGTGTAGGTGCTGCCGGACTTGCTGACGTTGGCCGCGTTGACGGCCGACAGGATGTGCACACGCTTCATGCGGCGCGATGCTACGGAGCGCCCCGGAATCGGCTTCCTAGCATGCAGCAGGCGGATAGGGATGCAACCCGAAGAGCCTTCAGCAAGCCTGCCGTCTTTGCCGTGCTGGACAAGGGGCTGGCCTTGAAGCAAGAACTCACAGCCGCGCGCTTGCGCGAGCTACTCAACTACGATCCCGAAACCGGGCTGTTTACTTGGCGTGTAACGCGGCGCGGGACCGCCAGGGTTGGAAGCCAAGCTGGCAACGTTCGCCCGCCAAAGATGTACCGCTACATCTGCGTTGAAGGGCGGCATTACAAGGCCGGCCGACTGGCCTGGTTCTACGTCTATGGGGCGTGGCCGAGCCAGCAAATTGACCATGCAGACGGCGACAGGCTGAACGACGCGATCAAAAACCTGCGCGATTGCTCCAACGCGGAGAACTCGCAGAACCGCGGAATGCGGTCTGACAACACGTCGGGCTATCCGGGCGTCACATGGAACAAAGCGAGGCGCAAGTGGCAGGCCCAGGTGAAAGCCGACGGGGCCAACCATAACGCCGGGTTGTTTGCCGATAGGGCCGTCGCGTTTGAAGCCTACCTGTGCAAAAAACGTCAGCTGCACAGTTTCCAGCCGGCGCCTCGTGCTTAGCGCTTCCCCTGCGCCTTCTGCCACACGGCCAGCTCCTTCGACATGCTGGCCTTCAGCGCGTCGGTCAGGATCGGCTTGCCGTCGGTGTCGAGTAGCGCCTCGGTGACGCCGCACCTGCAGTTGTATCGGTTCCCGCGCTGCGAGTAGAACGCGGTCACCTCGGCCGACGAGTAGACCTTGCCGTTCCTGCTGGCGTGCCACGGCCTGGTGGTCGGGATCAGCGCAGATGTCCACAGTAGCCCGATGGCCAGCCCGAACTGCTCCTGCGCATAGTCCGCCTCGGCCATGCGCGCCTGGCGCAGCGTGTCGGTGATGTCGGTCTGGGCATAGGCCAGCGCCTTCGACTTCGACACGTCCAGCGCCTCGGCAATCTCAGTGCGCACGGCGCGCGGGTTCTTCCCGTCGACCACGGCCCGGCCGATGATCTGCGACAGCGTCGACCTCGCCTCGGCTGCCAGCCCGGTCCAGTGCTCGTAGCTCTTGACCTGGGCCATGGCCACGCGGCCGGCGTACGGCGCGGAGAAGACGATCTCCTGCAGCGAACGCGCGCTGGCGTAGGCGGCCGACAGGTTGCCCAGGTTGCTGAGCGACTGCGCGGCGCCCAGTTGCGACGCCTCGGCATCGTAGGGCGCCCACCAGAAGCGGTGCGCCGGGTCGCGGCCGGCGGACACCCAGCGGTCGAGAGCCTCCTGCAGCGCCTGGGCCGTGGCTGCCAGCTCCTCCGGCGTCAGGCCGTACAGCGTGCGGGTCGGCATCGCTACGTCGTTCGCCGAGTAGATCGGGATTCGGTCGAAGATGGCCAGCACGTCGCGCAGCAGGCCGGCGTAGCGTCGGCCTATCTCGGCACCGGCCCTGCGCAGAATGCCCGCGGCGCCCGTGCGGTCCTTCGTGCTGCCGCTGATGACCGGGTTTCGCACCCGGGCCGGCTTCATGCCGGGGGGCGCGGTCCCGGCGGCACGGCCGGGTCTGCATCCGGGTCGCCTTCGCCCGGAATGCCGTCGTCGGGCCGCTCCTCGAACCCGGCCACCTTGCGCAGCTCGTTGGCATCGAACAGCGGCTCGGTCAGCCCGGCGTCGAACGCCTGCTTCATGGCCGCGGTCATCTTGCCCAGGACCTCGACCTTGTCCAGGTCGCCCGGAGCGTCCAGCGGCGGCCACTCGACCTCAAAGTCGCCCGCCTCCACGATGCCGGCCGCCTGCATCCGCGTCACCAGTTCATCAAGCATCGGCGTCAGCAGGTTTTCCTGCCGCGACTTGCAGCGGGCCACCATGTCGGCCTTGTCCTCGTCGCTGGCCAGGCGCCCGGTCTGCTGGCCGAACAGAATCGTGAACGGGATCTGCACGCTGGCCGCGAACAGGTTCGCCGCCACCTCGAAGCTGGGCCCCGGGTCGCTGACCGTCGTCTGAAGCGAGTTCACGTCGGCGCCTTGCGTGACGATGCTGCTGTCCTGGTTTCGGTTCAGCGCCCGCGTCTGGCTTTCGACCACATCCCGCACGGTGGAGGTGCCGGGCGTGCCGTCGGCGTTCTGCGTGATGACGGCCGGGCTGGCATTGGCATCGAACTTGAAGTGCAGCGTGCGCGCCGAGTTCTTCAGGAAGCTCTCCGCGCTGCCGCCGCTGATCTTCTCCAGGTCGACCAGGGCATTGAAGCCGGCCTTCAGCAGCGGCACGCCGTCCAGGAAGTCGCCGCTGCTGCCCTCGGCCAGCACCTGGATGCGGCTCGGGTGCACGTCCTCCCACTGGTCGGGCGCGGCCTGGCTCTCGGTCTGGTTCGCCATCGGCCGGCGCTTGCGGTACTGCCACATGGCCGGCTGGCCGAAGTCTGGCGAGCCGAGGTCGTTGTTCCAGTCGGTGACCTTGATCTGGTCCTCGAACACCGGAACCAGGTCGACCAGCTTCTGCGCGCGTTGCAGCGGCTCGCGCAGCGGCTTGCCGTCGGCCACGCGGTAGATCAGCGCGGCGTAGTGCCCGACCAGGTTGCGCCGGTCCAGGTCGCGCAGCTTGGGCCACAGCCTGCCGGCCTTGAACAGCGCGGCCAGCTTGGTCTCCCAGGGCGTCTCGGCGTCCTTCCCGGACGCCTTGATGCGCGGCAGCGCCTGCCAGCACTTGTCGAGGATGCGGTGCACGGCGCCGTGGCCTGCGCCGCCGCGCTCGTAGGCTTGGCGGTAGTCGTCGAACCGTAGTTCGGTCTTGTACCCGTAGGAACCCCAGGAGTTCGGCCTGCCGGCGTCAAGCGACCCGAACACGCCGACAAGCTCCTCTCGGTAGCGGCTGACCTCGGACTGGGTGGCGTTGATGGTGACGGTTCGCATCGCCGGGGATGCTAGGGAGCCTGCCGGCGTGCTATACCGCGCGTCCGTCCACTCACAGAAGCCAGATGACCGACGACGACTGGGCCCGGCGCGCGGTGCGTGAGCTGCTGCGGGCTTGCCGGCTCAAGATCGAGGCCGAACTCGCGCGGCATCGGCGGATGCTGGACCGGTGGCTGCGCAAGGGGTAGGTCAAGCGAATACACCCACCGCCGCCCCGATCAACTGCGCGAAAGCCCGCGACGCGCCGTCGACCTGGTCATCGTTCACCCCGTTCGGGAACGTGCGCAGTTCCTCCACGAAGTCGCGGTTCCACGCCGCCCGCAGCATCAGCACGTTGCCCGCGTTCACCTGACTGGCAAAGGGCCTCGCCCTCACCACCTTGTCGCCGGTTTCCGGGCTGGTGTGCACCTGGTGCCCGGCCAGCATCGCCGCCAGCGCCTGCGCCTGCCCCTTGCCGGCCTGCCCGGGGTCTTGCGGCAGGCTTTGCTTCACCACGCCCATGCCGTCACCGGCCGCGGTCGCCTTGATCAGCGCGTCGCGCTTGGCGGTGCCAAACTTCTCGCGCTTCACGTCGGCCACCACGTAACGCCCGTCCTTCAGCCGGCCCAACTTCACGCCGGCAGTCGGGTCGCCTGCACCCTCGGTGGCGCCCAGGTCCCATCCGCGGCACCACTGCACCACGCCGGCCGGGATCGCGTCGACCACCGTGATCAGGTCCGGCTGGAACTCCTCGCCCTGCGGCGGCGCTGGCCGCTGCTGAAGTTGACCAGCCACCGCGTAGGGTCCCATGACCTTCTTGTCCCGGTCGACCACCTCGCGCGGGAAGCGCTGCGGGAACAGCAGTTCGCCAACGGTACTGCGCGGGTCGCAGAAGCCGATGCTCGTGGCCTTGCGCGGCGCCTCCCACTCCATCGGCAGGCACAGGTGCTCATAGCCAAGATCGCGCGCCAGGATCAGGCCGCTGATGTCCGACTCGTGCAGCCGCTGCATGCAGATGACGATCGCGCTGCGGTCAGGGTTGTTCAGGCGCGTCGGCAGGGTCTCGCTGAACACCCGTTCGGCCTCGGTCAAAGCGGCTTTGCTGTGCGCATCCTCGACGCTGTGCGGATCGTCCCAGTTCACCCGGTCGCCGCGCCGGCCGGTCATGCTCTTGACCGCGCAGGACTGCCGCCAGCCGGTCCGCTCGTTCTCGAAGTAGGTCTTCTCGTTCTGGTCACTGGTTAGGGCCAGCGGCCACAGGGTCTGGAACCACTCCGACTGGATCAACCGGCGCATGCGCAGGTTGTCTCGCGTCGCCAGCGTGGCCTCGTGGCTGGCGCCGATGAACCGCATGTGTGACATGCCGCGCGGTCCCCACTCCCAGGCCGGCCACAGCACGCCGGTCATCAGCGACTTCATCGTGCCGGGCGGGATGTTGATCAGCAGCCGCGTGATCTGGTCAGCCGTGACAGCCTGAAGGTGTTCGGCCATGGCGTCGACGTGCCATCCGTGCACGTAGGGCTGGCCGGGCTCAAGAACGGCCCATGCGCGCTTGATGAACGTGGCAAGGCTGCGGGCGCAGGCCTCGCGTTCGATGGCCAGCCAATCGGCCCTACTCAGCGACAGCATCACGGGCGGCCAGCAGTTCCTGCAGAGCTTGCCCCGACAACTTCTTCGGGTCGATGCTGGCCTGTTCTTCCTTCGGCTGGTTCAGTCGGTCAACCGTGGGCCGGTTTGCGGAGATCAGCCCCATGGGAATTACTGCGGCATCGTTCGCCAGCTTCGTGAGGCCGCCGACCAACATCAGCTTGGCGCCAGTTCCTTCGGCTTCCGGGTTCGTGATCTTGCGCACGGCGTTGTTCGCCATCGCATGCAGCCGCTGCGCGGTGTCGGCACTGTGGACTGCGGCTGCGGCCATGCTGGTGCTGACCGAGCGCAACTGTTCGGCCAGGTTCACCGCGACGGCCTGGTGCGCAGGCGGAAGCTCGGCAAGTGCCGTCTGTGCTGCGGCAAGGGTTTCGGCCACTTTTCGGATTTGTCCCGAATGTCCCGCAAGACGGCCGATCGTGGCCTTGCCGACGTGGAACTCATCGGCCAGCGCGCGGACACCCTCGCCGGCAGCCAGTCGCCGCCGCACCTCATCCTGCTGGGCTGGCGTCAGCGCTGGAGGCCTACCCATCGATCTCCTCCCCATCCCACTGACGAACCTTCTTCCCCCGCGTCTTGGCCTTCTTGGTCGGCTTGGGCGGCTTCTGCCGGGCCCGCCTGGCGCGCTCCTGTTCCTCGCGCTCGTCGGTCCACCGGTTCGACGGGTAGGCCGCGCCGACAACCCTGACGACGCCGGCCTCGCGCTGCACGGTCGGTGCTGGTGCGGATGCTATGAAGCCCGCCGCATCGCCGAACCGGCCGTGCTTCTTCAGCCGCGCCGCCATGCCGGCCAGGTCGAACACGCTGCAAGGCCCGGCCGGGAACAGCGGCTCTACTTCGACGGCCTTGACCACCGACTTCGACGGAAAGTCCCACGCTGTGTCGGCCTCCGCGCCGTCGTCTGTGCTTTGCGGCGGCGGTGGGGGTTTGATGGCTGTCACGGCGCAGAGCATCACAGCGAGTGCCCGAGGTGCCACTTTCGGCACCGCAGGCAGCGGTAGGTGGTCATGGCTTCGTCGAGATGACGTCGCATCGAGCGGGCCACCTTGTCGCCGTCGGCGAAGCTGGCGAACTGGCGCTTGCCGCCGCATGAGACGCCGCCGGCGCGCGGGGCGATCTCGGGCGTTCGCTCGGTGCGGCCGGCGTGGCGTCTCATGCGCGGACTTCGTGGACGCGGTACACCACGCCGTTCATCGGCCACGGGTCGCCGCGCTTGACCTGTACCGGAGTCGGCTGGCCGGGCTGCAGGCGCTCGGTGTAGGTCACGACCACCAAGCTCCAGTTGCCGCGGCCGGGGCGCTTCAAGGTCACGGTCATGCTGCCTTCAGCGCCGCCGCCGTGACTGCAACGCCCAGGGCGGCCCAGGCGTGCGACTTCACGCCGTAGGTGTTGCCAGGCGCCTTCTTGGTGCCCTGCGGACCAAGCTGGTCGATCAGCGCCTGCCGGATGTTGGCGTCCTTCGCGCGGGGCGTGCCGCAGAGGTGCAGCTTCACCTCCTGCCGGTACACCAGGCGCACGGCCTCGGGGTCACGCCAGGCCTGCTGGAAGCGGCCGATCCAGCGCACGGTCTCGAACACATCGCGGCCGACAGCCATGCCGTAGCTGGCGATCATCTCGATGGCCAGCGCGTCGGCGCCCTGCCCGGCCTGCACCCAGCGCAGCATGTCGTGGTTGGCGTGCACGCCGCTGTCGACGACGTGGGCGCCGTCAAGCAGAGCCCAGCCGCTTTGCTTCGTGCCGGGGTCGATGGCGAAGACGATCATGTCGGCCCCCCTTGGTCGGACGAACTGCTGCGCGCCCACCTATCCCACGTGACAGCCATCTGCACGCGGTGCGTTTTGCCCATCTTGTGGCGCGCCTTGGTCATGTGCGCCTCGACGGTCTTGATCGACAGCCCGAGCGACCTGGCCACGGCCTTGTTGCAGCCGTGGTCGACGGTCGCCTGCACGGCAGCAGCTTGCGCAGCGGTCAAACCCCATGGGTTCGTGGGCTGCGTCATGCCGGCTCTCCAGTGCTCAGCGGCCTGCCAAGCGGCGGGATGGCCGCCCAGCGCAGCGCGTCTGCCCTGGCCTCTGGAGTCAGGTCACGGCCGCCACGGCTGCGGTCCAGCGCCGACTGACCGGCAATGCGGAACAGCTCGCGCCGTTCTTCGAGCTTGCGCACGACATCGGGGTGCTGGTCCGCGCCGAAGACTTCCTGCAGGTCGGGGGCGTTCATGCTGCCTCCATCGGGTAGGGATCGACGGCGGCCATCTCGCTGTCGCAGAACCGAAGCGAGCGCACGTCGAAGGCCAGGCCGAACTTGCCCTCGACGCTGCCGTTTCGCTGCTTGTCGATGCAGACCACCACGTCGGGCTGGCCCATCACCATCGGGTTCGGCTCGCGCTTGTCGGCCTCTGCCCGCTTGGCCTTGTTGTCCCAGACCAGGATGATGTTGTGGCTCTGGTCGCTGATCGCCCCGCTGCCGCGGATGTCGTACTTCGTCGGCGGCTTGTCCTCGCCCTGGCCTCCTGGCTTGCGGCAGTGCGCGATCAGGTGAACGTGCAGGCCTGTCTCCTTCGCCACGTCGCAGATGTCGCTGACCATCTGCTTTTGCTCGTCCATTGACTCCTCGGACTTCACGACTTTCATGAACGAGTCGATGAAGACGTGCGCGCCCTTCAGCTCGTGCGCGAAGTAGCGCAGCACGGCAATGCACCGCGATGGCGTCAGCCGACCGACGTGATCGAACAGCCACAGCCTGTCGTCGGTCCAGCGCATGAACTCGTTTCGGCGCTCCCGGCTCGGCAGATCGCTGGCGCAAGCCTGGCGCGACATGCGCTGCAGCGTGTCGCCTGGCGGCATCTCCAGGCTCACCAGCAGCGTGCGCTGGCGCTGCTCGCACAGGTCGAGCGCAAGCTGGCCGGTGAACATCGACTTCTTGTGGCCGTTGTACCCGGCCCAGGTCGTGACCTCGCCGGGGCGGAACTCGATCGCTCCGCGCAGCTTCGTGCTACCCATGGCGGGGCTGCGACTGCTGGGGCTCGCGTCGAACTTCGCGTGCAGGTCGTCTGCGAACACGCTGGCCCGGCGGACCTTGACGCGGAACTCGGTCTCGGCTTCGTAGGCGGCGAAGTCGATGTCGTCGGGGATCAGGTTTGCCACGTCAAGACTCCTTGGGTGTCGGTGTGCGCCACGCACCTGGCTCGGTCGCCTTCGCCCGCCACCAGCGACCCGAGCACGCGCTTGGCACCGCAGGCGACGGCCAGGTCGGTCAGGGCTTGCAACCGCTGGGCATCGCGGGCCTGGATCCATACGGTCAGGCCGACGACGAAGCGAAGGTCCAGGCGGGCCGGGTTGTCGGTGGGATCGAGGTCGATGCACGCGCTCTGGCCGTGCAGGGGCCAGTTCCAACGGTCGGGCGTTCTCTGGGCTTCGAGTGGCAGGTCATGCACCCAGACGGCGGTGGGCACGAACCCGCGGCGGCGCATGTCGACCATGGCTTCATGGCCGCGCATCAGTGCATCCCCTCGAGGTCAAGTGCCGGCGCTGCACCGGGCTTGCCGACTTGGCTCTCGACGGCGCGTCGCACCCAGTTCCGCCAGGTGGCAGGCCAGTCGGTCTTCACGCCCTTCTGCCCAGGCTGGGCGGCCCAGTAGTCGCGGAACTTCTCCAGCTCGGCCGTGGCCTTGCCGTTGCGCAGGCCCAGGCTCTCGGCGAAGGCCATGTGCACCGGCTCGGGGATCCACCCGGCAGGAAGTCGGACACCCCGGGAGTGCGGCGACGCGGTAGCGGCGCGGGGCGTTGCGCTCTCCCTCTCTATTCCTTCTCCCTGTCCCTGTCCCTGTCCCTGTCCCTTGCGATCGGGACCCGAATCGGGGGGCGATGCCGCATTGCCATCGCGGGGCGACTCGGGGGGGTTATCGGGGGGCGATCCCGCCAGGATCACCGCGACAACCTTCTTCTTCAGTGCCCTGGACTGCGGGGCGATGGCTCGCAGCATCTCCACCGCGGTGATGAACTGGGCCCGGATGGCGCTCTGGTCGATCGCCACGCCCCACCGCTTGGCGTTGCCAGCGGCGCCCGACAAGCTGTTCGACAGCTTCTCTATCCAGGCCTCCAGGGCCTTCTCGCAGACCACCGGGTGGTACAGCCTGCCATCGGAACACGGGACCCAGCCGCGCAGGGAATGGGCGCGCGCCTTGGGCCAGCGGTCGCACTGCGACAGCCTGGCCAGCATGCGGTCGCTGTCCGGAAGGCTGCCGGCGGGCACCTGCTGCCAGCTCTCCAGCCACAGCGTCATCGCCGCGGCCTTCTCGTCTCCGGTGCCGAGCACCCATGTCTCGGACTTGAGCACACGGGAGACGTCGACCGGCATGAACTGGAAGTCGCGCAGGTCGACCTCGGCGGGCACCAGCGGCGCGGGCAGGTTTTCGCTCATGCAGAAGCCCAGACACTGGACCCGGGCGCGGCCATCGAAGGCCGCTTCTTCCCTGACCTGACCTCGCACGCATAGCCGACGCTGATTCGGTAGTCCGCCGAAATCCGCTTGAGCGTGTGGCCCGACTCCCGGATGGACCGCACATCCTCGGGCGTCAGCTTGTTGACGCCAGCGCGGTCCCGGCCGATCTTCATTCTGGCCACCGTCACAGGCGACCGCACGATCTTCGCGGCCAGCATTTGAGACTGCCTGTCTCCGCACCGACGATGCGCCGGATTGGCGCAGTTGCGCGTGTCGCAGACGACGTGCCACACCTTGCCCTTGGCCGGCGCCTGGCCGGTGCGCAGCAGCGCGACCGCGACGCCTATGGACGCAACGCGCCCAAGCTCTGGAAGCCACATTGACGGGCGGTGCTTCGCGTCGACGGCCATGCGCCAGTGCCAGCATCCGGTGTCCTCGTCGACGACACAGCAGCCCATCA
>ERZ650301.276-NODE-276-length-13882-cov-11.381862_pt1 | contig 13882 bp, 15 predicted proteins | sample MGYA00376237_ERZ650301 | MGnify/ENA primary metagenome ERZ650301 (study PRJEB26733, sample SAMN07839255) | wastewater metagenome | biome: small river; feature: stream; material: water | place: USA: North Carolina | collected 2016-04-05 ...
TGGAACTCAAGGCAGCGAAAGATGCTCCTGCGCAAGGTCTCGTTATTGAGGCGCGTTTGGATAAGGGTCGCGGTCCTGTTGCCACTATTTTGGTTCAGTCTGGCACGCTTAAGCGTGGTGATATGTTATTGGCGGGTTCAACCTACGGTCGCGTGCGTGCGATGTTGGATGAAAACGGCAAGCCATGTAACGAAGCTGGTCCATCTATCCCTGTGGAGATTCAAGGTTTATCTGAAGTTCCTGCAGCTGGTGAAGCAGTGCAAGTGGTTCCTGATGAGCGTAAAGCACGTGAAATCGCACTCTTCCGTCAAGGTAAGTTCCGTGATGTGAAGTTGGCTAAACAGCAAGCATTCAAACTCGAAACCATGATGGAAAACATGGAAGAGGGCGCTATTGAAGCGAAGCTCTTGCCGTTGATCATCAAAGCCGACGTACAAGGTTCTCAAGAAGCTTTGTCACAGTCATTGCAAAAGCTATCTACTGCAGAAGTGAAGGTTCAAATCGTTCACGCAGCGGTGGGTGGTATTACTGAGACTGACGTTAACTTGGCAGTTGCTTCTAAGGCAGTCATTATTGGCTTTAACTCTCGTGCGGATGGTGCGGCGCGTAAATTGGCTGAGAACAATGGTGTAGATATTCGTTATCACAACATTATTTATGACGCTGTAGATGAAGTGAAGGCAGCCTTAAGCGGCATGTTGACACCAGACAAGAAAGAAGAAATCACCGGTATGGTGGAGATTCGTCAAGTCTTCTTGGTATCTAAAGTTGGCGCGATTGCTGGTTGCTTGGTACTTGATGGTGTGGTTAAGCGCACCTCTAGTGTCCGCCTCTTACGTGACAACGTAGTGATCTGGACTGGCGAGCTGGATTCTCTCAAGCGCTTTAAAGATGATGCAAAAGAAGTTCGTGCCGGTGTTGAGTGTGGTCTGTCATTAAAAGGCTACAACGACATCAAAGAGGGTGATCAACTCGAAGCATTTGAAGTTACTGAAGTTGCTAGAACACTTTAAGAGCTATCCAGTTAATGCATAAAACCAGCCCTCATCGTAACCAGCGTCTCGCAGATCAAATTCAGCGAGACCTGGCCGAGCTCATTCCCCGTGAATTGCGTAGCCCAAGCCTAGGTTTAATTACTTTGCAAAGTATTGAACTGACGCCGGATTTGGCGCATGCAAAAGTCTTCTTTACTGTTTTGGGCGCTGAGCCTGAAGTGGCATTGAAAGCTCTGCAGGATAAGGCGGGCTATTTGCATTCTCTATTGTTCAAACGTTTGCACATTCATACTGTGCCAACCTTGCATTTTCACTATGACAGTTCTGTTGAGCATGGCATTGAAATGTCCCGCTTAATTGATCAAGCGGTGGATAGCGATCGCAAAGACGAGAACGCGTAAATAGCTATGTCTGTACGTATCGATGGCGTTGTCTTGCTTGATAAACCTGCTGGCATGAGCTCGCAAGGTGCAGTTACTGCCGTGAAGCGCGCCTTCAATGCAGAAAAAGCAGGGCATACCGGCACCCTAGATCCAATGGCTACTGGCTTACTCCCAATTTGTTTAGGTGAGGCAACAAAGTACTCTCAGGATTTATTAGAGGCTGATAAAACCTATATCGCTCAAGTGAAGTTTGGTCAGCGTACCGATACTGGTGATGCTGAAGGATTGGTTATTGAAGAGCTAGCTTTGCCTGTTTTTGCCGATGAGGCTACCCTCAAAGTCGCTTTAGATGCCCTATTGCCAGCCTTTACAGGCCCAATCAGTCAGGTTCCACCAATGTACTCCGCGCTCAAGCGTGATGGCAAGCCTTTATATGAATATGCTCGAGCTGGTGTTGAGTTAGAGCGTGCTCCACGAGAGATCACGATTCATGCAATTCGTTGGACCAAACTGAATTGGCCAGAGGCTACTTTAGAAGTGAGTTGCAGCAAAGGCACTTATATCCGCGTATTGGCTGAAGATATTGGTAAGGTATTAGGTTGTGGTGCGCATCTAGTTGGCTTGCGTCGCACTGAAGTAGGTCACCTCAATCTTGAGCAGTCCTTCACCATCGAATCGATTCAGAAGGGCTTGCAGGATAGCTCAAACTACATCTTGCCGGTCGACGCGCTTTTGCAAACATTGCCGCACTTAACCGTCGATGAGCAACAAGCTAAACGTTTGGAGATGGGTCAAAGAGTCCCACTCAATTTACCTTCGATAGAAGCGCTAGTGCGTATCTATCGTGCAACTGCTGCTCCACATAACTTTATTGGTACTGGAGATTGGCGCTCTGGAGTTTTACATCCTAAGCGCTTGATCTCTTCTGCACATTAACAACATTAACCCACTCATTTATTAACCTTATTCTTAACTTCAGAAGCTTCACATGACTAAACGCGCACTTCGTAATATCGCCATCATCGCCCACGTTGACCACGGTAAAACTACTTTGGTTGACCAACTCTTGCGCCAATCTGGCACATTCCGCTCTAATGAAAAAATGACCGAACGCGTCATGGACTCAAACGACTTGGAAAAAGAGCGTGGCATTACTATTTTGTCCAAGAACTGTGCGGTTGAGTATGACGGCACACACATCAACATCGTAGACACACCAGGACACGCTGACTTCGGTGGCGAAGTAGAGCGTGTGCTCTCTATGGTTGATGGTGTTTTGCTCCTGGTTGATGCGGTTGAAGGCCCAATGCCACAAACTCGCTTCGTAACTAAAAAAGCATTGGCTCTCGGTTTGAAGCCGATTGTTGTGATTAACAAGGTTGACCGTCCAGGTGCTCGTACAGACTATGTGATCAATGCTACTTTTGAGTTATTTGACAAATTAGGTGCAACTGAAGAGCAGTTGGATTTCCCAGTGGTATACGCATCTGGCTTGAATGGCTATGCTGGCTTAACTGACGATGTGCGTGAAGGTGATATGCGCCCATTGTTTGACACAGTGCTCAAGCATGTTCCAGTTCGTGATGACAATCCAGAAGGTCCTTTGCAGTTGCAAATTACCTCTATTGAATACAGCACTTACGTAGGTAAGATCGGTGTAGGCCGTGTAAACCGTGGAACTGTGAAGCCATTGATGGATGTGGTTTTCATGGACGGTCCAGATGGAGCGCAACGCAAGGGTCGTATTAACCAAGTATTGAAGTTCCGTGGTTTAGAGCGTGAATTGGTGGACGAAGCTCAGGCCGGCGACATCGTATTGGTAAATGGTATTGAAGATTTAGCTATCGGAACCACCATCTGCTCGCCAGACACTCCAGAAGCCTTGCCAATGCTGAAGATTGACGAACCTACTTTGACTATGAACTTCATGGTGAACACCAGCCCATTAGCTGGTCGTGAAGGTAAGTTTGTAACAAGCCGTCAGATTCGTGAACGTTTAGATCGCGAATTAAAGTCCAATATGGCTTTGCGTGTAAAAGAAACTGACGATGACACTGTATTTGAAGTGTCAGGTCGTGGTGAATTGCATCTCACTATCTTGGTAGAGACAATGCGTCGTGAAGGTTACGAGTTGGCGGTTTCCCGTCCACGCGTTGTTTTCCATGAAGTAGATGGCGTGAAGATGGAGCCATACGAAAACTTAACAGTTGACGTGGAAGATACAACTCAAGGCGCCGTCATGGAAGACTTGGGTAAGCGTAAGGGCGAATTGCTCGATATGGTGAGCGATGGTAAAGGTCGCACACGTCTGGAGTACCGTATTCCTGCGCGTGGTTTGATTGGCTTCCAAGGCGATTTCATGACCATGACTCGCGGTAACGGTTTGATGAGCCACACATTTGATTCTTATGCGCCTGCCAAAGACGGTATTTTGGGTGAGCGTCATAACGGCGTATTGATCAGTCAAGATGATGGCGAAGCTGTTGCTTACGCTTTGTGGAAATTGCAAGACCGCGGCCGTATGTTTGTAAGCCCTGGCGATCCTTTGTACGAAGGTATGGTGATTGGTATCCATAGTCGTGACAATGACTTAGTTGTTAACCCAATTAAAGGTAAGCAATTAACCAACGTTCGTGCCTCTGGTACTGACGAAGCGGTTCGCTTGGTAACGCCAATTGCAATGAACCTCGAGTACGCTGTTGAATTTATCGATGATGATGAATTGGTAGAAGTAACGCCAAAGAGTATTCGTATTCGTAAGCGCTATCTCAAGGAGCATGAGCGTAAGAAAGCATCACGCGACTAAGCTACTCCAAGCTTCACAACAAAAGTCACCTCCGGGTGGCTTTTGTTCTTCATTGAAATCGATGTTCCAAAAATAATAGTAAAAATAGATCCTCATGCTGCCATCCATTGAACAACGTCTTGCCCAAGAGTTATCCGCTAAACCCGCTCAAGTAGCTGCTGCTATTGCGCTAATGGATGAGGGCGCAACAGTCCCATTCATTGCGCGTTATCGTAAGGAAGTAACTGGCGGCTTGGATGACACTCAATTACGCTTACTAGAAGATCGCCTCAGTTATTTGCGTGAACTAGAGGAGCGTCGCAAGGCGATTGTTAGTTCGATTGAAGAGCAGGGCAAGATGACCCCGGAGTTGCTCAAGTCCATCATGTTGGCAGAGGATAAAACGCGCTTGGAAGATCTTTACCTGCCTTATAAGCTCAAGCGTCGCACTAAAGCGCAAATAGCCTTAGAGGCAGGCTTAGAGCCCTTGGCAAATGATCTATTGGCCAACCCCATGTTAGACCCCGACACAGAAGCCGCTAAGTACCTCAAAGAGGCATTTACGTCCGATCAAGGTGAGAATCCAGGTGTAGTGGATATTAAAGCCGCTCTTGAGGGCGCGCGTCAGATTTTGATGGAGCGCTTTGCAGAGGATGCCGGCTTAGTGCAATCGCTGAGAACCTATTTGCAAGAGCATGGCGTGGTGGAATCTAAGGTCATTGCTGGTAAAGAGCAAGAGGGCGAGAAATTCGCGGATTACTTCGATTACTGTGAGCCAATTGCTGCAATTCCTTCCCATCGAGCCTTGGCTTTATTTAGAGGCCGTCGTGAACAGATGTTGATGGTCAATTTGCGCCTGGACACCGAAGAAGAGAAGCCAAAATGGGATGCGCCTCATAACCCATGCGAATCTCGCATTGCTAATCAATTCAAGATTAAGAATGAAGGTCGTCCTGCGGATCAATGGTTGGCGGAGACCGTTCGCTGGACTTGGCGCATTAAGTGCTCCATGCATTTAGAGTCTGAGCTCATGAGCGCTTTGCGTGAGCGTTCAGAGGCTGAGGCAATCAATGTCTTTGCTCGTAACCTCAAAGACTTGTTGCTCGCTGCGCCTGCCGGCCCTAAGGTCACGATTGGTCTGGATCCTGGCATGAGAACGGGTGTAAAGGTTGCGGTTGTGGATGCAACAGGTAAGGTAGTTGATACGGATGTGATTTACCCACATCAGCCTAAGAATGATTGGGATGGCTCCTTACACACGCTTGCGAAATTAGCCGAAAAACACAAGGCAACCTTAATCTCAATTGGTAACGGCACTGCTTCACGTGAGACCGATAAATTGGCTCAGGACTTAATTAAAGCTAAGCCAGAACTCAAGCTCACTAAGATTGTGGTGTCTGAAGCGGGCGCATCCGTTTACTCTGCTTCGGAATACGCATCTAAAGAATTGCCTGGCATGGATGTATCTTTGCGTGGGGCTGTATCCATTGCGAGAAGATTGCAAGATCCATTAGCGGAATTGGTAAAGATTGATCCAAAGTCTATTGGTGTAGGTCAATACCAGCACGATGTCATGCAGACTCAGTTAGCAAAGTCATTGGTGGCAGTGGTTGAAGACTGCGTTAATGCGGTAGGTGTAGATGTCAATACGGCTTCAGCACCTTTGCTGGCAAGGGTCTCGGGCCTTAGTAGCACTGTTGCAGAAGGTATTGTGTCTTATCGCGATAGTCATGGCGCGTTTCAGACTAGAGGAGATCTTCGCAGTGTCCCGCGTTTGGGTGAGAAGACTTTTGAACAGGCGGCTGGTTTCTTGCGCATCATGAATGGCAAAGATCCATTAGATGCTTCCGCTGTACACCCAGAGTCCTATCCTTTGGTAGAAAAAATTCTGAAAGATATTCAGAAGGGTGTGAAAGAAGTCATTGGTGATGCGGCAATACTGAAAGGACTGAATCCAGAAAAGTATGCTGATGAGAAGTTTGGTGTTCCCACTGTCACCGACATCATCAAAGAATTAGAAAAGCCGGGTCGTGATCCACGCCCCGAGTTCACAACAGCAACCTTTAAAGACGGCGTAGAAAAAATTAGCGATCTCAAAGCCGATATGATTTTGGAGGGTGTTGTGACGAATGTTGCAGCCTTTGGAGCCTTCGTAGATATTGGCGTCCACCAAGATGGTTTGGTTCATATCTCCGCACTAGCCAATACCTTTGTTAAGGATCCCCACACCGTGGTCAAGGCGGGTCAGGTTGTGAAGGTCAAAGTCCTTGAGGTAGATGAAAAGCGCAAGCGAATAGCGTTGACGATGCGATTATCTGACGAGGCGCCTAAAGCATCAGCGGGCGCAAAATCCGAGCAGAGGGTTAATAGACCTGGCACTCCAAGGCCTCATGAAGCCAGAAAGCCTCAGGAAGATAGAAGATCTCCCCCTCCAATCAATAATGCGATGGCGGATGCCTTACGTAAACTAAAGGCTTGAATCCGGTTAAATATCGTTACACTTTGAGTGATTGAGTGCATCAAATGGAGATGAAGACAAAGGGCGAATGATTCTAATGAAACATATCCTTGCAGCCTTTATGGCTCTGTACCTCATTGTCTCGACCTCATCAGCTCAAACAGTCCCGACGGTGGCTGCGGCCTCAGATCTCAAGTTTGCTTTAGAAGAAATTGCCTCCAACTATAGGGTTGAAAAAGGGCAAGATGTGAAGTTGGTGTTTGGCTCATCCGGCGTTCTTTGGCAGCAAGTTAAAAACGGGGCGCCATTTGGCTTGCTGATGTCTGCTGACGAAGCTTATGTCGATGATTTATATAAAAATGGCTTTACGGCAGACAAAGGCAGTCTCTACGCCATTGGCAGAATTGTGCTCTTGCAAAAGAAGGGCGCTTCAATCAAGCTTGGTACTGACAAAGAGAGTTTGATTAAAGCAATTCAAACAGCCAAGAAAATTGCCATAGCCAATCCAGATCATGCGCCATATGGCAGGGCTGCAAAAGAGTATTTGATCAATATTGGAGTCTGGGACCTTGCTCAGCCTAAGCTGGTATTTGGTGAAAACATCTCACAAGCAAGTATGTTTGCCTTAACGGGCTCTGCAGACTTTGCAATCTCTGCTTTATCTTTGGCCTCAGCACCGCAAATACAGGCTCAATCTATCGCTATGGTGATCCCAGAAAGCCTCCATAAGCCGCTCAATCAAAAGATGGCCTTATTAAGAAACAACTCGGCCAGCGCTAAAGATTTTTACTTCTACCTACAGGAACCCAAGTCCAGGCAAGTGATGGCGCGCTATGGCTTTATTGCGCCGTAGTCATCTATTTGTAATATAGTTCGATTATTATCGAATTATGAAAAATATCGAAGCCATTCAAGCATTCATTGCCCTGGGGCAAGAGTCGCGTTTAAATGTGTATCGCCTGATAGTTCAAAAAGGGGATATGGGTTTAATGCCCTCGCAAATACATGAGATGTTAGGTATCCCCAATGCAACGCTGAGCTTCCATCTGAAGGAGCTGTATCTGGCTAATCTGATTACTGTTGAGCGCCAAAGCCGCAATCTAATCTATAGGCCCAATCCTGGAATAGTGGAGGATCTTAGTCAATTTCTGTTGGCTAACTGTTGTGGCGGTAGGCCATGCAAACCCAGTAAAGCTATGAAGGGGGCAAGAACTTCATGAGGCGGTACAACATTCTTTTCTTATGCACCCACAACTCTGCTCGATCCATCTTAGGTGAGGCATTGGCATCCAGTCATCCAAGCGGAAAGTTTCTTGGCTATTCTGCGGGCTCAAGCCCTGGGAGCTCGATTAATCCCTTCGCAAAAGCAATTGCCTTAGAGCTGGGATATGACGAAAGCAAACTGCGTTCAAAGAGCTGGGATGAATTTGGCCTAACAAATGCGCCAAAGATGGATTTTATTGTGACAGTTTGTGATAACGCTGCTGGTGAGACTTGTCCTTTTTGGCCTGGCAAACCAACTACCGCGCATTGGGGGTTTCCTGATCCATCTCAAATTCAGGGTAGTGATCTTGAAAAGAAGGCCGCTTTTAATGAGGTGAGGAATGGCCTGCAAAGACGCCTAGACCTCTTGGCGGCCATGCCACTAGAAAAACTCGACTCATTGAGTCTTCAGGAAGTCCATATAACAGCATGAGCTCTACTACTACAAAATTATCATTTCTGGACCGTTATCTGACAGTCTGGATTTTCGTTGCCATGGCAGTGGGTATTGCTGTGGGTCACTTCATACCAGGCGTTGAGGGGTTCATTAATTCCTTTCAGGTGGGCGCCACCAATATCCCAATTGCTATTGGTTTAATTCTCATGATGTATCCACCATTTGCCAAAGTGCGTTATGAAGATTTGCCTGATGTCTTTAAAGATAAGCGCATCTTCCTGATCTCCTTATTAATGAACTGGCTGATCGCCCCAACATTCATGTTTTTCTTGGCAATTACTTTTGTGCCGGATCAGCCGGAATATATGGCGGGCTTAATTCTGATTGGTATTGCGCCATGTATTGCGATGGTGATTGTATGGAACGATCTTGCAAAAGGTTCGACTGAATACGCGGCTGGCTTAGTGGCGTTTAATGCCATCTTCCAGGTGCTGTTCTTTAGCGTTTATGCCTATTTCTTCCTTACCGTATTGCCGCCTTATTTTGGCTTAGCTGCATCTAATGTCAGTGTGAGCATGGGTCAAATTGCTCAGAGCGTTCTTATCTACCTTGGAGTGCCTTGCATTGCGGGTATTTTGACTCGGGTGGTGATGTTGAAGTTCATTCCTAAAGAGCGCTATCACGAGCAGTTCGTGCCTCGTATCGGTAGGCTCACTTTGTTTGCCTTGCTGTTCACTATCGTGGTGATGTTCAGCTTGAAAGGTGGCCTCATTTTGAGTCTGCCAATGGATGTAATCACTATCGCTATTCCATTGCTAGTATTTTTTCTGATCATGTTCTTGCTGACTTTCTTTGTGACAGGCAAGATGGGGATTGATTACAAGCGCTGCTGCACACTCTCATTTACGGCATCAAGCAATAACTTTGAGTTAGCTATCGCTGTTGCAATTGCAGTATTTGGGATTAACTCTGGAGCTGCTTTCGCAGCAGTCATAGGCCCCCTAGTAGAGGTGCCCATCATGATTGGCTTAGTAGCTGTGGCGCTCCGGTTTAAGGAGCACTTCTTTAAGGCCTAAACACCCCAGCACTAGAAGGCCCTTGCGCAACATGGTTGTTTGATGATAACATATTTGTTAGCATCATGAGATGACCTATTCCATTCGTTATTACAACTCCGATGTATTGGAGCAAATTTTTGATTTACCGATTTCTTTGCAAGCACGATATATTGCTTTATCGGGACGCATGATTGAGTATGGGCCACACCTGGGTTTACCGCACACTGATTCGTTTGGCGGCGGCTTATTTGAGCTTAGGCTAAAAGGTGTTGAAGGGATTGCTAGAGTTTTCTTTTGTACGCTCGTAAAGCGAGAGATTGTTATGTTACATACCTTTATTAAAAAATCGCAGAAAACTCCCGATAAAGAATTGAAGTTAGCCAGGTCGAGAATGAGGGAAGTGAAATTATGAAGACAAAGACATTAACCCATAAACAGGCTGTTAGCAGGATGCTAAAAAATCCTGCTGTAAAAAATGAGCTTGAGCGACTCAATCAAGAGGAGTTCGCCATTCTTGATGAAATTCTGAAGGCTCGTAAAGCTGCTGGCTTATCGCAGGCAGAGGTAGCAAGAAGAATGGGTACCCAAGCACCTGCAATCGCCAGGCTGGAGAGTTCATTGGCAACTGGGAAGCATTCTCCCAGTCTAAGCACTCTTAGAAAATACGCCGCTGCTTTGGGCAAGAGGGTGGAATTGCACCTGGTCTAAGCGGCCAATTATTCTGGTTTATCAAAAAAGTTAAGACCTAAATGGCCTAACAAGCTTCTCCAAACCAAAGGCATCATTCGCATGCCTGAGTTCATCAATAGAAGTTTTGAGCGCCTTCAGTTCCTTGAAAGACAATTTCCGCAATTTTTTGCGGTCCATGCCATAGGTATCTACTAGATAACGCACTCTAGATAGGGAGATCTGGAGGCGAATGAGCCAGTAAATGGCAAATAGTCCTGGGGTGAATAAGAGAAGCAAAATACTCATATAGAAATCCGTAAAAAAGGCCGTCACTTGGACGGCCTATTGATTTAATCTGTTGATTAAACTTTAACTTACTTAACTAATAAAACAGCTTGTTTCGCTGCATTACTTACCTTTTGAGCAACTGAGCCCATGAGGGCATCAACAATGCCGGTTCTGCCTTTAGAGCCCATGACGATTAAATCAAATTTTTCTTTATTTGCAAGAGCCAGGATTTCCTTGGCAACATTACCGCGCTTAATCACCATGCTATGTTTTACGCCAGCTGTATCTAACGCTTTCTGAGCTGGCTTGAGTTCTTTCTCGCTCACTTCGCGGAGGTAGTCATCGATTACGCTATTGGCCACAAATTGCTTTACATGACCTAAGCCAATATCGTCATGAATACTGATCAATGTCACCGTGCACTTGCTACGTAAATCTTTAGCCAACTTCCCAACGTACTTGGCTGCATTGAGTGAAGATTTAGAGCCATCAACCGGTAATAGAATTTTCATAACACCCTCTTTTAAAGTAAATAAACTGAAATCCCATGGGTTTAATTTACTCTTTAAATGCTTATAAATCTACGAATAACCCAGTAATTTATTTATCTATTGCCTGTGTGCTTACTTAAGAAAGGCGTCGTAAAAGGTTTTGATGATGAGGATGGTCACCAAAATAAAAAAGCCTTTACGGATAAAGGAGTTGCCATGCTTGATTGCAATCTTAGTGCCAATTTGACCTCCAACCAGATTGGCGCTCGCCATCAACAGGCCCAGCTTCCAGTCAAAATACCCAAGATAGAAAAAGACACATAACGCACCTAAATTGGAGGCGATATTGAGAAATTTTGCCGGGGCTGCAGACCGCAAGAAATCAAACCCCAATATGCGGGTATAGAAAAGTTTGTAAAAGGCGCCAGCCCCTGGCCCGAGAAAGCCATCATAAAAACCAATAATGCCGGCGCCAGTAGAGGCGATGGCCTTTTGTTTGCGGTGCTCATGTTTAGGTGCATGAATTAGGCCGGCGCTAGATTTGATATTGAAGATAAGCAGTGCTATTAATAAAAATGGCAGGGCGGCTCTAAGCCACTCTGTCGGCAATCGAGTAACCAGATACGCTCCGGCAACGGATGCAAAGAAGGCAAACGCTGAAGAAATTATCACCAGTCCCCATGGACTTTTATTGGCCCGGCTGTATTGAATGGCTGAGCCAATTGTCCCGATGATTGAGCCAAACTTATTGACTGAGAGTAGGGTAGCTGGTGGAAAGCCTGGCAGAACGGCAAATAGGGCTGGGACCTGAATCATTCCGCCCCCGCCAATAATGGAGTCAACCAGGCCTGCAAACAAGGCGCAGGCAAGCAATAAGCTGAGGTCAAAAACGGAGAGTTCAAACATGGTGTCTCTTGTTCTTCTAGTTCTTTTGAATGATGCGAACCTATTTTAGAGGGGTTTGACTGGGGATGTGCTGAGATTGCTGCCCAAGCTTGATTGGCTGGATAATCCAGTGAATATGAAAGTCAATTCTGAAGGCGTCTCCTCTTCCATGGTCTATTTGCCTGCTGGGCAAAACCATGCCTGTTTGCTGGACTTCTTTATTGTTACTTTCCCGCATATTGATCGAGGTGAGTGGGAAGCTCGTTTTGAAGAGGGCTTGGTATTTAATCAAGAGGGTGAGGCACTGGGTGCTGGCGACGCCTATCTTCCCAATACCCACTTGCTGTATTTCAGGCGCTTGGCCAGAGAACCGGAAATTCCTTTTGAGGAGGCAATCCTCTTTCAGGACGAACACATTCTGGTGGCGGATAAGCCCCATTTTTTACCAGTAACACCGAGCGGTCTTTATCTGCATCAAACCCTACTTAATCGTCTGAAGAAAAAAACAGGCATTCAGGACTTAAGCCCCATTCATCGGATTGATCGTGACACAGCTGGCTTAGTCATTTTTTCAGTCAATCCGAAAGAGCGAGCGCAATACCAAAATCTGTTTAGAGATCGCGTAGTCAAAAAAGTCTATGAAGCGATCGCACCTTACTCAGAAGCTCTCATCAACAAACTACCAATGACCTATCAAAGCAGACTGGAAGAATCGAAACACTTTCTGCAAATGCAGGAAGTGGAGGGCGAGCCCAATACCGATACCTTGATTGAATTGCTGGAGGTAAAAGAGTCCTGGGCTAAATATCGACTAAGCCCTGGTAGCGGCAAGAAGCACCAATTGCGTTGTCATCTCAATAGCTTAGGCATCCCCATTCGGCATGATCAGATTTACCCCATTCTGACCCCATACCAAGAGTATGATTTGGACTTTTCCAAACCTTTGCAGCTTTTAGCAAAAGAGATTTATTTCAAAGACCCAATAACGGGACAAGAGAGATCCTTTTTGTCTCAAAGAACATTAGCTTGATATCCGTATGACTGTAAAGACACCAAAGCGCTTAGCTGTTGCCCCGATGATGGAGTGGACAGACCGTCACTGTCGCTCATTTCACCGCACGCTCACTAAAGAAGCAGTTCTTTATACCGAGATGGTGACTACTGGCGCTCTGATGCATGGGGATGTGCCTCGTCATTTGGATTATTCCCAAGATCAACATCCAGTAGTTCTTCAATTAGGTGGATCCGAACCTTCCGATTTAGCTAAAGCTGCAGAGTTGGCGCAACAGTGGGGCTACGATGAGATTGATCTCAACTGCGGTTGTCCATCTGAGCGTGTTCAACGCGGGGCCTTTGGTGCCTGTTTGATGGCCGAACCAAAACTAGTGGCCGATTGTGTCAAAGCAATGAAGGGGGCTGTCGATACTCCGATTTCCGTTAAGCATCGCCTTGGTTTGGATTCGATGGATGCCGCTAACTCCGAAGTGGATTATCAATTTGCATTGAATTTCATTCTTGCCGTGGCAGATGTCGGTGCAAGCCAGGTCACTATTCATGCGCGAAATGCAGTACTGAAAGGCTTATCTCCCAAGGAGAATCGTAGCAAGCCGCCATTACGTTATGAGGTGGCTGCAAGACTTCGTCTGGATGCGCAAAAGCAATTTCCGAATCTAAAAGTTTTGCTAAATGGCGGCCTGGAAACCAATGAGCAAATTGCCGGTCATTGGGACGATTTTGATGGCTTTATGGTGGGTAGGGCGGCCTATCATTTTCCAGCGCTCCTCTTGGGTTGGGACGACATGATTAATACCAATGGCGATGCTGCCGGCTACCTCTTTAGTGAAACCGAGTGGCACCGTATTCAGATTGCCTTGGTAAAACAGGTGCAGGCTTGGTTTGATGAGTGTCAGGCTAAGGGAAAGCCTTTTTATATCGGTGCATTTACTCGCCATATCTTAGGGTTGGCCCACGGAAGGGCGGGATCGCGTTATTGGCGCCAGCGCCTCTCAGATCATCATGCTTTGGCCAAAGTTCAAAGTAAAGCTGCCATTTTGGACTTCTTTATTGATGCGAGCTTGTGTCTTGGGGATTGGGCTGCCTTTGAGTTTGAAGGCGCCTAAATCACGCATCCAGGTCATTTTTGACAGGTTTTTGCCTCAAAAGCTATAATCTTAGATCTTCAGTGGCGGACGTAGCTCAGTTGGTAGAGT
>ERZ650301.277-NODE-277-length-13879-cov-6.414786_pt1 | contig 13879 bp, 13 predicted proteins | sample MGYA00376237_ERZ650301 | MGnify/ENA primary metagenome ERZ650301 (study PRJEB26733, sample SAMN07839255) | wastewater metagenome | biome: small river; feature: stream; material: water | place: USA: North Carolina | collected 2016-04-05 ...
AGGCCGGCCTGGGTTAGGTCACAGGCTGCGGCGATCTCGCGCATCGAGGTGCCCATGTAGCCACCTCGTGAAAAAGCTGTAAGCGCTTTCTCCAAGATTTCTTCACGCTTGGCGACGCCCTTGGCGTATGCCCCACGAGTTTTTTGCAATTTTTACCCTATTCCCGACGTTATAACATCGTTACGCCAAAACCTATATGTTGATTGGTTTTTACCCTAATCTGATTTCAGCACCAGTTATCTGGCGTTTGAAACAACCAAGGGGCTCTGTCCGGAAACCCTTATTTACTAGGAGGATCAACTATGAGATTCAATCTCAAGGCTACCGCGCTAGCTGCTGCAATTGCTGTTGCTGCAACTGGCGTTATCGCAGCACCTGCTCAGGCCGCTAACATCACCCTTACCTTCGGTGACTGGGGCGACATGGGCTTCAAGGAGCTTTTCAAGAAGTATGAGTCACTTCACCCAGGCATCAAGATCGTTGAGAAGTCATCTGAGTACAACGCTCACCACCAGGGTCTGCTTACCGCACTTGCTTCAGGCAAGGGTAACGACATCAACGGTGTTGAAGGCTCATGGATGCCTTACTTCGTTCAGTACCCAACCAAGTTCCTAGACCTTCGTAACTACGGCGGCGCTGCCCTAAAGAAGGACTACCTAGACTGGCGCTGGAACCCAGCTGTTGCTAAGAACGGCACCATCTTGGGTCTACCTACCGACGTCGGAGGCATGGCTGTTGCTTACCGCACCGACCTATTCGAAAAGGCTGGCCTACCTTCAGACCCAGCAGGCGTTTCAGCTCTTTGGGCTAAGACCGGCTGGGCTGGCTACCTAAAGGTTGCTAAGCAGTACACCACCAAGACCGGCAAGAAGTTTGCTGACTCAACCGCTTCAGTATTCGGCGGCATCGTTGCACAGGACCCAATCCAGTACTACGACAAGTCAGGCAAGCTAATCTACGAATCAAGCAAGAACGTTCAGAACGCGTGGAACATCACCACTCAGATCGCTCCTTACGCTGGTTCAGCTAACGTTTTCAGCACCGAGTGGAACGCAGCAATCGCTAACGGCGATTCAGCAGCAGTTCTTGCTCCAGCCTGGATGACCACCATGATCAAGGGAATCGCTCCTGCGACTGCTGGTAAGTGGAACATTGCAACCGTCCCTGGTGGCGGCGGCAACTGGGGTGGCTCATGGGTCACCGTTTCAAAGTCAACCAAGCACCCTAAGGAAGCTGCAGAGTTCGTGAAGTGGCTTCTAGCCCCTGCACAGCAGAAGACCATCTTCCTAACCAAGGGTAACTTCCCATCAGCAGTTGCTGCACTGAAGGACAAGGCTGTCACTGGCTACAAGTCAGAGTTCTTCTCTAACGCACCTCTTGGCAAGATCTACTCATCAGCTGTTTCGACTCTAAAGCCAGCAATCCTTGGCCCTAAGAGCGCAAGCATCAACACCTCATTCCAGGACGCACTTGCCACTGTTGCACAGGGCAAGAAGACTGGCGACGAGGCATGGGATGCAGCTATCGCAGAAATCACCAAGAACGCTGGACCTTCTAAGTAAGCCCAGCTACACCTTGTAAGAAATGGGGAGCGTCGGTTTCGATCGGCGCTCCCTATTTACAAGAAACCACAGCGATTCAAACAGAGATTCCGAGGCCAACAAATTGAGCACTAAAGTCCACATTTCCACCAAGCACGAGACGCGAGCGGGTTACGCCTTCTTGTCACCGTTCTTCATCCTGTTCGGCATCTTTGGCCTCTTGCCGATTTTGTTCACAATCTATGTTTCATTCTTCAACTGGGACCTCCTCGGTACCCAGGAGTGGGTCGGATTTAACAACTACATCGAGTTGTTCCAGGACTCACGTTTCTACCAGTCGCTCGGAAACACCATCAGCATCTTCTTGCTGTCATCGGTGCCACAGCTGATCTCAGCGCTGTTGCTTGCCATCGTTCTGAACAGCAAATCGCTCAAGCTCCGCACCTTCTGGCGTGCGGTCATTCTCTTCCCATTCATCACATCAACCGTGGCTGTTGCCGTGGTTTTCGGTGCGATGTTCGCTGACAACGGCGGCATGATGAACTGGGCACTCGGCTTCCTAGGCATTGGCCCGGTTGCCTGGCACGCAGATGCGCTGGCCGGTCAGATTGTTATTGCCCTGATGGTTAACTGGCGCTGGACTGGTTACAACACCCTAATTTTCTTGGCTGCTCTGCAGTCGATTCCGGCAGAGCTTTATGAAGCCGCCGAGATGGATGGCGCATCGAAGATCTCGCAGTTCTTCAACATCACCATTCCTCAGATTCGCCCAACCATCTTCTTCACCGTGGTGACATCAACCATCGGTGGTCTTCAGATTTTCGCAGAGCCAATGCAGTTTGGTGGCGGTAACTATGGTGGTGGTTCGGACGGCCAGTTCAGCACCATGACCCTGTTCCTATTCGACCAAGCCTTCGCCCAACTTCGACTCGGTTATTCATCGGCTATCGCGATCGGCTTGTTCTTGATCATCGCGGTGATCGCCGGAATCAACTTCCTACTTAGCAACAAACTAGTAAAGGCAGACAGTTAATCATGAAGATCTCTTTCAGCTGGCTAAAGCAGCCTTCGCTATACCTAATGCTGGTGCTCGTTGCACTACTCAGCATCTTCCCGTTCTACTGGATGTATGTAATCGGTTCGACCAGCAATGCCGCCATCGCAAGCATTCCGCCGACCGTCGTGCCTGGTGGCAACTGGAACGACACTTTCAGCCACATCATGGAAATGTTTGACCTTTGGAACGTCTATAAGAACTCGTTCATCGTTTCAATCGTGGTGGCCGTTGTTCAGGTTTTCACCTCGACCCTAGCCGGCTTCGCGTTCGCCAAGCTTCGCTTCCGCGGAAACAAGTTCTTGTTCGGATTGGTCATGGTGTTCTTGATGATCCCGGTTCAGCTGGGCATCATTCCGCTCTACCTATTGATGGCAAACCTTGGCCTTGTAGACACCCTGCTTGCGCTGATCTTGCCTTACCTTGTCAGCGTCTTCGGTGTGTTCTGGATGCGTCAGGCGATGGTCTCTAACGTGCCACAGGAACTTATCGACGCAGGTGCCATCGATGGAGCGGGCTTCTTCCGTGTCTACCGAAGCGTAGCCTTGCCAATGGTTCGTTCAGCAGCCTTCGTGCTTGCACTGTTCACCTTCTTGACCACCTGGAATGACTTTGCTTGGCCATTGATCATCACCCAGACGCCTGAGAACTTCACCGCCCAGGTTGCTGTCTCGCAGTTGAACGCAGCCAACAACCCAAGCTACCCAGCCATCCTTGGTGGCTCGTTGGTCATGGCGTTGCCACTTATCGTGATGTTCGTAGTCACCGCAAAGCAGTTCGTTGCCGGTGTTATGGACGGCGCGGTCAAGGGTTAACCAAATCGGATCGAATCGGAAGTTGAGCCCTCGCAGGAAAGCCTGTGGGGGCTCAACTATTCTTGAAGCATGACTCACAGTTCAGTTCGCGTTCGCCCGGCCACCACCGGAGACGTCAAGCAAATCCAGGCCATTCGCCAGTCGATTGAAGGCGCTCGGGTTTTGCTTGGTCGCGAGCTAGTTGATCTCTATGAGCACGTTCCGGAATTCTTGGTTGCCGTAGACGAAAACGACTTCGTGGTTGGCGCCGGTGCGCTTCACGTGATGTGGGAAGACCTCGCCGAAGTTCGCTCGGTTGTCGTCGCCGATCATATGCGTGGTCACGGCGTTGGCCAGGCAATCGTCGAATCGCTTATCGGCAAAGCTGCCGACCTCGGCATCAAGCGCGTCTTCTGTCTAACCTTTGAGGTCGAGTTCTTTGGCAAGTTTGGTTTTAAAGAAATCTCGGATGTTCCGGTGGATGCCGAAACCTATGCCGAGATGGTTCGCTCAAACGACGATGGTGTTGCCGAATTCTTGGATTTGGCTCGCGTCAAGCAGAACACTTTGGGCAACACGAGGATGCTTCGCACGCTCTAAGCCCTCGCCTAGTTAACCTAGGAATATGAGAAACCGACCAACCTCAACCACCTACCGCAACCGTCGAATTGTCGCCCTTGTGGTGCTGGCCGTCGTAGTCACCATCGTGTGGAATATCGTCGCGGGAATCGTGGGCTTCTTCTCAGGAATCTTCAACGGTGGCGATGCCAAGCCGGCCGCAACTTCATCGGCACCGGCAACCCCTGGTGTCTTGGCGGACTGCGCACCTGGCACGGTCACGGTTCAAGCGAATGTCGGCATCGACAGCACTCCACAGAGCGTGTTCGCAGCCAAGGTCAAGCCTTCGTTCTGGTTCACACTAACCAACACCGGTTCGGTTGCCTGCAACTTCAACGCCGGCACCAAGGTCTCGTTCTTCACCGTAACCAGTGGCAAAGAGGTTATCTGGGATAACAAGGATTGCAAGACTCGTGCCACCTCAGACGCCGACTACATCCTTGCTCTAGAGCCTGCTGCACCTGTAGCCGCCACACCATCAACCTGGGAGCGCGTCTATTCAAGCTCAACCGGCTGTGACGCCACCACCGAGAAGGCAGTCGCCGGCGGCGGTGCCTCGTATCACCTGCTGGCAACCGTGAACGGCATCAAGTCGGCCGATGTGCAGTTCATTCTTAACTAAGAACTAGTACTTCTTCGCTTGCTCTAGGTAGGCCTTCATGACCTCGGCATTCACTGAAGGTTCATACTGGGCTGAAATCTCAATTGGCCACTCCGGTCGTTCGCCGGTCACCGCCCAGGCGGCTTGAACAGCCGCACCTTCGGCAACGTATTCACCCGGAACCGGCAGTTCGACCGGCAAGGTGAAGATAGTGCGGGCGATTTCTTGAACGGCAATGTTCTGCGCTGCCCCGCCAATCAGCAGGATGCGCCTTCCGTTGATGCCGAGTTGCTCGAGCGCTATCATCCCAGCATTTAGGCCGCAAAGCATGCCCTCGATCGCTGCCCGCGCTAGGTTTTCGCGAGTGGTTGACGCAATCGACATGCCATGGAGTGAAGCCTTAGCGTTTGGCAGGTTCGGGGTGCGTTCACCCTCGAAATAGGGGACCAAAACCAGGCCTTCGGCGCCACTGGTTGCCTTCAGAGCGAGGCGAGAAAGCTCCTCGAAGTCCACCCCCAGAAGATCGGCTATCGTCGCCAGAATTCGGGCCGCGTTCAGGGTTACTGCGATCGGAAGATAGATGCTCGAGGCGTCAGCGAAGCCGGCGATCGTGCCACTCGGGTCTTGAGGCCGAGTGCTGGTCACGGCAAATATAGTTCCGCTGGTTCCGAGCGAAACCACGATGTCGCCATCGCGGGCGCCTAGCCCTAGCGCTGCCCCAGCGTTGTCTCCGGCGCCACACGCGACGATCGCATGGCTCCGGCCGGAGACAACAGGGCCAACCGATTCGCCAGGCACAAGGATCCTAGGCAAAATCGGTCGGTGACCTAGTGCGGCGATAACTAACAAATCGTCGTACTGGTTGGTTTCGGGGTTGAAATAACCCGTGCCCGAGGCATCGGATCGGTCGGTTGCCAATTCGGTCAACACCGGGCCAAGCGCACTTTCGCCGGCCGGCCCATAGCCACAAAGGCGCCAGGTTAGCCAGTCATGCGGCAGGGCAACGGCGGCAACTTTGGCGGCATTTGCCGGCTCACTGTCGCGCAACCAGCGGAGTTTGGTGATGGTGAATGAAGCGACCGGTGCCGAGCCGGTTCGGGTCACAAGAGTCTCCACGCCAAACTCAGCAATCAGGTCGAGGGCTGCCTGTGCGCTGCGGGTGTCGTTCCAAAGTAGGGCCGGTCGAATCACGCGCCCAGACTCATCCAAGACCACCATGCCGTGCTGCTGACCAGCAATCGAAATTGCTTCGACATCATCGAGGCCGCCAGCCATTTCTAGCGCCGATTCGAGAGCATGCCACCAGGCGTTAGGGTCGACCTCGGTGCCATCCGGGTGTTTGGCATGACCCGAGCGAACCACCTCGCCGGTTATCAGATCGCGAATGACAACTTTGCATGACTGCGTTGATGAATCAACGCCGGCGACTAGCTTCATCTGTCTATTGTCAGTTGATTCTTGAGATTACTTGGCAGGGTTGACGATGGCCTTGAGTGCGCCTGGCAAACGACCTGCGTTGAGCGCTGCCTCAACCTCATCGAGACCAAAGGTGTGAGTGACCAAGATGTCGAGGTCTACCTTGCCCGAAGCGATTAGCTCGATGCCGGTAGGCCAAGTGTTGGCATAGCGGAACACACCAGAAACCCAAATCTCTTTGTTCTGAATGTATGAAACAGGTAATGTGACATCGTCGTTGCCCATGCCCACCAGGATGACGCGACCAGCCGGACCGACCGCCTTGATTCCCTGAACTACGGCGCCTGCCACACCAGACGCATCGATGAACGCGTCAACCTCGAGGCCCTCGACCTGATCGGTGCGTGGGTCGAGCCCAACGGTCGCACCGTGCTTGAGTGCAAAGTCGCGACGATCTTCGTTGATGTCGGTGATGTAAACCTCACTAGCGCCGAAGGCGCGGGCAACCTGAGCCATGATCAAACCGATCGGGCCAGCACCGGCAATCAGAACGCGCGAGCCAACCGAAATCTCGGCACGCTGAGCGGCCCAGATGCCAACCGACAGTGGTTCGATCAGGGCAGCGGCATCGAATGAAACTGAGTCTGGAATGTCATAGGCGAAGTCACTCTGAATCGTCACGAACTCGCAGAACCCACCCTGAATTGGCGGAGTCGCATAAAACTCAATGTCAGGGCAGAGGTTATAGCGACCTGCCTTGCACTGGGCGCAAACTCGGCATGGGCGCTGTGGCTCGACGGCAACTCGTGAACCGATGCGGGCAGGGTCAACATCCTTGCCTACAGCGGTGATGGTGCCCGAAAGCTCGTGACCCAAAATTAGCGGGTGATCAACCACGTATGGGCCGATCTTGCCGTGCTGATAATAGTGAACGTCACTGCCACAAACGCCGACCGAGGCGACCTGAACCAACACCTGATCGGCATCTAGCTGAGGCACGTCAACGGTCTTGACAGTCACCTCGCCCTGCTTGACGAGGTAAGAGGCGCGCATCTGAGAAGTCATGTTTTTCGTTTCGGTTTAGGCCAGTGACTGGACGGTCTGGTGTGCGCCATTCTCAAACAGTGAGTTCAAGGCGGCAAGGTAGGCAGTGCTGAAAGTTGAGTTCTTGGCTAAGTCGCCGAACAAGCTCTCGTTCTGAATAAAGGCGAGTGGGTTTGCTCGTTGAGACTTGGCAATCGGAACGAGCTGATCCTTTAGCGGGTCGACAACCACGATCTCGTTGCCCTCTTCGTCGACACCCTCGGCATAGCGCGCCCAACTGGCAACGATTGCTGCAGAGCGAGTGACGTCGCCGCCGCGTGCTAGCTGTTCGCGGATGACCGGCACCAACCACTTGGGAATGCGGTCTGAAGACTCGGCACAAAGGCGTGCCAGGGTGTCACGAACTTCAGGGTTCGAGAAGCGCTCGATCAGCATGTGCTTGTATGCGTCGAGGTCGATTCCCGGCACTGGGCGAAGCGTTGGAGTGGCCTCGTTATCCATGTATTTCAGAAGGAAACCAGCGATCGCCGGGTCACTGACCGCCTCGTGAGCAAAACGGTAGCCGCTTAGGTAACCAAAGTAGGTGAGGCCCTGGTGGCTGGCATTGAGCAGGCGAAGCTTCATCAGCTCGTATGGTTCGACGTCTTCAACAAATTGAACGCCAACCTCGTCAAAGTTTGGGCGACCCAGGGTGAAGTGATCTTCGATTACCCATTGGAAGAACGGTTCAGCGACCACCGGCCAGGCGTCTTCAAGGCCCAACTTTTCGGCAGCCTCTTCAACGTCTTCGGCCGAGGTGACCGGGGTGATGCGGTCGACCATCGAATTTGGGAAGGCGACATTTGAGTCGATCCAGGTTGCGAGGTCCGCATCCTTTAGTTGGGCGAATGCCAAGAACATCTTCTTTGCGATGTCGCCGTTGCCCTGGATGTTGTCGCAAGACAAAACGGTGAACGGTGCGATGCCTCGGTTGCGACGACGGCGAAGTGCTTCAGTCACGAAACCGAATGCGGTCTTCGGAGTCGAACCAGGTGCAAGGTCTTCGGCGACGATCGGGTTAGTGGCATCGAACTCACCGGTGACGCGGTCAAAGTTGTAACCACCCTCGGTGATGGTGAGCGAAACGATCTTGATGCTCGGGTCAGCCATCTTCTCGATGACTGCTTCGGCATTGTCTGGTGCGAAGAGATACTCGGTAATGCTGCCGATGACGCGAGCGTAGCGGCGACCATCCGGGTGCTTCAAAGTCAAGGTATAGAGGCAGTCCTGACCCTGAAGTGCATCCTTCATTTTGCGGTCGAATTCCATGAGGCCAACGCCGCAAATGCCCCAGTCGAGGGCCTTGCCTTCGTTCATCAGGTCATCGAGAGCCATTGCCATGTGTGCTCGGTGGAAACCGCCGACGCCGAAGTGCACGATGCCGGTTGTTACCTTGCTGCGGTCATATTGAGGGGTGGCGACGCCGGCTCTAACTTGGCTGAGAGTGGCGTTGCTTAGGCGAGTCACGGTTACTTCACCGCACCCATGGCTAGGCCACGAACAAGCTGCTTCTGAGCGATCCAGCCGGCAATAATCACCGGCAACGCGGCAACGGTAGAAGCTGCTGAAAGAACCGAAAGGAACAAACCGCGGCCATCAACGAAGCTGGCTAGGAACGGAGGAGTGGTCTTTGCATTGTTGCTGGTTAGCAAGGTGGCAAGGAAGTATTCGTTCCAAGAGAAGATGAAACAAATCAGCGCAACCGCCGCGATGCCCGGAAGGACAATCGGTAGAACCACGCGAGTCAGTTCGGTGCGGAAGTTAGCACCATCGATCTGTGCAGCCTCAACGATTTCTAGTGGCACTTCGCTGAAGAATGAGCGCATCATCCAGACGGCAATAGGCAGGTTCATCGCCGCATAAACCAGGGTGAGTGCGCCAACGTTGTCGAGCACGTGCAGGGTCTTGAAGATCATGTAGAGCGGCAGGATCGAAGCCGCAGCAGGCATGAATCGAGTCGAGATGAAGAACGAGAGTGCGTCCTGGACGTTCTTGATCGGGCGAATGCTGAGCGCATATGCGGCTGGCACTGCAAGGGCAATCACCAACAAAGTCGAGCTGACGCTAGAAGCAAGAGAGTGCTCTAAGTAGCTGACCATTCCGCGGTCCATCAGACGCTGGAACCCAGCGGTGTCGATGTTGAAGAAAATCTTCGGAACGATCGACGATGCATCGTTTTCAGACTTGAACGAGTTCAAGAACATCCAACCGACTGGGAAGAAGAATAGGAAAACCAATACCCAGGTGAAGGTGGTGATTAGCGAAGCTTTAGCTTTCTTCATTAGCGGTTACCTCCGGCCATGAATACCTTGAAAAGAGTCTTGAGTGCGATGGTCGCCACGATCAGGGTCAGCACTACGGTGACGACACCGTATGCCGCGGCCTGGCCGACATCCAAGCCAATGAATGCGCGTTCATAGAGCAGATAGGCGAGGGTTTTGGTGCCGCCTGTGCCCTTGGTCATGATCGCCACCGGGTCGAAAACCTGAAGCAACATGATGCTGCCGAGCAGGATCGAGATCTCGATGTACTGGCGCAGGTGAGGCAGGGTCATCCACTGGAAAGTGCGGAATGCCCCCGCCCCATCTACTGATGCTGCCTCAATAACTTCGCGGCTCTGGCTCTGAAGGCCGGCGAGCAAAATCAACATGAAGAATGGTGTGAACTGCCAGGTCAACACGATGATCACGGTGGCTAGAGGCAAATCGGTGCTCCATGCGATTGATGGAAGACCGAGAGATGAAGTGACCCAGTTGATGATTCCAATGCTGGTGTCGAACATTGAATACTTCCAGATCAAGGATGCTGCCGCAGGCATGATCAGGAACGGGGTGATCACGAGAGTGCGGGCTAGAGCTTGGCCCTTGAAGTTTCGGTCGAGCAGGATCGCGAACAACAACCCGAACAGAAGTGAAAGGATTACGGCCGCTGCGGTGATGCCAACGGTGGCGATGATTGATGGAACTAGGTCTCCGGTGGTGAAAACCGAGATGTAGTTCTTGAACCAAGCGAAGCCGATTTCACCTGGCTTCAGTAGGTTCCAGTTGAGCAGTGAGAAATAGATTGTGACCAGGAATGGAATCTGTGTCATCACGATTCCGAAAGTTAGAGCCGGCAGGATCAGTGAGCGTGAGAGCCAAACGTTCTTCTTCGCTACTTTGCCTAGTGAGGCAACTGCTGGGTTGGTAGTGGTCATTTCTTTTCCCTAGTGATTAGTTGGGCTCGGGGCCGGCCGACTGGCGACCAGCCCCGAGTTTGAAACTTTTGTTGCTATTTACTTCTTGTGTGCGTCGCCAGCAACCTGTGCGATCTTCTGGCCTTCATCAAGAGCTGCCTTGATGGTCTTGCGACCGGCTAGAGCATCAGCTACAAGCTGTGCAACCTGGTTTCCAACATCCTGGAACTCAGGGATTGCTACGTACTGGATGCCAACCCATGGCTGAGGGTTTACACCAGGCTGTGCAGGGTTCACTGCGCTCATTACCTCGAGGGTAATAGGTGCGAATGCTGCTGCAGCTGCCTTGTACTCAGGGATTGAGTAGGTTGAGGTACGTGCGCCTGGTGGAACAAGAGTCCAACCTAGCTTGGTACCGACTAGCTGGTGGTATTCCTTGCTAGTTGCCCACTTGACGAACTTGGTTGCTGCATCCTTGTGCTGGGTGTTTGCAGGGATTGCAAGGTTCCAGCTCCATAGCCAACCTGACTCCTTGGTCTTTACGACTGGAGCGTGAGCGTAACCCATCTTGCCCTTGACCGGCGAGTCATCTGCTTCAAGCATCGATGCTGCTACAGAAGCGTCAACCCACATTGCGGTCTTTGCGTTCTTTAGAGCGGTTAGACACTCGTTGAAGCTGTATGAAACAGGGTCCTTCTCACCAGCGGTGTCAAGAAGGTTCTTGTAGAAGGTAACTGCCTGGGTGAACTCTGGTGAGTTAACCTTTGCGTCCCAGTTCATGTCGTACCAAGCGCCACCGAAGGTCTGGACCACGGTGGTTAGTGGTGCGAACAAGTCGCCCCAGCCAGGCTTTCCACGCATACAGATACCTGAACGGTCTGCGGTGTTTACCTTCTTGGCGATGTCAGCAATCTGCTGCCAGGTTGGGTGTGAAGGAACGGTGATGCCGGCCTTGTCCATGATCTCCTTGTTGTACATAAGGATTGAAGACTCGCCGTAGAAAGGAACTGCATACTGCTTGCCGTCTACTGAAAGAGCGGTGCGAACTGGAGGAAGGATGTCCTCTACGTCGTATGCCTTGTCAGAGGTTAGGGCTGGGGTTAGGTCGGTTAGCCAACCGTTTGCGCCCCACTGTGGAACTTCGTAAGCGCCGATGGTGACGATGTCATACTGACCAGCTGCGTTAGCAACGTCAGCGGTAACAGCGCTACGAAGGTCGCCTTCTTCCATTACCTGGAAGTTAACGGTGATGCCTGGGTTTGCCTTTTCGAACTCACCCTTTAGAGTCTCCATGTCCTTCATCTGGCCGTTGTTCACGGTAGCGAGGGTCAGGGTAACAGGTGCGTTTGCGTCGGTGGTTGATGCTGAACAGCCCGATAGAGCTAGAGCAGAAACTGCTGCCATGGCTCCAAAGGCTGCAAGCTTTTTGTTCAAAAGCATTGATACTCCTTTGTTGTCGTTGCTACATGTTTTTTCTGGCTTCCGGTTTTAAACCGGAGAAGAGGGCCCGGGGATCGTAAACCTGGCTTCTCTGTGTCTTGAAGTTACCGCGATTTTGAAGCCAGTCAAAATAAAAAGGGGGTCAAAAAACATCTATTTCTGATACTATTTTGCCAGCACGAAAACGGCAGTTTTTTAGAAAAAAGCGAGCAAAAAAGTATTAGTTGCCCGCAAGCCCCGCCAATACAGAGCAAATTATGATTTCGAAAATCTTGCCAACAAAAGACAAAATCTAGGTAAATTCTCAGCATTGGAAAAATAGTGTTATGAATCCGTTACCAAACGAAGGCTTTAAAGGGCACCGTTCGCCCCAGGAATTTCTCGAACTCGACCCATACCTCGAGGTAATCCCGCCACACCCATCGAAGTCATTTCGATGGCTCGAACACGACTATCCGAGTGAGATTGCAAGGTGGCAATATCACCCTGAAATCGAGATTCACCTGATTCGAAAAAGCTCGGGCAGTCTGATTGCCGGTGACTACATCGGAGCATTCGAACCTGGCCAGGTGAGCATCATGGGTTCGAACCTTCCTCATGACTGGATGAGCGACCTTCAGCCTGGAGAAGTCTTCGCCAATCGCGACGCCTTGATTCAGTTCGACGCCGACTGGTTCCTCAAGGTGAGCACCGTGATTCCAGAGTTGACCGGCGCCAAAGTATTCTTGGATGAAATTAGTCAAGGCATCATTTTTCACGGTGAGACCAGAGCCAAGGCAGAGGCGCTGATTGAGGGGGTCGGCGCCTCGACCGGCCTCAGCCAGATTTCGGGATTCTTCGCTCTCATTGACCTCTTTATGAAGGCGCCAGATACTGACAAGCAGTACTTATCGCGTCGCTGGGTGCACGATCACGCCAGCAACGAAGGAAAGCTCGCAGTTGAATCTGGAATCAAATACATCTTTGAGAACCTGACTCAAGACATCCGTATGTCTGAGGCGGCCCGCATCGCACACATGTCTGAGCCAACCTTCTCGAAGTATTTCAAAAAGGCATCGGGGCTCACCTTCAGCGACATGGTTCGCAAGTTGCGCATTGCTCATGCCTGCCGACTGCTTGATCAGACCGATCAGTCGATCGCGGCTATCGGACGCGCTAGTGGCTATGGCAACCTGGCAAACTTCAACCGCAAGTTCTTGGCAGAGACCGGAATCACGCCGTCCGCATATCGAAACATGGATGCCGAATCAAAACCGGAAGCCAAGTTGCTTAGCCTCGGCCTAATCAACCCAAACCGCTAGATCAGTCCCATCTCTTTGCCGGCCGACACTGCTCGTTGTCTGGTGTTGACCCCGAGAATTCGGAAGATTCGAACTGACTCTTGCTTGATTGTCGACTCGCTCACGTTTAATGACCGCGCGATTTGACCGTTTGTCTTGCCGATTGCCATCTCATCGAGCACGCGCAGTTGGCGTGGGGTGATTGCCGAAACCTCCTCGAGGTTCTCGGTGTCGTAATAGAGTTTCGAAAGCAGGCCGCTGGCGCGCATGCGTGGTAGCGAGTTAACGGCAATCAACTCCGAGAGAAGTTTCAGAAGCTCGAGTTCGGCCTCTGGAATGAGCACCGGGTTCTTCCTAAAAGTTATGCCAAGCGCTCCCGGTACATCGCCCGTTGGGCTAAACGGCATCGCGACAAATAGACCGCTTGGCTCACCTTCCGGAGTGGTCTCTTGAACCTCGACCAACTTTTGGGTCGCCATCGATTTTTTGATCGCCCTGATATTTGCGGTATTTGGCAATCGAAGACTATCCGCTGGCCGAGGTTGACCGAATTGGCCAACACTGCGAAGCGAGCGATCGGCTTCGACCCTGACCATGATGGCCGAGGTTGCACCGAACTCGCGCAGTGCGACTACGGTGATGAAGCGACAGAAGTCGCTGGCGTTATGACTTATTGCGAATGAAAGCAGGAGCGCTCTGGCTCGATCTGAAAGTAGTGCTTGTGACATTTGTTGTAGACCCCGGTTTCTTGCCCCCTAAACTGCCAATCTCAATTGAGACCTATTCAATGAAAATCTATGGGTAACCCCAGACATTGATTTAGAGCCCAAAATGTACGAAATTGTCCGAAGTCTGTACTCAATTGTCCGATTTAGCC
>ERZ650301.279-NODE-279-length-13834-cov-7.869149_pt1 | contig 13834 bp, 8 predicted proteins | sample MGYA00376237_ERZ650301 | MGnify/ENA primary metagenome ERZ650301 (study PRJEB26733, sample SAMN07839255) | wastewater metagenome | biome: small river; feature: stream; material: water | place: USA: North Carolina | collected 2016-04-05 ...
GTTGTCTTTGCTTGACCCCGCTGAGCCTGCACCATAAGGTAGTGCGGGCCGTGTGCAATATACATTGCAATGTCATGCTGGATTTCGGTGGTACTGAAACCTAAGAGGTGCATCACCTCCTCAAGAAAAGGAATAAACTCAGCGTAGTGCTTCTGCACCACTTCAAGTTTACGCCAACGAAGTAAGGCTGCTTGTGTGGATTCGCGTGCCATTAGTGCATACCCTCTGGCATGGCCTCATGGAAGTCAGGGAGTATAGGAGGATTACGCTTTGCGCGACGAGCCTCCATGATTTTCTCCAACTCGCCCAAGGCGTTATCATCACTCGGTGCACAAGTGATGTTGTTGTTCTTTAAAAAGCTGATTGCCGCGCTGATCTCGGCGGCAGATGCCTCGCCACCCTCAATACGTTCAGTAAGGTGAGTGGCAATGGCATTGTGCAGCGTGCTGAGTTGTGACTCAGTGGCTTTGGTCATTGTGTTCTCCAATATCACAGCGTGGCTTTACCACGTCCTTGTAGATTTGGTAGAGCTTGTGGCCGATCAACAATGTTGTGTAGATGAGCGTGGCCCACAACACGAGTTCATTCACAGAGTAGCCAGCTACTGTTGCGATGGACACGGATGTGGGTGGGCCGAGCTTTGTGATTGCTGCCGCAGCAGTCTCGGTCTTGTGGTCGGTCATGTTAAAAGACGATTGGGTAAGGCGTGTAGCAGAGGTTGGAGAGGTAATCACCATTCATGTACTGTCCACCGTAGCCAGCCGTTGCAACTTGCCCATCGTCGAGCAGAAACTGCAAGCAGCCTTCGGAAGTGCTACCATAAGCAGCAATGTCAACGATGGTGCGCACTGAGAGTGGCACTTGTTTGGGTGTGCCTTGGCGAACAGCCACGTCACCTAGAGCAAGTTGACCATTACCGTTGTAGCCCATAGTGTACGCAGTACCGTCAGCCATCAAGAACGCGACAAAGTTATAGGAACCAGTACCACCAAGCACAACCTTCTGACAAGTGTTGCCAACAGCGGTAATCTGCACAAAGGTAGATTGTGCCACCGCAGTTGTGCTACCGTTTGCACCGTAGTTACCTGCACCTGCCGCCCAGATGGTACCGTCAGTCTTCTTAATGTAGACTACTGGGTAATCATAAGTGGAGTTGTAGAGGTCAACTACGTTGGTAGCAACCTGCACAGGAATTGTTTTAGTGGCGACTGTGCCATCACCAAGTTGACCGTAGGTTGTATTGGTACCCCAGCCATGCAAAGTACCATCAGTAGCAAGGGCGAAACCGTAGTTGCTACCGGGGAATACTTTATTGATTGTCTTACCAGTGAGTGAACCATTGGTGCGTTGCACTGGGATGTTGGCTTGCGCTACAGTGTTATCACCCAAGTTGTAGTCAGCATTGTAACCCCATGAGTAGAGTTTACCATCAGAGGTAACTGCAAACATAGAAGTGTAGCGCTCACGACCCGAGGCAATCTGCACAGCGTTAGTCACAATAGCAACTTGCACAAACTGGTTACGTTGTGTTACATCACCGACACCGAGTTGGCCGTAACCATTGTAGCCACAAGCATGCACAGTACCGTCACTTGCAAGTGCGAGCACAGAGCAGTAGCTCTCGTTACCACCAGACAACGCAATCGAGGTGATTGTCTTGCCGTAGATGGAGCTGGTCGTTACACCACTGGCGTAGAAGGGGATCGTTCGTGCAGTTGTGTCATTTGTACCCAGTTGGCCATAGGCGTTTGCACCCCATGTCCACAACTTACCGTTTACGTCGATGCAATATTGAGAGTACGCATAGTCTGCGTAAATCTCGGCAGCGCCGGGAAAGCTGGGTGGAAACGCTGGACGCGTTGGCGTAGGCCGCGCCAGTGCAGTACCATCGCCCAAATTGTTTTGGTCGTTCAGCCCCCAGCAACGAATAGAGTTATCCGTCATAATGGCGTACATGCGGCGGTAGATAGCACCCAAGCGCCCTTTAGACGCGTTGTTTGTGAGCTTCTTCACCTTTGTACCAGAACGCACATCTGCTGCTACCCAGCTTGGTAAGCCTGTGGGTGAAATAGCGAGCACTTGGCCGGGTGTACCGGGCGGCAGTGCTACGAGCTGTGTGCCATTGTTGTAAATGAGTTCACCAGCAGAAGAAGAAATGCCCTGAGTGCCCTGTGCAAACAACTGCCAGTTAGCACCGTTAGCTGTTGGAGTAACACCAGTGGTGCCATCTGTCAAGCATACAAAGCTATCACCGTTGTAGATCACTACATCTTGGCGTTGATATACGACACTAGGAGAATACGCGTTCTTCCATGAGAAGGCAATCTTGCCTAGATTTACGATTGTCATAGGATTCCTTAGAAGACAATTTGATGTGGTGTAGTGCGGATATTACCGACACGATCTTGAGTTTGTAGTCGAGCAGACGCACCACAAGAGTACACCTTACCTTCACTTGTTAAGAAGTGATATGCGTGGTTACCCGCAGCCGCGTTAATGTAGCCTGACATTTGGAAATCAATGATGTTCTTGTCAAGCAACACAAAGCCATCAGGGGCCGTGCCGTCAGTTTGGTGACCCTTGCCACATTGCCCGTAATCATTACGGCCCCAACCAACAGCCTTACCATCTGAGCGAAGCGCCATAGCAGAAGTACCATAGTCTCCACCACGAACGCGCAGCTTAGTGACGTTCTGCAAGTAGGCACCACCGATAGTTGTCCAGCTTGTGCGATCTACACCGTCACCAATTTGGAAACCGCTGTAGCCACTGTGTTTAACAGTGCCATCCTTCATTAGCGCAATGGAACGTGAGTAACCACCGGAAAACACATAGCAGTCTGCTACGTTGGTAAGCACCTTATAAGGGAACAACGAACTAGTTGTCCAAATATCTGTACCTACGTTTGCACCCGTGCCCCAGCCACCGCTTACGCTACCGCTGTCGTCACCCCACATATACATATCACCGTTGTCGAGCACCACTGCAATCTTGCGGTAGTAATCAGCAGGCGCTGCGGAGTAAACTGTTTCGTGCACACGCACACATTTCACCGTGTTGTTCTCACCCCAAGGCATAAACAGCCGTGGCACTTGGTCGTCAACAGACAACCCAGATGTACCACCTTGCCCACATGACCACAAGCGGCCATCGGTACCTAAGAAGAAGGTAGCGCAGTAATACCCAGCAGACATATATACGTCTTTGATAGGATTCGTTGTAGTGAATGGGACTAACTTAGGAGTGCCTGTACCAGTTTGATGACCAAGTGCGTTGTAGCGATTGCTAGTAGACCAAGTGTAAACTTTACCAGTGTCATCAATACAACCGAATTGTCGGTAGTCATACCAACCAAGACCGCAGAACACTTTGGTAATCTTTGCACTAGCAGGAATATCCCCAGTACCATTGAGCTTCCGTGGTAGGGGGCTTTCACTACCCATACCAGACCCACCGTTTGAGTTTGCGCCTGCATGCCACAGCCCGCCGCTTGCATCAATAAAGAATACGCAATCATAACCCGTCTGCATGGAAATAATGCGAGGAGTACCGGGAGGGAATGCCGCAAGCGCAGGCATTACACGGTCAATGTCTTGGCTACCGGAACCACCCTGACCGTTTGTTTGCTGTCCCCAAAAGCGCACAGCGCCTTCGTTCATAATTGCACCCATGCCAAAGCGGTGCCCAGCATACTGCCCACCAATATCGGTGTTCAGAAGTTTTGTGGCTAGGGTACCATTGCGCTCGCCCATGAAACGGAACTCAACGCCGCCACTACCATTAGAGTGAAGCACGGTATCTGACATACCACCGACACTAACTCCACCTGTAAGTAGATGGTTCTTCAAGATCACATCTTGTTGGCCTAGAGCAAATGGTTGCGGCGTACCATTACGAATAACGTAAGCACCACCGTTTTTATAGACTACATCGCGCTCTTTATACGCAGAGTATTCAGAGTAGATGCCTTTCCATTGATAGCCGATAGCTGAAATATCAATGTTCATAGTACGACCACCAGATTGTTGTTACGGATTTCAAAAGAAATGTTTTCACTTAGCAGCCACTCATTAAAGTCGGCGGTATTGTAATCAGTGTCATGCCCGTAGGTGAGAGTGAGTACATTGTCTACTAAAGTAAAACCATAGAATGTGGGCTTTGCAGTTGATTCGACTAGCTCGTAGCCAGACTCATCTGCTTTGACTTGCAAGAACTTGAGAGCAGCACCAACGATGCTTGACGGTAAACCAGCAGCGATCAACTTTGCAGTTGTCTGCGCAAGCAAGTCTTGCATTGTGCTGGTGATAGCAGCGCTATCAGCTTCCAGCTCATTCAAGATTGCTGTACCATCAGTGTTGATGGTGCTGATCTTGTCGTTGCCAATAGCTGTCAACTCTGCAATAGCAGTAGTTGCAGTTAGCTCAGCCTCAGCAGCAGATGCAGCCGATGCAATAGCGGCAGCTTCCGATGCGCCCTTAGCAGCCTGTGCTTCGGTAATCGCATTGTTTGCAGCGTCAAGCGTAATTGTGATAGAGGTTGTCAGTTGCTTGACAATATCAGCGTTAGATGCGTCAGCAGTCTCAGCGCCAATAAACACAGCCTGCTGTGCTACCTTGTCCAAGTTAGCCTCAGTCAAGCGGCTACCTGTTGTGAAGTCCACCAGTGGCCCACCCTTAGGTGTGTCTCGGTAGATCACGATGTTCTTGCCTACAGGCACAGGAACACCAATGTCGATTGTGAAATCTCCTACGAACATCGAAGGCAGAATTTCAAGGTCAACCCGTGCTAGTGTCTCAGCGTCCTCAAGATACGCCTTAACATGGGTCTTATCCATGTAGCCACCAGAGAAGCTGAACTCGAACTGCGTGTTCGTACCATCACCGGGAACCCGATATGTCGCGTATAGCGTAGTCATACGTTCTCCAAAAATTATTGCGTTATATGGATGCGGGGCCGTAGCCCCGTTACCATTAGTCTTTCAATGCGTTCACGCCAATCAGGAAGACTGGAGTACGGCTAAACGGCAGTGCGCGTGCCACCTTGTAAGGGTCAGTAGGATCGTGCACAGCCTTGGCTACGTCTTCGATGTAACCAGCAGCAGGCAGTGCGCTCGACACCACGCTACCGCTACCCTTGCGCCCACCTGTCTCGACACCTGCTGCACCACTCAACATGTCCATGACTTCACCAGCAAAGCCGGAGGAGCCAACGTAGTTAAGTGACGCACGCGCCAAGTTCAATGGGTCAAGCTGCTTGGCAAGGTACTCATCTTTGTCTGCACGGCCCTGTGCACTGAACGCAATACGCGCCAGCACAACAGGCATAGCAAACGCCATTGAGCCAGCCAAGATACCGAGGGCACCAGCAACGCCATGGTTACCCTTGTTACGCGCCCACTGCTTCTCCATAGCGACAAGCGGGTAGTTGCGGAACTGGGACAACAAGCGGCCCATGTCACTATGCACCCAGTGACCCTTCTCACCAATGAATGAACCTTGAATGATCTGGTTGGCACCACGGTGCACAGACTGCACGAACTCATTGGCTGCGTCAATGTCGCTGATCTTTGTAATGTCAAATGACTTTATCCGACCAGCACCATCATACTCGACAGCCTTGTGCAAGTCAGCCTTGAACGCGGCTTGCATCTGTTCTGAGAAGCCCATGTCACGTAGTGCTGTGTCAGACTGCCCTTCACGTATAAAGCGTAGTGCCTTCATCGTGATCTGCTCTGCCATACCACGTACCTGTGCGGCGTGGATAGCGCGATGCATAGACAGGACACTAGCAGCCTCCGCGCCTGTACGCAGCGCACGGTCAATCCATGTGGCTGACTCGTGGCCGTAGCTGTTGTACGCAGACTCAGGGTTGATGTGGATGCTGCTATTCATGTAGCCGTCAAGGCCGAACTCAGCACCACCACCGAACTGCTCCATAGAGCCAAGCACGCCGTTCTCGATCTTCTCACCACGTGCGATAGCATGTACCTCACCAATGAGGCGTGGCATGTCAACGATGGACTCAAGGGTATTCTTCACACCCACGGCCCATACGCCGTTGAAGGATTCACCGAACTGTGGAATACCCATGCCACCCAGCTTCACCATCGCGGTGACGGACATGAGGCGACCAACAGCTTTGCTCTTGGCATCACCAAAGGGACGGCCCAAGAACTCGGCGCTGATCTGGTCAAACGCTTTGAGCGCCTGCACATGGTTAGCATCCTTAGGGCCATACATCAACGCAGTGCGAATCAGCGACAAACCTTGCGAACCCATGACACCATAGTTAGCCAAGGCTACCTCACCGCTCACACGGTCAGCGTAGTTCTGCAACATGCCAAGGTGGTCAGTGTTAAACAAGTCCATCAGTGTACCCATGGAACCATCAGCTTGTGGGAACGCTTGATTCAAGTCCAAGTGCAAACGCTTCTTAGTGTGGCTTGCACCACCAGCAGCGTAGCGGCCCATCATCGCGGCCACTTCTTCTTTGCTCATCTTCATCGCCTCAAGGGCACCACGCACCATATCAGCGGCAGCGGGATTATGAATGTTGGCAGGAATCTCGTGACCACCAAAGGCGTTGACGCGTGCATGATTGAGGTATGTACGCGCAAGTTCTTCGGCGAACTTAGCATCCATGCCCTCAATGTCTTGGAACTGCTTTGCCAACACATCAGAGAACGCACGCAGTTGTTCTGGTGTCATCTCTTTCACGCGACCAGCGGCCAGCATGTGTGGCATGTAGCCAATAGAAGACTCAGGCAAGCGTGCCCACCCAACTGTCTTCGTCTCTACCTGCGCAATACGCATACGCTCGTACGCGGTCTGCACAGTGTCAGCAGCATGTGACACAAGCGGATGTGGTTCTGTAGCGGTCTTTGTGCGACGAGCTTCGATTTCCACAGCAACCGCACGGTTAAAGGCATTACGATCACGGGTATCGTAGTGATCCTTGAACATATTGCCACCAACCTCATCGCGCCACGCCTTGTACGCGTTATCAAACTCAATGTTTGAGCGTCCAATGTAGCTGCGCTCAAGCATGTACTTGGAGAGGGCCGCGGTTGGACGGCGACCACTTGCACCTGTAGCGTTCTCGGTGAGCACACCAGCAACCATGCGAAGCACTTGGTTAGGACTACTCGCCATCAGCGTTGCAGGGAGTGCCACGTTGAATGTGTCATTGTTACCAAGCATAGACTTCAACAACGCCTCGTCGGTGGGGTTGTTAATGTCCCACTTTTCAGCCTGCTTCCAAATGTCCATCACCGCTTTGAACTCAGCACGTTCGCGTGGTGTGCCTTGTGGCATTAGGTCAAGACCGTACTTCTTAGCAAACGCCATGTCCTCCTCAGGAATGCGTGGCGCTGCTGGCTCAGCTGTCTTCACAGTTTTACCAGCAACAGGCATTGACGCTACATCAGCCATATCCGAGATGCCGCCCTCTTTTCCAGTGGTGCGCACCCACTCCATAAAGTCTTCGATACTGGTGTTAGGGCGTAGCAATCCCTTCTCATCAGCTTTGACGAACATCTCAAGGAGACGACGAAACAAGTCTTTCGCCGCTTGCATGATCTGTTGTGGAAGTGGCAGCTTTGCCGCTGGGCCTGCACCACGTGCACCTGCCTCGAAGTATTTACCACCCTGCTCTGCAAACCACTCCTCAAAGCGGCCAAAGTACTCAGCATACAACGGATCGTTTGTATCCACGAGGTGTTGGTACAACGACTTCTTTGCGTCAGGTGTAATCTCCTCAGCGCGGCGTAGTGGGCTACGTGCGAGTAGCGAGTCCAGCCCCTTGCCGGGCGCGTTGAACTCTTTGAACCAGCGGGCGTAGTCATCATAGATGGCGTTGCGCATAGCCTCTGGCGCGTCCTTGAGATAAGTCTTCTCAATCGTGTGAGCAACCTCATGTACGAGAGTTTGCGTACCGTCACTGCCGGGCTTGACGGCAATGATAACTGAACGCTCGTTTACAGGACGTAGCAACCCACGGGGTGTAAGTAGCTTACCATTTGCGTGAACCTCAATAGGGTTCGCAAGTGTGATTGCCATGTCGTCAGGCAAGAATTCCTTACGGAGCCACTCGGCTGTAGTGCGCAGGGACTGGAAAGGTAGAGAGTCTGCCACGTTACCTGCGAGGTGCACACCAGCAGGTGCCTCAGATACTCCCTTGAAGGTGAGTTCAGGGCTAAAGCCAACTACGTGCTCATCACCACGCTGTGCAGCACGTTTCACCATAGCGTCCATACTTGTGGACTCTGGTGCTTTAGTGGGTGCAATATCAGTTTGTGCCGACACACCATCAGGCTCTGCTACCTTAGTAACAGGCGCTTCAATTACAGGCTCCTCAGGTGGTAACTCATCCAAGTTCTGTGCAGGGATGCGGTCATCCTCACGTGCACGGCTAGTAGCAGCACGCTGCACAGTCGTGATCTGCTCACGCTCAATGCGCTGTGCCTCAGCAATCTTCACATGGTCAGGTGCGTCCTTACCCACGTTGTCAATGGCCTGCTGCAACACACGCGCCTTGCGCATCTCACCCTCAAGTTTGAGGCGCATAGCTAGGCTTTCCTGTGCATGCTTATACACGGCAGGTGCCTGAATTGTGGAGGGCAGCAATCCCATCATAGCAGCGAAGCCATAGTCCTGCAATGAGCGGTGCTCACCCATCATGTCGAGTGCCGCCTCGGTTACAAGATTACCTACTGCGTTCTCTGCCACAACAGTCGCACCCGCTGCGACCTTGCGGCCCTGCTGCGCAAGTTTGTACGCACCCATCCCCACGTTAGCAAAGCCCTTTTCAACCATACCACCAACAGGCCAGTACACGGGGTTAGCCATACCGGCTACAAAGCCGTAGCCAAGCTGCGCCAGCGGGCTGGATGTAGCAAGTACAGCGTCATTTTCACGCTTCGTTTTGATGCGCTCAACTCGGTGTTCCCAGTCGTCTTTGTTGTTAGCACCCATGAGTAGCTCCTGCTCCTCATCACTATAACCAGCAAAGTGCTTTTCCCAGTTACGATTACGTTCATCACGCCACGCAACATCGAGACGATCAACAGAAGGGCGCACTGTGCGCACAAAGCCGTCAACGTATGGGGTTACTTCGTTTTGCCATGCTGCCGCAAACTTAGTACCCATACCAATGTTCTGATCGCCTGCGTATTTTGCGCGGGCTTGTGCATCCAACTGCTCAGCGAGTGAAGGCTCGTCGGCCACCACACGTGGGTCAGTGTACGCATACATTGAGTTGGGGCCGGGCCGGAGTGTTTCCGGCGCAGCCTGTGGTTTCTTACCCTTGCCACGGCGAAGTGGCGCAGGGCCAGCTACTTGGTCATACGTAGTAGAAGCAGCACGCGCACCGCCAGTAACTCCATCATTTGCAGGCAGGTCGCCTGTTACTTCTTCTAGTGTCATTGATTAGCTTTCATCTTTCGTTGATATTCACGGTAAGCCGCCCATTCTTCGGGACGTGCATAAATGCTCGGCTGCTCGCTAGGTGCGCGGGGTTGGCCGATGAGCTTCTTCTTACCGAATGCTTTGATTTGTTCAGAGTTAATTACAATCGGCACATCATTGCTGCCGGGTATAACTGCATGGAAGTACGCTTTGCCACCACGATCAGCGACACGGTACAGTTGTAGTTGGTCAACATCAAGGCCGCGCTCATTTGCCGCTTGCTTCAATGTCTCATCAACTGCAATACCTACACGCTCTGGGGTCATAAAGTCCTTTCCAGCTTGCTGGAAGAACGTGTTGAACGCTGCCTGATCTTGTCCACGTGACCATGCCCAACGCCCTGCTTGTTCGAGGCCGTCAGCCTTAGCACCGCCCATCGCCATCTTGAACAACTCCTCGCCACTTGCTTGTGTACCGAAGTTGCGAATATGCGGAGTAACAGCAGAGATCATATTGTTCATACTACCTTGGGTCATCTTGTAGTTCTTGAAGAACAAACCGGGGGCCATAGCGTTGATGCTCTTTGTCACATCAGCAAGGTCTTCTTTAGCAAGAGGCTTTGAATCAGTGAGACTGCGTTTTGCTTGTTGGAATGCCACGTCAGCGAGTGCTGCGTTCTTTGGATCAGAAGGATCACGCCCGCCCATTGCAGAGTTAAACGCTTGTAGACGCTTGTGGTCGGCAGCACCGAAGTAACGCACTTGCGCTTCTTGTCCACCAGCAGCCGCCATGTTCTTCCAAATGTCATAGGCCTTGCCAAAGTTCGGATGGTACGTCTGCCCACTCACTGAGTTTACAAGAATCTCAAGTGTGTTCTTCACATGCGGATTGACGTAACCAGCGAGTGCGTTGTCAACGAGCATCTTGTTTGCAAGTGCACGATTGGTCACTACGGTCTGTGCGTCAGCGTTCGGTGGTAGTTCTGTCAGGCGGTTCCACTCAGCGTTGAACACTTCCTTCACCATTGAGGCTGCGCGGCCACCTTGGTCATGCGCAGTAGCAGCACCGCCCATGCGAATAGTCTGCACCATTGCAGCCTGTGCCGCCGCAGTGTCCGTCTGCACGGCAGCAGCGGCAGCGCTTGCACGTTGCATGCGGAACACCGCAGACATAGCAGCGCGTTCGTCAGCAACGTAGTCACCCTTGCGGATAAGCGGCTGAGAGTTGCCTGACTTCAAGCGATACTCAGCATTCAGCTCGTCGTATAAACTGTGCACACGCTTTGCAGAGATTAGACCGTTCTGTGCATCTTCTTTAATTTGAGAGATGCGCGGGCTGTACTCGATAGCAGCCTCAGAGGCGTGATTAACTTCAAAGCGGTTAATCATGTTCTCAACTGCGAGGCGCTTCTCAGGGTTCATGCGGGACACCACACCTGCTTCACGAAACGCAGCTACAGCGTGGAAGTTACCCTTCTCTGCCATCAGCCCCATGGAGGTGGCAAGGTCTTTCTCCCACGACTCTGGATCAGCACCCATAGCGGGCGTACTCACAGCCATCAGAGCATCCTTGCGCTGTTGAATTTCCTCAGGCGTATAAATGCCCGGTGAAGTTGTTTGAGCCAAATTAAGCAACGAGCCTTGCGTCATAATCGCGTCAACACGCTGACGGCTAATTGTCTCTTGTTGCCACTTGTAGTGCTCTTTGGTTTGTCGCTTGATGAGTTGCGGAGCGAACGACATGACACGTGCTTGCAGTGCAGCATCTGTGTCAGCGTCACCCGTTGACAACGCCTTCATCGACTCAGCCAACATGCCGGGGATTGCCTCAGGTTTATGCGTGCGGAGTTTCTCCATCTCCTGCTCTTGCTTAGCTGCCCAGCTACCAGCGGTAGTCTCTACAGTGTAAGCGCGTGCACCTTCAACGAGCGGCCCATCGCCATAAATCTTTGTGTACCACGGTTGCGTGTTCACAATGTCCGACATTGCCTCACCAGAAGCTGCCTTCTGCATACCAGTGAGGTACTGCTTCTCGCGCATCTTCTTCATGTGCGGTGCCATAATGTCTTCACCAACTTTGGTGAGCATCTGCAATGTACGATCAGCACCAGCAGCGTCGATTCCCGGTGCCTGTGTTGTCAGGCCCGGTGCGACACTACCAGACATACCCATCTGCACAGGTACTGCTTGGCCCGCTACACCGGGGCTTGTTCGGACTGCATCAGGTGGAACGAACGTGAACGTACTAGGCCCACGCTCCTCTCCACCTTGTCCTTTTTCAGAATAACCAGCCCATACCATAGGGACTCCTTAATAAAGTGAATACTTGCTAGGGCTCGCTTTGAAACTGTACGAATCAGGTGAGCCACTGCTGAGGCTGTATGGATTGCTTGAATCATACGGCGATGGTGCGGCTTTAATTCCACCTGTCGTGTTCTGCACACCACCATTAGCTGCACCGGGCTGTGGTGCTTGCCCTGTGATTAGCGCCATAGCATTCTCACCAGCAGAGATTACGTCAGACCAGATGTTGTCACTGATAAGGTTCTCCTTAGCAATAGACTGGCTGTAGTCAATGCCTGCGCTCACGTAGCTAAGGTCAAGCCCTGCTACCGTTTGCGGCATGATGCCACTGATCTGACCTAACGTGTCATACGTTGCTTGGCCTTGAGCCTTGCGCCGCGCTTGTGCAGCGCGTGCGTTCTTGAGCTGCATGGTACGATCAATCATGTCAACCGCATTACCAGCGGTACCTGTCATAGCAACGTGAGCAGCATACGCGCCACCAGCCTCAGCAGCAGCAAGCTGTGCTTCAAGGTTGCCAGTGGTAAACGCTTCTTGCATGCGCTGCAAATTAGTTACACCCGCTTCAAGATTCTTCGCACCAGCGGCAAGCCGCCGCTTGTTGTTCTCGGTCTGCATAAAATATGCAAGCCCAGTCTGTGCCGCCTTTGACTCATTCTGCGCCTCACGAATAAGGTTAGATGCGTCAGCTTCGGCTTTCCATACTTGGTTTTGTGAGCGACGAATGGAGCGTGATTGCGTGCCATTGTACAAGCTCATAAACAGGTTAGGACTTCCTGCCATACTACCTCCTTATACTCGCTTAGCGTTGTAGAAATACTGACCAGTCCATTCAAGGCTTGTCAGCGTCATTGGGTACCACTCCTTAGAAGCGATCTTTAAAGTGTACGAGCGAACTTCACGTCCTACGAACACGGGCACAGCACCTTTGTGTACAGCCTGTTTGCCCACCACGTTGGTAACATCACCAAGAATACGAGCGTTAAAACTCAGGGCCACATCCTCACTGAACTCAGTGGTAGTTGTAGCTTCAAGACGTGCTGTATCAACATAGGCAATCGTCACACGAGTGCATGTCAAATAGCCAGTCACAACTACGTTACCTTTGCCGTCACGCATGAACGGGTTGGTCATCTCGATGTACGAGGTGAATGGTGCACCACACACAAGGTCGCTAGATGGTACAGTCGGAAACTCACTCATCATCGACGGTACGTTAGCAAGAACTGCATCGCCCTGTAAATACGCAGAGGTGCCCTTCTTGTAGGCAGTATGCACAGGTGTGCCCAAGTGCCACGAACGGTTAGCAGCACCACCAATGATAGCGCTATATGGACGTGCAGAGTCGAGGTACGGCTTAGTGTCTAGCTTTGGAAGCAGCGAAGCACGATCCACGCTTAACCATGTGCGAGTGATACCACTAGCATCCACGGCTGTGCGTGCCCAGTACAGCAGCACCTGTCCACGGTAGACGCTGAAACCAATAAGGTCGCCAAGCATCTCATCGAACTCCCAACGACTCCATGAGTCAAGCAGGCGCTCGCGGCCACCAAGTGAGTCAATGTAGCGGAAGGTGTAAATCTTATTGTAGCTATCGTTGGTGCGGGCCAACAGCATGTTCGGTGAAGTCGTAGCGATAAACTCCAACGGCGTGCCGGGAATGTAATCGTACAACTGCTGTGTAAGTTCCGAGCTATTACTCGTATCTGACACATCACCAATGGTGAGCTGGTACACTTGCGATACGCCCTCGCGCTCTTTCATGTAGAACACCAAGTCACCGGAAGCCACAGGCTCCGCAGTGGTAGTGTCCTCATGTGAGCTGGACTGAATCACAGAGATAGTAGCAGGCGTAACTGGGTTGCGGCCTGAGATACTGTACTGCGCCTTGTCGCCGAACAGGAGTAGCGACTTGTCAAACAACACGGAGTTGCGGATAATGTCGTTCTCAGCACCAGTCGAGAACACCTCAACAGGGTCAGTGTCAACCACAGTCAGCACCGATGTGCGGAAGAAGTTGAAGTACTCACCGACCTCACTCATGGTAATGACAGAGCCGCTACCAATCACCAAGCGATCTTGGAAGTTACCAACGTAGGTAATAGGATTGTTGATGAAGTACGGTGC
>ERZ650301.280-NODE-280-length-13811-cov-5.054304_pt1 | contig 13811 bp, 16 predicted proteins | sample MGYA00376237_ERZ650301 | MGnify/ENA primary metagenome ERZ650301 (study PRJEB26733, sample SAMN07839255) | wastewater metagenome | biome: small river; feature: stream; material: water | place: USA: North Carolina | collected 2016-04-05 ...
CAATCGGATCGAGTGCGCCGATCGCGATGCGGTTCTCCGGGTTGGTATCAACGATGATGTGCTCGCCGCGGCTCAGCGGTGGCACGCGGATCATCGTCTTGGTGGAGCCGTTGGAGATCCACCAGCGCGCCGGGGTGCGGCCACTGGTGGGTGCGGAGAGGGTGAACACGGGCCAGGCCGGGGCGGTGCCACGGTTGGCGACCTTGAACTTGCCGACGCCGACGTCGATCATCGGCGAGAGCGGGTTGTCGTCGCGCTTGATCTGGGTCGTGATCGGGTTGTCGACAAAGGTCGTCGGGTCGATCTCGGAGCGGACGAGGTTGTTGACCCAGTCCGCCGGCTGTAGGTCGGGCATCCTCCAGCGCGGGTCGCCATCGACGCAGAGCAGGATGTCCCACTCTTGGATGTAATTGGAGTAGCCAGGATCCTCGGTTAGCTCGGTCTGGACGGCCTCGGCGAGCTGCATCGGTAGCCACAGTTCTCCGGTGCGCCGGGTAGACGTACACCAGAAGCCTGGATTGTCTCCGTCCATGCCGTTCCAGAACTTGCTCTCGACGTCCTGCCAGCCGTACTCGGAGTCCGAGCAGATCGCGATGCGCGTGGAGATCTCTTTGCGCTCATCGACCGTGCGCTCGAATCGAGGCGGGCCGTAGGCGGGCTCATGCCAGATCGACTTGAACGGCCGATGGACTAGACCCCTGATCGGGCCGGAGATGAACACTCCCTCGGCGCCCTCATTGAAGCCGGAGATGTGCCATACGTCGGGCTGTTTGTCGTTGCCGATCCACTTGTTGCTCATGCCCGGCGCGCGCAGGTAGGCCGGGAGATCACGCCACAAGGTCATCCGCCCATCCCTACCGGTAGGCGCGGAGCGCGGTTGATGTTGTTCTGGCGTTGCTTCTCAACCTGTGCCGGGTCGGAGCCGACCGGGGAGTTGTTGAAGTTCTGCGACTGGTCGATGTTGATGACGTTGCCGGGGCCAGGAGTGCCACTGCCACCGTGAGCATCACCGGCCGGCATTGGCGGTGCTCCGATATCGGGGATGCCGAACGGTGCGTTCGCGGTGGCATTGCCCGGGAGTTGGGCGAACTGTTCCGCGCTCATGCCCGGGGTCCAGCCTGGAGTCTGAATGCCGAGGCCGCCCTCCATGAATCCAGTGAGCGGACCCATCGCGGCGCTCATCAGGCCATCGGCCATCTGCAGCGGCATCAGGTTGGCCAGATCGGGCAGGAAGCTGCCGAAGCCGAACGTGTCCTGCAGGAAGGAGCTGGCGATGGAACCGAGACCGCCGAGGCCGGAGTCGCCGCCCATGCCCTTGGACTTCTTGCCCGTCTTGGACTTGTCGACTTCCTTGGCTTTGGTGAACTCGCCCTTGGCCACATCGGCGGCATCGGTCGCGGCGTCGGCTGCCTCGCGGCGAGCTATTGCGGCGCGGCGCTCGGCCTCGATGACATCCTGGTCGGCCCCGGCGATTTGAGAGGCGTCGGATCCGATGGCCGGATCCAGTGCGGCGCGCGCGTCCCGTGCCTTCTGTGCTGCGGCCTCGGCCTCGGTGATCGCGAAGGCGGCGTCGTCGGCGCGCTGCTTGGCCTCGCGCAGCGCCTTCTCATCCACGCGGAAGTAGCCCGGGGCGCCGTACTCGTCGCGGCCCGGGGTGCCGATGCCTGGCTCGAAGCCAGGACCGTAGGCGTTATTGAGTGACTGACTACCGACGTTGAGCCTCGAAGTGTCGATCCCCGAGGACAGGCCGGGGGTGCCGCCGACCGCGCCCGACATCGCGCCGGAGCCGGGAAGCGATGTTGTCAGTGATGGCGCCGCTGGCGGGCTTGCACCGGGCAGCTGCGGCGAGCCTTCGGTGTGGACATGCACATGATCCATGTGATTGTCGGTCGGGTTGTTCTTATTGCCCATCGGCGACGATGTGCCGTCAGCGTTCCACTGGCGCTGCTGCCAGAGGATGTAGTCAATCCCGTAAGCGCCAGCATTGGCCAGGAGGAACTGGGCGATCTCGTCGCCGCGAGCCTTACCGGCCGGGGTGTTCCAGTTGGGGATCATGACGTCGAGCGCCTTGCCGGCGGGGTGCTCGTTGGGGAAGGCGGCGTCGGGACGATAGCCGCCGATGGTGGTGATGTCGGGGAACTGCGACTCGATTGCGGCCTTGGCATTAAGGCTGTTCTGAGTCAGTCCAGCATTACTGCCGGTACGGCTTGATGAGTTAAATGATCCGCCGCCACCAAGCATGGGCACGTCGACACCGGCACCGAGCAGAGCCCCGGCTGTCGCTCCGAGCGGGTCGCCAAGTTGCGGATTGAGCTGCATCTGGCCGTACTTCGCGAAGAAGTCGTCCAGCTCCTGGCTTGCCGTATCAATTCCGTCAACGACGACCGGGATCTCGATATCCTTGCCGTCGAGCTTGTCGACCTCGGTGCCAAGGCCTACGGTCTCTTTGGCTGCGGTCTTTGCCTTCTCGCCTGCGTCGTTGAGTGCGGTGCGCAGCTTGTCAGCGTTGAAAGTCTCGGCGCGATCGGCGAACTCAAGAAGACCCTCGCCCATGCTGAAGTAGCTTTCAGCGAGCTTGTTGCTCTCCTCGGCGGCCTTGTCATCTCCTCGGATGTTCTTGTCGACCCAGGCCTGGAACTTCATTAGCCCGCCGAGCGCGTCACCGATCGGCGCAATGATCTCGCCAATGCTGCGGGCTGCTGCGCCCATTGAGCGGACGACGAACTCTGTCGCGCTGATCGCGGCGTTACCGAGACCGACGAAGAATCCGATCACGTCGTCTTGGTTGGCGATCACCCAATCACCGAGGTCGGCCAGAGACTCGTTGATGGCGTCAAAGAACACGCTGGCAGTCGGTGAGATCGCGGTCTCGACCGAGTTCTTGACCATCTGCCACTTCTCGGACCAGTCCTCGGTATTGCCTGCGAGTTCTTGGATGGTTTGGCCGTTGTCGTTCAGCGTCTTGTTCAGCGTCGCCATGTCAAGGTCGCCGCGCTTGATGGCGTCAAAGAATGGCAGATAGCTCTTGCCGAAGACTGAACTGGCAAGCGTGATCGCGTCAGCGTCGCGGCCGGCGTCGATCAGTGCCTTGATGTCGGTGACGGTGCCCTGGATCGCGGTGCGCGGATCCTTGCCGTCCTTAGCGACGTTCTTCAGTGCGACGCGCAGGCCGCCGAGTGCGGTGTCGGCGTCGAGGCCTGCCTGCTCAAACGTGCCCACCAGTGCGGCGGATTGGCCGAAGTCCAGGCCGAACTCCCGCAGTGCTGGGCCAGCCTTGATGACCGTGCCAATGAGCGAGTTGATATCGAGGCCGGTCGCCTGGCTGGCCTGCAGGAGTTGGTCAAGTGTCCCGACTTGGTCTGCGGCGTCGACACCGAAAGCGCGGAACGCCTTGCCAAGCTCGCGGACGTTGACGTCCTGGCCGGTCATGCGGTTTAGGTCAAGGATGTTCTTGGAGACCGCGGCGAGCTGGTCTCCGGTCAGGCCGAGACCTTGACTTACTTGACCAACAACATCGCCGATTGCCGCGATTGACGAGGCGGTGCTCGGCGCGAGTCCCTTAACAGTGTCATTGAGCGCGGTCAGGTTCGCGCCGATTGCGCCGGTCTTGATGGCGAGCTTGTCGGATACCTCATCGAACGCAGCACCCAGGTCGTAGATCTCCTTAGCGCCTGCGATCGCAGCCGCAGCCACGACGCCGATGGCGGTAGCAGCTCCGGCGGCGATGGCGGCGACGCCACCCATCTTGGCGACCAGGCCGCCGACTGCGTCCTTCATGCCACCGAGGGATCCGCCGGCACTCTTGCTGCTGACGCCGAGGCGGCGCTGGCCGTCGATCAGGTTGTCGTAGCTTGCGGCGGCTTCTTTGTTGGTTCGCGTCGAGTCGCGTCGAGCCTTGAGCAGGCGCTCCTCGGCGACGGCGATCTGGTCGGCCTTGCCGCCGTCGCGGGCCTTCTTGAGTTTCTCTTCCTCGACCCGGACCTTGCCGAGTGCATCGGCTGCCTTGTCGCGCAGCTTGCCGTAGGCGTCGGTTGCGCGCTTGAGGTCGGCCTCGGTGCTATCGGCGAAGGCCTTGCTGGACTTCTTGCCGACGTCGCCGAAGGCCTTGCCCAGCTTGGAGTTGACCGACTTCTCGATGCCGTCGAAGGACAGGATGACTGGCAGGGTGTAGTAACCGACATCGGTGCCAGCCATCAGTTACTAGCTCCCCGCATAGTCCTCTGCCATCGCGGCAGAGAAGAGTTCGAGGAAGGTCTTGAAGTCCCTGAATGGCAGCAGCTTGAGCGCGGCCCACTGCTCATCGCCGAGTAGGCACTCAACAACCTCGTCGTACTGGCTGCGCCCGGATGCGACGCGGCCGGCGGCCACGATCGCTCCTGTCGGCCACTCGTCCTGGTCGCGCGGGAAGGTAAAGGCCTGGCCGCCGAGTTCGATCGTCACCACCGGATCCTGGGATTCCGGGGTCTCAATCTTCTTTGGCATGTCTACCTTCCTCGGGATGCGTTGGCGCGGGCGTTCTCCAAGCCTGCGGAAACTCTGCGGTGCCCCTGTGCGACACGGCGGGCCTCGTAGTCGGCGCGGGCCTTCGCCTTCGCGTTGGCCTCAGCGTGGCGCTCCGCGGCCTGCTCCGGTGTGAGCGGGCGGGCCGGGTGGACGCGGTGCGCGAGTGGTTCGTAAATGTCCATCAGCAGCAGCTCGACCGGCGATCGGCGCCCCATCTCCACGGCGAGAGCGGAGTCGGCGGGTAGATGCGAGAGCCTGGCGTGGATCTGGCGCAATGTCAGCCGGCGGCGGCCGTCGTCGAATCGCCACCGATCGCGGTAGTCAATCCCCCAGAACCGGCTGAGGTCGGACTCAACTGCGGTTGGCCAGGAGTGAAGCACGGCGAGCAGGCGCGGGATGGATCCCCACGCGCGATCAAACGGTTTCGCGTCAGGTCCGCGCTGTGTAGAGGGTGCGATTCCAGCTGCCTCAGCGAACGCCTGAGTGGCCGGTAGGAGATCCTTGCGCCGTACTGCGGTGGCGAGGAAGTCGTCCCACTGATCGCCGAGCAGCTCCTCAAGCGCCTGGGTGATCGCGACATGATTGACGACCGACGTCTGCTCGCGGGTGTAGCCGATCGAGCTTCTGACGTAGTCGAGCGGCCAGGTGTCGACGTCGGCGGGAATACGCCACTCGCGGCCTGAGTAGACCGCGGTGACGTATTCCTCGCCAACCGCTTCGGCTTCTACCGGGTCAGTAGTCGACATCGGCCGGCGGGATCGCCACCGGCTCGACATCTTCGACAGCCTCGACCGGCTCCGGTGCTACCGGTGCGGCCACTGGCTCGTCGGCGCTGACCCGCTTGGCCACCTTCTGCGTGTCACAGAATGAGGCCGCAGAACCGGAGTCCACCTTGATGCGTGATCCGGCTTTGCGCTTGTCGGTGTCCTCGGTGAACTCGATGAGCACCAGGCCGTTAGGGAACGGCATTAGACGCCTTCGCCGCCGAGGATGCCGGCCTGGATCGTCCAGTAGTCGCCCGCGACCGGGACCAGGGTGCCGGTGACCTCGCGGCCGTTGATGTCCTGCTCCTGGTTGTCGGCCGAGACGAACAGGTCGACGGGAGCCTTGGACACCCAGCGCTTCTTGTAGCCGCCGTCGTCCACGAACTCCAGGGCGACGTGCAACTTCTGAACCTTGGGAACTGAGGCCGGGTCGACGAGGTAGTCGACGATCTCGTTGTCTTCGAGCAGGTTGAAGGTGATGTCAACCTTGGGGTTCTTGACCCGCTCCTTGACGCGACCCTGCTGCCAGGAGTTGACGTCTGTGCGGTCGATGCTGCGGGCCATCGCCACACCGGGCGCGCCCATCATCAGACCGGCGGGGATCCAGTCGGCGTCGAGTGCGGCGTCGATGTTGGCAGGGACATGGGTGCCTTCGACGTAGGTCACGCCGGGTTCGAGCAGGAACACGTCGCCGGTTTCCCATACCCGAATGTTGCTGGCTTCTCCAGCCATGGTTACTCCTAGGGTTATGCGGTTGGGGGTTTCACGACGACGGCCGTCGCGATGGACGCCAAGTACGCGCCCGTCTCCGGGTCGCGCGTATCAAGCACGGCCGGGACGTTTTCGATGCGGGAGATCCCCGCGGGCCTATTGGCCTGAATGAAGTCGATCGCCGCGAGCACTACGTCGCGGGCTTCGGTGCGGCCCCGCGCGAACGCGGTTAGCCGGATGGTGATGCGGAGCAGTCCGCGGCCCGCCATCCAGGGGCCGGTGGTGACGGCCACGCCGCCGTCGTCGGCCACCAGGAGCACGGGCTCGCCAGCGACAGGATGGAAGTCGTCGTCGACCTCAAGGGTCGCGGTCCAGTCGGGGTGCTCGGCGTCGAAGAAGTCGGCCAGGGCGGTCTTGATTGCCTTGGCCGGATCGAGTTGCGCCACTTACGGATTGCCTGGACTCATGCCGACCGAGCTGGCGGCCTTGGTGGCGATGCCGTCCTTGGCCTGCTTGTCTGCTCGGACGACGATGCCGACTACTTCGCGGTCGGTGGTGTAGATGTCCAGCTCGGCGCCGGAGTCGGCCGGCATGGCGGCCATGATGCGTGCGGCAGCTTCTCGCTTGCCGCCATCGGCGGTCTTGAGGATCTGGGAGATGGTCTTGGCGTTGCGCCGGAAGCCTTGCTTGCGCGCCATCTAGGCCTTCTTTCCGGTGCGGGAGCGGGCCAGCACGGCTACTCCCCCACGGGATCCGCCGCGGCCTGACTGCCAGAGTTCGACCAGTGCGGTGCAGGTCTTGCCGCGGACCACGATCTCGTCGCCGTTGCGGATGACGTCGTTGATGTGGTTGTAGGTGTCGATTGCGGTGCGGACCCGCAGCGGGAAGTAGACGGTGAACTCGACGTCGGTCAGATCGCCGCCGGTCCCGTACTTCTGCAGCATGTTCCCGGGTGCGACTTCCAGCGGGGTGAGCGTGATCGACTGGGTCTGTGCGACCGGGTCGCCGTTGGAGTCGTTGCCGACTGTGGTGGTGATCGTGACGGTTTCGGTCACGGGCGTTTCTCAAGCGCGTAGCGGTCGAGGACCGCGCGCTCGGAGTTGGTGAACAGTTCGCCGGCCGTGTTCGGGGCGTCGCTGTACTGGAACGGGCCGACCACGCGCGGGGCAACCTCGGGGCTGAATGCGCCGCGCTCGATGGCCGAGAGGATGACCGACTCGAAGTCTGGGGCGTCGGCGTAGCCGTGGGAGAAGATGACGGTGATCGCGCCGAACATGGGCGTCCAGCCGTACCCGGATCGCTTGGCGATCAGTCCGCGCGCTGACCAGTTGAGATCTGCGAGGTTCAGCTCTTCGCCGTCCTCGTCGACCTCGGTCAGCTCGGTCATGTTGAGGGTGGGCAGGATCAGGATCTGGCTGTTAGGGCCGTCGAGGGTGATCTCGTCGTCGGAGATGACCGGGGTGACGTGCCAGCCGCAGTAGCGGCGGGCCGCGGCCAGGGCGGCGTCGAGCTGGCGCTGGGTCTCTTCGTCGTCGCGGTCGAGGCGTCCGCGGGTGAAGGACTCCACCGCGACAGCGTTGAGAGTCACTCGTCGTCGCTCGCCTTGGCGCCGAACGCCTGCTCGGCGGCTTCTGCGCGCTTGGTGGCGGGCTTGCGCCCTTTGTTGGCCGGGGTGCGCGCCTTGGTGGTGACGGCGGGCTCAGCCTGCGCGGTGAGCCCGCGGGCTGCGGCGTCGGCTTCGGACAACAGCAGGGTGGTCTTGTTGCCGTCGATCTCAACTTCGTAGCGCTTCAAGGTTCCTCCTGTTTGCATAGGAGTGACCGGCGGCCAACTGTGGTCGCCGGTCACTCCTATGAGAGCCACTGTTAGGCGGTCAGATCCAGCGACACGAATGCCGTCGGACGGGTGACGCCGAACGCCAGGCGCTCCTCGGCCAGGATGGCGACCAAGTTACGAACGAAGAAGTCGCTGTGCGAATCCGTCATCGTCACGGTCGTCTGCTCGCGATCCCAAAGCACTGCCTTGGTGAAGTCGCCGAGCAGGCCGGTGCCTGCGGTCTGGGTCTCAGACTCGACCACCGGGACGCCCCAGAGGGTGCGCTGGCCGATGGCGCTCGGGCCGCCGTAGTAGTAGCGGTCGTTGCCGTCCTTGGTGAGGTCGATGGCCTCGGCGTCGGACGGGTTGAGCACGATCGCGGTCGGGTTGACCCGGCCCACGGTGCGCAGCAGGGTGACACCCTTGCGGACGGTCTCGAACAGATCGGTCGAGAAGGCCTGCGTCTGGATGCCGGAGGTGGCGGTGATGCCGGTGAAGTTCTCACCGGAGCCGTTGCCGTTGAGGATCTGGGCCTCTTCAGCCTCAGCCACATCGGCCGAGAGCTGATCGTTGATCAGACCTTCAAGCTGTGCCACGTCGGCCAGTGCCCGCTTGGTGACCGGCACCCACTCGGCGATCGTCTTGACGTTGGTCGTGACGACCTCGAACGCCCACGCGCCTTCAGGCTTGTAGCCGCCACCGGATGCGTTGGTGAAGGTCACCGCGCCGGTCGAGGTGTTGGCTGCTGCAGTGCGGGCGGCGGCGCTGGTGGCCTCGGCGACGACTGCGGCGGCGTTGGTGTGGCTGGTCTCGCGGACGAACTCCACGGCGTCGCTGGTGGTGCGACGGTTGGAGACGAGGTCGCGGATGGTCAGCGGTTTGCGACCGAGGAACTCCACGATGTCGGTGCGCTCGTTGACCACGAACGCGCCGGCCGATGTGGAGCTGGCACCAGTGAACAGCGCCTTGACGCCGATCGGTGCGGACTGCACGCGGCTCTGCGCCGGGATGCGACCCTCGGGGAAGGATCCCAGCATCGACTTGAACTCGGGCGAGCTGACGACCATCAGGCCGAGGCTCTTGGCCCGGGCCTTGATGTCGCCACCATCGGCCGGGACGCCCACCGAATCGGCGAAGTCCTTGGCCTGGGCGATGACGGCCTCGTCGGCCTTGGTGGTCTTGATGCCTTCGAGAACAGACTTCAACGCCGCCATGGCGCCGTCGTAGTCGTGCCGCTCGTCGTCGGTCAGGTCGCGATTGTCATCGGCGGCCTTCTGTGCGATTTCGCGCGCCGTCTTGCTGGCTGCTTCGGCGCGCTCTTTGAGCATCGCGATGCGATTTGTGCTCATTGATTCACCATCCTTTAGGTGTTTGGGTTAAGCGATCTCGGCGAGGACTTCGCCGAAGATTGCGTCGGGTAGCGCCGAGTAGTCGACGGACGGTGTCGGACTGGCCTCGCGGATCTCCTCCTCGGACACGTCCTCGTCTTCGATCTCGTCGCCCTCGACCTCTGGTGCAACGGTCGGTGCAGACTTGACGGGGGTGTCGTCGTGAGACTGGCGTGACGGATCCGGCTCGCTGGCCTTCTGCTCGTCTGGTGTGCTATCGAGAACGGACAGGACGCGGCCCAAGGCCTCATGCGCGCTGCGTAATTCGCTCTCGTTTTTGGCCGATAACACGCGGCCAGCTTTGAACTCCGCCAGCAGTCGATCTGCCACGGTGGGCAGTTGCTTAACGGAAAGTATTTCGGTTTCCTGATTGGCGCCCACGGTCACGACTGAAACCTCGTAGAGCTTCATGTCGCGGATCTCGTAGACGTCTGCGCCGTCAATCTTCTCGGTGCTGCCATCGACGACGTCGTAGGCGAAGGACATCTGATTGATGCGGCGGCCCTTGAGCATCCGGTAAACCTGTTTGGCTTTCGGGTTCTCCAGGTCGAGCTGCGCGGTGACCTTGAGCCCGACGTTGTCCTCTTCGGCCTTAACGACGTGGCCGATATTAAAATCCGGATCAGCCATGTTGTGAGCAAACAAGAGTGGGATCGGGTTGCCCGACTTCTCCCACCGCTGCAAGTCTTTGGTGAATGCGCCCTTGGTGACGATGTCGCCGTAGGAGTCGACATTGCCGAACACGCTGGCGTAGGCAACGAACTGGCCCTCGTCCAGCCCGTCCTGCGGGCCAGCCTTAAGCTCGATGGTGGCGTTCTTCGTGAGCATATTTCTCCTGGCGTCCTATGCCGCCGGCTGATCAGCCGGTGCGGCCGGGATCGGATCCTGGTTACCGTTCTGGGTGACGTTGAGCGGCCTGATGAGTTCGTCGCCGCCGTCGATCGGTGGGCGGTTGTCCAGGGCGCGGGCTTCGTTGATGGTCATCGTCGGGCCACCGACCGCCTTGGCGATCGCGTCGGCACGTTCCTCGAATGCGCCAGAGAGTTTCTCGCGCAAGTTGAACTCGACGTAGAACCGTCGCGGCTCCGGCTCGAAGTCTTTGAGGAGCTGCAGCTCGATCTCTTCTTGGATCATGGAAAGCCACGGGCCGAGGGTCTCGGTGTAGAGCATCCGCTGCTGGACGGTGATGTTGGAGAACGTCGCGTGGTCAAGGATGCCGATCATGGGCGGCGGGACGAAGTAGGCTGCGGCGACTTCCTCCCGGGTCAGCTTGCGGCTCTCGATGTATTGCAGATCCCGCGCCGTTTGGGAGACGGGCTTGAACTGCATCCCGTCCTCGAGGATCGGGGTGCCGCCCGCGCCGGGGCCGGCGCCGGAATACTGCGCCTGCCAGTTGCGCTTGAATCGGTCGCGCGCCGTATCGGACCACTCGGGCGCATCCTTGGGACGCTCCAGGTAGCCCGACATCCGTGCGCCGTTGCGCATGACCTGCTCGCGCATCTCGCCTGCGGCGTACTCCTCGCGCAGGGTGCGGCGCAAAGCCTCCAGCGGGCTGATGCCGATGTCCTTGTCGAGGCCGTAGCCGCGGAAGTAGACAACCTCGTCGGCCTTGTAGATCCTGGTGCCGGAGGTGCCGTCAACCTTGAAGCCGTTGGGCGTCAGCCAGTTATCACCCTCGGGGGTGACGATCTGCGGCGGGATGCGGACTAGGCCGTTGGACTCGGGCGTGATCCGGGTCTTGAGCCAGTAGGCGCGATCGTAGATGGCGAAGTCGCACACCAGAGCCTGGATGAACCGGTACTTGGTTGTCCACGGGTTGGGTTGCTTGAGCATCAACGCCATCGGGTGATCGCTCATCCGGCGGCGGTCGTCGTCGCCGACGCGCTCAAACATATGCAGGCCGAGCTGCGCGACGTTACGGGCCAGGAACGAGACCACGGTGCGCACCGATTCCTGGCTGCGGTAGATCTCGGCGTAGTCGACGTAATAGGTCGAGGACAGCTGAATGCGCGACGGTGTCGCAAAGCTGACGCGCGTGCTGCGCGAGAGTGCTTGGACCGAGCCGGCGCTGGCGACGAATGCCACTAGCGCCTCCCGTTAGAGCAGCTGGATGAAGTCGACATTGATGGTTCCGATCAGAACTTCGCCGTCAGCAGGCGAGGGTTCGGCGCCGGGCTCATGCACGACAGCACCGCGCAGCACCAGAGCATCCGGGCCGCTATAGGTACAGATCCCGGCGATCGCGTTGCCACTGCAGAGGTTCACCAGAACCTGGCGGTTAAGCACGGCGGGCGGTCGTCGGTTAAACAACTAGTTTCCCCAGTTCAGCGTGTATATTCGAGTCATGGACATGAGTGCATGGATTGATGCCACGCGGCGGCTTTTGGGGCCCGAGGTTTCGGTTGCGCGAGGAACTGAGCGATTCCTGGTTAATGCCGATGATTGGATCGAGTTTTGTAATGCAAACCTGCATCACGGTGCTGATGTTGAAACGCTCGTCTTATGGGATCGGCCAGTGGTTCGCAGCACTGATATCCCACGCGGGTTCCTAGCTATTTGCCTTCCCGCTGCCTAGACAACGAGGAGTTCATTGGATTCGTAGGCCGACCGTCGTACCGGCGGCGCGGTCTCCACGGCCCACACTGCGCCGATGAAGGCCTTGAGCGGTGCGGCATCGGTTGGGCTGGTGGCCAGGTCGATCACCCATGCGCCTTGGCTGAGGACTTTTACCGCGGCGGTGGTGGCGGCGGCGTCCAGGCCGGGGTGGGCCAGGTGCCGAATGTTTCGTTTGTCGAGCCGGTCGAACACGATCCCGGTCGCTGATCCCAGATCGGGACCGGCCCAGGCCATCACCGGAAGGTTCGCCGGTTCGCCGTTGGCGAGTGTGGCGTTGGTGATGTCGTCGATCAGTGAGGTCTCGGGTGCGCCGTTGGTTTGGATGACGATTCCGCTGTAGGTCTCGCGGTTGTCGATCAGCCACGGGATCACCCAGTCGGTCCCGGCACGGTCGGCGGCAATGCCGGCCACTGGAATACCCTCGGCAGTCTTTGATGCCCGGGCGATGTAGCACTTGCCGCGGTTCCAACTCATCGACAGTGACACCATGCGCGCGGCGTCAGGGTCAGGCTTGGCGTCGTTGTCGAGGGTCTCGCGCCAGGATCCCTCGGGGAACGGTCCCGCATCGGCCATCGACACCCAGCGGCAGAGCACTTCAATCTCGAACTGGCTTGGCGGGTTGGTGCGCAGGGCCGCGGCGATCGCTCGCTCGGTGACACAGTTCTCGACAATGTCGGTGTGGTTCATCGACGGGTTTGCTTGAGCCCAGGCCTCGCGGTCGGTGCGCCTGGCCTTCGGTGAGGCTGACCACTCGAACCATCCGAGGACTTCGTCGTTGCCGGTTTCGGCGAGGTAGTCCTGCATTTCCTCGTCTAGCTCTTCGAGGATCTCGGCGTCGCCGTCGCCATCGGGCCAGCCGAGTTCACGGTGGGCCTGGGCGCGCAGGTAGCGCAGCACGGTCGAGAGTGCATCGCCAGCGTTGGAGAATGCCCAGGCCTGCGCGCGCGGGCGGGCGTTCATCGTGTTCGTGACCGCGCTCCAGCTGTCCCACGATTGATGCTCGCGCAGCTCGTCGAGAAGAATCAGATCGCCGGAGAACCCACGGCCGCCCTTGCGCGATGCGGCAGCGACGCGGTACTGGCAACCGGTGACGAGCTTCATGAACTTCGGGTGGCCGAGGTTGACCTTCTCGATCAGTTCCTCAAGCTCTTCGTCGGACTGTGCCCACTCGACCGCTTCGCCCCAGGCCTTCTCAGCGTTGGCGAGATCCTGCGCGGTGGCGATCACGGTCGGTGAGTCGAGTGCGTAGATATGCCAGAGCGCCAGGATTAGCATGATCATCGTCTTGCCGTTCTGGCGGGCAACCTCGACGACTATGAATCGGTACCGGTAGGAGCCGTCCTCGCCGAGTTCGAGCGCGTGGAGCAGGAGCCACTTCTGCCAGGGGAACAGCTTGACTCCGAGCACGTCCTCGGCGAAGGCGATCGCGGCGAAGCCGTGCGTGGTCTCGGGCGTCAGTTCGCGGCGAGGAGCGGTGAAGATTCGCGGCGTTTCACTGCCGAGGATCAACCGGTTGCCTTAGACGATCGTGTCATCGACCGAACCGAGGCGAGCTTGCCCTGCCGGGAGTCTGAACCCTTGCGGATTTTGTCGAGCGTTTCGCTGAGTCGGTGCGCAGCGCTCGGGTGTTGGGCGATCGCCAGCGGTGAATCAAGGACGCGCGCCAGGGCGATGGCGATCTCGACGAGTCCCTGCCGGCTGGCGGCAGTCGATAACCCGTCAATTTCAGCTAAGACCCCGGATTCGACGCGGCCGGCTTCAGCGCGCACCGTTTCGGTCGTGGTGGGCAGTGCGGTGACGGTGGCGCCGCCGTGTTTCTTGGCGCGCATTGCCTGCGCGCGGGACTTCGCGTAATCGCGGCTAGCCTGCTTGCACTCGTCGCAGCGACATCCCGAGTTGTACTTCGTTCTGGTGCCGTGTTGGACGGCCATTGGCCCTCCTTCGGGCTATCCATGTGCAAGTCCAGCGTTATCCGCGAAAATGGACCGAACCCCGGCAGTCTCCGTGACCTGCG
>ERZ650301.283-NODE-283-length-13744-cov-5.998393_pt1 | contig 13744 bp, 8 predicted proteins | sample MGYA00376237_ERZ650301 | MGnify/ENA primary metagenome ERZ650301 (study PRJEB26733, sample SAMN07839255) | wastewater metagenome | biome: small river; feature: stream; material: water | place: USA: North Carolina | collected 2016-04-05 ...
AGAAGATTAAACTTGCAGATTGCCGACCGTTCGATATTGCAGAATATCTGGACGATGAAGCGATGATTACTGAATATATGAATTCGGTGCTTGAAGAGAACGACCCTGCAATGCTGGCTTCTGCCTTGGGGGACATCGCGCGTGCGCGTGGGATGTCTCAGCTGGCAAAGGAGACTGGTCTGAGCAGAGAGAGCTTATATAAGGGTCTGTCAGGTGACCGTATACCAAGCACCGAGACCCTGCTGAAAGTAATTCACGCATTGGGATTCAAGTTGTCGGTATCCAAAGCTGACTCTGTCGTCCACGCCTGATTTTCGTATGGCTGAAGACCGCTTTGGCCGAGGAGCCGTCATAAGGGCTTTAGTACCTAAACTGCTTACAAACTCTCAATAAAAGTATAAGTCAACAGACAACTACGCTCGAAAAGTCCACTTTAGTTCATGAACAATCCTACTCAAACACCAACGCATCAAAAAAACTGGCGCTTGAGAGGTCTTCGATGAGAAGTTAAACAAATTGTCATCTGCGGAATGTATCATTCACAGAATGTGCTGGCTTAAAAGGAAACCCTTCCTGATTTTTATGCTCTTTCTGGCAGTTTTTCTCCAGGGGGTTTTGCCTTTTATACATGCACATACCGGTGTTTCAAGCATTTCAGGCATCCACACGCCCGAAGCTCAGTCCAATCCTGTTTCGATAAAAAACACATTGAGCTTTTTGAAGGTGTCGAAGGCTGGCGAGGAATCAAACGTTGTTACAGTAGGAACCGCACGATTAGCCGAGAACGATGACCTGTCTTTAGGTCTCGAAGATGTCTACCAAGTTTTAGATAGAGTCATTGCTCAGCCGGCAGCTAAGCCCGATTTAATCGCCTTCTCAACAGCTTGTGACGGGCTCGTCTTAAGTTTCTATAGCTCCGAAAGCTATCCACCACCCGCTTTGGCACCGCCTTCTCACACTTTGTAGCTTTATGTAACGAGACTCAGTAGCTGTTCTACTGGCAAGTGCATCATCTATAGAGGTTGTGATGGTTTCATACAAGTCTGTCTTAAAAGCAGTTTGTCTGCTTGGATTTTCATTGAGTGCTGTAGCCCAAGATGGGCCGATCAAGACATTGACCGTTAGCACTCAACAGCAAGCGGCCATGGGCGTTAATTTCGCTACACCTACTGTCGTGGAAACCGGTTCGGTGCTTATTAGTGCCTCTGTCACCGTGCCACCTGATAAACAAGCGGTAATTTCAGCGCCATATCCTGGTCAAATGACCAGAATGTTGGTGGATATAGGAGATGTGGTTCAAAAAGGAACCAACCTAGCGGATTTCACAAGCCCCCAAATGGGTGACGCAAGAAGATTGTTGCTGGAGGCGACGTCAGACCAACGATTAGCAAAAGAAGCCCTCGCACGGGATATCCTGCTGTTTAAAGAAGGGATCATTCCCCAGTCACGTCTTAACCTTACGAAAGCGAAAGCGGAAAACGCTAACGCAATGCTGCTGGCACGCGAATCTGAGCTCAAGGCTGCAAATGTAAATTTTGGAGATGCCAACAGTGATGCTGCTGCAATGTACGCGACAGGCATCATCAAGGCGCCAATCTCCGGTACCGTCACAGAAGCACATAATCTGATTGGACAACGTGTTGAGGCAGGTACATTGCTCTTCCGAATAGCCGATCCATCAGCTTTGGTCTTGGAAATCAGCACTTCTGGACTAAAGTCTCAATCAATAGAAGTTGGCGACGAAATCACTATCCCCAGCCGTAATGCCAAAGCAAAAGTTATTGCGGTTTCACAGAGCGTCAATGCTTCACAAGCAGCAAGAATTCGCGCGACAGTTGTAGATAAAGGAAGCTTGCGCGTCGGAGAGATTGTCACAGCTTCCGTCTTGGCAAAACGTAACCAAAATTCGAGCAACAAGCCTCTTTGGCAGGTTCCTTCCAGAGCGATAACCAACTGGAAAGGGCAAAGCGTTGTTTTCGTCTACACGGACAGAAATATTATGATGGTCCCCGCTACCGTCATTTCCAGCAATGACGATGTTGCCTCTATACAAGCCAATATCCCTGTTCAATCCAAGGTGGCCATTACGGGCGTTGCATCCCTGAAAGCACTCGCTCAGAAGGCAGACTGATGTTTATCAAGTGGGTCTATTTCAGCTTGCACTACCGCAAGCTCATGATTTTTATTGCAACCGTTCTCATCGTTTATGGTGTGAATACCTGGTTTTCGCTGCCCGTAGATGCCTTTCCAGATATATCACCAACCCAGGTGAAAATCATCCTAAAGATCCCAGGAATGACGCCAGAAGAGGTGGAGCAACGTGTCGTTAGGCCTATCGAAATTGAAATGGTCAGCATCCCCAAAAAACGCATTATTCGATCTGTATCGAAATACGGGATTGCTGACATTACGATTGATTTTGACGATGGCACAGATATTTATTGGGCGCGCCAGCAGGTTTCCGAGCGCTTGAATGCCTTAACAAAGGATCTTCCATCTTCAGCTTCAGGCGGTCTGGCGCCAATAACGACCCCACTAAGCGAAGTTTATATGTTCACCATAGACGGTGATAACTATAGCCTTACGGAAAAACGATCTGCGCTGGATTGGATTATTCGGCCTGAGTTACGCACTATCCCGGGCGTTGCTGAAGTGAATTCACTAGGTGGAGAAGTTAAAAGTTACGAAATAATCCCTGATAGTGTCCGCATGGCAGCTAGAGGCATTACGCTAGCCGAGCTGAGAAACTCCTTGCAAACAAACAACAGTAATGATGGTGCTGGTCGTGTGGAAGCAGGTGAAGAAGCATTAGTCATCAGAGTCGAGGGCGCAATCAAAGAGCTGGATGACATCAAAAGCATGTCTGTTACCAGCGCTAGTGGTCAGCCGATGCTTTTGGATGAAGTTGCAACAGTACGCATAGGATCAGTCACAAGAAACGGTGCTGTTACAGAAAACGGAACTGGTGAGGCAGTTGAGGGCATAGTTCTTAGTTTGCGTGGCGCCAATGCGCGCCTCTTGGTAACGGAAATAGAAGCGAAACTTAAAGAGATTCAGCCAAAGTTACCCGTTGGCATGACTACAACTACCTTTTATAACCGTGGCGAGTTGGTATCACGCGCCGCTGGAACTGTTACGAAAGCACTGTTAGAAGCCACCGTTCTTGTCTGCATCACGCTATATCTTTTCCTTGGTGGATTGCGTGCCGCTTTCGTCGTGGCTGTTGTCTTGCCATTATCGATTCTTTCCACCTTCATTTTGATGAGCTATTTTGGGTTAACGGCAAACCTGATGTCTCTGGGGGGGCTTGCCATCGCTATCGGCATGCTTGTTGATGCCTCAGTCGTTGTTGTTGAAAACATAGAAAAATATTTTTCCAATCCCGAGACACCTGAGGTCATTTCCACCCAAAACGTCATTGTCAGAGCGGTTAGCGAGGTTATCAAACCCGTTACGGCCGGCGTGCTGATTATCGCCGTTGTGTTTTTGCCTTTGCTTACCCTCGAGGGATTGGAAGGAAAGTTGTTTGCGCCAGTTGCCTTAACGATAGTGATGGCGCTGGTTTCGTCACTGTTGATCGCCTTTTCGATTGTTCCAGCATTGGCTTTTTACATCCTTAAAAGAGAGCCTGAGACCGAAACAAAGTTTATGCACCTGATATTCACTAAGTATCGGCAATACCGAGACATTGTTTGGGGAAATTCGGGGATGTTGTATAAGGCATCTGGAGTCGGGTTATGTGTGATGGTTCTTCTCTACCTCATTGTTGGCAAAACGTTTATGCCAACTCTAGATGAAGGCGATGTACTGGTCCAGTTACAAAAGTTACCTTCCATTTCGCTTGAAAGTTCATTGAGTCTGGATACACGGGTTCAGCAGTCAGTCCTGGAGGCGGTCCCAGAAGTTAAATCGATCATTGCACGCGCAGGTTCAGATGAATTGGGTCTGGACCCCATGGGCTTGAATGAAACCGATATGTTTCTTGTGCTGAAGCCAAAGAGTGAATGGTCTGGTAACAAGGAAGACATCATCAATCAGCTGCGGGAAATTTTGGATAACTTCCCTGGCGTCGTCTATGGTTTCACGCAGCCAATTGAAATGCGTGTTTCCGAGATGCTTACCGGAACCAGAGGCGATGTGGCCATCAAGATATTTGGAAACTCGTTAGACGATATCAATAGCGCAGCACAAGCAATTGCATCGTCAGTTAGAAACGTTCAAGGTGCTGCAGAAGTTATTGCCCCTCGCGGAGAAGGGGTGCAATATTTGAGTTTGAAAATCAATCGCACGCTTGCACAACAAGCCGGATTCTCAGTGGAAGACTTGCAGCAACGATTGAGGGGGCAGATTGAAGGAGATCGTCTGGGGATAGTCCTTGATGGCGTTATACGAACTCCTTTAATCATTCGAGGCAGCGACGCCGTCAGATCAAGCCCCGAAGCTTTTAGCGATCTGATGATTACCGCGCCGAATGGCCGTTCTTATCCGTTGACGGCTCTTGCTGAGATTCAGCAGGTCGAAGGACCTATCCGGATTGACCATGAACAGGGAAATCGATTCGCTAACATTCAGGTTTCTGTCGATGGCAGAGACTTAGCAGGTTTTGTCGATGACGCCAAAGCCGCGGTCTCAAAATTGAATCTCCCCAAGGATATAAGCGTTGTGTGGGGTGGGCAGTTCGAGAATCAACAGCGAGCTGCAGCAAGATTGGCTATCGTTGTGCCGGTTGCCTTAATTCTGGTGTTTGCCATCCTAATGGTTACCTTCGGGTCGGCTATTCAAGCAGGACTTATATTTCTGAACATCCCGTTTGCCCTTTTAGGAGGAATGGTCGCTTTAGTCCTTACAGGTCAGTATCTCTCGGTGCCTGCGTCTGTAGGGTTTATTGCCCTGCTAGGTATCGCTGTGTTGAATGGCGTCGTTATGGTCACTCACTTTAATGAAAGAGCCGCAAAGGGTGAATCGATGTCAGATATTATTCATCAGGGAACTGAGCGTCGGTTAAGGCCAGTCCTCATGACAGCAGTCATTACCATTTTGGGCATGATCCCATTGCTTTTCTCCACCGGCCCAGGATCTGAAATACAAAGACCTTTAGCAATCGTAGTAGTGGGTGGGATTATTACATCGACTCTTTTAACCTTGTTGTTGCTACCAAAGCTCTACGAAAAATTCGGCACCATTAAAACCTTCGGAGAATTGAAGGAGTCGTTACGTTTTGATGAATTTTTGTCGCTTCTCCAAGCTTATCTTAAGAAAATCAGGGAGAGCAAAAAATGATCAAAAAATCGCCGATCTTTCTTTTGATGCTCATTGCTACGTCGTCATTTTCTTATGAATTATTACCAAGTAACGATGAGGCAAGAGCGGCTCTGATGACGAGCCCGAAGATTAATGGGGCCGAATCTCGTCGCAATTCCCTGAACTACAAGGCAGATTCGATTGAAACTGGCCCTGAGGAATTTGTTGTGCGTGGCAATAAGCAAAGGAGAAACGTTTCCAACGACGCCGTCCCTGGTCTGTATCAGGAGTACTCAGCCGCAATAGAAAGGCCAGTTCGCATGTGGGGCAAGGCTGGTGTCGATGAAAACATTGCGGCTGCAACCAGATTGTATGCAGGTAATGAATACAATGACACGCTTCATGAAGCCAGCAAGGAATTGCTCGCTAACTGGTTCAGTTATTTGAAGGCAGTTCAAACGCGAGCCATTTCAGAGAGAAATAGCCTGCTGGGAGATCAAATCTCCCGTATTACCCAGTTTCGATACAAAATTGGGGACGTCGCGCGGTTAGATTCACAACTGGCTTCGGCTGAGCAGGGAAGGTTAAAGGCTGTGCTTGAGTTAGCGAAGGCAAATGAGCAAACAAGCATCGCGGCATTTACGCAGAAATATTCATCCATCAAACTGCTAAAACAAATCAACTGGCCGGTTATTCCAACTCTTGAGGCAAAGAAAGAAATTCTCAAGGAACAGTTTCTGGAACGCAATCACGAGCTAAGACTCGCAAAATCTGAGTCTGAAACATCATCCTTACGTGCCAAGCGAGCCGATCTGGACAAGATACCCGATCCAACCTTTGGCCTTTACACGGCTAACGAATTTGGCGGCGCTGAGCGTATATATGGCTTGACTGTGTCTTTTCCCATTCCCAGTGGTTCGCGCTCGTCAAATGCTAAAGCTGCATCTGCGGAAGCGACCTCAGCGCAGTACAGAGTGTCAGATACTGAGCGCAAAGTCAGTATCGAATTTGATCAACTCTGGTCGCAGATGGTGTCTAAAAAAGCCGCCGCTGCGAGCCTGGTTGAGTCGGCCAAGATTCAGAGCAAAGCTGCGCAGGCAGCTGAGAAGGCTTATGTACTTGGCGAAGGTTCAATGTATGACCTGATTGCGGCCAGAAAGGCAGCAAATGAAAATCAGCTAGCAGCTGATCTTATGCGGCTTGAAGCACTAGAGGCTTACTATCGAATCAGGTTAGACCTCCACCAAATTTGGGATTTCGATTGAGCTCTCAATTTGTCAGTTACAACTATGTGACATTCAAGTCAAAAGCAAGTTCAGCATCTGTTGCTAATTCAACAGAATCGAACCAAGAAACTCGCTGTGTTTTATAGATCGGGAAAAGTTCACCTGCATCAGCCCGTTTCAGGGGATCCATTACTTTGCTGTCTAAGCGGGTACGGATTAGACAGTCTTTTCCTGCTTGAGTAGCCGAGAGAATAGGGCCGGAAGCAGGAAGAGGGTACAGATGGTCGCAGAAATAATACCCCCCACAATTACCACGGCAAACGGTCGTTGCGTTTCTGAGCCAATCCCATGAGACAAAGCTGCGGGTAACAAACCTAAGCCAGCCATTAGCGCGGTCATGATAATCGGCCGCATGCGTAACACGGCACCATCACGAATCGCTTGCTGAAATGGCTTACCGTTACGTAACATTTCGACAATTTCTTCGACCATGATCACGCCATTTTGGATGGCGATCCCTGATACGGCGATAAATCCAACGGCTGCTGAAATTGAGAGGTGCATGCCGCTTAATGCCAAGCCTACCAAGCCGCCAATCAAAGTGGTTGGGGCTATTGCAAGAATGACCGCTGCAATCTTATAGGAGCGGAACATCCAAAAGAGCAGACCAAAAATAGCTAGTAGGCTTGCCGGAACGATGATCTTGAGCCGTGCCATAGCACGTTGTTGATTCTCGAATTGTCCCCCCCAGGTCATGGTGTATCCAGGTGGTAAACCAACATCCCGTTTAACCTTGCGCTGTGCTTCTTTCACGAAACCGCCTTGATCTCGTCCAGATAGATTCGCTTTCACTGAAACTGCGCGCATACCCGCTTCACGGGCTATGCGTGAGGCGCCTTGCTTGATCTCAATACTTGCAATCTCACCCAGTGGAATCGTGCCGCCTTCAATGCCTGGTATTTGAATCGCCAGGCTGGCGATATCATTCACCGAGCCACGATAATCTGCCCCCATGCGTAGGGTGACGTCATAGCGGCGATCGCCTTCATAAAACCCGGTGGTTTCGAGACCGCCCATCGCTGTTTCGAAAGTACGATTTACATCAGCGATGGAGATTCCCAAGCGAGCCATGCGCTGACGATCAGGAATCACGGTGACCTCCGTTTGGCCACCCACCTGAATGGCAGCAACTTCAACCGCACCCTGAATACCCGCCAAAATACCCGCGACATGATTGGCTTTTTCCTGAAGGATATTCAGGTCTGGCCCATAAATCTTGACGGCAATTTCGCCTTTAACGCCCGATAAAGATTCCTCAACATTATCCTGAATCACCTGAGAAAAGTTGGTGGGCACCCCAGGCATGGCATTAAGACCATCGCTCATGTTGCGCACCAACGCTTCTTTAGTCGTAAAGCGCCACTCATCCCTGGGGGCCAGATCGACCAGAACCTCAATATTATTAGGCCCTTTCGGATCAGTCCCTTCATCAGGCCGGCCGACGTGGGTAATGACTTTGCGTGCCTCTGGATAACTAATCATGTACTCACGAACAGAACGTTCGACATCCCGAGTTTGCTCAAGATGAGTTGAAGGCGGCATCATAATCGTGAGCCAGATGTTGCCTTCATCCAGTTTAGGTAAGAACTCAGTGCCAACGATTGGCAGCAAGCACAGCGAGGCCAGAAGCGCACCTCCCGTGCGCACATAAATCTTGCGCGGGGTTGTCAGCAACGCTTCCAGTTTTTCTCGATAGCGGTTTTGCAAACGGGCCATCCATCCCAGATGCGGTTCCAGCAACGGGCCTTTGTCTGCCATGAACGCCAAAAGGGTGGGCACATAAGTCAGTGTCAAAATAATTGCTCCCAGCAGGGCGCAGGACAAAGTCAGTGCGACGGGCGTGAAAATTTTTCCCTCGACACGTTGAAACGTGAAAATGGGAATGAAGGCCAGAATAATGATTGCCTTGGAATACAGAATGGGGGAGGCTAGGGTTGAAACGGTGTTTTTGAGCGCATTTAAGCGCCAAACCGGACGGTTATGACCCAGATGCTCAAATTCTGGCCCCGTCTGTAGCGTCATTTTTACCATCAGCGCTTCGACTACAACCACTGCGCTGTCAATGATGATGCCGAAGTCAACGGCGCCCAGAGAAATCAGATTTGCCGATACCTTAAACAGGTCCATCATGATGAACACAAAGAGCAACGTCAGCGGAATCAGGCTGGCAACGATTAGCGAGACCTTCCAATTACGAAGGAAAATAACGAGGACACCAACAACCAGTAATGCGCCAAGAATTAAATTGTGCGTCACGGTATTAACAGTGTGACTAATCAGTTCCGTACGGTCATAGAGTGGTTTGAGTGATACCCCTTTAGGTAGGTGTTCCTGGCTATTAAGCCATTCGATTTTTTCACGCAGCGATTCGGCCACATTCGCCTGGTTTTCGCCCTTGGTCATCATGACGATGCCTTCGACTACCCCTTCATGCTGTGAGACCTGACCGTTAACTGTACGAAGCGCTACGGAGACGCTCCCAGAGGGCGGATGGTCACCAATACCAACTTGCGCCACATCGCCCACCAAAACGGCACGCCCGTTCTGTGAGCGAATCACGGTGCTCTGGATGTCTTCAATGCTGCGATACAGGCCAGTACTACGTAGAACCAATCCTTCATTGCCACGGCGCAGGATCCCACCACCCGTACTATCATTATTGGCACTCAAAGTTTCAGCCAATTGATTGAGGGTGACGCCGTAACGGCGCATCAGGATCGGGTCTGCGTTCACCTGGATTTCTTTAACCGTGCCGCCGAAACTGGTCACATCAGCCACGCCAGGAACGCGACGCAGGGCAGGTCGCACGATCCAATCCTGAACCGCACGAATTTCATTCAAAGGCATGGTAACCGGGGCTTCGATAACATACCGAAAAATCTCGCCCACAGCCGTTGTTAAAGGGGCTAAAGTTGGCGTAACACCAGCCGGCAAACTAACCCCCTGAAGCTTTTCAAGCACCTGGCTTCGAGCAAAACGGTCTTGAGTACCGTCACTAAAAATCAAGGTAACAACGGACAGTCCGGTAATCGACACAGAGCGTTGCTGGGTAACACGAGGCACTCCACTCATCTCTCGCTCAATCGGTAGCGTTACACTACGCTCAACCTCTTCAGGTGCCTTACCCGGTACCTGGGTAATCACCTGAACCTGGACGTCCTGCACATCAGGAAAGGCCTCGATCGGAAGATCATTAAGTGCTCGTAAACCAACGACCGACATGATTGCGAAAGCTAAAATAATGAATGCCCGTTGACTGACGGCAAAGTTGACGAGTTGGCGCAGCATTATCGAGTGCTCTGGGCAAACTCTGAGGCGAGCAATAGAGCGCCCGTCGTAACGACCCGATCATCGGTTTTGATAGCATCACTCGGCATTAACCATGCCCATTGGCTATCTTGAAAAGCTACTTGTATGCGTTGTCTGCGAAAAAGACCCGGTTCAGCTTCAACAAAAACGGTCGTGTAAATACCATCTGTGCTGAGTGCTGAGAGTGGAACCCGTAGTGCCATTTCAGCATTGGGGTCGGCGACCTGGGCACGCCCATACATTTCTGGCCGTAATCGTAAATCGCTGTTATCCAACTCGGCGCGGACCTGCACCCGCCGCATCTGGCTATCCAAGACGGGAGAGACACGCGTGACTTTCGCCTTAAATACTTGGCCGGGCAGGCTGTCAAAAGAAACCAACAAAATATCATCGACCCGAATACCGCTTGCTGCCTGTTCTGGTGCATCGACCAACACCCAAAGGTGGCCCAGGTCAGTAATGACGAAAAGAGGTTCAGCCTGATCTGATCGGATTTCTTTTCCCGGATTGATATTCGCCGATGCGACCACGCCAGCTATTGGGGCGCGCAAGGTCAGCCGTTCGCTGTTTGGATCGGGTTTGCCAAAAGGCACCAGGTTGGCAATGCGTAAATAAGCACGACGGGCCTCAGCATCAGCAATTTTGAAATCGCTTTCTGCCACTTCAAAATCTCGACGGGCAATTGCTTCACCCGCTAAAAGCTCTTTTGATCTTGTATAGGCGGCACGTTTTCTTTTGGCATCCGCTTCGGCTTTTTGCCAATCGGTCAGTGCTGTGCCGTAATCTGGTGAATCTATGGTTACCAGGGCATCGCCAGCCGCCACCTGGTCGCCAAGCTGCGCATGCAGCTGAACGACACGACCGTTGATGGATGGGCTAATAGGTGCGGTGAGCGAGTCATCCATAGCAACGCGAGCCGGGACAGGCGCACTGGTTGGCAACGGTGAAAGGTCAACGCGCTCTGAACGAATAAAAGACAACTGAGGCGAACCCAGTTTAAATTGAATTTCGTTCTGGTTAATCCGGAAGTTAGGTACCTCTGGTGCACCACCAATGGATAGCCAGAGAACGATACCGAGGAAGAGGGCAAAAGCACCGCTGTACCAAACCTGATCCTTAAATTGCCGCGACTCTCGATAGCGCCGTTTCCAAAGCGGAATATTTGTTTTTAGATAGGATTCGGTACGCTTGAGTGCTGGGTCGTGACAAATACGATTGATGGCACGTTGCACTCGTCCCCAAACAGCATCTGACTTTAACCATTCCATAGTGCCTGATAGCAATAAATGCCGGGCACGTTGTAACTTATTACGAGACAGCTTATTCATGGGCGGCTTCCGGGTAGATCCGGCAAGTGAAGATTGGTATTGGGCATATTCACGGGCGCCATCGATTGCACAGGTGAATCATAGTGGGTGGGTTTGTTTGCAACGGCAGAATCGGCGACTTCGGCAAGAATCCTGATGGCACTTGATATCTTCGCTGCATCAGAACGCGCCACCAAGGCGTCTAACTCGGCTAGTCGCAAGGCACGCTTCGCATCCAGATATTCGAAGGTGCTCATTGCGCCACGCGCGTAGGCCATATCCGCAGCCTTATCCGTTCTACGGGCTGATTGCAGTGCCTGATCCTGCAAACTCTTTAATCGAGCGTTGGCCTGATCCAGTTCCTGCAAATAAAGTAGTGATTCAGAACGAGATGCGCGTTCAATTTGCAGCATGGCAATCTCAGCTTGCGTCATTTCAGCCATGCTTCTGCGAATATCGCCCTCGAAATCATTACCCGTAAATAGAGGAATGGCAATCCCGGCGCCGATTGAATTCACAACCGTTGGGTTGTTACGTTCGTATTGCATGCCCACCGAAAAATCACGGGTTCGTTGCGCACGGGCCAACGCCACACTTTGCTTCGCGGCTGCTAAACGCGCTCTGGCCGCTTGAACATCAGGCCGCCGGTCTGCCAAGGTGGCTGTTAACTTTTCAGCATCATGGTGGGACATCACGGCAGGCCAATCGCCACGGGTTGCAATCCGTTCCCGTTGCATCTCTGTGCCAAGTAAATTGGATAGATTGGCGTCGGCCCGAGAGCGGTCACGTTGCGCGGCCTGTGATTCTGCTTGTAAACGCCCATGGTCCGACTCAATACGGCCAAGATCTGCTCCTGAAAGATCTCCGGTTTTAAAACGCAGACGTGCTTTATCCAGCACCACGTTGGCGTGCAGCAGATTGGCTTCAGCAATAAGGCAGGCTTGTTCGGCAACGCGCAGATCCAACCAGGCAGAAACCACACGCAATCGTTCTTGACGAATCGTGTCGTGCATATCCCAAATGCTGGCTTGACCCAGATCAGTCGCTTTGGCGATCCGCAAATCGCGTTTATTCCCACGTTCAAAAGGTTGATCAATTCGGACAATCGTATCCACGGCATTCAATCGTGCGCCGTATTGATACTGTGTTTTATCCACACCAGAGGCATTAACCGACATTACCGCATTGGGCCGAGCGCCGGCTGTGATCAGATCCGCCTGGGCACCATCAAGCGCTGCGCGAGCATTCTGGATTTGGGCGTTATGCTTAAGTGCAACATTCTCTGCTTCAAGATAGCCAATACTCACTGGCACGAACGCGCTTGCAAGCAGGGGCAACGGGCATAAAGTCAGCACGCAGAACAGCAGCTGACTGAATCGCCGAACATTTAATGGCAGAAGAGGTGGGCGTGATTGAAACATGAATCCCGAATCATGCCTTAAGGTTTCCTTAAGGTCTACTCGCGGCGCACCAAATTAGATCGCTCCATATCGGTGATCGGATCATCGCAAACAATTTTAACCGCCGCTCGAAGATGATAGTAAAACTGCTGGTTTTTGTAGTCATTGGGTATGCGGACAAGACCATGGTGTAAGTTCAATGTGTGTCGGCATTGTGATGCTTAGTTGCCCCCCAAAAAAGAACTATGTCAAAGCCTGCGTTAGTTCGTCAGCACGAATTCTGCCGATGAAGAAGCGGTCATTCGAGGTCGCTAGACGCCAAGCGGCAGGTGATCGGCTCATTGCTGCCGGACAATATATTTGGAGCTAAGGACCTGAATCGACCTTAGAACGCTAGACACACCTGATCCTCTATTGAATGGATCAAGAATTTACCCAAATGGCTAAAGTCCTAATGCGCTATGTGAACCAATACGCACCAACTGTAAAACTTCATTGTTTGGTTTGCGGTACACTCAATCTTTCGCATGCAGGTCAGCCATCAACGAATCCACATCGTCGAAACGCTTGAGCTTTCCCTTGCGGGCTTCGCGCATGGCCGCGACCGTAGTTTTGTTGGGAGCAAGCGGCTCGAAGGGGAGCGCTTTGTCATTGGCAATGCGGGTGAGCATGATCCGGAAAGCATCAGACACGGTAAGCCCCATCGCCGCCAGAACAGTCGAAGCCTCTTCCTTGATGCGCTCGTCTATACGGGCACGAACAACAGCGTTTGCGGTCATGAGTAGTCTCCTTGCTTTGAGCTACATTGAAGCCCAGTAATTGGGTGTATCAAGGTGCTTGGTTGGCGAATCTTAATTGGTCCGAAGAAAATCATTCCATGAGTCTAGTTAACCGACTCATGAAAGCCTTACCCTTGGTTACCGCCTCTGGATCGAATGGTAGCTCGATTGGATTGGGTCGAACCTTGCGGCTTGTCCGCTGGATTCGTTGTGCAGTAATTTTCGGTCCATGCCCCACCGTGAAAGTGCCTCGGGAAATAGCCTGAAAAACTCCGCGTGCAAAGGGCACTAGATTCGTCTTGATCACTCCGGCCTGACGGGCACCCTCAATTTCGTCTAGTGCCTTTTGCCGGAATTCAGCCGGACAGGTGGCTACTAGTTCACCAATTGCGATGCTTTCTTCCTGACTGCAAACTGGGTAG
>ERZ650301.284-NODE-284-length-13732-cov-8.704687_pt1 | contig 13732 bp, 18 predicted proteins | sample MGYA00376237_ERZ650301 | MGnify/ENA primary metagenome ERZ650301 (study PRJEB26733, sample SAMN07839255) | wastewater metagenome | biome: small river; feature: stream; material: water | place: USA: North Carolina | collected 2016-04-05 ...
GGTGGACGAGGACGATGTGGAACATGCGCTTATTGTCTTGCATGCGCGAGGTGCTTCAGGCTATGGCATGCACGCAAGGGGTGGCCATGGCATGGCTGATGAGCAGGCATTAGTGTTGCACTTCGCGTTCTTCCGTGCGAGCCAGCACCAAGCCTGTGATGTGCGAAGCCCCAGCCACCCGCAACGCCCCCGCCGCTTCGTACATCGATGCCCCTGTGGTCATCACATCATCCACCAGCACCACGCGCTGATCGCGCACAGCGGACGCACGTTCGGGTGCCACCCAAAACGCATCACGCACATGAACTAGTCGCTCTTGGCGTGAGGCACCCACTTGGTGGGCGCTGTCGCCGCGGCGCAGCAAGGTGTGGGCGTGAGTTTTGTGTGGGGCCAAGTGGCGGGCCAGCTCTAGCGCTTGGTTAAAGCCGCGTTCGCGCAGTCGTGTGGGCGAGAGGGGCATGGGCATCACCAGCGTGGCGGCGTCGAGTGCGGGCTCTACCCACGGGGCGTGGCGCATGAGGTGGGCCAAGGCGCGGGCGAGGCTGGGGTCGGCTTGAAACTTGAAGCGGGCAATGCAGCCTGCCCACGGAAAGTTGTAGCTCACGGCGGCCACGCAGGCGTCCAGCGGGCTGGGGTGTTGGGCGCAATTGTGACAAGCGGCTACATGGCCGGCGATCGATGTGTGCCCAAGCGTGAGGGCGCAAGTGGGGCATCGCAGGGTGGGCTGCGCAAAGCGCTCAACACATGGCGCGCACAACGGTTGGCTGGGCCAGCGGCGGCAAATGTGGCAAACGCTGGGTAGGGCAAAGGGTCGTGCCATGTGTAGCTTCAACATGTCCCGCATTGGAAAGACATTGCGCAGTTTTGGGTTGAAGCACAGCGCAATGTTTGCGAAGGGCGCGGTGTCGATAATAGAGGCCATGTCTGAACCGTCTTCGTCTGATACGCCTCCCACGCTCGACCCCGTAGCCAGTGCCCGTTGGGTCACTTGGCCGCACGCCACATCGCCTTGGTTGAATGAGGAAATTGGTCGGCGCATGGAAGACCGTTTGCAGTGGATTCGTTTGCAGCCCACATCGTGGGTCGATTGGGCACCCGTGAGTGGTGGCTTGCAAACGCACACCAAACTGCGCGCGCGTTACCCACAAGCGCAATGCCGTGTGGTGGAGGCTTCGCCCAAACTTGAACAACTGGCACGTCTTGCCCTGCAAGCCCCGCTGTGGAAGCGTTGGCTTCCAAGCAAAGCCTTGCGCTTTGGTGCGCCAGCCGCGGGTAGCGCCGACATGCTATGGGCGAACATGGCACTGCACAACAGTGCCAACCCACAAGCTTTGTTGCAGCAATGGCATCAGCTGTTGGCTGTGGATGGCTTTTTGATGTTCTCGTGCCTCGGCCCCGACACCTTGCGTGAGCTGGCTGAGGTGTACCAAGCGAATGGCTGGCCGCCTGCCAGCCATGCCTTTACCGACATGCACGATTGGGGCGACATGCTGGTGCAAGCCGGTTTTGCCGAGCCGGTGATGGACATGGAGCGCATCACGCTGACCTATGCTGACGCGGATAGCCTGCTGGCCGAATGCCGCTTGTTGGGCCGCAATTTGCACCGCGAGCGCTTTGCGGGCTTGCGCGGCAAGCGCTGGTTGGCGCACCTCAAATCCGCTTTGCTGGCGCTGGCCAAACCGCAGCAGGATGGCCGCCTCAAGGTGACCGTCGAGGTGATTTACGGTCACGCCCTCAAACCGACCCCGCGTCTCAAAGTGCAGCGCGAGAGCACTGTGTCTTTGCAAGACATGAAGAGCATGCTTGGCAAGACGTCGGGTCTGACCCGTCAATAGGCAGCGGCCCGCACGCGGTCCACTTGCATGGGGCTCACGGCTGGTGCTTGGTTGCCCCATTGGCTGCGAACATGGTTGAGCACATCCGCAATTTGCTGGTTATTCAAGGTGAACAAAAAAGGCGGCATGCCGTAGGGGCGTGGATGCTCTGCGGTGCTGGGGCCGTAGCCGCCATAGAGCGCCATTTGAATCAAGTTTTCGGGCTGTGTCATAACGACGGCTGGGTTATCTACCAAGGCCGGATAAACGCCTGCTTTGCCTTTGCCTCGCTCACCATGACACGATGCGCAATGGGTTTTGTAGAGCGCTGTTGCGCGATCAGACGATGCGGCGAGGGCAATGCCTGGTGTTGATGAACGAGGTTCGGACGGTTTGACTCTTGACTTGAGATAGACCGCAATCGCATGCGCATCTGACACAGACAAGTATTGCCCCGTTTGTTGCACAAACTCAGCCATCGGTCCGGTCGCCTGCGCGGATTGGCTATGTCCAACTCGAAGCAGTTGGACAATTTCTTCGGTCTTGCTCGTGGCGATGGTGGTTTGTTTGGCGTCGACCAAGCTAGGAGCGATCCACATTTGGGGTGATAAAAAACCACCCGACAAATCGTCCACAGCGGGGAAGCTGCCTAAGGCATTGCGTTGACCGTGGCACGCCGCACAGTGGCCTGCACTTTGGACCAAGTAGGCGCCGCGATTCCATTCGGCGGATTCATTGGCGTTTTCTTTGAAAGGCGTGGGACTGAAGAACAAGGATCGCCACACCGCGATGACAGGCTGTGTGCCGAGTGGCCAAGTCAGACGATGGGGCGTTTGTGCCTGCTCAACAGGTTTGACGGTTTGTAGCCAAAAGAAGATGGCTTGGACATCTTGTGGCGAGTAAACGCTGGTGTGGTTGTAGGGGAACACAGGCAGCAGCAAACGACCATCGCGCGAGCGGCCCCAATGCAAGGCATTTTGAAAATCAGTGACTGTCCATGCGCCCAAACCCTGCGAGGAAGATGAGGTGAGGTTGCTGCTAAACACCGCGCCAAAAGGTGTGTCTATGCGTCGTCCACCGGCCAGTGGTTCGCCACCTTTGGATGTATGGCAGGCCACGCAGCCGCCAATGTGAGCAATGTATTTGCCACGTGCGATGGTTTCGGTTTGTTCGGAGGTGCTTGTTCGTTCTGTCGCAGAGGGGGAAGTTTGAAGAAAACGCCCCCAGTTGTCCCACGCTACCCATGTGATGAGCGTTAGCGCTGTGGCGGTTGATAGGACAGCAAGCCATTTGCAAATGAAAGTGCACGACTTCATTTCAATGCCCCATGAAGTTCAGGTGCACTGCCGCAGCGCATGTCGATGGTTGTGCGCATCGGTTTGTTGTGGCGGGTCTTGCTAGGTACCTCTTGAGTTGCCAGCCAAGCGGTGACAGCCGCAGCATCGTCTGCAGAAAGGCGTTTGGCGATGTCGCTCATGCAGTCGGGGGCCACTGTGGTTCGGTCACCCAAGTTCCAAGCGGACAGTTGTGCGCCGAGGTATGCGGCGGGAAGTCCTAGCAGGCTCGGAACGTTGTGCTGAGTTCCCATCAGGTTGTCGCCGTGGCATGTGTTGCATGCAGGGATTTTCAATGCAGAGTCACCCGACAAAGCCAGTTGCTTGCCGCGCACCATTTGCGTGGCTGAAGGCACAGCGCTCTTGATAGAGGGGGGGAGGTAGGGGGCTTGTAGGCTGGCAAAGTAATCTGCCATCTCACGTTGATATGGGGGTGAGAGCGGGTCCATCATGCGTCGCATCATGGTGTAGTGACGCCGCCCCTGGGAGAAGTTTTGCATTTGGTTGTACAGATAGCCTGAAGGCTTGCCTGCTAAGCGGGGGTAATACCCATCTGGGCCTGCACGACCTTGATTGCCATGACAGGCCTCACAAGGTTTGATGCGTTCAGCCATGTCGCTGGCGTGTGATGCGATAGACGCAAGGCAAAGCAAGCTTGCCAGCACAGTGCTGAAAAGGTGTTTCATGTGAATGCTTTAGCTTTGGGCGCGATGAAGTTGGACGCTGGTGTAGACCGCCACAGCCAACAACACAGCAGCGCCTGTGTTGTGCAACACAGCCAAGCCTAATGGCCATTGCAGCCAAACATTGCTGATACCCAGCACCACTTGTGCGCACACAGCAATCAAGAGCAAATTGCCAAAGCTGCGTGTGTCGTCTTGGTGTTTGAGTCGCAAGGCAAACGCGACACATGCCGCCAACACCACCAAGGCGAAGCTGCGGTGTGTCCAGTGGATGGCCGTGAGTGTTTGCAGGCTCAACATCTGGCCATCGCTGGTTTGTCCCAGCTCGCGGTTAAAGACAAACGCATGCGACCAATCGATGTCTGCGGGCAGCCATTGACCTTGGCACAGCGGGTAGTCCGCACAGGCCATGGCCGCATAGTTGGCACTGGTCCAGCCGCCCAAAGCAATTTGCATCAGGATGAGTGCCGTGACCAGCCAAGCGGCTTTTTTCATGGCGGATGTGGTGTTGTCCACAAGCGCTGGTGCGGCTTGTGCGCGGATGCCGACCAGGGTGGCGAGGATGAGCATGCCGCCCAAGAGATGCATTGTCACGATGACGGGCTTGAGCAACCACGTCACGGTCAGCATGCCTAGGGCCGCTTGGACAAGCACCAAGCCCACTAAGAAAATTTGCGGTGCAACCACGGATTGGCGACGAGGCCAAATCGCAAGGAGAGCCAAAGCCGCAATCACAAGCCCAAGAATGCCGGCAAGGTAGCGGTGGATCATTTCTTTCCACGCTTTGGCGGCTTCAACCGGTGCATGTGGGAAGGCCTCTTGTGCTTGGTTGACCTCCGCATGGTTGTCCGGCACACCTAGTAACTTGCCATAGCAACCTGGCCAGTCTGGACAACCAAGGCCAGCATCAGAAAGACGCACATACGCGCCTAGGCTGATCACGCAAAATGCCAGCACGATGGCGAAAATTAGTAGGTTTTTACGATTCGCTAGCAATTTTTAATTCTCCAAATGTCTCTTCTAGTGGTAACTACTGCCCAGAGCTTGCATCCTAATTGCTAATAATATCCATTGATTTAGATCAAACCCTAAAGGCGAATTAGATGAAGAAGTTGATGGCCGGTCTCCTTGCTGCAGTGTGCTTAAGTCCTATTTTTTCCGTTCATGCCCAACAAGGTGATGCGCAAGCCGGTAGCCAAAAAAACGCATTGTGTGTGGGATGTCACGGCATCAAGGGTTATCACACGGGTTTTCCTGAGGTCTATCGCGTGCCGATGCTCTCGGGCCAAAGCGCTGGCTACATTGTTTCAGCGCTGAATGATTACAAAACGGGGGCTCGCAAACATCCTTCCATGGGCACGACTGCCTTGTCTCTGTCTGCTCAAGATGCGGCCGATTTAGGTGCGTACTACGAGTCAACAGGTTTGACCGCCGAAACAGCGGCCAAGCCGATCGATGCGAGCGCAGGTGCTGCTTTGGTCGAGAAGGGCGGATGTGTCGCTTGCCATGGCGCTGGTTTGACCAAGCCTATTGCACCGACTTATCCAAAGATTGCCGGCCAACACTCGGACTATGTGTATGCCGCATTGCGCGCCTACAAAACAGAGAACAAGCCGCAAATTGGCCGCAACAACCCCATCATGGGGGGGGTGGTGAAGCAGTTCTCTGACAAAGAGCTCAAAGAAATTGCGCGTTACGTGGAGAGCTTGCCAACGACGATGCAAACCATTCAACCGAATCGTTTCCGTTGAGAGGTTCAAGCATGATCGATTTGCAATTCACCTTGGCTGCCCGCGAGTGGCTGTTGGGTGCTTCTGTTGTGATGTTTGTGGTTGTGTTCGCTGCCATCTTGGCATCGCATTGGCACCACTACAAGCATGCGGATGAGCATTTCCATACATCCACCTTCACCGAAATGGCGTGGTCTGTGGCCCCCATGGTGATGGTGTTTGCGACAGGACTGGCAGGCGTTTCGTCTGCGTTTAGCTTCTGAAGCATTGACTAAATCAGCAGTCAAAAAAATTTATAAAAGGACGAAAGTTATGCGGGGCTTGAAAAAATGGATGGCTGGTGCGTTTGCTGCAGTAGCAGCGCAAAGCGTATTGGCAGGCTACACATGGAATTTTCCAGAGCCAGTGACGCCCATTGCGCGTGAAACGCTGCACGTACACAACCTGTTCATGATCATTATCTTGATCATTTTCTGTGGCGTGTTGGCATTGATGCTCTATTCATTCTGGGCACATCGCAAATCACATGGCCATCAGGCTTCTGATTTCACAGCGCCGCGTTCACGCAAGCAGTGGTTGTATGTGTTGGCACCTTTTGCCGTGTTGTTGGTCATTGACTACGGTGTGTTTGGTATTCCTGCCTACCATGCTGTGAAGATGTACGAAGACTCTAAGAGCGACGCTGAATTGGTTGTCAAAGTCACGGGCAGCCAGTGGATGTGGCAATACGAATTTCCAGCTGAAGGTGTGAAGTTCACCAGCCGTTTGACAACGCCACGCGATCAAATCGACAACAAAGAAGCCAAGGGCGACAACTACTTGCTCGAAGTGGACAACCCGTTGGTGTTGCCTGTGGGCAAAAAAGTACGTTTCATCACGACATCCAATGATGTGATTCACAGTTGGTGGGTGCCCGCCTTCGGTGTGAAGCGCGATGCGGTACCCGGCTTCTTGCGTGAATTTTGGGCGACTGTGGAAAAGCCAGGTACCTACCGTGGCCAGTGTTCAGAGCTGTGCGGCAAAGAGCACGCTTACATGCCTGTCGTTGTGAATGTGGTGCCAGAGGAAGAGTTCAAAGCCTGGATCGCTGCTCGCCAAAAAGCGGGCACCTGATCGGCACATGCGCTCAGACCACTTGCAATCACAAAAATAAATCAGTATCAAAGGAAAGTTCATGGCACACGATATGACGCACGATTCGGCTCATGCAGGACATGATGCGCATTACCACCACGGTGGCATTCGTCATTGGCTACAAACGACAAACCACAAAGACATTGGCATCATGTACCTGATTTTTGGTATCACGATGTTGCTGATGGGCGGCGCCATGATTTTGGGCGTTCGTGCAGAGTTGTTCATGCCAGGTTTGCAACTGATGCAGCCTGAGTTCTTCAACCAGCTCATCACCTTGCACGGTTTGATCATGGTGTTCGGTTTTGCGATGCCTGTGGCGACTGGCTTGGCGAATTACATGTTGCCCATGGTCATTGGCGCGCCTGACATGGCCTTGCCTCGTTTGAATAACTGGGGTTTTTGGATCTTGCCACCGGCTGCTGTGATGTTGACCTTGCCGTTCTTCTTGGGAATTGCCAACATCGGCCCAGGCGCGGTGGATACCGGTTGGACCATGTATGCACCTTTGTCGCTGCAAAGCGGTTGGGGCATGGACTTCGCCATCTTTGCGATTCACATGTTGGGTGTGTCATCCATCTTGGGTTCGATCAACGTGATCGTGACCATCGTCAACATGCGCGCGCCTGGCATGACCTTCATGAAGATGCCTTTGTTTGCACACGGCTTCTTGGTGACTGCGATCTTATTGATTTCCATCATGCCTGTGTTCGCCGGTGGCGTGACCATGGTGTTGATGGACCGTCACTTCGATACGCACTTCTTCAACGCCGCAGGTGGCGGTGACCCCGTTTTGTGGCAACACATTTTCTGGTTCATGGGGCACCCTGAGGTGTATGTGTTGCTCTTGCCCATCACAGGTGCGATTCCTCACGTGTTGAGCGCTTTCTCTCGCAAAGAAACCTATGGCTACAAAGCGCAGGTGTACAGCATGTGGACCATTGGTGCTTTGGCCTTCGTGGTGTGGGCGCACCACATGTTCACCAGCGGTATGTCGGTGAACGCACAGATGTACTTCATGTACAGCACGATGTTGATTTCATTGCCTTTGGCAGTGCTTTTCTTCTGCTGGATCGCCACGGTTTGGCGCGGCTCACTGTCGTTTGAAACGCCTATGCTGTTTGCCTTGGGTTTCATCATCTTGTTTGGTTGGGGTGGTTTGACGGGCTTGGTGTTGGCCGATGCGGCTGCCGATCCTCAGTACCACAATGCTTATTTCATGGTGGCGCATTTCCACTACGCCTTGTACCCAACCACCGTGATGGGTTCGATGGCTGCGATCTACTACTGGCTGCCCAAGTGGACCGGCCACATGTTGGACGAGAAGCTGGGTCGTATCCATTTCTGGATCGTGATGCTGGGTGTGAACCTGACGTTTATTCCACAATTCTTGGTGGGCCTCTCGGGCATGCCACGTCGCATCCCTGACTATCCGCTGATGTTTGCTGAGTGGAACAAGCTCTCCACCATTGGTGCGTTCATCTTGGGCCTGTCTCATTTGCTCTTCATTTACATCGTGCTCAAGTGCATCCGTGAAGGTAAGAAGTCAGAAGACCGTAGCTGGGAAGGTGCAACAGGTTTGGAGTGGACAGTGCCATCTCCTGCGCCTTATCACACCTTCGAAACTCAACCCAAAATTGATTGATATCTAGGTTGAGCCATGAGCATCGAATCTAAGAACGATCAACAAAACGCACGTTTGGCGTTGAAGCTGATCGCCATGGTCGTGGTCATCTTTTTGATCACGCTCTGGAAATTTCGTCCCGTTTAAAGATGTCGACTACGCCACGCCTTGAGCAAAAAAACCTGCGCCTTGCCTATAAATTGGCGGGGGTGGCGCTGGTGTTTTCTGCGCTAGGCTTTGCAATGGTTCCGTTGTATGACGTCATTTGTAAATGGACGGGCATCAACGGCAAGACCAATGCGCAAGCAGTGGCGGCTATTTCCAATACGCAAGTCAACACATCGCGCTTGGTCACGGTTCAGTTTTTGAGCCATGCCATGCCCGGTGCGGGCTTGGCGTTCAAGCCCGAGCACTTTTCCATGCAGGTGCATCCAGGCCAGATGGTCTACACCCACTATGTGGTGGAGAACGTGACACGAGAACCCTTTGTGGGCCAAGCCATTCCCAGTGTGACGCCTGCCAACGGTGCGTCGTATCTTCAGAAAGTGGAGTGCTTTTGCTTCAACCAGCAAACTTTTGCGGCCAAAGAAGTCAGAACACTTCCTATTGTTTTTTACATCAGCAACGACATTGATCCCAGCTTGAACACCTTGACGCTTTCATACACTTTCTTTGAAGCGATCAAGCCGCGGGCCGATGTGTCAACAAATAACAGCCAATTGAAATTGTGAGGAAACCATGAGCCATACCACTGGGGATACCGCTAAAGGCCACTACTTTGTGCCTGCAGCTAGCAACTACTCAACGACTTTGTCTTTGGGTATTTTCTTGATGGCCTTAGGCTTGATCATGAAAGTCAATGCCGTGCCCGAGGGCGCATGGGGCATGCCCATTGGTGCGGCCATGATTGTGTACGTGCTGTTTGGTTGGTTCGGTGAAATCATTCATGAAAACCTCAATGGCAGCTACAGCCAATGGGAAGACCGTTCATATCGCACTGGCATGGTGTGGTTCATCTTTTCAGAAGTGATGTTCTTTGCTTGCTTCTTTGGCGTCTTGTTTTACGCACGTCGTATCGCATTGCCGGAGTTGGCCAGCTACGAAGACGCACTCAATCCCTACATGGGCTTTACCGCTGCCTGGCCATCAAGCGGCCCAATGGGTGACCCCTTCACGCCTATGGGACCATGGGGTATTCCTGCCTTGAACACAATGCTGCTGTTGACGTCGGGTGCCACGTTGACTTGGGCGCACTGGGGGCTGATCAAAAACAAGCGTTCTCACCTGATCTGGGGTTTGGTGTTCACGGTGTTACTGGGTTCTATCTTCTTGGGCTTCCAAGCGTATGAATACGCGCACGCCTACAGCGAATTGGGCTTGACCTTAGGTGCTGGTATTTACGGTGCGACCTTCTTCATCTTGACCGGCTTTCACGGCATGCACGTGACGCTGGGTACCATCATGTTGGCCGTCATTTTGGGCCGCTGCTTGAAAGGACACTTCTCAGAGCACAACCACTTTGCCTTTGAAGCCGTGGCTTGGTACTGGCACTTTGTGGACGTGGTCTGGTTGATCTTGTTTGTCTTCGTCTACTGGCTGTAAGCCATGACGCTTGGCTTCATCCTCGCAAGGGGATGAGGCCGAAATAGTAGTTGGCGAACAGTGCGATAAACAAACCAATCGACAAACCAACGCGAAGGGTGAGGGCCTTAACAACAGAGGCACTGTCATCCTTTTTTTGTGTCAAACGGTACAGGGCGGTAAACAGACTACCCAAAATAATCAGCAGCAAAAGTACTGCGAGAAGTTTGCCAACCATGACCTATCTCCGTGACGTGTAATGCATCGGATTATCCGCACAAATTTCTTTATCCATGCATCATTTTCAATTTCGTTGGATTCCTTTCATCGCCACTTGCATGTTGATGGCTGTGTTTCTGCGCTTGGGTTGGTGGCAGTGGAGTAAAGCCTCTGATGTCGAGGCGCAAGTTGAGTTACGCGATGCACGTTCAGCCGTGAACCCCGTGTTGATCGGTTCGCGATTGGTTAGTCCCAGCGATGTTGAGGGCGCTTTAGTTTTGGTGCGAGGCAATTTCGTCGCTTCAGAGCAGTTTTTTGTTGATAACCAACAGCACCAAGGCCGCCCCGGTCTGCATGTGATCACGCCTCTCACCATTGAAGGCACGCAAGTGCGTGTGTTGATCAATCGTGGCTGGGTGGGGTGGGGTGGCACACGTGATGTATTGCCCACGGTTGCAGTGCCTGAAGGGCGTGTTGAAATCAACGGCCGTGCATTCTCACCTTCATCCAAGGCACCTGCTTTTGTATCCGAGCCCACGGGTGACTTGGGGGTGCTGCGCACACGAATTCGCATGGATGAAATTCAAGCGAAGCAAGATCAGCCTTTACAACCTATCGTTGTGTTGATGACCTCTGCTGACGCTTCTGATGGCTTGATCAGGGAATGGCCCGAACTTTCTAACAAAGCGCCCATGCACAAAGGGTATGCTCTGCAATGGTTTTTGATGGCAGTTGTGCTGTTGGCTTTCTTTCTTCGCAGCAGCTATCGCAAAGCAGACGTTTAATTTTTATGACCGAGTCCAAATCTTCATCCACAGACGTGCCCTTGAGCATGGCTGTGCATTCTTTGCCAGCCCCACAGTTGACGTCTTTGCCGCCCTCAGGGCATGGCAAATTGATGGCCATGTTTGTGGCCTGCTCGTTGCCTGTGCTCTTGGCTATTGTTGTTTTCTTTGTGGTCAAACCCACAGGGCAAGCGAATTTTGGCGAACTGATTCATCCCGCGCGACCCATGCCCGTCGCTTCTTTGCCCAATGAACAAGGGCAGTCGATTGAGTTGGCCGCACTCAAGGGTCAGTGGCTTTTGGTGAGTGTGGGCGAGAGCGCGTGCGCGGCCGATTGCGTGCAACATTTGTTCATTCAACGTCAGTTGCGCGAGATGCTCAACAAGGACAAAGACCGAGTGGACCGCATTTGGTTGGTGAGCGACGACAGCGCGATGAACCAAGAGGTGCGCCCTTTGCTGGCTGAGACCACTGTGTTGCGCGTGTCCGCTGACGTGCTGCACGCTTGGTTGGGTGATATGTCAGCCAAGGATGCCAGTCAGTTTTTGTTTGTGATTGACCCGCAAGGGCACGCCATGTTGCGAATGCCTGCAGACATGAATGGCAAGCAAGCCAGCGCCGCAAAAAACATGCTGCAAAAGCTGCTGATGGCCAGTGTGGTCTGGGATAAGCCAGGACGATGAAACGCCCATGATGACCGCCGACGTTCTTCGCCAGTACCACGCGCTGACCAAGCCGCGTGTGATTCAACTCATTGTGTTTTGTGCCCTCATTGGCATGGTGCTGGCCATTCCGGGCGTGCCAACGTTGGATGCATGGATACGCATCACTTGGGCCTGCCTGGGCATTTGGTTGGTGGCAGGTGCTGCCGCTGCTTTTAACTGCTTGGTTGAGAAAACGCTGGACGCCAAAATGCGTCGCACTGCATGGCGGCCAACGGCTAGGGGAGAATTGTCGGACGCTCAGGCCTTGGGTTTTTCTGCGGCGCTGTGTTCTCTGGGGTCGTTCATCTTGTACGTGTTTGTGAACCCTTTGACCATGTGGCTCACCTTTGCCACCTTCATTGGTTATGCCGTGGTTTACACCTTGGTGCTCAAACCCATGACGCCACAAAACATTGTGATTGGTGGTGCCTCTGGGGCAATGCCGCCTCTGCTGGGCTGGGCTGCTATCACGGGTGAGGTGAGTTCTCAAGCCCTGATTTTGTTTTTGATTATTTTTCTGTGGACGCCGCCACACTTTTGGTCGTTGGCGCTGTATCGCGTGGAAGACTATCGAAAGTCTGGCCTGCCCATGTTGCCTGTGACGCATGGCAATCGGTTCACGCGCTTGCAAATTCTGCTGTACACCGTGTTGCTGATGGCTTCTTGCTTGATGCCATTCGCCATTGGCATGAGTTCGTGGCTGTATTTGGCTGTGGCCTTGGTGTTGAGTGTTGGCTTTATTGCCTATGCCATTGCCTTGATGCGCCACTATTCGGATGAGTTGGCGCGAAAAACATTCCGTTTTTCACTCATCCATTTGTCAGCGCTCTTTGCAGCGCTGTTGTTAGACCACTATTTGTTTTAAATTAAATGGCAGCGTGTTTGCTTGTGACGGGTTGCGCTAAGAAAAGCGTCAGCGTGCAAGCAAAACTGATGGCGGCCCAGAATACAAAAAATGCCAGGGTGTAGACGCCTTGCGATGAAACTCCTGCGGCATGCTCAATGCTAGGAATGTCCATTGGATCAAGTACAGAGAAGACCAGCATTTCCATTAAGGCTGCGCCTAATGCCGACGGCCAAGCAATCAAAAAAAATCGGTGCAACTTCATAGCTTCTCCCTTTGATGTTGTTCGCTTCAGTTTAGGTTGATTGATCAGAAAAGGCTTTAGGGTTTTCGAGTGTTTGGTAATTTTTGAGTTTAGGATTCTCGGGCTAGTACCTATGCGCATGGGGCAACAGTTTTCTAAATTGTTGCCACGAGCCCTGCTGTTCTGTTGGTTTGCTTCTTGCTTTTTTGATTGGCGATTACCAGTGATTTTTTCCAAACTAAATAGATGCCTGTGTCTTGTTGTCTCACTGCTCGTTTTGACGGCGTGCAGCCCTGACCAGCCCAAGTTCAACAGCATCGACATCACCGGTGCTGACTACGCCAAGGGCTTTACCTTGACCGACCACAACGGCCAAAGCCGTAGCCTGAGCGATTTCAAAGGCAAAGTGGTGGTGCTGTTCTTTGGCTACACCCAATGTCCTGATGTGTGCCCCACGTCGATGAGCGAGCTGGCCGAAGTCAAACGCTTGTTGGGCGCCGATGGCGACAAGCTGCAAGGCGTGTTTGTGACGGTAGACCCTGCACGCGACACCACCGAGCTGCTCAAAGCTTATATGACCAACTTTGACCCCACGTTTGTCGCCTTTGTGCCCACGGCCGATGAGCTGGCCGACGTGGCCAAGCGCTTTAAGATTTATTACAAAAAACAAAACGGCCCAACGCCTACCAGCTACACCATGGACCACTCAGCCGGTAGCTATGTGTACGACACACAAGGCCGTGTGCGCTTGTACAGCCGCTATGGTTCAGGCGCCCAAGTGCTGGCGCAAGACATTCAAACCTTGCTCAAAACCACACCCTGATTTAGTGCTGTTGTGATTCGTACGTGTTGGCTTTGTCAACCAAGAAGTCAATGCACGTTTTGATCGCACGGGTGCGGTGACGCGCAGGCAAATACAGCAAGTACATATGGGTGCCAAAGATGCTCAAGCGGTGATCGTCTAGGGTGGTCACCACTTCGCCGCTGGCAATCACATCGGCCACCATGTAGTCGGGCATCAAGCCAATGCCCAAGC
>ERZ650301.286-NODE-286-length-13703-cov-4.755569_pt1 | contig 13703 bp, 4 predicted proteins | sample MGYA00376237_ERZ650301 | MGnify/ENA primary metagenome ERZ650301 (study PRJEB26733, sample SAMN07839255) | wastewater metagenome | biome: small river; feature: stream; material: water | place: USA: North Carolina | collected 2016-04-05 ...
TGCTCAAGCACACCGGCGAGCTGCCCATCATCGGCGTCAACACCTTCCGCAACCCCAAGGGTGACGAAGTGCTGGAAAGCCTGGAGCTGGCCCGCTCGACCGAAGAAGAAAAGCAGTCGCAGCTGCAGCGCCTGACGGACTTCCACACCCGCAACGCTGAGCAGGCTCCGGCCATGCTCAAGCGTTTGCAGCAAGCCGTGATCGACAACGGCAACGTGTTCGAGGTGCTGATGGACGCGGTGCGTGTCTGCTCACTGGGCCAGATCACCAATGCGCTGTTCGAGGTGGGTGGTCAGTACCGACGCAATATGTAAATCGCCGTGGGGTCGGGGCTTGAGCCCCGACATCTCAGCCACAGATCTGTCAGTTCACGATCTGGGGCACATTGCCCATGGAAAACATCTGCGCATACGCCAACCCCAAAGCGTCAGCATGGTGAAGCGCCTGCAGCTGCTCAGCGTTGAGTGCTTTGAGTTTGCGCTCATTGACCACCATGAAGCCCTGAATGTTCAGTGGTTTATCGGACTGGGCTTGTCGGATCGACAAACCGGCATCCTCCAGCACCTCGGCCTGCACCAGCGCTTGGGTGACGCGTTCGGTCAACTGCGCCTGCGATAAAAATTCCTTCTGAAATTCCACGATGTTCTGGAGCAGTTCAGTGGGCTGCCCATCGCTGTTCACCAGCGGCTGTGCATCACGCTTGTCTTCCAATACTGCAGCTTGCACATCCAACGCCAACATCCCCTCGCCCTTGGCGTCTGCCATCAGTGCAAATGGATAGCGCCTGACCCAGGCTGGCACATACACACCCTGGCGCCATTGGCCATCGGCGCCCACAAACTGGTTCTTGCCATCGCCCTTGCCCACCAAGGCGACCATGGTCACGGCAGAAGATGCCTGATCCTTGATGAACACGATGGGGTAATGCCGAACGGCATGCGTGACCTCGGATACCAACAGCGGGATGATGTCGGTGAACGATGCAAACGCATAGCTGCCCGGCGCCTTGGGCAAGGTCAGTGAACGGTGTTCGATGCTGCTGAACGGCACCAGTGTTTTGTAAAAAAGAGGCAGGGAAACAGGTGACGTCATGAGACAAGAAAAAAGGTGATGACCAGGCGTTCATGTTGACATGCGCCCTGCAAAGCTTGGCGCCAAAACCCTTGCGGGTGTTGGCGCCAGGCGTTCCGCGCTTAGAAGTCCCAGCGAACGAGCAACTCGGCCATGTTGGACGAGAAGGTGTCGCGCTTGACATACTGATAGCGCAGTGCCAGAGCAGAGGTCTTGCTCATCAACAGGCCAACGCCCAAGGAGACTTTGGTGCTGCGTGGCGAGTAAGAAGCCACGTCGGTATTGAACGATGCAGCGGTGGTGGCATCCCCAATGAAGCTTGAAGCCATTGCACCGGGATAAAGACCACGATCGCGCATGCTCATCACCATCAACTCAGGTTTGACCACCATGCCGCCGACGTATTCGGTCGAACTCAGACGCAGGCCAACGCCGGTCTGCTTGCTTTGCAGGCGCTGACCCGCAACGTTCAAGCCAATATCACCAGCATTGGTTTCGCTATAGGCGTCCTGCTTCAGCGTGCGACCTTCAAAGCTGACCAAGGGGGTGAGGGTGGCCGTTGTGTCTTCAAACTTGATGCGGTAGCCCAAGTCCACTTTGTAGGCAGATTGAGTGCCATCAAAGTCAAACAGCGCTGTGCGGCCGACCGCCGTGGCGCGGTTGCCCTTGGTGTTTTGCTGGGCAAACGAGAGCGAGCCGCCCAGGAAAAATTCTGGCGTGAAGTCGTACGCGCCGTACATCGACAGCTGCCAGGACTTGAGGTTGGCCTGCTCACCAGCACGGAACTGGGTTTGATTGACCGTACCTGCACCATAAGAGAAAGCGGCGCCCACGATGGAGCTGTTGTCTGGACGCGAATCCAGACCCATGGTTACACCCGAGAGCTTGGTGGTGTAACCATCGCTGTCACCCACGGCCGACTGCGTGCCGCGCTGGTAGTTGTTCTTAAACCAGAAACTGGCCGTCTCGTACGACGACTTTTGCGGCACATTGCGCAACTCGTGCATGCGCAGACCAATGCTGTCGGCGGCCATGGCGCCCAAAGACAATGAGGACAAACCCAGCGAGTTGTTCGCAACAGGGGCCAACCGCTTGACCTGGGTGGCCAGGTTGGCCTGGTTGTTGCCATAGCCCCACTGGTCGATGTCGAGCTTGTTCAGCACGGTTTGCATGTCCTGACCGTAGCCCACGCCATTGGCGGCCAAAGTGCCCAAGCGGATTGCCGCGTTGTTGGAGAAGTGGCCGGTGGTGCCTGACTTGCTGACATAGGTGTTCGCATCACGCGAGGCTGTCATGACCAGATCGCCGTTGACACGCGACAACTGGGTATCGATGACGTAGCTGTTGTCGCGGTAAGTGCCTGGCAACGTTGTGTTGCCCGCTGCCGCCACATCGATCAGTGTCGCCGTCTCGCCGTTGCGAAGGCTGCCCAGCAGACTCACATTGACCGTGCTGGTTGCCCCCATGCTCAATGTCGAACCAGCCGCGCCAGTGATGGTGCTGGAGCCGGCCGGATTGACCAGGCCACCCGTACCGCTGTTGCTGGATGCCCAGGCCTGGCTGCCCACAGCGAAATTCAGCGTCGCGTTGTTGGTGTTCAAAGCACCGCCACCGATCAGCGACTGGGTCACCACACCGGAAGGCGCCAGCGTGCCGTCGGTATATGAGGTGTAGGTCGCAGGATTGCCCGCTGTGTTCAACGTCGTGTTGTCTGACAGCGTCAGATTGGTGCCGAGGTATTTGCCCGTGGCCGTGATGTTGGCCGTGGTGGTACCCGTTGCATTGCCAATCGTGGTGGTGGTGGCATAGACATCATGACCGATGTTGACGGTTGCAGTCGGCACATCTGTGCTCGAATGGAAGTTCACCGCCTTGAGTGGCAAAGCACTGGTGCCGATAGGCACTTGCGTTGTGGTCGAACCCAGGAAATTCAAGGTGCCGGTATTGGCCACAGTAGTCGTCACACTGCCTGCTGCGGTCGCGTCTGTAGAAGGGTAAATGGATTTGGTATCGGCCACATTGACCGTGCCATCTGCGGTGTAACGCAGTGGGCCATACAAATCATCCTGGAAATTCACCGTGCCTGTTCCAGCCACATTGAAAGTCGAGCTCGACACGTACACCTTGCCCAGCAAATTCACCACCTTGCCTGACGCACCATCGGCAAAGATGTGCGCGAAGTTCTGATTGCCTGCATTGTCCGCCGAGCCCAAATTGCCAGTGACGGTGCTGTTTCCAACAAAGCGCAGGGTTGCACCATTGGCATCAAGGAATGTCGTTTGCGTATTGGCGCCAGCGCTTGTGGCGTTCTGGGTCACCAGGTCCACTGCGTCACCCAGCTTGAGGGTGCCTGTGCTTGTGACGTTGGTGCCAAAGTCAACGGCACCGACAAAACCCCGATCATTCACACCCGCACCCGGCGCATTGCCATTGAACCGGACTTCACCATTGCCTGTGTAAGCCAGGGTATTGGCGTAGACAGCACCACTGTTGAACGTGACGGTTTGACCCGTTACACCACCACTGATGGTCTTGAGTGCCATGCCGGCAGCGCCAACGTTACCCGTCACCACGGAAGTGCCCAGGAAATCCAAGGCGCCTGTGCCAGCCGCTGTGGTCGAGACCGTGCCCGTCAAATCTTTGGAACCAGCCATGCGCAGCACGCCATCATTTTGCAGGCTCACGGTTTGTGCGTTGACGTTGCCGTTCGCCAACACGACCTTGCTGGGCGAAGACGATGTGTTGACATTCAAGGCCTTGATCGCATTGCCCGTTCCCACGTCACTGCTGAGCGTGGCTGCGCCCAAGGTGTTCAACACACCGGTGTTGGCGGTCGATGTGGTGATCGCGCCGGAAATTGCCTTGCTGTCAGCCAGGTTGACCGTGGCATTGGCTTGTCCGCCAAAGTCCACCGTCCCCGTCAGTCCGTTGTTCAGATTGGCCACACCGTTACCACCCGTGAACACGATGGCTGACGTCGTTGTCGAAGTGCTGCTGAAATTGCCTGTACCTGCACCAATGTTGGTGGTGGTAGCCGTCAACGCTTTCGAAAAATTGGATGTGCCAGCCGCCACATTGACGGTGGTCGCAGTGACATCATCCTGATAAGTGGAGCCACCTGTCCCTGTGTTGGAAACCGTTGTCGCATACACCTTGCCTGTGAAGGTGCTGACAGCGCCGTCTGCACCCGAGGTGACGGCATTCAGTTTAGGGCTGTTGCCGCTCAGACCGTCGCCACCCACAGACCCTGTGACGGTCTGAACACCGCCCAACAGGTTCAGGTTACCCAAGCCACTGTTTTCGGTCACCACATTGCCGGTGATGTTGTAGCCACTGGCCATGTTCAAGGTTGAACTGGTGGGTGTAGCGTCGTTGTTGTTCAGACTGATCGTTTGCGCGAAGACATGGCCTGTGATGGTGGTGGTAGAGGCAACGTTGTCGCTACTGTCGATACCGTTTGAGCCACCCTGGCTGGCGCCACCGATGTTGAGGGTTTTGAGGGCCAGGCCACTGGCACCCAGGTTGCCCAACACCGCTTGCGCACCGGACACCATCGTCACCGTGCCCGTATTGTTCACATCGGTCGAGACCACTGTCTTGCCCAGTACGCCCACAATATCGCGACCGACCTGCAGCACGCCATCGGTGTTGTTGAACTTGACCGCATTGGTGGCTGAGCCAGCTGTGTTGGCGTTCAGATAAAGATCACGACCCACGGCAACCGTCGAGGCCGCCTGATAGTCCAGCTTGTCTGTTGAAAGGTCGGTGCCAATTTTCACCAAAGAGCCATTGCCGCGAACCTCGACCGATTCAACCGCCGTGCCAGAACCTGCAACACGGTTGCCTGTGGCAACACTGCCGGTGACTTCGCCCGAGCCCGTGAAAATCAAAGTGCCATTCTTGGCTGTGTTGGTGATGTTGCCGCTCAGGATCACGCCATTGTGCAAAGTCACTGTCGCATTGTTGCCGTTGTAGTCCACGCTGGTCGGCGCGCTGACATCACCCACGGCGCCATAAAACTGGACAAGCCCCCCCTGGGTGAAACTGATCTGGCGGGCAAACACGGCATTGTTGAAAGTGATGTCCGTGCCGTTCAAGTTGATTTGCGTCAGGGGATCGATCACCTGGCCACCAACGCCATCCATGTGCACACCCACCAATCCTGTGATCTGGTTGTTGCCCTGGAGATTGAGCGTAGAAGTCTGAGCACCATTCGTGAAGTAGTAATTATCGTTACCCGAAGCAAATGTATAAATGGCAACTGGCACCGAGCCTATCCCGGTTTCCCCCCCCAGATCCACGCCCGAATTGAGGTTGATCGTGACGTTGTAAGCTGGTGTATCCCCCCAGCCGTTACCGTTGTTGAAATACACACCCACGGAATTTGCATCAGCCGCTTTGGTCGTTGAAGTCGCCGTATCACGGTTCAGTGTGTCTGCAAACGCCATTTGGGGCAAAGATGCCATCAAACCACACACCGCCACGGAAACGGCTGTTTTACCGATCTTGATGATGCGGTAGGTCATATCTTCTCTTTTCATCGTATTTCTTTCGTTACTTATTGGATGGGTTCAAAAATCATTCAGCGCAGAGGTAGCCGCCCTGCAACATGGGCTGCCCGCTGGCATTGAGAGGACGGGGATGGAAGCCCAGTGGCTTCGCTTTGGGGTTTTGTTTGGAGCACACCTGATTGGCAGCACTCAGCCGGTCTTCAGGAACGGGGCCAAAGGCACCCGGTCGATCCCAGCCTTCCTTGCCGTCCTTGACCACCACTTGCGGCGGCCGTGAGTCGACCAGGTTTTGCAAGGGCTGCGGCTGACAAAAGAATCCGCCGCCGGGTGTGGCTTGGCCGTTCAAATCCAAAGCGCGCGGGTGATAGGCCACGGCTCTCAAGGAGTAGCCCAGCTTCATGCAACTCATGTCGCCGGACGACTGCAATGGGGATGGCACAGGGCCGAACGCCCAAGACCGATGCCAGGTGAGGTAGGGCTTGCCCTGAGCGTCCTCTGCGCCCATGTAAGCAACCTGCGGCGGAGGTTCGCCGTAGCTGTCTCCAACAACGAAGGCCGATGACACGCAGCCAGCCAAAGCCGCTGCACAAAGGGTCAATGAAATCAACCGGCCACAAAAACCGGGGCGTGCATGAATGAAGTTGTTCTGCATCGTCGTGGCCTTATGCAATAAAGAGGTAATTGGCCACGGGAGGCGCAACGTCCGTCAGCCCCGCAACCGTGGTGATGTTGGACAACTGGATCAACAGGTCTGAGGTGTGAACACTCGGGTCTACCGACGTGTGCTGGAACACGTAGCTGTGACTGTCTTGACGGAACACCACCGCCTGTCCGCTGCCCGTGATGTTGGCTTGCAGATACGCCACCGCATCAGCCAAGGTGAAGGCATTGACATCCAAGGCACTGGCGTATGCGTCAGCGCCACCAAACGTCAACAACCCATTGACGATGCTGTGGGATTTGATGTTGGCTGAATCAATGCCATTGAAGCCTGCTGTATCAGTGGCGATGGCTGGCACACCTGAAAGATCCACAATGTCTTCACTCAGGGTCATGTCCGTGATGACGTCATAACCAGCCACAGTCGTCACAGAATTGCTGCCCACCGTTTTGGTAGACACTGTGGGGGTGGAGTCACCGGCGGCAAAAACAAAAGTGTCTGCGCCGGCGCCACCTGTGAAAGTGTCGGCATTGACGGACCCTTTGAGCGTGTCCGCCCCACTCGTACCCGTCAGGTTAAAACTCAGGGCATTCAGAAGGTCTGCAGGGGCGTATGTCCCGGCAAATTCAACCACCAGATCACCCGTTCCTGTGGCATCGGTGATGCCGTCCAAATTGATACTCAACTGGGTGAACGCAGCCGTGCTGCCCTTGTATGGGTCCGCAATGGTGTGTTGGAGTGTGGTCAGATCCACGCTGTTGACGCCAGTCGCCACCACCATCAGCGTATCGAGGCCGGTCCGGAAGTCATAGACATGATCTTTTGCTATCGAATTACTGTCAGACGAGGCGAGTACGCTGCCAGAACTTGTGGCCACAGCGTTCCAGATGAGCGTGTTGTTGCCCCCATGCAGATCAAGAATATCTCGCCCCGCGCCACCCACAAAGGTGTTGTTCTTGTCGACACTGCCGATCAGCGTGTCATTGCCCGCACCGCCATAGAGGTTGGCACCCAAGTTATTGGCCCCGGCATAACTGCTGGTCAAAACGTCGTCGCCACCAAAACCATAAACATACTGGGCAGAGGACGACACGGGCACCAAAGCGGTTCCATCATTGCCGGACGTTCCCAACGTCACCGAGCCCAGGGCCGTTGAGAGACCAAAAATGTCTTCCACGCTGAGCGCTTGCGTGGTGACACTGCTTTGTTCCGCCAATGTGAAAGTGGCCTGATTGCCGCTGGCGTCCGTCAGCTTGACGGCAGCGCTGTCCAGCCGGGCGACCCCCGGCTCATTGGAGGTCACGATGATGCTGCTGGCAGTATCGGTCACGATCACCATGTTGCTGCTGGCGTCGGTGATGTTGGGTGCCTTGGTATCACGCACGAAGGAAACGCCACCTTGAGACTCAAAGCCTTGAGCATTGCTCACGATGGCGGTCACCGTGTTGGTGCCATCGGAAACTGCAGAAATATCCAGATTGACGGTGTAGCTGCTGCCCGTCACACCCGTGATGTTGGCGCCAACTTGGGTACTGCCGACATACATCTTGAGGACATCCGAAGCAACAAGCGCCGTATCGAATGCAATCGTGACAGAGACACTGTTTTCGTTGGTGTAGACCCCCTGCAGATTCAAATTTTTCACCGTGGGCTCAGCCAACTGAGCGTCGGCCACGAGCGTGTCGTACGCTGACTTGGACACGTAATCGACCACATCCACTGCACTGCGTGTGTATGAGACACGGTAAAGAACTTGCTTGCCGTCTCCCGCAGTTGCGATGATCGATGTGGGCGCAATGGTGGGGTTGGGCGGGAAAACCGGTGCTTCAATCGTGTTGTTGAAGTAGCGCAGGTATTCGCTGTCAGTGCCTCCGTTGTACATGACCAACTGATCGGCTGTGACCCGGCCATTGACCTGGGCAATCAGAATCGTTTCATTGTTCTGAATCAGCGCATCACGCGAGGCCACCAGGTAAATGAAGGTCTCGCCGTCGGTGCCATTGGTGCCGTTGTAAACCGCCAGATAGCTGGCCACGCCTGTGAGGGCTGGCGCCTGGTAATAGGTATAAGGGAATGTGATGTTGGTCCCTGGCACCGTCGCACCACTTGGCACTGCTGTATAGCCAGGCTGTTGACCAGCGATCTCCAGTGACTGCACAAACCCACTGCTCGATTTAACGTCGTAAAAATCGAGGAAATTCAAGGCATTCCAGGTCCCCACCGCCGAAGTCGTCGCTTTGTCTGCGGTGATCGTGCTGGCACCGCTGTCCAATACGCCACCACCTGAGTAAACAGGGTTTAAATAGGGCGCCACGTTGTTGATGCCGTCGTTGAGCATCAAACCACCGTTGACCCAAAATGGAATGGCCAGGAAGGGACCGACAAAGGGAATGCCTGCCAAACTGCTGCCAATCGCGATCGAAACAGACCCAGCACCGATGACTGCGATTTTTCCAGTCAAGTAGGCGGACTCGTAAGCGACGTTGTTCCACGCACCATTGGTAGACCAGCCGAATCGCAAAATGCCATCGCCTACGCCACCGTAGACGTTGAAATCTGGATCTTTGGGGTCGGCGTTGTAAGCCTGAAGTGTCCCGTTGTAAGTAGCACCGTAGGTCAGTTGGGAGGTGATGAACGACCCTTTGTCGTAGTACTGGCCCGAACTGATGGCATCCGTTGATGTCAAATTCGGTGCTGCAGTGGTGATGCTGTAGCCCGCAGGGGTGATGATGTGCCGCTGATCGATGAAGGACTGCAGCACCCGGGTATCGAGGTAAATCCTGTCATCGGCGCTGAAGCCGCTGATTTGGGTGCGGGTCAGGAAGTTGTCCAGATAGATGCGATCGTTACCCCCGTTGCTCAAATCCAGTGTGTTGTAGCCTGCACCTGGATTGATCCAATCCACCCCGGAAGAGCCATAAATCGTATCGTTGCCGTCTGAAGACTCAACAATGATCTTGCCGTTGTTGACCACATCTGAACGCAAATCCACTGTGTCGTTGCCAGACCAGCGGTTGGCATTGGTGGAATCCATGCCCCACAAACCAGACATCACGACATAGCTGTTGGCAGAAATGCGCAAGCCATCGATGCCGTTTTGCCAGTCCCAGACGCGGGGTTCGGCCGCATCTGCACCAAACGGCGCCCAGGATGGGGAGTAACCTGCGTAGAACACATCGTTGCCAGCCCCGCCCCAGACATTGTCCATACCAGGGCCGCTGTAGATCAAGTCTCGGCCAGCACTGCCGTAGATGTAATCGCTGCCTGAACCTGTCCAAATCTCGATGACGCCGTCGTTGGTGACGTGGCTGCGCAGATCCACCGTTTGCGAACCATCCCAACGCGTGGCGTCAGAGGCACTGGTGCCAGACAGGCTGGAAATGCGGGCAGTTGAGCCCGCATGCACCGTGAGGCTGTCGTAGCTGCTGTCATCTGCTGCCGCACCATTCCAGTTGGTGCCTGAGTGCCAATCCCCAGCAAAAGCGCCATGGGTCCACGCCTGTGCGTTCCAGCCATAGATGGTGTCAATCGCCACATCACCGGTCTTGTATTGCGCATTACCGCTGTCATCCAGGGTGTAGCCCACATGGAAATGGTCATTGCCGCTGCTGCCATACAGCGTGTTGCTGCCAGCGCCAGCGGCAATTTTGATCAAACCGGCGTTGTTGACCTGTGCGCGCAGATCTATGGTGTCGTTGCCATCCCAGCGGGTGTTGCTCGAATCCATACCCAACAAACTGGCGATCGCGGCGGTGCCTTGTGCCGACACGTTCAATTGATCGCGTCGCACACTCTGGCTGTCCCAACCCCACAGCACATCGACACTGGTGGTCAACAAAGTCGGGGTGGTATAGCCGTCAATCGTGTAGTCACTGAACCCAGAACCCGTGCGCGTGAACTGGTAACCCGACCACACTTGGTCAGTGCCCGCACTCAAGTACAAGTTGTTGGTGCCCGTGCCGGCTGCCAGTTTGATGACACCCAGGTTGGTCGCCGTGCTCACGTTCACCGTGTCATTGCCAGACCAGTCCGCAACGTTCCTCAAACCACCCACGATGGCTTGGCCACGCGAGCCGATGGTCATGGCGTCGACGCCATTTTCCCAGTCATGGATCACGTCCACACCGGTTTCGCCGGGTGCCAACTCACTGCGACCAGCGGCGTCATCCACGGCACCGGCCAATGGGTTGTAGTTGTAGCCCACATAAAACCGATCGGCGCCCGCACCACCCCACAGCTGATTGCCATTGACCGTTGACGCGCCACCGTATACATGATCGGCACCTGTGCTGCCACGGAAGCGGTCATTGCCACTGCCCAAGGCGATCATCACGATGCCGGAGTTATTGATGCGCATGGTCGAGAAATCAACCGTGTTGTCTGCATCCCAGTTGCTGAGTCCATCCAGCAAAGCCAACACCGCGACGCCTGATGACGAGACATTCAGCATGTCGTTGACGGCTGAATAATCCCAAATCAAATCTTTGGAAACCTCGGTCGACAAGGCACCATCAGCCGCATGGCGGTTCGTGCCCACATTCAGCACATCGGCGCCCGCACCACTCCAGACCTGGTTGTAATGGCCCGCACCCGAGCTGCCATAGACAAGGTCTGCGCCCGAACTGCCGTAAACGGTGTTGTTGCCCACACCGGTGGACACCACGATCGAACCTGCATTGGTGACCTGCTGGCGAAGGTCCACGGTGTCGTTCGCATCCCAATCGGACTTGCCTTGCAACAAGCCGATCACAGCCGTGCTGTTCAACGCCACATGCAATTGATCACGGCGATTGGTCTGATCGTCCCAACCCCAAATGATGTCGCTCGCCACGCCCGAGGTGACGGGACTGCCCATGCCATCGACCCAATCCCCCGCCAAGGAGTACTGGTAGCCCACCCACAATTGCTCAATGCCAACGGTGGTGTCAATCTCGTTGCTGCCTGCGCCTGCAGCCACCTTGATCACACCCAAGTTAACGACACCCAGATTGGTGTCATGGGTGCGCAGGTCCACCACATCGGCGCCATTCCAATCGGTTTTTCCAGACAAACCGCCGATCACAGCCACCGCCGTAGCGCTCACCAACAAGCCATCTTCTGCAGCGTTCCAATCCCGCACCACGCTGGTATTGACTACCTCGGAGATGCCCGTGACATTGAACAGCGGATCAAAAGCGTCAGGAGACGAAAGCAACTCGGTCGTCCCGGTGATGGTCAGGGCACGCAAAACCGGATTGAGGTCATAGCCGGCCCAGAAGAAATCTTTGCCGCGCCCACCCAACAACTGATTGCCCAAGGACTGCGCAGCACCACCAAATAACTGGTCGTTGCCATCACCACCCTCGAGCCAGTCGTCCCCAGCAAAACCCACCAGGATGTTGTCAGCATCCGTACCGAGCAGGGTATCCGCGCCTTGCGAGCCCGCCGCGTGCTCAAAGCTGCTGGCCTCCATGAACGTGCCGCTCGTCTGGCTGGCACTGCGGTAAATGCCCACAACGCCCGACAAGCTCGCATGCGTACCCGCCAAACTGACGTACACGCCATCGTCATACGGCCCAGCCACTTCACCACGGGTCAGTGGTGTGAAGAGCACCCAATCCCGCCCTGCGCCACCGCGCAAGGTGTCCAGGCCACCACCGCCGTAGATCACATCGTCGCCACCCGCACCATCGAGCACGTTGGCACCAGCGTGACCACTGATTTGGTCGTTCACCGCAGTGCCCAACACATTGTTCACATCACGGTAAACCACCACATGGGTGGTCACCACGTCGCCCGTTTTATCGGTATAGAACAGCGTGCCTTGGTACGCGCCGAAATTGGCGCCCAGGTCAATCACCAGGCTTTTATTCAGGATGCCGGCCGGCAATCCCGCGCCGTCAACCGACAAGCGGTGCACGGCATGCGCATCACCGGAATTGCCAAGATCCAAGGTCTGCGCATCTGGCCCGGGATAGGGGTTGGCCGGAGGCACGGGCGTGGGGTCCGTAGCGACGACACCACTGCCACCTCCGCCGCCACCAGCTGCAGCACCGAGGGCCACTGCACCGCCAGCCACGCTGGCCAAAGACGAAAAACTACCGACAGAAGCGGCCGTTGAAAGCGTGGTGGTGGTCACCGCCGTGGCAGACGATGCCGCCAGCGCCGACGCAGCAGAAGCCGCACCAGCGGCTGTGCCTGTCACGCCTGCTGCGGTCAAGCCTGTCGTCGTCACCGATGCAGCAGCGGACGATGCCCCCGACGTTGCCCCGCTGAGCAATGCCGAATCCAGCTGCGCAACGACCATGCCCGTCACATCGGACATCACCACACCATCACTGCTGGAGTCCACCACCTCCTGCTCATCGCTCACACGCCGCTTGTGCTGCACTGCTCGGCGCAAGAGCGGCGACTCCATGCTTGCCCCCCAATCAGGACGAGTCTCCTGCATCGGTATGGACCCCAGCTTGTCCAACACAGGTGCCCGGTTTTTGCTACCTGGCGACTCATTTTTCTGATTTTTCATGCTTGCAACCGAGATATGATTTGAATTAACCGAATACCGAATAACTACTTTTACTAAGTTAATTTCGGCAAATTTTATCTTTTTAACATTTACTTGCAAAAAATACCAAATTAACCCAAAAAAAACTGCCCAATGCCGCAACATGAGCCCCTTATGCCGGTCGTCTGCATCCCTCAGCACAAGCCGATCGTTCAGCAATGAGCACAGATTGGCCGCCGTCGTCAAGGACGGGCCAAATGGATGAAATGCGTTGGTGGAGCTGTTCGCCCTTGCAGGTGGGGGCAGCCTGAGCCAGGCGACTTGCTCAGGGTGGTGATCGACTGAGGCACGCAGCGATCACCCACACGGCACAGCCAGCTTATGGGTGAAAAAACCGGCCCAGTGTGTCGCTGGTCGCCTCGGGCAACTCTTCGGGAATGAAGTGGCCTGCAGGCATGGCCTGGCCCGTGACACGGCCTTCGCATTGGGCTTGCCACAGTGCCATCGGTTTGAACAGGCGGTTGACCACGCCGCGCTCGCCCCAGAGCACCAGGGTGTCGCAGGCGATCTTTTGTCCTTTTGCTCGGCTTTCGCGGTCGTGCTGCAGGTCAATGCCTGCGCTGGCGCGGTAATCTTCGCAGGCGCTGTGGATGGCGGCAGACCAGCCATTGGCATGGCGTGCCGGATGGCAAAAACAGCGTTCGTATTCGGTCAGGGCTTCGGGCTCGATGTAGCCCAGGCCCTGACTGCCCCAGCCACCCAACTTGGCGTGCAGATAGGCCTGGGGGTTGCCTGCGATCATGAACTCGGGCAAAGGTGCGGGCTGGATCAGGTGGAACCAGTGGTAGTAAGCGCGGGCGAAATCCATGTCGGTGCGGGCATACATGTCCAGCGTGGGCGCGATGTCGATCACGCACAACTTCTTGACACGGCGGGCATGGTCCAGCGCCAGCCGATGGGCCACGCGGCCGCCACG
>ERZ650301.288-NODE-288-length-13675-cov-5.342658_pt1 | contig 13675 bp, 12 predicted proteins | sample MGYA00376237_ERZ650301 | MGnify/ENA primary metagenome ERZ650301 (study PRJEB26733, sample SAMN07839255) | wastewater metagenome | biome: small river; feature: stream; material: water | place: USA: North Carolina | collected 2016-04-05 ...
GGCCCCGGCTTCGGGGGCGGTTTTGGCCCCGGTTTCGGCCCGGGCTTTGGCCCCGGTTTCGGCCGCGGCTACGGCCCCGGCTACGGCTACGGCCGCGGCGGATGCGGCGGTCGCGATGAGCGCCTGGCGCCACGAGCGGCGGCGCTACTGGCATGGCCGCTGAGCGGGCGCCGGCGACAGGCGATATCAGCCGTGACGGACTGGAAAACTGGCTGGTCGGTGAGGCAGCGCGAGTCTGGGGGCAGGGTCCCTGGGCACCGGAGCGTATTCAGCTGCACTATCTCAATGGCCAGGTGGAAGTAGAGGTGATGCTGCCACCCACCGCCGGACTCGACACGGCACCGGAAATGATTGACCACGGGGTCAGGGATTTACAGGAAGCCGCGCAACGGGCAGGATTGCCTTTGCAGCGCTGGACAGTTTATCGTCGGTTGTCAGCCGATTAAGGCGGCGCACCAAATCGGTGCGTTGTTTGTGGTGCGTCTGCCACGACAAGTGCACTATTTTGGTGCGCGCGAGCCGCTGCCACGTTTCTTGCAGGCGAAAGCGCGCTGAAATCGTGCTTTTAGCGGGTAGGTTGTCGTATCATTATTGGCATGGATCATGCTTTATCAACGGAGCAAGGATCTTAGGTTCCGTTACAGATTTATAGACTGACCGTTGCGGTCGATTTTAGGAGATAGCTGTTATGGCTACAGTGCAAGACGTCCTGAAGCTGGTCAAGGACAACGACGTTAAGTATGTTGACTTCCGTTTCACCGATACACGTGGCAAAGAACATCACGTTGGGGTGCCCATCAGCCAGTTCGATGCTGAGAAGTTTGAAGAAGGCCAAGCCTTTGACGGTTCGTCAATTGCCGGCTGGAAGGGTATTCAAGCCTCTGACATGCTGCTGATTCCGGATCCGAGTTCAGCCTATATCGATCCGTTCTATGACGAAGTCACCCTGGTGCTGACTTGTGACGTGGTTGAGCCAACCGATGGCAAGGGTTACGATCGTGACCCACGTTCGATCGCCAAGCGCGCCGAAGCCTACCTGAAGAGCTCGGGTATTGGCGACACCGCCTTCTTTGGTCCAGAACCAGAATTTTTCATTTTTGATTCTGTCGAATGGAAGACCGACATGTCGGGCACCTTCGTCAAGATCTACTCGGAAGAAGCTGCTTGGTCGTCAGATGCCAAGATCGAAGGCGGTAACACCGGCCATCGTCCGGGCGTCAAGGGTGGTTATTTCCCGGTTGCGCCAGTTGATAGCTTCAATGATGTGCGTACGGCCATGTGTAACGCTCTGGAAGCCTGTGGCGTTCCAGTCGAAGTGCATCACCACGAAGTGGCGACTGCCGGCCAGAACGAAATCGGCACCAAGTTCAACACCCTGGTACGCCGCGCCGACCAGACGCAGGTTCTGAAGTACGTTGTGCTCAATGTGGCGCATCAGTACGGCAAGACCGCGACGTTTATGCCGAAGCCAATCGTTGGCGACAACGGTTCCGGCATGCACGTTCACCAGTCGATCTGGAAAGATGGCAAGAACCTATTCGCCGGTGATCAGTATGCGGGTCTGTCGGAAATGGCGTTGTACTACATTGGCGGCATCATCAAGCACGCCAAGGCACTGAACGCCATTACCAATCCGGGCACCAACTCGTACAAGCGTCTGGTGCCGCATTACGAAGCACCGGTGAAACTGGCTTACTCGGCCAAGAACCGTTCGGCTTCGATTCGTATCCCGTTCGTGGCTTCGACCAAGGCTCGCCGTATCGAAACCCGCTTCCCGGATCCGATTGCGAACCCGTACCTGGCTTTCTCGGCACTGATGATGGCAGGTCTGGATGGTATCCAGAACAAGATCCATCCAGGCGATCCAGCCGACAAGAATCTGTACGATCTGCCGCCGGAAGAAGATGCATTGATCCCGACCGTGTGTGCCAGCCTGGATGAAGCGCTGGAAGCACTGAAGAACGATCACGAGTTCCTGACTCGTGGTGGCGTCTTCTCGAAGGACTGGATCGATTCGTTTATCGACCTGAAGATGGAAGAAGTGAACAAGGTGCGTATGACCACGCACCCGGTTGAGTTCGAACTGTACTACTCGTGCTAATCGGCACATCGCAACCCGCCCTTTAAAGGCGAACGCGGCAAAGAGGGACGGTTCGCCGTCCCTCTTTTGTTTGCGCCATCCGAATTCGCAACATCGCACCGGCTTGCAGGAACGAGAAGATGAACGCCAAAGCAGCATCCGCTACACCAAGCCATTACGCGGGCCTGGAGCTCCTGTCTTCAGCGGCAGTGGTGCTCGACCGCTCGCAGCACATTGTGTATCTCAACCCGGCAGCAGAAAATCTGCTGCGCATCAGCCAGCGGGCAGCGTTGGGCCGTGAACTGTTTCAGGTCATCGGCGTCACCCCCGAGCTGGTCAGTGCCATCATGAAGTCGTTGAGTAACAAGTGGGGCTACAGCGGTCAGAACATCCAGATCGAACGCAGTGAAGAGGTGTTTCATGTGGACTGCACCGTCACGCCTCTGGATGAAAACGATGCGGAAGGCGGCCTGTTGATCGAATTGCGGCCAGTTGATCAGCAATTGCGAGCACGACGGGAAGAGCGGCTCATCGAATTGCAACTCCGGCACCGGGAGCTGATGCGCAATCTGGCGCACGAAGTCAAAAATCCGCTGGGCGGCATTCGCGGGGCGGCACAATTGCTGGAGCACGAGCTCCCCAATCCGACGTTGCGTGAATACACCCAGGTCATTATCAAAGAGGCAGATCGCTTGCAGGATTTGATGCAGCGTCTGTTGCAACCGCATCAGGGCATGCAGCCAGCTCCGACCAATATCCATGAGATTCTGGAGCGGGTGCGTAGTCTGATTTTGGCGGAGTTTCCGAAAACGCTCACGGTACGTCGCGATTACGACACGAGCCTGCCGGATCTGACGGCAGATCGGGAGCAGATGATTCAGGCCGTCCTGAACATTGCCCGTAATGCGGCGCAGGCCATGTCTGGCAATGGCCAGATCACGCTACGCACACGCGCGGTGCGCCAGGTCACCTTGCTCAAACACCGCTGGAAGCTGGCGATTGAAGTACAAGTCATTGATAACGGGCCGGGCATTCCCCGTAACATTCTCGAGCGCATGTTCTATCCACTGGTCTCCGGGCGCGAAGGCGGTACGGGTCTGGGGCTGACCATTGCCCAGAGCTTTATCCAGCAGCACCAGGGCACGATTGAATGCGAAAGCCGTCCGGGTCATACCCAATTTATCATCCGCTTGCCCGTGGCTTAAGGCGATAGAATGGACGCATCGGTGCATGGCCTACGGGTGTTTCGCAAAAACCGGCATGGTATTTGCTCTATAACCGGATACGAAAATACAGCCTGTAATGCCATGGGGCAAATGGGTGATTCCTGGAGACAAAGCACATGAAATCCGTCTGGATTGTTGATGATGACCAGTCCATTCGTTGGGTGCTGGAAAAGGCCTTGGGCCGGGCCGGTATTTCCCAGCGTAGCTTTGATCATGCCAATGATGTGATTAACGCGCTGGATGCGGGCGACACGCCACCGCAGGTGCTGATTTCCGACATTCGCATGCCGGGTCCCTCCGGCCTGGATCTGCTGGCACGGATTAAAGCGCTATTGCCGGACCTGCCCGTGATCATCATGACGGCCTATTCGGATCTGGAAAGTGCCGTTGCGGCGTTTCAGGGCGGTGCCTTTGAATATCTGGCGAAACCCTTTGATGTGGATCAGGCCATTGCGCTGATTCAGCGCGCCATGGCGCAGTCAGCCAAGCCCATTGCCACCGCCGTTGAAGAAGAGTCCGGTGTGCCCGAGATTCAGGGGCATGCGCCGGCGATGCAGGAAGTCTTTCGCGCCATCGGTCGCTTATCGAATTCCAGCGCCACGGTCCTGATTACGGGTGAATCCGGTTCGGGCAAAGAGCTCGTTGCCCGTGCGCTGCACCGGCATAGTCCACGCGCCAAAAAACCTTTTATTGCCATCAACACGGCGGCCATTCCCAAAGACCTTTTGGAGTCCGAGCTCTTTGGCCATGAACGGGGTGCCTTTACCGGTGCAGCAACGCAACGCCGCGGGCGTTTTGAAGAAGCCGATGGCGGCACTTTGTTTCTCGATGAAATCGGTGACATGCCCGCCGAACTGCAAACGCGACTCCTGCGGGTGCTATCGGACGGACACTATTATCGGGTGGGTGGCCACCAATCCATTAAATCGAATGTGCGCGTCATTGCTGCGACTCACCAGAATCTGGAGGACCGGGTTCAGCAAGGTTTATTTCGCGAGGATCTTTTTCATCGCCTGAATGTAATCCGTTTGCGCTTGCCGCCGCTGAAAGAACGGCGTGAGGATATTCCGGATCTTGCGATGCATTTCTTGCAGAAGAGTGCCAAGGAACTGGGCGTGGAAAGCAAGCAGCTCACGCCGGCAGCCATGAATTATCTGGCCTCATTGTCTTTTCCGGGCAATGTGCGACAACTGGAAAATCTCTGTCACTGGTTGACCGTGATGGCCCCGGGACAAACCGTCGATCTGAATGATCTACCGCCTGAGCTCCGTCAGGAGCCTTTGGTGAGTGTGCCCGTGGGGGCACATACCCAAGCGGCTGCAGCGCTTGTGATAAGGCCACCGGTATATCCAGTGGGTGCTGCACAAGGCTGGACGGATGCGCTAGCCGAGGTTGTTGACAGTTTGCTGTTGCAGGCAGGGAGCACTCCGATAGAAGCAGAGGGTATTTACGCGGGGCTGATGCAGTCTTTCGAGCGCACCCTGATTGCCCGCGCCTTGCAACACACGGGGGGGCGGCGTATCGAAGCCGCGCAGCTCCTGGGAATCGGTCGTAATACAATTACGCGAAAAATCCAGGAGCTGAAGCTTGATGAGGACACCCCTGCAAAATCTGCCCAGCCTGCAGATCACCCGGTTTGAGTCGTGTGACTCGACCAACCGGCAGTTACTGACGGCGGCCGATGCCGGAGCCGCAGCCGGCTCGGTCTATGTTGCCCGAACACAAACGGCTGGCCGTGGGCGGCGGGGTCGTACGTGGCTTGCGGCACCGGGGGATAGTCTGGCTTTTTCCCTGTTGTGGACTTTTCCGCCAGACCCGGCCCGATTAAGCGGCTTGTCACTGGCCGTCGGTCTTGCGATCGTCCGGGCCTTGTCGGATCAACGACTCGGAAAGCAGCAGAACGATGTCGAGTTGGGCCTCAAGTGGCCTAATGATCTACTCATTCGTCGTGCTGATGGCACCTACGCCAAGGTCGGCGGGATGCTGATCGAATCGACGTTGCGCAGCAATCCTGCAGCGGGCAAAGAGTTAGCGGTGGTCATCGGCATCGGGCTCAATTGCCTGGATGCAACGGAGATTGCGGCGCGCATCACCGATCAGACCGTGGGAGCGCTCAGTGAGCTATGGGTGCAGGCGGTGTCGCCGGATGCGCTGCTGCCAATCGTGCTTGAATATCTGTGTGAGACGCTTGATCTCTTTCAACGGGCGGGGTTTGCAGCCTTGCAGGCCGCCTGGAATGAACACGATCTGTGGCAAGGGCAGCCCGTGGCTTTGAGCGAGGCGGGCGTGGTGCTCCAGCAGGGTATTTGCCGGGGCGTGGATGCTGATGGCGCACTACGCCTGGAAACGATCTCGGGTATCGAACGTATCATCACCGGTGATGTCAGTCTGCGCAGGGTATAGTCCGGTCATGAATCTTTTACTTGACCTGGGTAACACGCGTATCAAGTGGGCGCTGGCTGACCAGGGCTGTCGAGCAGCGGGATTAGCGATTGTGCAGCGAGGCGTTGCGCGCTATGAAGCCGCAGAACTGGCCTCGTTGCAGCAACAACTGAGTGCGGCAAATATCCGGCAGGTGCAATACGCCAGTGTCATTGATACAGAGCAGGAGAAAACCGTTGTGGCGGCTTTGCTGCCAGAGGGTGTCCAGGTCCGGCGCTTCCGGGTTGCACAGCAGGCGGGCTCTTTAAGCAACGCTTACGCAACGCCCGAGACGCTAGGGGTTGATCGCTGGGCCGCTGCCGTTGGTGCCTGGGGGCTGTGCGGTGAGGCTTGTCTGGTGATCAGCGCCGGTACGGCAACCACGATCGATCTCATTGAGACTACGGCATCGGGTAACGCGATTTACCGGGGTGGATTGATTGTGCCGGGCATGGATCTCATGCTGCAGTCGTTGCATCAACGGGCCGCGCGCTTGCCACTGGCCGCAGGGCGTTACCGCGCAGCACCTGACGTGGCAGATAACACCCATGACGCCATACGCAGTGGCGCGCTTGAAGCCACGGCCGGTGCGATAGAACGTATGGGGCAGCGTTTGCCAGTCGGCGCACCGTGGCTAATCACGGGCGGGGCTGCGCCTCTGCTACAAGAAGTGCTTGGCGATCGAGTCCGCTTTGTCGAAGATCTGGTGTTGGCTGGTCTGGCCTTAGAGCTCGATGACCGGTAAGTTTTTCGTGTGAGCACGTAAAGTCAGGCGGGCCTGTTTCCACTCCGGATAGATGGATGCGACGACGGCCCAGAATCGGGGGCTGTGATTCATTTCTTTCAGGTGTGCGAGCTCATGCGCCACCACGTAGTCAATCAGCTCAACCGGTAGATGCACCAGACGCCAGTTCAGGCGAATATGACCGTGGCTGGTGCAACTCCCCCAGCGGGTGCGTGCCTGTGAGAGTGATAGCGGCGGCCGGCTGACGCCGAGAAGTTGGGCATAGTGGGCCACACGACCCTCGAAGCATTGCATGGCCTCTACGCGTAGCCATTGCACCAGTGCCCGGTGATTGCGCGCCGTATCGAGTGGTTCTTTGCTGTGCAGGATGAGCGCGTTATCCAAACGTTCGATACGCGGGCTGCGGGCGGTGTGTGTTTGCGTAGATACCTGATGGGCGACACCAAGCAACGGCAAGGCCGTATCACGGTTGAGCTGCCAACCGCGTGCCATCCGCTCGGGTCGCCATTCGTCCAGCTTCGTGATAACCCAGTGCTGATGTTCGCGCACGAGGGATTCGGCCGCGCTGATCGTGAGGTTGACCGGGCCGAGCACGCGTAAACCCCGGTGATCGATCGATAGACTAATGCGACGGCGGGGGCTGCGTTTAATGGTGTAGGGAACGATGCGGTCAGACAGGGTGATGCTGCGTTGCTGTTCGCTCGGCGGCGGCTTACTGCCGAACAGAAGGAAGTTCACGCATTGCCTCACGAATCCAGGTTTCAACCCGTTCATTCAGTTCGCTATCACTGAGACCGGTAGGGTCAATGGCTGGGCCAAAGCGCACAGTCACGGTGCCGGGCTTTTTGATAAAGGCATTGCGCGGCCATAGCTCACCGGCATTATGGGCCACCGGAATTACCGGGGCACCCGTGCGTACGGCCAGGCGTGCACCGCCGGCTTTGAATTTACCCATCTGGCCTGGGGCCACGCGGGTGCCCTCGGGAAAGATAATAATCGAGAGCCCTTGCGCCAGGCGCTTCTGGCCTTGCGTTACAATTTTTTCCAGGGCGGCTTTGCCGGCGCTCCGGTCAATCCAGATCATACGTAGGCCCCACAGCGCCCAGCCAAAGAAAGGGATGCTGAGCAGTTCGCGCTTGAGTACAAAGACCGCGGGAGGTGTCCAGATCTGCAACGCCACGGTTTCCCAGGCTGATTGATGCTTGGCCAGATAAATAGCCGGTTCGGCGCTGATGTTTTCGCGCCCCTGAATGACGTAGCGCAGGCCCAGAATGACATGGCACATGGCCATAAAGCCGTAACGCCACATCTGGCAGACGGCGTAGCAGGTTTTAAAACGTGGCGATTCCGGCAGGATGTAAGTGCACAAAACGACCGTGCCGCAGAAGACGGTCCATACGGACAGCAGCAGTGTAAATAACGCGGATCGAAAAGCGGTCAAAGTCGTGTGCTCAGTCTTTTTTGGCCGTCGATTTGCCCAGTAAAGCATCAACAGCGGCTGCGAGATCGGCCCGAATGAGGGTGGCTGGTGGCAGATTGCCATCGGCCTCGGTTTTTTCACCCTTGCCGGTACGCACCAGAATCGGTGAGCAGCCCAGCGCACTGGCTGCCTGCAAATCACGCAAGGAATCGCCGACAGCGGGGATGCCCTTCAGGTCGAGGTTATAGACCTTGGCAATCCGCTCAAACATGCCTGGTTTGGGCTTGCGACAATCGCAACCTTCATCGGCCGTGTGCGGGCAGTAGAATATTGCATCGACTCGACCACCGACGGCAGCTAAGGCTTTATGCATCTTCTCGTGCATGGCGTTGAGCGTATCCATGTCGAAGAGGCCGCGGCCAATGCCGGACTGATTAGTTGCCACGACCACCTTATAGCCAGCCTGGTTGAGGCGGGCAATGGCTTCCAGGCTACCGGGCAATGGCTTCCATTCGGCAGGGGACTTGATATAGAGCGCCGAATCGATATTGATCACGCCATCGCGGTCGAGAATAATGAGTTTCATAAACGACGCTCTACACGGCCAGACGGGCGATATCTGCGACCGCGTTCATCTGGTCCGATAACGTTTTGAGCAGCGCGAGGCGATTCTGGCGTACCTGGGCATCTTCGGCCATGACCATGACATCTTCAAAGAAGGCATCGACGCTGGCGCGGACACGCGCTAGCGCCATCAAGGCATCAGTGTAGGCTTCGGCTTGCATCGCGGCGCTCACGGTCGGGGCGAGGGCCGAGACCTCTTCGAACAGCGCCTTTTCGGCAGCTTCTGACGTCAATGCCGCACTAGGCAAGCCCAGCGCATCGAGATCATCGACTTTCTTGAGCAGGTTGCCGATACGTTTATTGGCAGCGGCCAGCGCTAGTGCATCCGGCTGGGCAACGAATTCGCGGACTGCAGCCAGACGGGCCGGTATGCGGTCAATGCGCGCTGGATTGATGCCGAGTACGGCCTCGACGACATCCTGGGGCTCGCCCTGATCTTTAAGCAGGTTGCGCAGACGGTCATTAATAAATGCGATTAGGCCTGGTGCGAAATCCGCCTGCAAGGTGCTGGCCGGGAAGGTGCCGGCTGACCATTGAATCAGTGCAGGTAGCTCCAGCGGCAGCTGACGTTCCATCAGCAAACGCAGCACACCCAATGCGGCACGGCGCAGGCCGAAGGGGTCACGATCACCGGTGGGTTTTTCGCCGATGCCGAAAAATGACACCAGTGTATCCAGTTTGTCGGCCAGGGCAACAGCACAGCCGACATTACCGCCAGGCAGTTCATCGCCGGCAAAGCGCGGACGGTAGTGATCAGCAATGGCTTCGGCCACGTCGGCGGCCTCACCATCATGTTGCGCATAGTAGCGGCCCATGATGCCTTGAAGCTCAGGGAACTCGCCGACCATATCGGTCACCAGATCGGCCTTGGCCAGCTCGGCCGCGCGCGCCACATGCGTTGTGTCGGCACCGATGGCGTTACCGATTTGCGTTGCCAGATTCTGTACGCGTAGCAGGCGATCCAGCTGCGATCCCAGTTTGTTGTGATAAACCACGTTGCCCAGCTTGGCGATGCGTGAAGCCAGCGGTTCTTTGCGATCCTGCGTGTAGAAGAAGCGGGCGTCGGACAAGCGCGGACGAACCACGCGCTGATTGCCGCCGATGATGTGCTTGGGATCAGCGACGGCCATATTGGAGACGATCAGAAACTGATTGCGTAGCTTGCCCGATGCGTCCAGCAGCGGGAAGTATTTCTGATTCTGTTGCATGGTCAGAATCAGGCATTCCTGCGGTACTTCCAGAAACTCAGGTTCGAATTCGCCGACATAAACCACTGGCCATTCGACTAGAGCGGTTACTTCATCGAGCAAACCATCGGCCTGATTGATCTGGGCGTTCAGCACCTGCGCCTTTTCGGCCAATTGGGCAGCAATGGTGCCACGACGCTCGGCGTAATCGGCCATCACCTTGCCTTCGTGACGGAGCGTCTCCGCATAGGCCGTAGCATCCGGAATGGTGATCAAACCTTTGGAGAGAAAGCGGTGGCCCAGGGTTTGCTGACGACTTTGCAAACCAAGGACTTCGCCCGGCACCAGTTGGTCACCATGCAGCTGAATCAGACCATGCACGGGCCTGACAAACTGTACATCCGAATCGCCCCAGCGCATCATCTTGGGAATCGGAAGCTTTTTCAGGGCATCGGCCACAATGCCCGAGAGCACATTACTCAGGTGCGCACCGGCTACCTGCATGGTATAGAAGAAGGTCTCTGATTTGCCATCCAGGCGCTGCGTAAACTTGGGCAGTTCGCTGGCCGGAATGCCTTTGGCGTCCAGTTTTTTGAGCAAGGCTGGAGATGGCTGGCCATCGGCACCGAGCGCAACGCTGACCGGCATCAGCTTTTCTTCCACTTCCTGGTCGGCGGCAATGTCGAGCACATCAGGAATCAAAACCGCCAGTCGGCGCGGCGACGCAAACCACTGGTAGGCGGTATTGTCGGCGACTAGCTTGCGCTGGCACAGGCCGGCAAAGACGCCGGCAGAAAACACTTCGCCAAAACGGGCGAGGGCTTTGGGGGGTAGTTCTTCAGTCAGTAGCTCAACGAGGAGCGATGCAGTCTTGGCCATTACACAGCCTCCGTCTTGTTCGCGCGGTCACACATCGGGAAGCCCAGTGCTTCACGGCTGTCGTAGTAGGCTTGAGCGACCTGACGAGCCAGCGCCCGAACGCGACCGATGTAGGCGGCCCGTTCCGTGACCGAAATCGCACCGCGTGCATCCAGCATGTTGAAATTGTGTGAGCACTTCATCACCTGCTCGAAGGCGGGTAGCGGCAGCGTCAGATCCATCAGGCGCTTGGCTTCGGCTTCGTGATCCGAGAAGTGGCGGAACAGCAGGTCCACATTGGCGTGCTCGAAATTGTAGGTCGATTGCTCGACTTCGTTCTGATGGAATACGTCGCCATAGGTGACGACGTGATCACCGTTCTTCGCCCAGACCAGGTCATAGACGTTTTCAACGCCTTGCAGGTACATGGCCAGCCGCTCCAGGCCATAGGTAATTTCACCCAGTACCGGCTTGCAGGGAATCGAACCGACCTCCTGGAAGTAGGTGAACTGCGTTACTTCCATGCCATCCAGCCAGACTTCCCAGCCCAGGCCCCAGGCGCCCAGCGTTGGCGATTCCCAGTCATCTTCGACAAAACGGATATCGTGTTCTTCCGTATTGATGCCCAACGCGCGCAACGAATCGATGTACAGATCCATGATGTTGTCAGGCGAAGGCTTCAGCACCACCTGATACTGGTAGTAGTGCTGCAGACGATTCGGGTTTTCCCCATAGCGACCATCTTTGGGGCGGCGTGAGGGCTGCACGTAAGCAGCGCTCCAGGGCTCCGGGCCGATCGCGCGCAGAAAGGTGGCGGTATGAAACGTACCCGCACCGACTTCAATATCGTAAGGCTGCAGCAATGCACAGCCCTGGCGGTTCCAGTATTCCTGCAGGCGCAGAATGACGTCCTGAAAAGTCAGCATGTTGTTATCCGAAGCAAGGGTCGGCGCGAAAATGCGCCTAGTTAAAACCTGAACAGGCTAATTTTACGGGTTTTTTGTCCGAAGAGCAGCAGGAATGCTCTGTCAGAGCGCTCTGCGCCGCCGCGTCAGGAGTCCCCAGCCAATAATCAGCACGCTGAGGCTGATGACGGGCCAGTTGAACCACCGCTGAAAGGGCGTTATCCCTTGCATGCCCTGCACATTGGCAATCAGGGCATTGCGCGTAAATGCCGCCAGCACCGCCTGACGCTCGCCTTTTGGCCCAATCACAGCCGTCATGCCGGTATTGGTGGCACGGAGCATCGGGCGACCATTTTCCAGTGCGCGTATTTGCGCAATTTGCAGGTGCTGTGGTTGTGCCAGGGAATCGCCAAACCAGGCGGTGTTAGACATGTTAACCATCAGTGTCGCCGCATCAGCCCGCTCAGCAATCGCGGCACCAAAGATATCTTCGTAGCAAATGTTGACGGCAATTTTCTGATGACTTAGTTGCATCAGCGGCTGGTCTGCCTCGCCCGCAGTAAAGTTGGGCAGTGGCATCTTGATCATTTTGAGGAACCAGCCAAAGCCGGGCGGGGTGACTTCACCAAACGGCACCAGATGCATTTTGTTGTAAATCTGTAGCGGATCGACGCCCATGGACACAGCGCTGTTGGCATACCAGCTGCGGCCATGGGTCGTTTCCCCTGTGGGCACGCCCATCAGGATATTGCCGCGTTGTTCCTGACCAATGCGCTGCAGATCCTGCAGAAACTCGGCGGGTGCTTCCGATAGCATCGAGGGAATGGCCGTCTCAGGCAACACGATGAGCGTGGCAGGGTTATTGCGTGCCAGCTGAAAGTAGGTCAGCAGGGTCTGGACGTACTGCTCGGGTTGCCACTTCATGGATTGTGGCACATTGCCTTGGAGCAGCGATACTTTAATCGGGCTGCCTTCGGGTTGGGTCCAGGACAACTGGCCAAGGACCGTGCCGCCGCCTAATAGGACAACGAAAGCCAGAGCCGGGGAGCTAAGTGCGGCAGACCAGTGCCAGCCACTATTGCGAAAGCGCAGCCAGAATTCGGCAAAAATCCCCGCCAGCCAGGCGGTGACGAAACTTAAACCAAAGCCACCGATGATGGGCGCATAGCCAGCGAGCGGGCTCGGTGGCGCTTCTGCATAGCCGAGGTTGAGCCAGGGGAAGCCGGTAAAGAGAGAGCCACGTAGCAATTCACACAAAGTCCAGGCAGCGGCGAACAGCAATGGTGAGGCCTGGGTGGGTAAAGCTTGTGCCTGTGTGTGCATCCCCAGCGTTTGTAGGGTTGCACCATGGCTTAGTCGAAATAGCAGGGCGGCCAGCGCCGGATAGATCGCCAGGTAAGACGCGAAGAGTAGGGTGGCGAGTAATGACAGCAGCAGCGGCATACCGCCTATGTCGTGCATGCTGACATAGACCCAGGAGACACCCGTAAGAAACTGCGCGAGTCCGAATGCAAAGCCGATGCCGAGCGCCCGACGCAGACCACCGCTGGTGCGAAGTAGCAGGTACAGAGCCGCCCAGCAGATAATGCCGAGAGGCCAGAGCGAAAAGGGGGCAAAAGCGCCGACACCCAGAAAGCCCCAGCCAATCGCCTGGGCATACGGCGATAGCTGACGGAAGTCCGGCTTCCAGCGCATTAGTGATCATCCCCTTCGTAGGTGGGCGGATCGGCCTCGATTGCGTGCGGACGCAGATCTTCTACCATCAGGCTGTATAGGCGGCGGTTGTCCGCGCGCACGACACGAAAGAGTAGCCCTTCGAGCTCCACGCTCTCATTGCGGCGGGGTACGCGGCCAAGGTGGTGCGTAATCTGGCCGCCTAGTGTGTGAGCGGTGCGTTCATCGAGATGCGATCGAAATGCCTCATTAAAGCTGGCAACGGGTGTCTGCGCTTTGACACGATAACGGCCGCTGGCATCGAGCTGGATATCCATATCCAGCTGCGCCTGGTCGTGCTCGTCTTCGATTTCACCGACGATTTCTTCTAGCACATCCTCGATGGTGACTAGGCCTGCCAGGCTGCCGAATTCGTCGATGACCAGTGCCATATGGGTATGGCTGATACGGAACTCGCGCAACAGTACATTGAGTGGTTTGGATTCGGGAATAAACATCGCCGGGCGCAGCCAGTCTTCCAGACGGAAGTTGCTGT
>ERZ650301.290-NODE-290-length-13614-cov-6.023601_pt1 | contig 13614 bp, 14 predicted proteins | sample MGYA00376237_ERZ650301 | MGnify/ENA primary metagenome ERZ650301 (study PRJEB26733, sample SAMN07839255) | wastewater metagenome | biome: small river; feature: stream; material: water | place: USA: North Carolina | collected 2016-04-05 ...
TAGCCCAGATTAGCAACGCCAGCATAGCGCCGCGTCTGCTGCGGCACGGCCAGCTTGGTCTCATCCAAAGCGACTTCCACCACAAACACACCGCGCAAAGGCAAAGGATCATGGCGAATCTGCACGTTAGCCGTTGGCACACCAATGGTGCGACCAAGCTGGCGCCCCTTAATGACCCGCCCCTCCATCGCGTACGGGTAACCCAGCAAGGCTTCTGCCCGCTGCAAGTCACCTGCGGCAAGCGCAACGCGCACCTGTGAACTTGAAATCCGTTCATCTGCCAAACATTGCGAAACGAGCGATGACACCGTAAAACCGTATTGCTCACCCAGCGTTTTAAGCAAAGCAAAATCGCCAGCGCGTCGGGCACCAAAGCGGAAGTCATCACCAATCAGAATGTGCTTTGCCTGCATAGCGTCCACTAGCACCCGTCTCACAAAGTCTTCCGGGCTTAGTGCGGCAAACGCCTCGTTAAAGGTACAGATTCTGGTTTCCGCTACCCCGGCAGCCGCCAAAGCTTCCAGCTTTTCACGCAAGGTATGCAACCGAGCCGGTATCACCGGTGCCTGGCTACCCGCCAACTTGCGAGCAAAGAACTCACGCGGATGCGGCGCAAAGGTCAGCACCGCAGGTTGCAACCCGCGCGACTCGGCCTCAGCCTTAAGCTGACGCAGCAAAGCCTGGTGCCCGCGATGCATGCCATCAAAATTGCCGATGGTCACAGCTGCAGGCGCCCGGGCGGGTGAATTCAGTCCGCGAAGTACGCGCATAGGTAGAAAGCGCAGGGTTTAATAAGAAAACCCTGCATTATAAGGCTTAGCGGGGCGGTTTAGCCGCTGCGCGACCCCGTTTGTACCGGATTTCGTGTCAGATACTGACGAATGCCGCGCATGATCGCTTCGGCCAACTTATCCTGATACTCCTCGTCATTCAGACGCTTTTCTTCTTCAGGATTAGAAATAAAGGCGGTTTCGATCAGTACCGAAGGAATATCCGGTGCTTTGAGCACAGCAAACCCGGCCTGCTCCACGGAAGACTTATGCAGGGCATTAACGCTGCCCAGGTTGCCGAGCACCGATTTCCCCAACCGCATGCTGTCGTTCTGGGTCGCTGTTTGCGTCAGATCCATGAGCGTTCGCGCCAGATGCGGGTCAGATACGGTGAAATTAACGCCACCGACCTTATCGGCCTCGTTTTCCTTCTGGGCCAGATAACGGGCGGCCGCACTCGACGCCCCCTTCTCGGAAAGCACGAACACCGAAGAACCCCGTGCCTCCGGCTTGATCCAGGCATCGGCATGGATCGAAACAAAGAGATCGGCTTTGGCTTTACGCGCTTTCTGCACGCGCGTACCCAGCGGCACAAAAAAATCCCCATCACGGGTTAGCGCAGCCCGCATATTCGGGTCGTTATCGATGCGCTCACGCAAACGTCGAGCAATCGACAGCGTCACATTCTTTTCCATCGAACCGCGGGCACCAATGGCGCCGGGGTCTTCACCGCCATGCCCCGGATCGAGCATGATGGTCACCATCCGTCTGGATTTTTTACCGGATTTTGAGGCAGGCTCCGGGCTTTTCTCGGCCAATTTAGGTGCCGACTCAGGTTCTGACACCATCGGTTTCTCGGCAACCATGGGTTTTTCCACTGCCGGTTTAGCTGCTTCAAGTTTAGCCGCTTCAGGCTTAGCAATCTCTGCTTTGGCCACTTCCTTGGGCGGCATAGCGGCCTGCTGCTTACCAGACACCAACTGCATCAGTGGATCTGCTGGTACCGTCGGGTAGATATCCATGACCAAACGGCTCTGATAATCCCCGACGGGCGGTAAATTAAATACTTGTGGCGCCACCTCGCCCTTCAGATCCATCACCAACCGCACCACACCCGGCTTGTAATTGGCTGCGCGCAACTGACGGATATAGGGATCATTCGGCCCCACCTTGTCACCCAGGCTCTTGAGCACGTTATTGAGTTCGATCCCCTCGATATCAACTACCAGGCGCTCTGGGTTATGAACCACGCTCTGCGTGAATTTCACCATCCCCTTGTGTTCAATAGTGACCCGGGTGTAATCCTCGGCGGGCCAAACACGGACTGCAACAATAGACGATCCATTCGCGGCAAAAGCACCGACCGGCGTTACCGATAAAAAAAGCCAGGAACTGGCTGATCGCAACAGTGACCGACGAGAGCGGTCCGTAACGACGCGTGATGCCAGTTTCATAGTTTCAAGGCAGCCAGGGCGTCACAACCAACGGTCGTCAATCCGCTGATATCCAGAACACGGCCTTCCGGTGGCTGCGCTTGCAGGGTCACAATCCAGTCAGCCGGGGGTAGTAACGAACCCGCACGATCTGGCCATTCTACAAATCGGATCCCTTCACCGGCAAAGACCTCTTCGAACCCTGCTTCTGCAAAGTCAGAAGGCGCTTCGAGTCGATAGAGGTCAAAATGCGCCACGGTGACGCTATCCACACGATAGGTTTCGAGCAAAGGATAAGTCGGGCTTTTGACCCGACCTAGATACCCCAAGCCACGCAGCACCCCACGCACCAGGGTTGTTTTACCCGCTCCCAGATCTCCAACCAACCTTATCTGAAAACCAGGAGGGCGAAACAATGCCGCCCCTCGGATAAGATTCGCGATGGCACTGCCTGCATCTAATGTGGATTGCTCATCTGGCAAAAAAGTGCGCATAGAAAAATCTTAAAAGCAAAACGACCAACACCTGTTGGCCGTCCGCATTATTCCATACACAGGAGTGGCTGCAAAATGCACCCCAAGGCTTTGTTAACTGAACATGGCGTCTGTCCAGCCAATCCCTCTAAGTCCTATAATAAGGCAGCCTTTGCACGACAACGTAACGCCGCAATCGGCCATATAAAACCAAGACCGACAACCACACCGTAGCCAGCGGCAATCTGGAACAAGAAGACGAAATCGATCCAGTAGCCTAAATTAGCCAACGATGACTTTGTGATGTAAGGAAAAATCAAAAAGGTCATCACCGTGACAACCACACCACCGAGGATGCCACCACGCAAGCCTTTACGCCAATCCGCCTGGTGTTGAAGTGCATAAACCAGGAGCACAACCCAAAGCGTGACCACCGTCAGAATAAATGGCACATACATTAATGCCAGTTCGTAGAGAATATTGATTGCAAGCCAGATTTCATACATAAGAGATTCCCTTTATCAAACGCGACCTTTGGCAACCGCAATGTACGCAGGCTTTAAAAGTCGATACTTCATCAACCACGCCATATAACTATCTTGCAGCGGTTCGATGCCCGGCAACGAGGGCACCAGACGACCCTCGTAGTCAAACTCCACCAACAAGGCCGAACCTTCTTTAATCAGCAGTGGACATGAGGTGTAGCCATCGAAAGCCGGCGCCGATAGCGGCTTGCCGGCAATCGCATCGAGCAAGTTAGCAACAACAATCGGCGCACTTTTCTTTACCGTCGCTGCGGTCTTGCCACGCGGTGTGCCGTTGATATCGCCAATACCAAAGACGTTTGGATAACGTTTGTGCTGCAAGGTGTGCTTATCCACCTCTAACCAACCGCCTGCGGCCATTGGGCCCTCTTTAATCGACAACGGGCTATTTTTAATAACATCGGGCGCGCGCATCGGCGGCACCGCATGAATAAAGTCATAGCCAAGCTCTGTACGCTGCCCATCCTGATTGGCGAAGGTTGCACGGCGCGCACCAATATCAATAGCCACCAGTTTGCTGTGGTAAACGACAGGAATATCTTTCTTTTCCCAACGCGCGACAACATTTTCAGCAACCTTCGGGACGCTGAAAATATTCCCAATCGCCGAATGGAAAACCACCTTGCTCTTGTCTCGCGTACCGGCCTGACGTAGACGATCATCCAGCATAAAAGTCACTTTAAGCGGTGCACCAGCACACTTGAGCGGTGTCGCCGGTAATGTCATCAATGCCTCTCCGCCCTGCTGGCGAAATTGATCCATGGCGTTCCAAGTGGCCTCAGCCGCCTGTGGACTCGGGTAGACACAGCCCAGACCATGGCTACCAATCATGTTGGTGTCCATCCCTTCAATCTGGTCAAAATCAAGGTGCAAACCGGTAGCCACCACCAGAAAATCGTAAGGCACCTTAGTCGCTGCATCCGTGGTAACAACCTGAGCGTCGGGGTCAACCTCGACCGCCATCTCCTGAACCCAATCCACCCCTGACGGCTGAAATTCACTATTGCGGTCAGCCACTTTACCCACGGGCCAAATGCCCGTACCCACCAGGGTGTAACCCGGTTGATAGTTGTGAATTTCCTTGCGGTCAACGATCGTTATCTTGGCACCATCAAGCTCACGGGCGAGACGGTTCGAAATCGCTAAGCCCCCCAAGCCACTGCCCAGGACCACAATACGGGCTGAGGTCTTCAGTGCCGCCTTGGCAGGCGAACCATGAATGGCGACGCTGCCCAGCAAAGGCGCTCCCACCATCCCTGCCAGCATCTGCCTACGGGAAAACGCTTGGCGGTTTTTATTCTCACTGTTTTTAGTCATTGTCTGCCTCCACATTTTTTATCATTTATAAGCACTATAATATATAAAGTTTAGGATAGTAAATAAGCGCCTGCCTTACGAACTCAGTTTCTGTTGCTTTCGATGGCTTCATGTTAGATTTGCTTTTGTAAAAATAGATTAATAGCTTACGTAAGCTCATGACCACGACACGAATCAATCAGGCCTTGTTACAACAGACGGCAAACGAAGCACGCATTTCACCGCGCTTACGTAAGAACGTGAACTTTCATCCCGCCGACGATTTCCCTGCACACCGGTTAATCAATGCCATGCAGCTCGGTTCTTATGTGCGCCCACACCGGCATCTGGATCCATCCAAGGACGAAACCATCGTTGCATTACAAGGGCGGTTCGGCTATCTGAGTTTTAACGAGCATGGCGGTATACAGGAAGCTGTAGAGCTGACTGCGGGCGGCCCGGTCTTTGGCATCGACATCCCCCACGGCACCATCCATACGATCCTGGCACTTGAATCCGATAGCGTCTTCTTCGAAGCGAAGGCCGGGCCATTTGTTCCGTTGAGCGAAAATGAAATTGCAGCATGGTCGCCCGCCGAAGGCAGTGAAGAAGCCAAAGCACTCTGGGCTGACTGGCGTGCACGTTTTGCCTGACTCAACCAGCCTTCGCCAACTGATCGCAGCGGAAGCTAAAGCCCTGGGCTTTAGCGATGTACGGATTGGGCCTGCCCGTATTCCCGAATCCTCGCGTGCAGAACTGGATGCGTGGTTAGCCGAGGGTTGCCACGGCAGCATGGCATATATGGAGCGCCACGCGGATCTGCGTAAAGATCCTGCGCTGCTGGTGAACGGGGCGCTGAATGTAATCTGCGTTCGCCTGCCCTACTGGCCAGCACAGGCAACCGATGCCGACACACAGCTGCGCAACACTGAGGGTGCCTATATTTCCCGTTATGCCCTCGGACGCGATTATCACAAGGTGATTCGTAACCGCTTACAAAAGCTGGCCGATACCCTCACCAAAAAATTCGGTTCGTTTAATTACCGGGCTTGCACCGATTCTGCACCCGTTATGGAAGTCGCGCTGGCATCACAAGCTGGTTTAGGATGGCAAGGCAAACATACCCTCGCGCTGAATCGGACCGGTTCCTGGTATTTTCTGGGCGAACTCATCTGCGACCTACCTATCGAAGCGGACCCCCCGATTGAATCGCATTGCGGCGACTGTACGCGCTGCATCGATAGTTGTCCAACAGGTGCCATTACATCGGCCTACAAAGTTGATGCGCGCCGTTGCATCAGTTATCTGACCATTGAGCACAAGGGAGAAATCCCCGAAGCGTTTCGCAAAGCCATCGGCAACCGTATCTATGGCTGCGATGATTGCCAGCTTGTCTGCCCCTGGAATCGATTTACCACGGACGGTGACACCGAGTTTGCCCCCCGCCACAACCTGGATAACGCCAGCTTGCTCGAACTCTATGCCTGGGATGAAACCGAGTTTCTAAACAAAATGGCGGGCAGTGCCATTCGCCGCATCGGGTTTGAACAATGGCAACGCAATATCAGTGTCGCCTTGGGTAACGCCACGCCTACGGAGCCCATTATTAACGCTTTGAACGATAAAAAAGCCCACGCGAGTACGCTCGTAAAAACGCACATCGAGTGGGCATTGGCGCAGCTGACTGCGCCTCGCTAAAGCAGCTTATTTGCAGTCGGTCTTACAGCCTGTGCCGCAGCCGGTGCCACAACTACCACCGCCGGTTTTGCAACCAAAAATGCTATAGGCCGGGCAATAGCGGAACAGGCCCGTCAGCAGCGGCACCACACCGATATAACCCCATACACCGATATTATCGGTGGCTGCCAGGCCGATCAGCACCATACCAACGACGACGCGAAGGATACGGTCTATACCGCCAACGTTTTGAGTCATTTTGATTCTCCTTGAAAACACATGGTGAGTTATACACCAGAACTGATATTATATATAATTATAAATCTTTGCAACCTATCACCATCAGACTTAGGAGCTCGTCATGTCAGAAAAATCCTTCAAGACCGTTACCCAGGAACTTAGCAAAGGACTGGCTCAGTTTCGTGGTCAAGTCCCAGAGGTTCAGGCTAGCTTTAGCGCCCTACATCAAGCGGCCATGAAAGACGGCGAACTGGATGCCAAGACCAAAGAACTGATCGCCCTGGCCATTGGGGTTGCAGCCCGTTGTGATGGCTGCATTGGCTTCCATACGCAAGCACTGATCAAACTGGGCGTCACCAAATTACAACTCGCCGAAATGCTCGGCGTTGCCGTGATGATGGGCGGTGGCCCATCGCTCATGTATGCCGCCGAAGCGATGCGCGCTTATGAAGAATTTGGTGGTCAGTAATTAAATCCTCTTGCGCCAAATCGCCGCGAAAAACCCATCTGTGCCGTGGCGATGCGGCAACAACTGCAGGCCTGGCAAGTTCGTTGGGCCTGCAATCAACGCATCAGCAGGTAGCTCAATACCAACCGCCGCCAGCTGGGCGACCGGGTCTACCACTTCGAATTCCGGATGCGCGTCGCTGAAGGCCTGCTGAATCAGGGTATTTTCCTGCGGCAACAGACTGCAGGTTGCGTAGACCAGCACCCCACCCGGGCGCACCAGGGGTGCGGCGGCTTCAAGAATCTTGGCCTGTAGCTCGGTCAGCTCAGCAATGTGCGCTTCGCCCTGACGCCATTTGAGATCGGGGTTACGGCGCAAAGTGCCCGTGCCCGAACAAGGCGCATCAACCAGCACCCGGTCAAACTTACCGGCCAGGCGTTGAATGCGGTCATCCCGCTCATGCGCCAGGCGGATGGTCTGCACATTCGACAACCCGGCACGCGCCACGCGCGGTCCCAGTTTGGCCAGACGCTTCTCGGAAATATCCGCGGCATACAGACGCCCGGTGTTTTTCATCAGCGCGCCCATGAGCAGTGTTTTGCCCCCAGCCCCCGCACAGAAATCCAGCACCATTTCGCCACGCTTCGGCGCCACAAGCGCTGCCAGTAACTGGCTGCCCTCGTCCTGCACTTCCATATCACCCTTTACAAAGGCAGGATGACGCTGAATGGCCGGTTTGCCTTCGAGGCGCATGCCCCATGGCGAAAACGGTGTCTCTTTGGCAGCAATACCATGCTTTTCCAGCTGTGCCAGTATTTCCGGGCGACGCGCATGCAACGGGTTAATACGTAGATCCAGCGGTGCCGGCACCAGCAGCGAGCGCGCCAAGGTATCGAGTTCATCAGCGGGCATGGCCGATAAAGCCGTTTCCAGCCAATCAGGAAATTCGTGCCGTATAGCTGGCGTACCCTTATCTTGACCGGCGGCCTTCAAACGGCCGAACCATTCGGTATCTTCACCTTTGATCAGATGCTCGATCTCGCGCAGGTTTTTTCCCTGCAAACGGACCAGAGCGGCAAGCACCAGGTAACGGGCTTCGCTCGGGCTAGGCGGTTCGGAACGTGCCACCACATCCCGTAGGCTACGCAGGTGGCGCAGAATGCCGTAAACCAGCTCGGCGATACGACCCCGGTCTGCATGGCCCATTTCACGGTGATTCTTGAAATGGTAAGAAAGCACGCTGTCTGCCGGGCGCTCAAACTTGAGGACTTCCGCCATCAGGCTAATGGCCTGGGCGATAAAGGGACGCGGCAACGCCAGTTCGGCTGGTGATTTGGGCTCACCCGAAGCCTGTTTTAATGGTGCAGGCTTGCGCGAAGGCGCCACTTTTTTCTTACTCATAAATTCTTTCAGCCCAGACTGGGCGCGATCAGTGCATTAGGAGTCGAATCTTCATTCGAGAGCAGTACACGCTGCCCCACAACGGAGAGACGACCTTCGGCGAACCAGCGAACTGCCGCCGGATAAATACGATGTTCTTCTTTCAGAACACGCGCAGCAAGTTGAGACGCATCATCATCGGCATAAACCGGCACGGCAGCTTGCACAATCATCGGGCCATGGTCTAGCTCAGCGGTGACGAAGTGTACCGTACAACCGTGAATATGTACCCCGGCATCCAGTGCGCGCTGATGGGTATGCAACCCGGTAAATGCGGGTAGCAAAGAAGGGTGGATATTGATCATGCGATCGGCGTAATGCGCCACAAAACCCGGGGTCAGGATGCGCATAAAGCCAGCTAGAATCACGAGGTCCGGATTATGCCGATCTATGGCGGCCAGCAGCGATTGATCGTAGATTTCCCGATCAGTAACCCCCTTGGAAGGCACTACCTCGGTATGAATCCCGGCCTCTTGCGCCAACTGCAAACCTGTTGCATCAGGCTTATTACTAATCACGGCAACAATTTCCGCCGGATAATCTGCCTGCGCCGCTGCCTTCAAGATTGCCGAAAGATTCGTGCCGCGGCCCGAAATCAATACAACACAACGTGTTTTACGGTTCTGTGCCATTAGCGCTTGGCGGCAGCACGGGCGCGCAGCACAGCAATAATACCGGGCAGAATCGACACAAAAATAATCACCAGGATCACAGCGGTCAGATTATTCTTGATAAACGGAATGTTGCCGAAGAGATAACCGGCCAGGGTGAGCGACACCACCCAGAGCAAGCCACCGGTGACGTTATAGAAAAAGAAGCGTTGTGGCTTCATCCCGCCAAAGCCGGCAACAAAGGGCGCCATGGTGCGCACGATCGGCAGAAAACGGGCAATAACAATCGTCTTCGGTCCGTGCTTTTCAAAAAATTGTTCCGTGTATTTCAACTTCTCGGCACTGATTAATCGGGTGCGCTTAATCAGCGCATCACCAAACCAATGACCAATCGAATAATTAAGTGCATCACCCAGAATAGCGGCCACAACCAGCAGCACCATCAACAGCGGCAGGCTCATACCCTCCGTAACACAGAGCGCCCCTGCCACAAACAGTAGCGAGTCTCCCGGTAGGAATGGCGCAACCACAATCCCCGTCTCGACAAAGATAATCGCGAACAGCAGCGCGTAGACCCAATCGCCATATTGCTGGACAAAAAACACCAGGTGTTTATCCAGGTGCAGAACGAGGTCGGTAAAAGAGGCAAGCCATTCCATAGCGGGGCCATTTCTGGGGTTCAAAGACTAAGTCCGCTATTTTATCCGATCCCACTATAATCTCGTTGATGAGCTTTAATAACCAGCAACCCGTCATTCGCGCGCTTCCCGACCATCTGATCAGCCAGATTGCGGCGGGTGAAGTTGTGGAGCGTCCGTCGTCGGTGCTCAAAGAGCTCCTGGAAAACGCCATTGATGCCGGCAGCACCCGCATCCGCATCGATCTGGAAGAAGGCGGTATGCGCCTGATCCGCATTAGTGACAACGGTTGTGGCATCGACCAGAGCCAGCTTGGGCTGGCCCTTACCCGTCATGCCACTTCAAAAATCACCACACTGGATGATCTGGAACGCGTGGCCACCATGGGCTTCCGGGGCGAAGCCCTAGCGGCCATTGCCAGTGTTTCGCGTCTGTCGTTGGTCAGCTGTACCCGCACAGCCAAACATGCCTGGCGCATTAGTGCCGATGGCGAGTTAACACCAGATGCCCTACCCGCCGGTACGGTCGTCGAAATGCGCGACCTGTATTTCAATACACCCGCCCGCCGTAAATTCCTTAAAAGTCCGCCCACCGAACACGCTCACTGTCTGGAAGCGATTCGCCGTCAGGCACTGGCTCATCCGGAAATCAGCTTCACGATCAGCCGCGACGGTAAAGAAAGCCATCATTGGCCAGCTGATGATGCCGAAGGTAGGCTCCGGCAAGTACTGAGTGACGCTTTTCTGAAGGCTTGTCGCACAGTGGATCTGGGCAATGACCTGCTGCAACTTCGCGGCTGGGCGATGATCCCCACAGCCATTCTTTCAGACCGGGAAGCTCAGCATACCTTTGTCAATGGCCGCTACGTACGGGATAAAGTCATCCAGCATGCCATACGAGAGGCTTATCGGGATCAGCTACACGGTAGCCGCCAACCGGGCTGCTGCCTGTTCCTGACGATTGATCCGGCGTTGGTAGACGTAAATGTTCATCCTGCCAAAACCGAAGTGCGCTTCCGCGACAGTCGCGCCGTTCATCAGTTTATTTATCACGCGCTCAAACAGGTACTCGCTGCCAGCACCGAGTCTGCACCACCGATTACGCTGGATCGCGTTGTAAGCAGTCCATTCACCGCCTCTCAGACAGCCACCTACGCAACACCGACCTATCAACAGGGTCTTGGGCTCGCAGAGGCGCGCAGTCACTACGTGAGCAATCAAGGATCACGCTCGCAGCATGCAGCCACCATGCAGGCCTATACGCCTGCGCCTCATGCCGAACAAATCGCACCATCCTCTGCGATTCCACCGTTAGGCTATGCCATCGGCCAGCTGCACGATCGCTACATTGTTGCGCAAAACGCGCAGGGCATGATCCTCATCGATCAGCATGCCGCCCATGAACGCGTGCTTTACGAGAAACTCAAAAACGCCTGCGGTCTCAGCCAGCCGCCACGCCAGCCGCTCCTTATTCCCGTTGCGGTTACGCTTGATGATCTATCAGTCGCCACTTACCACGAGCATCGCAATGAATTTGATGCATTGGGCCTGGAAATCTCCGAAGCCGGCCCCAAAACGCTGGTGGTTCGTCAGGTACCCGCCGGTCTGGGTCGTGTCGATACAGAAACCCTACTTAAAGAACTGCTCCACACACTCCAGGACTCGCCTGCTCAGGCAAGCCTGCAGGCACGTCAGGAACGCCTGATGGGCACCTGTGCTTGCCATGCCGCCATTCGCGGCCAGCACAGCCTGAGCCTGCTGGAAATGAATGCCCTTTTGCGGCAGATGGAAGATACTGAACGGGCGGACCAGTGTAATCATGGTCGCCCCACCTGGATTCTGGTGGACCTGCCCGCCATCGACGCGCTATTCCTGCATGGTCGATAAAACGCCATCACTACCTCCTGCCATATTGCTGCTCGGCCCGACGGCCAGCGGCAAAACGGATCTGGCACTCCATCTGGCCGATCAATACCCCATCGACCTGATCAGCGTGGACTCGGCACTGGTCTTCAAAGACATGAACATCGGCACGGCCAAACCCGATGCCGCGACCCTGCAACGCTATCCGCACGCATTGGTTGATGTCATTACTCCCGAAGAATGCTATTCAGCGGCGCGCTTCCGTGATGATGCGTTAGCGGCCATGGCAGCCAGCACGGCTCAAGGGCGTATTCCATTGCTCGTCGGCGGCACCATGCTTTATATCAAAGCCTTGCTGGAAGGTCTGTCGGATCTACCGCAAGCCAATCCTGAACTGCGTGCCGAGATTGACGTACGTGCCAAGCAACATGGCTGGCCGGCCATCCATGAAGAACTAGCCAAGCTTGATCCAGTCACCGCTGCACGCCTGGCACCCAACGACTCGCAACGCATCCAGCGCGCACTGGAAATCTGCCTGCTGAGCGGAGTGCCTGCCTCGGCACTCTATGCAGAACAACAGCAACAGAAAAAGCCGCCCTACCGCTTCCTCTCGCTTGCACTACTACCGAGTGAGCGTAGCTGGTTACACGAACGCATCGCCCTGCGTTTCAAACTCATGCTGCAACAAGGCTTCGTTGAAGAGGTCGAAGGACTGCGCGCAAAATATCAACTGAATGCCGATCTACCTTCCATGCGCTGTGTCGGTTACCGCCAAGCCTGGGATGTTTTAGAAAACACATTAGCCGCCAAGGAACTGGAAGAACGCGGCATCTATGCCACCCGTCAGCTCGCCAAGCGTCAGATCACCTGGCTCAGCAACACGATCGAATGTGAGAAATTTGACTGTCTCCAAAACAACAACGCCGACCTCGTAGGTCGGCGCGTTGCTGAGTTTCTGGAGGTTTAGACCACCACAGTCGGCGCTTCACCTGGCTGGCTGGCGCGAATCACACCAATTCGGCTCACCTGCTCGCCATGCTCGGCCAGCACCTTGGCTACCGCATCCGCATTTTCCGGAGCGACGACGATGACCATGCCGATACCGCAGTTGAACACGCGGTGCATTTCATCATCGGCAACGCCACCGGCTTCTTGCAGCCAGTTAAACAGCGCTGGGCGCTCCCAGCTGTTACGCTGAATTTCTGCCGTCAAGCCGGCTTGCAGAATGCGTGGCACGTTCTCGGTAATGCCGCCCCCGGTAATGTGCGCCAGACCCTTAAGCGCACCCGGCAAGGCCTGGAAAGCGGCCAAAACAGACTTCACATAAATACGGGTTGGGGCCATCACCAGATCACCCAGCGATTGCTCATCGAGTAGATCGGTTGGCTTGGCGCCGCTACGTTCGATGATCTTGCGAATTAACGAGTAACCGTTCGAGTGGGCACCGCTGGAGGCCAGACCCAGCACTACGTCCCCGGCCTTGATGCTCTTGCCGTCAATGATCTGTGACTTTTCAACGGCGCCCACAGCAAAGCCGGCCAGATCGTATTCACCGGCTGGGTACATATCGGGCATTTCGGCGGTTTCGCCGCCGATCAGGGCTGCACCGGCCAGTTCACAGCCTTTGGCAATGCCACCTACTACGGCCGCTGCGGTATCTACATCCAGCTTGCCGCAGGCAAAGTAATCAAGGAAAAAGAGGGGCTCTGCGCCCTGCACCAGAATGTCATTAACGCTCATGGCGACCAGATCCTGGCCGATAGTGTCATGACGGTTCCAGGCAAAGGCTAAGCGTAGCTTGGTACCCACGCCATCCGTACCGGACACCAGTACCGGTTCTTTGTACTTTTTAGAAATTTCGAACATGGCACCAAAGCCACCAATGCCTGCCATAACGCCTTCGCGCATGGTGCGCTTGGCCATGGGCTTGATGCGCTCGACCAGTTCGTCACCCGCTTCCATATCAACACCGGCATCGCGGTAAGACAGACCACCACCCGCTTTGGCGTCATGGGCAGCAAACAATTGGCGAGCAGGCTTGAGCGGGCAAAACATGGGCGATCCTTAATGCGAGATGGCTACGAGAGAGCGATGTTTGGGGCTGAATGCCGTGTAAAATGGCGGCTTCTCACTAGCGCGCGTGCTTTTACATCGCGAATTGTAACCGATGAGGATACAACC
>ERZ650301.291-NODE-291-length-13595-cov-13.455096_pt1 | contig 13595 bp, 17 predicted proteins | sample MGYA00376237_ERZ650301 | MGnify/ENA primary metagenome ERZ650301 (study PRJEB26733, sample SAMN07839255) | wastewater metagenome | biome: small river; feature: stream; material: water | place: USA: North Carolina | collected 2016-04-05 ...
AATAGAAGGGTATAAACATGTCTATATATCAAAATTTTACTTATAAGGCCGACGGTTCTTCACTTGCTGGAGATGGCGACTTTATTAGTGCAGCAACAGGTACTGTCTTTGAAAAGAATACCGGTGACGTATTTGCTAAAATTTCTAATAACATTTTCGACAAATCGGTAAGAAAGATTATCGGTCAAGCAGAGATGGACGTTAGATACGTAAATGCAACAGGTGATGCTACATTATCTGGTCACATGGTTCCTGCAACTGATAACACATATGATCTTGGTTCATCAACAAAACGTTTCAATGACTTATTTGCGTCATATGTACATAGCGCAAGTATTGATGTAACAGGTACAATCACACCAGTAACAAACGGTGTAAGTGATATTGGTACATCATCATTAAAGTTCAATAACATTTACACGAACTACTTGTACGGTACAGCCCAAAGATCTGACGCAATTTATAGCACTGAAGGCGATAGTAATACTAACTACTTCCTAAGTTTCTTGGGCAGCAGCGCGAGCGGTTACCAAACTGTGTTTCACGATAATGAAATTTATGTTAATCCGGCCACAAACACAATCGTTTGCGCAAACTTTGCTGGTAATGCATCAAGTGCTTCAACAATTTATAGTACCGAGGGTGATGCTAATGGTAACTACTTCTTAGGCTTCGTTGGTGGTGGCGCTTCTGGTAATCAGAACATGTACCATGATAACGAGATTACGATTAACCCAGCTACTAACACAATTACATGTAATAACTTTGCAGGTAATGCTACATCAAGTACATATTCCGATTACACATACGTAACTCGTGATGATAGTACAAACGGTACATATTACATTAACTTCTCGGGTATCGGTTCAGCTCAACAACGTATTCGTAATGATGCTAACTTATCTTACAACCCGTACTCAAACGTGCTATATGCTGGTACATTCTCTGGTGTTGCAACACAGGCTCGTTATGCCGACTTGGCAGAAAACTACGAATCTGATGTTCAATATGAAGTTGGTACTGTTGTTGAAGTTGGAGGCGATAAAGAAATCACGTTATATAATGGTGGTGCTTTAGCTGGTGTAATTTCAGCAAACCCAGGTTTAATGCTGAACTCTGAAGCTGGTGAAAATCACCAATATGTTGCATTGAAAGGTAAAGTACCTGTTAAATGCCACAAAACAGTTAAGAAAGGTCAGTATTGCGTTGCATTTGAAGATGGTAAAGTAATCGGTGTTAACAAGTATGACTTGTTAGAAAACGAAAAGCTTAACATCGTCGGTGTAGCTTTGTCTGACTCAGAAAACGGATTAGTAATGGTAAAAGTTTAAAAGTACATTTGTACTCAACTTTTTAAGGAATGGCTTGTTATAATCAATTAACAAGTCATTTTTTGTCTCTAGAAAAGGAACGATGTGAATTTAGACATTAACGTAACAAGCACCTGTAATCTAGGATGCAAATATTGCAGTGAAGGCCATAACCCAGAAATGCCTGATCTTGCCAAGATTGAAAACTCTAAGACGGACGTAAAAACACAAGACATTATTAAGTTCATTAGTCAGGTTCTTGAAAAGAAACCTGATGAAATCATTGACATCTCTTTCTGGGGCGGTGAACCAATGATGAACATGAAGTACTGTTTAGATCTCATGACATTCTATGCCAAGCGAAAGAATGTAAAATTCTTTTTCTATACAAACGGCACATACATTAATAAATACAGAGATTCATTAAAAGTAATCAATAAGATGCTTGGTCAAAATGATCGAGGTCAGAACCGTCTTGCTATTCAGATCTCTTATGATGGTAAAGCCATTAATGATATTGAACGATTAACTAAAAAGAACGGAAGTACATCTGATTTAGTTAAAGAAGCATTCGCTGTACTTGGCGAGATCGGTGTTCAACGTTCAATCAAATCAACAATTACACCACGAACATTCCATTTAATCTATGAAGCATTCGTAGACGTGGTCAGCATCCCTGGAAATGCTAATTATTTCCCAACACCAGATACATATTCTGATTATGTAAAAGAAGATGCCGAGCAATACATGGAAGATCTAAAGAATGGTTTGGCCAAAATTGCTAAACATATCTATGATCATAAACTTCCGATTAATTCATTCGGTTGGTTTCAAAATAGTCGAGCATTATGTTCAGCCGGTGTAAACTATTTTAGCATTAACTTAGATGGTGCTGTTTCGCCATGCCATGGCACTATGTACGAAGATCATCAAGAACACGAAATCGGTAATATCTATGATGAAAATATTGTCGATGTTATTGATAAAGCTACAGATAAATATAAATCGTTAATCAGTCATATGAACGATGATTGCCAAGGATGCAAAAGTTTATTCTGTATGAAGTGTCCAGCCGGTTCTTTTAATCTTCCAAGTACAAAAGAAATTGCAAAGAAAAAGATCAACATTATTCCTTTGAAGGAATATGAAATGAAATGGACAACGAAGAACGTTAATCTATGCAAGATCTTTAAACTTAATGACATTATTCATAAGTCGCTATTAACCGTAGCAAAACAATTACCAGTACAAGCCGAGAAAAAAGCTTGTGAAGTACGATTTTAAAGGATAGGAATGTCATTTACGCTAGAAATCTCAGTAACTGAGAAATGTAATTTAGGTTGTCCGTATTGTTATGTGGCAAATAGACCAACATGGATGACAAAAGAAGTCTTTGATAAAGGTATTGAAGACGTCCACAAATTAATGGAACGATCTGGTGATAAAGATTATTTTGTTTCGTTCTTCGGTGGTGAACCAATGTTGAACTGGGAATTGATCCAGTACGCTGTTCCAATCCTAAAAGCAGATCCAAAGAACACTGGTATCAACATCATTACCAACTTAACAATGGTTAATGAAGAACGTGCTAAGTGGATCAAAGAAAACAATGTTGGTGTATCTTGGTCATTTGACGGTATGGGTTCAAATGATTCACGACCACTCTTACCATTATTGGAGAACACTAATCCAGAAACCGGTGAATTATTCAACGGTATTCTTGATATGTACAACCATAAAAAGGATATCATTAAGAGTTTAACAAACGGCTGTAAGGTTATGATCTGGCCAGGTAACTCTGCTAGTATGACTGAAAACTTCGAGTTCTTATTAGAATGGGGCATTGATCACCCAGACCTATCATTAGTTCGAGATGACGTATGGACTATTGATGATATTAAGCAGTACAAAGTAGAATTATCAAGACTTGGTGATTCTTATATTAGAAAAATCAAAGAAGGCAAATTCTGCAGCATCGGTCTATTTAAGCTTGCTGTACTTGATTCATTATACGGCTTAATTCGTGGCAAACGCCCGTTTGGGTGCTTTGCAGGTACGCATGGCGGAGTATTAATGAGTTCAGGTGAATTCTATCCATGTGCTCGGTTTGCATCTAAAAAGATTATGCAAATGGATGAGAAGTTCAGCTTCCAATACTATCAAGAAGAATTTAAGCCTGGTAATTATAATAAGTGCCAGGATTGTAACTTAAAACAAGTATGTAATGCCGGTTGTACGTATTCACAAGTTATGAACGGAAACAAACCGGTAGATTCTATCTGCGAATTATTCCACATCAATTATATGGAAGCGCATAGAATTGTAAAAGAATTACGGGATGAACCAACATTCCATGAGGTTGTCAAAATGTGGCTTGCTAGTCCAGGTGAACATGATGACAAAGGTATGAACGAAAAACTAGATAAGAGGTGCTAAATGATTACAATGACAGATTCAGCAAAAGCTAAGATTGACGAGCTTTGTGAAAATAATAACGCATACGCTATTAGTTTAAATATTAATGGTGGCGGTTGTTCAGGATTTAAATATGAATGGGGCATTCTTGAATCTAAGGATGACCTTGAAGAAGATGAAGAAGTATTTGAAACCGGCAATGGTGGCAACTTAACGGTTGGCATTCTAAGCTTAGCTTACTTGGCTGGTTCAGAGATTGATTATGTTTCAGATTTGATGGGCTCACAGTTCGACATTAAGAATCCTAATGCGCAGGGTTCATGTGGTTGTGGTTCCTCAGTAAGGTTCTAAATGGCAAGAAGAACATTACGAAGTATTGTTAGCGATGTACCGGTAAAAGTAGAGATGAACGTCGTTCATCCTATTACCGATAAAGTACTATCACCCGAAGAATTGCAGATTCAGATTGAAGAAGCTAGAAAAGGTAGAGCCAAAGTTGACTCAAAGTATGTTGGTAATGCCGACGGTTTGCCACACATCTTTGATTATAGTTATGATTATGCTGGATTTCTAGCTGATATGGCTTATATCATTAAAAAGGGTAAAGAATGACAGGAATGACTCCGCAAGATTTCTATATTGATGATGCTAAACCTATTGTTGAAAACTCTGGCGTTAATGTCATCTATTTCACCAATAGGTGTAATCTTGCATGTACATATTGCTATGAAGATCTAATCGGAAGACCTGAACAAGTTCTTTCAAAAGAACAAATTAGAGAATCTATTGATGCAATCATTGCAAGAGAAAATCCTGATACCCAAACATTATTTGTTTTGTTTGGTGGTGAAGTAACACTTCAGTGGGAAAACGCATTGTACTTTATGGACTATGCATACAGCAAGAAGAAGAATGTACACTTTAATATTAGTACAAACGGCATTAGATTTCTGAAAGAAGACTTTATTCTTGGGTACAAGCGACTAAAGTACAATGTGCTAGGGTTAACATCTTTAGATATTAGTTTTGACGGCGTTGGTAACGGCGAAAGAATTACACATAATGGCAAACCAAGTACACCGTTTATGTTGAAAGTTTTTAAGAAGTTAAATGATCATAATGTACCGTTTAGACTTCGCTATACGATGCATAGTGGGAATATAAATAACCTCTATTCGGACATCAAATTAATCTCTAAAACCATTCAACCAAAGCGTATTATTACGTCAGTAGCTTGGAGTACTTTAACCGATGATATGTTAAAATTACTCAAAGGTGCTAAGGATGATCTTAGAAAAGATTGGTTTAGCGGCGATATCACTATTCCAGTATGTGAATTATTCTGTGATGCATGTAATGGTTGCGGAACAAGAAAAGATATTAAGACTTACTTTACCGATGAAGGTAACGTAACCACATATAAGAATAACGAGATTGCCCCAAAATTTAATGACTTTAAGGAAAAACAGAAATGACAATTATTGATAAAATGAATAAAATCTTTGAATTAATCAAAGAAATCAAAGATGAAAACGATGCCATCGGGTCATTGTTATTAGTTAACTTTAAAAGCGCTGTCGATACTATGGAAGCAGCCAATAACAAAGTTGAGTTAGATATCTCTGAAAAACTAGAAACAATCTCAAAATTACTTGGATATGATTTAGAGCAACTCGTTACTCATATTTTAGAGAAAGATTATATTAATAGTCAAAGCGGCGATTTTGTAAATTCTAAAGAAGCCGACGCGGCAACAATTGACTTTATCATCGGTAATACAACTAGTATAAATAATAAAGATGGTGAATCCATCGACGACTATGAAAAATTCCTTGTTGATAATAAGCTCAAGGAAAACATGGAGTTTCTTAAACAGGAGATCTAAATGGGAACTACGGACATCAACATCTACGGCACTAATGCCTCCGATGCAGTTAGTTATTCTATTGGTTATGTTGGTTCTGGTGCAACCATTGAAGCTGCTAAATTTGTAGAATTAAGAAATAACATTAATGCTGAACGCGCTCGCCGTGGATCTGGCGGCGTGCCAGATACAGGCCTATATGATATCATTGAAGTACAAGATTTAAATACATTATCATCATACATCAATTATTATTGGAACGATGGTTATGTTGATTCAAATACATTAATTGCAGCTGGTCATATTAACTATATCATTGATAAGATTCAAGCAGCTGGTGCAGTATGTTTGTGTAACTGTAACTACTGTACATGTAACTGTAACTACTGTACATGTAACTGCGATTATTCTTGCACATGTAACTGTAACTATAGTGATAAACGCTTAAAGATGAATATCAAATTCATTGGCGTACAGCACGGTATTAACATCTATACTTGGAATTACAAGTGGGATTCAAAAGTAACTTACAAAGGTGTAATTGCGCAGGAATTGCTTGGTACTAAATACGAATCAGCTTTATCTAAAGATAAGAATGGATTCTACATGGTAAACTATAGTAAACTACCTATCACGATTTAAGGAAATGTATGAAAGAAGAAGTAGAAGGAATTGATACAAATACATACGCTGGTAAGGCAGCCAAAGCCGTAAAAACAAAAGTAAGAGGAATCCTTGGTGATGACCTTCTTACTTTTACATTGCTTGATTTTGTTACATTCATGCAGTTGAATAATAAGTTTGCCGCTTTGGGTATTTTTATTACCGAAAAGAATAAAGAAGAAAAGTATATTGAAATCATTGAAACTGGTGATGAAACACTCATTGAAGATTTAGAACAATATATTACATTGTTAGATAATATTAAGATCATCCAAAAGAAAAAGGATGAATACACAAAAATTATTGAAGAACTACAGCATCTTCAGGATTATAGTGATGTTGGTGCAGTAAATTCAATTGTCGAGAACTATTTAAGGAGATAATATGGTCATCATATTAACTGGTACGCAATCAATTAATAAAAAGTTTTTAGCCAGAATTGTATTGGCCTCTTTAAATACATTTGAGTACAAAGGTTATACTTGTGATTTTACGCATTCAGATATTAAAATCTATGATGCTAATAAGACATTAGTTTATAAGTTGAGTTCTATTGCTGGTGGTATTATTGGTCAGGATGAACCTACTGCTGTTGAAATTACAAAAGATGGTGAATTACCTGATGTGAACATTGGTGAAGATGACGGTGTTGAAGACTTACTACATACTGCACCAGATGTTATTGAATACTTTTTAAAGTTAAACAAAGATATCTTTGAAGATGGCATTAAAGTAAGTCATTACATTGACACGTTCGTATCATTAGATTATGAGTTCGGTATTACTGATACTCCTATTTTCGTTAAGCATCCAAACACAAACCTAAAGCATGCCCATACATTTGAAGATGTAGTAAATGGCATTAAGAATTCGCCATTAGAAGTAAAAGTAATTACCGGTACATTCGGCAGTGCATTCCTTGATATGATTAAGGAAGCTTTACCAAGTGAAGAAATCCACGTTGTCAACATCATTAGAAATCCTTCCGTTTCATGGTTAATGAATAAGAAACCAGAAACAAAATGGTTAAGAGAACCGAATCCTCACTTAACAGAATTTATTGATAATGAACGTTTCTATGATGCGCTAATTAATGCAATCGAAATCGGCAAACGTTCTGACGTAAGTACAATTCGTTTTGAAGATATGATGGTAAGTGGCAAATTGTCGATTACGCCTGACATTGAAATTAGTGTTAGAGATGATTATCGTGCTTCTAATCAATGGATCTCAGTATATGAGAGCGCAATGAACATTTTAATGAGTGACGATGAGTTCGCACCATTTAATGCAAAAGCTTTGAATTATACATTTGAACAATTCTATGCACCGTCTGAAGATCTCGACGAAGAAGAATTGTACGGTATGCCAAGAGATCAAATGATGGCAAAAGCTGCAACGCACTTCCCAAAAAATCTATTCGCCGACTTAGGTTATGAACCTGTCGATAAGGTAACAATCTTAAGCTAAGGATTTTGATGAAGAGAAAGTCTCTAGTTACGCTAAAATCGTACCGGATCACATTAACTACTTCTTGGGAATCAAATCATGGAATATCCGGTCATCTATTTGAGATGATCGAATATTTCTATCACCTAAGATATCACAAAAACAAATCCGTTTGCATTCTTATTGCAGACGGCATTACAAAAGAGCAGTTCAATACAGCGCTCAACAAATATGATTTTACAACTGAAGAACTTCAGGCATACGAAGATCATGTACATTTCTATTACAGTCCAAAAGCATTAATAGCCAACGATATTATCTTCGTTGATGGTTCATTGCGGACGTTCGATGCAGACATTATCTGTAGAAGAAAAATATTTTTAAGATGTTCCGATGATGAGTTCCTAAATAAAGCGGATATTGTTTTGCAAGATCATGATCTTTATGATCCTTTGCCGAACTCTATTCATTATAAGAAAAAGTTACTCCTAAATAAGTTTAAGCCAATCAACCATGTCAAAAATGGTGTAGCCGCAATTTATTGTACCAGCAATATGAGAAGGTTAACTCCAGAAAACCTCACCGCGATTGCTGATAAATACAGTTACAATCATTACATTGTTTTGACCAACATAGAAATGGAAGTGCCGCAAAATATGGAACTCATTAAAGTACCAGCACTGAACTTCTATGAACTATTTGATACATTCATTTACACTGGGTCAACAAATAAAACGAAAATTGATTGTTCACCTCGTCTAATTGTAGAATGCAAACACTATAATAAAGATGTTGTTTACGATGGCGTTTACGATATTGAAAAAGATAAGGGATTACTCGTAAGACGAAAAGACCTTGAAGAAGGTATAGATCTTGATTTGAAGGAAACAGATGAGCTCACCACGCTTGCAACTTTTTAGTACAGTAGGGCTAAAGTTAGATACTGAAACACCGATGAACGAAAGGGCCCGTTTAAACACGGGCTTTTTGTGTAATTATAAATGTGAATTCTGCTATTACAAAGACCGATTGATGGAGCGGGATTCTCTTGATGTCATTAAATCAAGGGTTGACGATATCTACAATTACGGCATCCGCCAAATTGACCTAAGCGGTGGCGAATCCTCGGTTGAACCAAACTGGTTCAATATTTTAAATTATTGTAAAGAAAAAGAAATGACCGTGAGTACTTTAACTCATGGCGGCAAGTTCTGCGACATGGATTTTCTAAAGAAATCTAAAGACCACGGATTAACGGAAATTCTATTTAGTGTGCATGGATCAAATGACGATATACATGATAAGATTACTGGAAAGAAAGGATCTTTTAAGAAGATCATCCAAGCAATCAAAAATGCCAAAGAATTGAACATGATTGTTCGTATCAATTGTACAGTTTACGATTTGAATCACATGTACTTACATGATGAATACGTACAATTGTTACGTGAATTAAATCCGTTGGAAGTTAATTTCATTTGCTTGAACTATGATACTGACAATAGTACATTCCGCGAAGTACAGTACTCAGAAATCACGGATAGTATCAAAACATGTATTGATTTAATCAAAGACGATATAAAATACATTAATGTACGGTATGTGCCATATTGTTATATGGAAGGTTATGAGAGATATGTAGTAAATTACTATCAGCATATCTATGATGTATATGATTGGAATCTTGCAATCTATAATCATGAAATTGATACATCAAAGAAATACACTAAAGAAGAAAAGTTACGTCAATCGTATAATGCGGCTAAACACTTTAGAATGAACGGCTATAATAAAAGTCCAGAATGTAAAGAGTGTAAGCATTACTTTATTTGTGATGGTATTGAGAAGCAATTACCAAATAATGAATTTAAGCCAATGAATGGTGACAAGATTTATGAGGTGAACTTTTATAGAAAGGGATTTTATGAAGCTTAGTATTTTAATTCCTACGCATAAGAGACCTGGACTATTTAACAGATGTATTTTGTCAGCATTGAAGAATATTCCCGACGGTGTTGAGATTATAGTCAATAACGATAGTCATGATATTTACGAAGTTCAACACCCGCAAGTTAAATATTTTTATAATGAATTCGAGCATTTAACCGGTGTGTATGAATCACTTCTAAATAGTGCATCAGGCGAATTCATTTATTACCTAGAGGACGATGATTATATCACCGATTCATTTTATGAAGTTCTTAATTATCTTGACGGTTATGATGTCGTTAGTGGTTTATATTACCCAAGTTGGAACGATAACTGGATTGCGAAATGTGCAAAATCCGAAGTTCTTCAACTTGGACAATTTATAATGCGTCGTGATAAAGTTATGCAATGGGAGTTTCCAAAAGATAGTTGTATTCATAACGATAGAAAATTAGTTAAATTTTTATTAGACAACGGCGCTAATAATTTAATTTTACCTAAAGTTTTTTACATACAAACAACAGATGGCGGTGATAACATTTCATTTCCAGAAAGCACAAATTATTATGGCACGAATTAACATCCCAAAAATGGAAGACTATTCATCCCAGGGACATTTAGATCAAAATGTAAATCATCTAAATGTTCACTGGGATATTGTGACTATCTGTCAATTAAAGTGTGGATATTGTTATGCAAGAAATAGTTATGGTAAAGACTGGAATAAAATTGCAAGCAAAGATACGATTGACAAAGTAATTGAAGCATTAAGTAGAAGTACGCTACCGTTTAACTTAGGGTTGCTTGGCGGTGAACCAACTATCGCACCGCATTATAATTACATCATTAAAAAGATTCAGAAATTAGATAAATTTAATAGAGTATATGTAACAACCAACGGTGAAAAAGATTTAAGAACTATTGAAACGGATGGTGTTGCATTCTTATTTAGTTATCACCCAGCCGATTGTACTAGTGAAGAGCAATTTGTCCAAAATGTGAAATACATTTTAGATAAAGGCGGTAAGTTAAAGGTAAACATTTTACTTCATCCAAATAAAAAGTTCTGGGTAAAAGCTCAGAAAATGGCTAGAGATATACAAGCACTTGGTGTAAAGATTCACCCGCATTATGTACATACAAAATGGGATAGACGCTTATACAAATATAAAGAAGAGGCTTGGGAGTTCTTTAAAGAATTTGAAGATCTTCCTAGAGATATTGAGTACAACGACGAATTATTTAATGATTACGAAGTGTACAAATACGGCTTAACTAAATTTAAAGGTTGGTCATGTTGGAACAATAATTACGAAGTCGATGTTCACGGCAATGTTGTAAAGTTCTGTAAGCCAGAAAATACAGAAACGTCATTACTATTACGAGACTTGGATTACTTTAAAAGAATTGGTCAGATTCAACCAATGATTTGCCCGCACCAAGAATGTAATTGTGATGGTTTATTAAAATTAAAGAAGGTTAGAAATGCCACAGCAGATGAACCGCCAAAATAAAGGGTTCTATAGTATTGATTACGATATAACTATGGCGTGTAATAATCGCTGTGAATATTGCTATATCCTTGATAAGTTAGATAATCGTTTGATGTTCAATAACGAGGTATACGAGCAAGTAATCAGTGCTATCAACAATTTCGATGGGCACCTAAGGGTATCACTGCTTGGTGGTGATCCTTTGTTGATTCCTGAAAAAGTCAAGGAGTTCACTGAGCGTGTTAAATACCCAGTGACAATTTATACTAACCTTAGTTACCCAGAAAGATTCATCCACATCGTTAAAGATATTAATGCCAAGTTTATTGTATCATGGCATGATAGCAGTAAACATCATTGGGTTAAGCATAACATTTTGCTTTTAAGAGATAAGATAGAACCTTTACTTATTATCGGCAAAGATAATATTGATTTGATGTACGAACATTCAGTATGGTTAAAAGAAAATCATATACCATATAAGATCCAGTTTATTCATGGTGATAATGGGATTGATGTTGATATGAGAGATTTAAAGATTAAAGAGATGTACAAGAATAACATCATTAACCAGTTCGATACCATTGACGATAAAGTTTATACACCTGAAGAGAGCATTAAAGAAGACCTGATTAACATTGCACTTAAACGAAAAGTTATATGTGAATTAGCTGTCGTAAGAATTAAGTACGATGGCCGCATTACGCCATTATGTAATAATCCAGTTGATCTAGGTCATATTAAAGATGGGCTGAATTTTAAAAAGACAGCGTGTTCAGGATATTCATGCTTATGCGACACCTTTAATTGGAAGGTATTACTATGATAGTTGAATGGGAAGTAACATTAGATTGCAATTATAAATGCGAATATTGTGTTAACTCTAGAAACTCAGCATTACCTGTGCCGATTCTTTTTGAAAAAGATATGGCTAAGGTGAATGCATTTATTGAAATGCTAAAAGAAAAATATCCTGAAGAGGAGTTATTCGTATTTGGTGGTGAACCATTTGCACACCCACGTTTTGGCGACATCATTAAGAAATTAAATGATGTTAAGATGAAGTACATCATCCAAACAAATTTTAGTCTACCAAACCGCATTGAAAAAATTAATGAAATCGTTCAGGTATCGGTACATCCGTCAGAAATTAAAAATAAAGAAAAGTACATATCGGAACTATCAAGATTAGAATATTTAATTAGACGAGTTGACGTTATGTTTATTGGGAAGCCATCAATAGACTATTACAAAGATATAGCAAAGGTTTTCCCAAGAGAAAAGTTAAGATTAGTACCTGTTGCTGGATTTAAAGGCGTTGATGTGAATAAATATCTGTTTGAATACAATGAACTAAGACAAAGTGTTGTAAGTAGATTTGTTAACTTTGAACATGGTGATAGAAGTTTCAATTGGGAAAACCAGATGAAAGGTGTATGGTCACCAAAAGGCAAACCCTGCATGTACAAAGAAACTTATATTTTGTTTGACCCAATGCTCAGATCTTACACATGTTCATATAGAGATAATTATGACATTTGCCCAAATGACCATTGTTTCATAATGTAAAGGATTATATGATAAACTTAAATGTTGCTGGTGCAGTTGTACATTATGATGCGTTCATAAAGCAACTACCGATTTATAAACTAAAGAATAAAAATATTGCTTTCAATGTTTATGAAGGCCCAAATTTATGCCAATGGAACGGTGGTAGGATCAACAGAAATATTAAACTAACACCTGATATAATCGAAAAATATAATAAGTACGGCATTACAATTTCTTTAACCTTCACTAATCCGACGATTGATTTATCGGATGCAGTTGGAAACGAGCTTCTAGATTGGTTAGATGTGTCTCAAAAGAAGTATAATGTTCGCAATAAAATCGTTTTAATCAATGAAGAACTTAGAAAATACCTTAGATCGAACTATGATTTTGAATTGATTTATTCAATCACTGGGCATCCAAGTAAAACAAAAGTAACGACTGAATTGATAGAAAGATATAAAGATCTTGAATCAAAGTATGATTGGGTTGTTCCAAAATTTGAGGTTGTATTTGAACCTAAGTTTTATGAATCTGTAGATGTTCAGAAATATGAATTGCTAATCAATGATGCATGCGCGTATTCATGCCCGCATTATCATGAGCATTTTACAAAGATTGCTGAACAGAATACAATTAGTAAAAACCCTTGGGAAGAACTCGGCCACGATCATTGCTTTAAGGTCGAGGAATGTTGGTTAGATTGGTTTAATCCTCATACTGGATGCCAGAAGCATAAAGATAAGTTTGGTGAAAGAATGGGCATGCAATATACAAGAGAGATGGTAAAGAAAGCTCAATTGCTTGGTTATCGTTCTTTTAAAATTTCAGGTAGAGAAAACAGCACCGACTTTATTATGTATGAGGTAGATAAGTTCTGTAAAGATATTAACGAAAGATCAAAATGATTAGAAGCGAAGA
>ERZ650301.293-NODE-293-length-13580-cov-5.134122_pt1 | contig 13580 bp, 9 predicted proteins | sample MGYA00376237_ERZ650301 | MGnify/ENA primary metagenome ERZ650301 (study PRJEB26733, sample SAMN07839255) | wastewater metagenome | biome: small river; feature: stream; material: water | place: USA: North Carolina | collected 2016-04-05 ...
GGTGGATGTATCTCATTGCCGCATTCATGATTCCCACGATCATCTTGGTCATGGCGCCCATCAATTTCACCCTGGGCATTGTCTTGTCCATCGTTGTCTATGCGCTGATCGTCATCCCTATGTTCGCGACATCACCAACCATCTCGCTGACAGAAACAGAACTTCGTGTCGGAAAGGCACACATCAACCGTGAATTCATTGGTGCCGTCAGCGCATATTCAGGAACATACGCCGTAACAGCCAGAGGTCCTGAGCTGGATGCACGTGCGTGGATATTCCTTCGTGGGTGGATTAACCCTGTCGTGCGCGTGGATATTACCGACCCCAACGACCCCACCCCGTATTGGCTCTTTTCGACAAGGCGTCCAGAAGAACTCGTTGCTGCACTCAGAGCAGGCAGAAAAACTTCTTAGCAAAACGAAAGGGCCGGTTACAAAACCGGCCCTTTCGTGAATGAAAAGTATTAGAAAGCACATTCCTTACAAACAGGTCCGAGCTTTTCCTCGTGATCGACCTGTGAACGGTGCTTAACCAGGAAGCAACTCACGCAGGTGAACTCATCATCCTGAGGTGGAAGAACGACAACGTCGAGTTCCATATCTGACAGATCAGCACCTGCGAGCTCGAAACCACCAGGGTTGTCAGCGTCTTCAGCATCAACAGCTCCAGAGAGCTTGTCCGGGACTCGCTCTTTGAGCGCTTCGATCGACTCTGTGTCGTCGTTATCAGTTTTACGAGGTGCGTCGTAGTCAGTTGCCATCTTGAAGATCCAATTCGTCACGTCACCGGCGTTGAAATGCTCCGGCGCCGACAGTTTGCCCCATAGAGCTCAGAAACACAAAAACCTGACTGGGCGTGTTGCCCGACAGGAGGAATTAGCTCGGCACGCGCACGCGCTACTGCCTAAGTGAGTCATTCCATGGAATTCTCTAAACAGCAGAATTTGGCCAAGGAGCACACTGTTATGCGCGAACTCAAAGTCACCGATGTCGATGGCGCTACCCTCGTTGTTTCTGACGATGAAGGAAATGAATTCCGCGTCCCCGTTGATGAGACATCATTACGCCGCCTGCGTCACAGAAGCGCTCCCGAAGACGGTCCTCGTGTCTCCCCCAAAGACATCCAAGCTCATTTACGTGCAGGTCTGTCGAATGAAGAAATTTCTGCTCTCACCGGAGCTTCTTTAGACCTCATTCAACGATTTGAAACTCCCGTTCTTGCAGAACGTGAATTCATCATCACATCAGCGTTGTCCGTTCCCACGCAAACCACGGTGGAAACGGAAACCGGGAACCTCAGTACTGCTTTTGGAACAGTTATTACCCAGCGCTTGAATGGCTTGAACGCAACAGCAGAGCGATGGGCAACCTGGAAAGAGGAGACTGGTTCATGGGTTGTGAAGCTGGAGTTCACCGCAAACGGTATTGATCACGATGCTCGTTGGTCTTTCGAGCCCCGCAAGCGAACTCTCACTCCCGTCAACAGTGACGCGTCAACGCTTTCTCAAAAGGGTGACCTGAGCACGGGTCTCATTCCAAAGCTTCGCGCTGTGGGGGTTGACTCTGCAGACACTGTTGTGGCTGAGCCACTTTCGGGTAGCGAACCCGTAGCAACCATCTCCGCAGTATCTGAACAAGTTCCTGTCGAGGCGCCCGCTGCCGAACAAACTCGCGAACACAGCCCCACGGCCGATCTTCTCGAAGCTCTGCGCAAGCGTCGCAATGAACGCGAATCCACCCCAGCCTGGCTCAAGGATGAAGTCAGTGCGGCAACCGATTCACATGAGGTGGTATCAGAAGACACCGTCATCAGTGGTGAAACGGTGGAATTCGACGCGACTCTGAACTTTACAGAGCCTTTCGATATGTCCGTCTCTGAGGAAGCTCCAACGGTTGCTCCTTCAGAATCCAAGAATGATTCCAAGCAAATTGGCAAAAACGGACGTCCTGCAATGCCTTCATGGGACGACATTGTCTTCGGAACTCGTTCCGATGACGATCCTGCCTAACTAGCGTGAATATGCTCCGAGGCGAATACCGGGGATAGCGAGCTCGGTGGGTGAAACCCCACCATGTTGAGCAATCATGTTTCGGCCTTTCAAAGACGTGTCACGCTCGTCATAAAAGGCGACATCTTTTTTGGCAAGAACAAACACATCGCCCAAGCGAGGCAGTACATCAGAGTCGACGTCGCCATAAAGTCCGGCAGCTAAGACTTCTTCTTGTGTAAGAACCCAGGCAAGTTCCGACCAATCTTCTCGCCATGACGCCACTGCTTGGGCACGTTCCGCTTCTGTCGCCTTCTCAGAGAAATAAAGCTGTAAACAGCGAGGTTCTCCCCCAACGTGGGCAATGTGCCTCATGTGGTCGACATCTAGTCCATACAGAAAATGTTGTGACTGTGTGACATCCAGCACACCGTGATCTGCTGTGACAAAGAGCCCCACTCCCTCAGGTATGCGGTCAGAGAGTTCTTTGATTGCTCCATCAACAGACTCCAACGCTGCGGCCCATTCCGCACTGGAGACGCCCTTGTTGTGGGCGAGCTCATCTAGCTCTGAGATGTAGAGAACAATCAGATGTTGACCGGGCTGGTTGAGGGTGCTGAGGACAGCTTGAACACGGTCATCAATAGTTTTGGCGCTGAGCTGTACTGCACCCTCGTGAATGATGTGGGTGAGTGGTGTGTCGGCAAAACGTGGGTGAGCGACAACTGTTGGCGTAATTCCGTTTTCTTCAGCAAGTCCATAGAGAGGATCACAGCGCAGCCACGAAGAAGGGCTTGTGAGCGCACCAAGCCCAGTGAGGAGATTCAGGACCTCACCAGATTCTGGATCGAGGACCCTATATCCGGTCATCCCGTGTTGCCCCGGGGTGGCACCTGTTGTGAGGGAAGCAAGAGCCGCAGCTGTGGTGCTGGGAAAGACGGTCGTCAAATCTGTTTCTGGAGAGGAATTCTTGCTCAAAAAACGAGCATGTGCTGAAGCAGATGAAAGATTCAGAGCACCCAATCCATCAATCAGCACAACAACAGCAGAGCGCACAGGAGGAAGCTCGAGAGCATTCGGCTGCTGCCGGATTCCTAGGCTCGATAAGCAACTTGGCAACACGTCGGCAAGGCTCAACTGAGCGGAATTCAGGCTCGGTAACATGATGGACATCGACGTCAGTCTGCCATAGTTACGCGGTTTGCCAGCTATGCCTGCTGTGTCTTATGCGTAACGAAAGATCACAGATATGGTCCCCTCCACCCCAGCGAATGATGCCCTCGAACGCATCGAGGACATCGATGTCTCGACAGAGATGCGGGACTCGTTTCTGGAGTATGCCTATTCGGTGATTTACTCTCGTGCACTGCCCGATGCACGAGACGGACTCAAGCCTGTTCAACGCCGCATCCTGTTCATGATGAGTGAGATGGGTTTACGCCCCGACAAGGGCCACGTAAAGTCGGCCCGCGTTGTTGGTGAAGTGATGGGAAAGCTCCACCCCCACGGTGATGCTTCTATCTACGACGCCCTCGTTCGCTTGGCTCAAGACTTCTCGCTCCGCCTTCCCCTAATTGACGGACACGGTAACTTCGGTTCGCTGGATGACGGCCCTGCTGCTGCCCGCTACACCGAAGCCCGCCTCGCTGCTTCTGCACTTGCCATGACAGCGAACCTTGATGAAGACGTCGTCGACTTCGTTCCGAACTATGACAACCAGTTCCAGCAGCCAGATGTTCTTCCTTCGGCCTATCCCAACCTGCTGGTAAACGGTGCGAGCGGTATTGCAGTGGGTATGGCCACCAACATGGCTCCCCACAACCTGATTGAGGTCATTGAAGCCTCGATTCACCTCCTGAGGAACCCCCAGGCATCGCTGGACGACCTGATGGCGTTCGTGCCTGGACCAGATCTTCCCTCCGGTGGTGTGATCATGGGCTTGGACGGTATCCGCGAGGCGTATGAAACCGGTCGTGGAAGTTTCAAGACACGTGCACGCGTCACCATTGGCAGCATCTCCCCTCGCAAGATGGGCATCACTGTGACCGAGCTTCCCTACCTGGTCGGGCCAGAAAAAGTTATCGACAAAATCAAAGATGGCGTCACGAGCAAAAAGCTCAACGGTATTTCTAACGTCATCGACCTCACGGATCGCCACCACGGTCTCAAGCTGGTGATCGAAATCAAGACAGGTTTCGACCCTGAAGCCGTCCTGGAACAGCTCTACCGCTACACCCCGCTGGAAGACTCCTTCAGCATTAACAACGTTGCCCTGGTCAACGGTGGCCCACAAACCATGGGTCTGCGCGAGATGCTCACGGTTTATGTTGACCACCGCAAGCTAGTTGTGCAGCGTCGTTCACAGCACCGCCTCACCAAGCGTCAAGAACGTCTTCACTTGGTCGATGGTCTCCTCATCGCCATCATGGACATCGACGAGGTTATTCAGCTCATTCGTCAAAGCGACGACACCGAACAAGCCAGAGCACGTCTGATGGATGTGTTTGAACTCTCGGTTCCTCAAGCTGACTACATCTTGGAACTGCGTCTTCGTCGTCTGACCAAATTCTCTCGAGTGGAACTCGAAGCAGAAGCCGATGCTTTGCGTAAAGAAATCTCTGAACTGGAAACCATTCTCGCCAGCGATAAGAAGCTGATTGATGTCGTAGTCAAGGAGCTTTCCGAAGTTTCCAAGAACCTCGGAACTCCTCGCCGCACTGTGTTGTCCACCTCAACAGTCGCACCAGCTACAACCGCAGCACGTGTTGCTTCAGCGCAACCCGAAGCACTGCAGATCGAGGACACTCCGTGCCGCGTGTTGCTCTCTGCCAGCGGTCGACTTGCTCGTGTTGATCTTGAAAATTCTGACGACCCCATTGCTCAAGGAACCCACCGCACAGCACATGATGGTGTTGTCTCCAACATCTCCACAACTCGTCGAGGTCTTATCGGCGCTGTGACAAGCAAGGGACGCCTGGTTCACTTCTCCCCCGTCTCACTTCCTGGGGTTCCTGCCTCCAGCGTTTCACTTGCTGCAGCAGTCAATAGCTCCGACTACGTCGAACTGGAATCTGGCGAGAAGGTTGTGGGCCTAGTTTCCTTCGGCGGAGAAACCACCTATGCACTAGGAACTGCTGAGGGTGTCGTCAAGCGCATCCAAGCCGATGCATTCCCTGTGAAATCTGGCAATGCCATCATCTCGTTGAAAGATTCCGACACGGTTGTGGGTGTCGCTCCCGCAGCAGAGAGTGATGAACTGATCTTTGTCACTTCTGATGCGCAGCTCCTCCACTTTGGTGCAGACGCTGTTCGCCCCCAGGGTGCTGCAGCGGGGGGTATGGCCGGTATCCGGGTGTCTGACAGTGCTCGTGTGATCTACTTCACAGCAGGCTCAGAAGCTGACGCCCAGGTGGTCACCATCTCCACCAGCATGAACACTTTGCTCGGAACAGACGCTGGCCGCGCCAAGGTGTCTCTGCTTTCTGAATTCCCCGCTAAGGGCCGTGGCACCGGTGGTGTTCGTGCGCAGACTCTCCTCAAGGGTGAAGATGCATTGGCACTGGCGTGGGTGGGCCAGGGAACTCCTCGCGCAAGCGCACTGGATGGCATGCCTCGTGAACTTCCCACTGAGCTAGCCAAGCGTGATGCCTCTGGCACCTTGCTCGACGGAGACGTTGCCTTTGTGGGCAACGCCGTTAGCTAAACGTCGATTCGGTCGCGAGACAGGCCAGCTGAGCCTTCAATAATGAAGTCTCGGCGTGGACCAACGTCATTACCCATCAAGAGCTCAAAGACGGTGTCAGCCATCGCTGCATCTTCCACACGAACACGGCGGAGTGTGCGAGCTGAGCGATCCATGGTGGTAGTGGCAAGCTGATCTGCATCCATTTCACCCAGACCCTTATAGCGCTGAATGGGCTCTTGGTAGCGCTTTCCGGACTTTGCCAGCGCGGCAAGGACAGATTGCAGTTCCGTCTCCGAATACGTGTAAATCGTTTCGTTGGGCTTGGTGCCGGGGTTGATCACCACCACACGGTGAAGCGGAGGAACAGCGGCAAAAACCCGCCCTGCTTCAATGAGGGGACGCATGTACCGGAAGAAGAGTGTGAGGAGAAGCGTGCGAATGTGTGCGCCGTCAACATCTGCATCTGACATCAGGATGACCTTGCCATAACGGGCCGCATCAAGATCGAAGCTGCGTCCAGAGCCCGCACCAATCACCTGAATAATCGAGGCACATTCCGTGTTGTTGAGCATGTCAGAAACAGATGCTTTCTGAACATTGAGGATCTTGCCTCGAATGGGTAGCAACGCTTGATACTCACTGTTGCGAGCGAGCTTTGCCGTTCCGAGTGCCGAGTCACCCTCCACGATGAAGAGTTCGGACTGTTCAACATCATTGCTTCGACAATCAACCAACTTTGCGGGAAGGCTCGAAGTTTCCAGCGCATTCTTTCGGCGCTGAGTTTCTTTGTGAGTGCGAGCCGAGATGCGGCTCTTCATTTCAGAAACAATCTTTTCCAGCAGCAAGGCAGATTGTGCCTTGTCGTCACGCTTAGTTGAGGTCAGGCGTGCTGTGAGTTGCTTCTGAACAACAGAGGCAACAATGGCCTTCACTGCTGGAGTTCCCAGAACTTCCTTGGTCTGACCTTCGAACTGTGGTTCAGGGACGCGAACGGTCACTACAGCAGTGAGACCGGCTAGAACATCGTCTTTCTCAACCTTGTCGTTACCTGCCTTGAGCTTGCGAGAATTCGCATCAACCTGGGCGCGGATGACCTTGAGCAATGCCTGTTCAAAACCTTGCTGGTGGGTTCCACCCTTGGGTGTGGAGATGATGTTGACGAAACTCTGCATCTCGGTTTCATAACCGGTGCCCCAACGCAGCGCGATGTCCACACCACAGCTGCGCTCAACTTCAGTGAGAGCCATATTTCCATCAGGCCCCAAGACAGGAACGGTCTCCGTGAAGTTACCCTCGCCTGAAAGGCGCCAGATGTCAGTCACTGCAGTATCTGGAGCAAGGAACTCAGCAAACTCGCTAATACCGCCGCTGAACTTGAAGCTCGATTCGAGGACTTCGGGACCACGCTCGTCTGTGATCTTCATTTCAAGACCGGGGACAAGGAACGCTGTTTGGCGGGCGCGCGAGTCTAAATCTTCGGTTTGGAAAGAAGCACCTGGGGTGAAGATCTGCTGATCTGCCCAGTAGCGCACACGGGTTCCGGTAACACCCTTGGCAACCTTGCCTTTGACGGTGAGTGAGCTTCCGTCTTCAAAGGGGGTGAAGGGATTGTTGGGAGCAATTCCCTTGCTGTCGTCGAAGACGCCAGGTTCTCCACGTCGAAACGACATTGCCCAGGTCTTGCCATCACGGTCAACTTCGACGTCGAGGCGCTCTGACAGCGCGTTAACGACCGATGCACCCACACCGTGGAGACCACCGGAAGCGGCATAAGAACCGGAACCAAACTTTCCACCTGCGTGCAGCTTGGTGAAGACAACCTCAACACCAGTCAGGCCTGTCTTGGGCTCAACATCAACAGGAATACCACGCGCTTTGTCACGAACCTCGACGCTATTGTCTTTGTGAAGTTGGATCTCAATAGAGTTACCGTGACCACCCAAAGCTTCATCAACTGAGTTGTCGATGATCTCCCACAGGCAGTGCATGAGTCCACGAGAGTCAGTGGTTCCGATATACATACCGGGACGTTTACGGACCGCCTCTAATCCTTCCAAAACGGAAAGATGGCGAGCGGAATACTCAGAAGAACTCACGCGACTCCTCAACTACTTCGTGGCGCTCTTGAACAGTAGTTTGTTCGGAGCCCAATTCCGCGGAGGCACGCGTCAGGAACCTGATACGCGGTCAGCGAAATGCCCTGCATTCCGACCACAAAACACAGCTCTTCATGGTTATATGTGCTTAGGACTTCATTACGAAGAGGAGCGAGAGATGACAACAGCAATGACTGAAACCGCATCAACCGACGTAGCCTCCGAGCTCACCAGCCTCGACCGCTGCGACAGCTGCGGTGCACAGGCATATGTTCGAGCAACCATGCCTGCAGGCGGTGTTCTCCTCTTCTGCGCACACCACGCTTCCAAGCACCGTGAAAAGCTCACCGGTCTTGGTGCACAGTGGCACGACGAGACCGCAAAGCTGCACGCAGCTAACGATCGCTCGATCTAAGAACTCAACTTAACGAAGAAGCCCCGGTGCAGTGCACAGGGGCTTCTTTCACATTTCTCGATTTATTCGAGGTAGTCACGCAGAGACTGAGAACGCGAAGGGTGACGAAGTTTCGCCATGGTCTTCGACTCAATCTGTCGGATACGCTCACGAGTCACACCGAAGGTGTCACCAATCTGGTCGAGAGTCTTGGGGATGCCATCGCCCAGACCAAAGCGCATGCGGATAACACCGGCTTCACGCTCAGAAAGTGAATCCAGGAGAGATTCCAGCTGCTTCTGCAACATGGTGAATCCAACGGCATCAGCTGGAACAACTGCTTCGGTGTCCTCGATGAGGTCACCGAATTCACTGTCACCATCTTCACCAAGAGGTGTGTGAAGCGAGATGGGCTCGCGGCCATACTTCTGAACTTCAACGACCTTTTCAGGAGTCATGTCGAGTTCGCGTGAGAGCTCTTCAGGAGTTGGTTCGCGACCGAGGTCCTGCAACATCTGACGCTGGACACGAGCCAGCTTGTTGATGACTTCAACCATGTGAACAGGAATACGAATGGTTCGTGCCTGGTCAGCCATAGCGCGAGTAATTGCCTGACGAATCCACCAGGTTGCATAGGTGGAGAACTTGAAGCCCTTGGTGTAGTCGAACTTCTCGACTGCACGAATCAGACCGAGGTTACCTTCCTGGATAAGGTCCAGGAACTGCATGCCACGGCCGGTGTAACGCTTTGCAAGAGAAACAACCAGACGCAGGTTGGCGCCGAGCAGGTGGCTCTTGGCGCGCTGGCCATCGCGGGCGACCCAACGAAGTTCACGCTCGAGCTGCTTCGGAATGTTCTTCTTGGTTGCCAGCTTGTCTTCAGCAAAGAGACCAGCTTCAATACGCAGGGCAAGTTCAACTTCTTCAACAGCGTTGAGCAGAGGAACTTTACCGATCTGCTTGAGGTAATCCTTGACGGGGTCAGCAGTAGCACCGGTGATTGCGGTGGAGTAGACAGGGATGTCATCGTCATCGTCTGCCATGGACAAAACAATGGCGCCAGTGGGAAGAGGTTCTTCAGTTACTGCAGGACGTGCAGGCTTGTCTTCATCTTCTTCGAGTGCTTCGTCGTCAACAACGTCAATGACAACTGCTTCGATAGCGACATCTGCGACGAGATCTTCTTCGTCTACTTCTTCGTCATCTGCCTCAGGATCGACTGCCTTTGCGCGGCCACGACCACGCTTAGGAGCGATCTCTGCAGGTGCTGCTTCTTCGGTCAAGAGAGCATTTGCCATCTTTTCCAATTCAGCTTTAGTGGGCTTCTTTGCCTTAGCTGTTGGCTTCTCAGCTTCAACTGCCTTAGCAGGAGCCTTAGTCGCAGCTTTGGCAGGAGCCTTTGCTGCTGACTTTGGCTCGGCCTTAGGGGCAGCAGCCTTAGTTGCAGGAGCTTTGGTGGCAGGGGCCTTAGCCACTGCAGTTTTTGCGGCAGGTGCTTTCGCAGCTGTCTTAGCTGGTGCCTTTGCAGCTGGATTTGCAGCAGCTTTAGCTGGAGCCTTCGCAGCGGGCTTCTCGGCCGCTTTTGCAGGTGCCTTTGCTGGAGCCTTTACTGCGGGCTTAGCAGCAGTTCTCGCAGCGGGCTTTTCAGTTTTCGCAGCTGCTTTCGCAGGGGCCTTAGCAGCGGGAGCTTTTACGACGGGCTTTTCAGCAGGCTTAGCAGCAGCTTTTGCAGTGGTTTTTGGAGCAGGAGTCTTTGCGGCAGGAGTCTTTGCGGCAGGAGCCTTCACAGAGGGAGTACTTTCCGGAGCTGGCTCGGCAGCAGAGGACTTGGACTTTCCACCAAAGAGCGACGCAAAGCGTCCTTTGGCCTTAGGTGCTGTGTTCTCTGTAGCCATGAGCAGATTTCTCCTGTTCGGGGGCATAACTAGGACCCTTGTCAAGTCCCGTGAAGGGATAAGACTGGGTCCGGTTTCTATTATCGCATGTCGCCAGACTCTTCCGTACCACGACGGTACGCAAGAAACTCTTCGAGTTCTGCAGCTATTTCATCAGCGGTAGGAAGTTCACCCTCAACGTCGGTCAGAGGGGAACGGAGTGCGTTGTCCTTCATGTATGAGTCGTAACGCTGTTCGAGGGTGTGAACGAGTTTGTTCAATTCTTCGTTGGTCTCGACTTGCTCATCAATCTTGCCAACGAACTCACGTCCCTCTTCACGCAGACGATCGGTGGGGAAGATCAAACCTGTTGCCGAGCTGATGCTTTCTAGCGCAACAAGGGAGGCCTGAGGGAACTCAGTATCAGCCAGATAGTGAGGAACAAGGAGGACGAAGCCAGCTACTTCATGCTCAATTTCTTGCAGTCGATATTCCACCAGGTGCATGGCGTTGGCAGGAACCTGGGTGTGGGGACGCCATACCGAGAACTGTTCAATCAGATCTGCACGGTTACCACTCACCGTGGTACCAATAGGCCGGGTGTGCGGAACAGGCATGGGAATGGAGTGGACCCAGGTCGTCGTGGCAACATCGAAGCGTTCTACGAAGTTGAGAACTTCCTTACTGAATGCTTCCCATTTGAAATCAGGTTCATACCCAGTGAGCAAGATGAAGGGACGAGATATTTCATCTCGAACGAGGTGGAATGCCAGCATGGGTGGCTCAAAGCCCGTCAAGTGGTCCTGATCGAAGTAAATAATAGGGCGGCGTGCACGGTAGTCGAGCAGAGAATCAGCATCAAAGATGGCGATGATCTGTGAATCCATCGTGTCCACGATGTAGTCGGTGAAACCCGTGACTGCAGAACCAGAATCTGCAAACCCGGTCAAACCTGCAACCAAAGGAAGTCCACGTGGGACTTCGGCAGCGTCCATCACGAAATGAAGCAAGCTCTCGCGTTCAGGCATAGCTTCAGTCTACGTTCGGTTTTCTCACCTCTCGTACGCGTGGCAGAAGCTTGTGCACAGCACTTGAACCTAATGTGAAGTCGTGAGTATTCCTAAGTTGTCACTGGTCCCCCGCCCTTCTGCGAAAGCCCTCATTATTGTCGGTGCTGTTTTCGGAAAGAAGGGAGTGCGCTTCGAGTCTTCTCGGGACACATCAAAGTTGACCAAGCTGGCAGAAGCGCTGAACATCACAGGTGCACAGGATTCGTTCACAACCGTGGTTGACCCGGCACATCCCACCAGGATTATTGCCGTGGTTGGTTTGGGTTCGGAGCCACTCACCCCCAACAGCTACCGCTACGCCGGCGCAGTCGCTGCCCGCAAACTGGCGGGCACAGAAACCATTGCTTTTGATCTAGCTCTTACCGATTCCGTCTCTGTTGAAGCACTTGCTGAAGGTGCTGCACTTGGCACATATACCTACAACGAGTACAAATCGACTCCAGAGAAAAAGAATCCCGTCTCTGCCGTGGAAATTGTTGTAGACAAGAAAATCTCTGCAGATCTCTCCAAATCAACGATTTCTGCTCAGGCACTTTCACTGGTCAAGAACTTGGTCAACACTCCACCCAATGACCTCTACCCCGCATCTTTTGTTGAACACACTCTGACAACTATCAAGGGTCTGCCGATTAAGTCCACGGTGTGGGATGAGAAAGCACTCGTCAAAGACGGCTTTGGCGGCATTGTCGGTGTAGGTAAGGGTTCATCTCGCCCACCACGTCTGGTCAAGCTTGTTTATGCGCCCAAGAAAGCAAAGAAGCACATAGCCATCGTGGGCAAGGGAATTACCTTCGACACCGGTGGTCTTTCGTTGAAGACCGGTGCCGGCATGATCGGCATGAAATATGACATGACGGGTGCGGCCTCAACCTTGGCCATCATCACTGCCGCCGCACAGCTCAAACTCAATGTCAACATCACTGCATGGTTGTGCTTGGCCGAGAACATGCCTTCCAGCACTGCCACTCGTCCCAACGACGTATTGACCATCCATGGCGGAAAAACCGTCGAGGTTCTGAACACTGATGCAGAAGGCCGCCTCGTTCTCGCTGACGGCCTCGTTGCTGCCAGTAAGGAACACCCTGATCTGATCATCGACATCGCCGGAACCGCGCCCGCCTTGGCGCGCTATCTGTCACGCAACGCTTCGGTGTTGGATGGGGTGATTGGCGGGTCGTTCTTTGCGGCATGGCCCGCCGTCGGCGCGCTTGCCGCCGAACTTGCCGCGCGGCTGCACGATCTTCCTGATTACGAACGCAAACTTGATGCGGCCCGGCGCTGGATGAAGGAATGGCATTTCCGCATCGGGGTGCATCACCTGCGCGGGCTGATCGACAGTTTCGAAGCCGGCAAGCAATATGCCGACCTTGCCGAAGCGGTGATTGCCGCGTTGTGGCCGGTGGTTCTGGCCGATTTTTCCGCCAAACATGGCACGCCGCCCGGTGTTGGCGCTGTGGTCTTGGGGATGGGCAGCTTGGGCGCAGGGCGGCTGAATGCCAGCTCCGATCTTGACCTGATCATGATCTATGACGCGGGCGGGGTTGAAACGTCGGAAGGTCCGCGCCCGCTGGCTGCGCGCGCCTATTATGCCCGCCTGACCCAAGCCATGGTGACCGCACTTTCTGCGCAAATGGCCGAAGGCCGGCTTTACGAGGTTGATGTGCGGCTGCGGCCCTCGGGGCGGCAGGGGCCGGTTGCCACCTCGCTCACCAGCTTTTGCACCTATCAAGAAACCGAAGCCTGGACATGGGAACACCTTGCCCTGACCCGCGCCCGCGTGCTGGCGGGCCAGCCCAGCTTGGCCGATCAGGTTGAAACCTTCCGCCGCGATATCATTGCGCGCAAAGGCCAAGGTGCAACTGTGCTGCAAGACGTGGCCGACATGCGCAGCCGTCTGTCCGATGCCAAACCGGGGGCAGGGGGCTGGGATGCCAAATTTGGCCCCGGCCGTCTGATGGATATTGAACTTCTGGCGCAAACCATGGCGCTGCAAGCTGCCAGCCCGGCGCGTCAGGTCGAACGTCAGATCGCGGCGGGCGGAAAGGCCGGTAAACTGTCGCATTCGGATCAGACGGCACTCTTGGATGCCTACAGGGTATGCTGGCGCGTGCAGGCGGCATCGAAACTGTTGTCCGACAAACCCTTGGACCCTTCGGCCTTGGGCGAAGGTGGCAGGGCGTTCTTGCTGCGCGAAGCGGGTGAGGCTGATACGCAGGCGCTGACCAATCGGTTGGCAACCGCAGCAGGCCTTGCCGAAACGGTGATTTCGGCCCATCTGAAAGGATAGGCAATGGGGAGACGCGCAATGGAGATCAGCCAAGCAGACCCGAAAGGGTTGGTGCGGGAAAGCTACGCCATTGAAGGCATCACCTTGGGCGAATGTCGGTCGATCTTCATGGATTGGGCGCTAAGCTTGCCGCTGAAGATCGGAAGAGCGTCGTGTAGGGAAAGAGTGTCTTCGCCTGTGTAGATCT
>ERZ650301.294-NODE-294-length-13548-cov-6.982139_pt1 | contig 13548 bp, 12 predicted proteins | sample MGYA00376237_ERZ650301 | MGnify/ENA primary metagenome ERZ650301 (study PRJEB26733, sample SAMN07839255) | wastewater metagenome | biome: small river; feature: stream; material: water | place: USA: North Carolina | collected 2016-04-05 ...
ATTTGCATGCGCTGGCGGTGACCAGTCCGCAACGCTCGGCGTTGGCGCCTGAGGTATCCACGATTCAAGAGCAGGGCATGGCTGGCTTCGATGTGACCGGGTGGTACGCCATCATTGCACCTGCGGGCATGCCGGATGACATCAAGCAGCGCTTGAGTCGCGAGATCGCTATGGCGCTGCGTCAGCCTCAGGTGCAGTCACAACTCGCTGCTGGGGGCTACGAGCCCGTCGGGTCCACGCCCGAGGCGCTGCAGGCACACATCGAACGCGAAATCACGCGTTGGTCCGCCGTGGTGAAGTCCACCGGCGCAAAGATTGATTGAGTGTGAACCCCAGGGCAATCCAATCGCACGGTGCGCTTCATCGTGCCGTTTCCTCTCGGAGGCACTGTGGATCGTTCTGAACTTAGCGCTTGATCAGCACCTATTGATGACAGGCCCTAGTCAGTCAGCCTCTTAAGCGTTGTAATTCAGCGCCAACCCTTGCGTAGGCCAATCGTCAATGGCCACCAAGCGCCCTGTGGCGGATAAGGTGATGTAGGCCGTTCGACGGTTGAGGCCACCAAAGCAGAGGTTGGTGGTGAACGGGTCTGGCAAGGGCACGTGCTCGACGTGTTGGCCGTCTGGGCTGACGATAGAAATGCCCCCGTGCATCAGCGTCGCTACGCACACGTTGCCTTCGGCATCGACCGCCATCGAGTCGAACCTTTGCCAATGGTTGGCGGGCGAGGCGACCACCAAGCGCGCACCTTGGGGGGAGGGCCACGGGTCTTTGCGGACGTGGCCTGGGCCTGTCACATCGAAGGCCCACAAGCGAGCGCCTTCGGTTTCTGCGTAATAAAGCGTTTGCCCGTCGGGCGACAGTGCAATGCCATTGGGCGTCATCACTGGCCTTGCCACGGCTTGCACACCCGAGCCATTGGGTTGCGCATAAAAAATGCCGCCTCGGTCCATGTCGTGTTCGCGGACCTTGCCGAGGTCGGTGAAGTAAAACCCGCCGTGTGCATCGAACACGAGGTCGTTGGGGCCGCGCAAACCGATGCCATCCACCTGTTCGTACAGCCGCTCGACTTTGCCGGTGTTCAGGTCGACACGTTCGATGCGGCCGCCTGAATAGTCGTGGGCTTGGCCAATCGGGCGCAAGTAGTTGCCCGGGTCACGCGTCCATGCAAAACCACCGTTGTTGCAGACGTACACCGCGCCATCGGGGCCGATGGCCGCACCGTTGGGGCCTCCGCCTAAATCGGCCACCACGTGAACGCGTCCATCTGGGGTGACGCGTGTGAGCGTGCCGCGTGCAATTTCGACCAACAGAACCGACCCATCGTCCATGGCGACAGGTCCCTCAGGAAACTGCAAACCGGTTGCGAGCTCTCGAATTTTCATGGTGGTCCTCTGTCGTTGATGCACACCAATGTAGTGCCGCCGCACCGAGCCGCAAGCGGGCAATCCCTGAGCGCCCCAGCCCGCATCGCACACCACGCCACTGACCCTAAACTAGCGCGCATGACTGCTTTGACACCCCGCACCCTCGGCCCGCAACCAACCGCCGATGCGCTGCCTTATGCCGCACTCACCCGTGAAATCGAAAACTTGCTGCAAGACCCCACCGTGGCAGTGCCACCGCGCCTTGTGCAACCGTTGCATGGGGGCGGCAGTTTGTTTGTCATGCCTGCGGCCGATGCCCGTGTGGCGATGACCAAGCTCATCACCTTCATCGCCAACAACGCCCAGCGTGGCTTACCCACCATTCAGGGTGACATTGTGCTGTTTGATGTCACGACCGGCCAACGCATGGCGATGATCGATGGCCCCACGGTCACGGCGCGGCGCACGGCGGCGGTGTCTTTGCTGGCCGCGCAAAAGCTGGCCCCACGCAAGGACGGTCCACTGCTCATCGTGGGGGCCGGTGTGCAAGGCTTATCGCACTTAGAGGCCTTTCATCAAGGCCTCGGCGTGCAAGAGGTTTGGATTGCCTCGCGCTCCGCAGCCAGTGCGGACGCCTTGGTGGGCCATGCCGAGCGTTTGGGACTGAAGGCGCGACGGGTGGATGACCCCAACGCGGCGTTGGCTGAGTGTCCGCTGGTGATCACCACCACGCCTGCACAGCAGGTGGTCATGACAGCACGGCCCCGAGACGATGCGTTTGTCTCGGCCGTCGGCGCTTTCACGCCGCGCATGGTGGAGTGGTCGGCAGACGTTTGCCAACATCTGGCCCACACAGGCACGCTGGTGGTGGACACCCGCGACGCTGACCACGAAGCGGGCGACTTGTTGCAAGCTGGTGTGAATGTCGAACTTTTGCCCACGCTGCGTGACGTGGTCTGCCAAACAGAGGCGTGGCAAACCGCCGCGCAACGCCGCTTAGAACATGGCGGCCCCGTGTTTTTCAAGAGTTGCGGCTGGGGTGGTTGGGACTTGGCCGCCGCGCGGTGTGTGGCCGCGCAGCTGTCGCGCTAAATCAAGCCACGTTGTCTTGCTTCAAGAAAATATCTTTGTCTGGAAAGAACTGCGCATGCAAGGGGAGCAAGGAGCCGCCCAGCGCACGGGCATGGCTGCCAACGCGGCCCGCCAAAATTTGCGGCTGATGAAGAATGCCGTCGAAACTGAAGTCGGCCAAGTGCTGCTGAGTTTGTGCGATCAAGGCTTGCATGAGCAGCGGGTTGAGCGAGCCGTCGATCACCACCGCATCGAGGTCGAGCAGGGCGGCGGCACTGGTCACGGTCATGGCCAGTGCTTGGGCGGCTTGCGTGAGCCAGGGCTGGGTCCACGTTGCATAGGTGGCGTCCATGATGTGGTCTTGTTGCACCAGCAGCGGATCGTGGCCGGCGGCCATCAAGGTTTGTTCGAGTTGCCAACCCGAGGCGCGCTCTAGCAGTTGCGGGTGTTTGGCGCCATCGCCACGCGGCATGGGCAATGAGCCAATGGCGCCTGCGTTGCCACGCGGTCCGTTGACGATGTGGCCGTCCATCACCAAGCCGCCGCCGACGAAGGTGCCCACATACACGTACAAAAAGTTAGGCACATCGCGGCCCAAGCCTTGCACCAACTCAGCGACGCAGGCCGCGGTGGTGTCTTTGGCAAATTCAACGGGCAGGGTGGACAGGGCTTGCACTTCTTGCACCAAGTCGATGTGCTCCCAATCGACCATGGCTTTGCCCGCCTCGGGGCCCATCAAGTCACCCCATTGGTGCATCGCCAGAGGCGCGCTCAAGCCAATGCCCACGGTGCGCGACCAAGCGTCTGCCCCCATGCGGCGTTGCATGAGCTTCAAACCTTCTTTGATTCTGGGCAGCACTTCAGCGGGGGAGGGGTAGGCATAACTTTGTCGCCACTGGTGGCGCATTTGCCCCACAAAGTCAGTCACCACGACTTCCAAGCTGCGTCGCCCGACTTGCAGGCCAATGCTGTAGGCCCCGTCTGGGTTGATCGACAGCGGCACCGAGGGCTGACCCATCTTGCCGCGAATGCGGTCTTGTTTGAGCAATAGCCCATCGTCGAGCAAACGGTTGACGATGATCGACACCGTTTGCGTGGACAACTGCGTGAGTCGTGCCAAATCGGCCTTGGGAATGGCACCTGCATGCCGAATGGCGCGCAGCACCGTGCGCTCATTGAATTGGCGCATGCCCGTGTGGTTAGACCCACGCATGGTTTTCATAACAAGATCACGCCTTTGCAGAACATGGCGTTGCCGTAGGCCGTGCCTTCGCCGGTTTGCACGATCAAACTGGCGCCTTTGATTTTTTCGTAAAACGCATAGCGTTCAACAGCTTGCACCTGCGCGTCGCTCAAACCTGCTTGAACGACCAAGTTGACCACGTCTTGTTGTGCGGCGGTGCGGTGGTTGTCGGCGCTGTGGCACACCTGCATGTATGCCGCGGGTTGGGGCACATCTGCGGCCAACGGAAACACAGACAGCACGGCTTGGCTGACACGTGCCAAGCTCAAGCCGGGCAGGCGCACCACAGGTTTGCCGTGCGCCAAAAAGTCAGCGGTGAAGTTGGCGTCCACCACGGCCACCCATTCGCCGTGGCCCATGGCGCACAGGTGCATCAGCAGTTCTGGGGTGAGGATGGGGTCTATTCCTTTGAGCACGTTTTTTTTCCTTAAATCGCTATTTTTGACAGAGCTGAGAGCATGCCTGCATTTTGAATGAGCGCAGCCTAGGGAATGTACTAACTAAACCAAGTTGATTTAGTTAGTCGACTTGTTTTACAGTTGCACCGCGGCGCAAAAAGCGCTGGCGATGTCCAACAAACCATCTGGAGACTGTATGAAATCGATTGCCCCCAAACTGATGCTGTCCGCTGTTGTGCTGGCTGCCACCAGCGCCTACGCTGCTGAACCCGTGATCGGCTTGATCACCAAAACCGAGACCAACCCTTTCTTCGTGAAGATGAAAGAGGGCGCACAAGCAGAAGCTAAGAAATTGGGCGCGAAGGTGTTGTCAGCCGCTGGCAAAGCCGATGGCGACAACGCAGGCCAAGTCACCGCCATGGAAAACATGATCGCTGCGGGTGCCAAAACCATTTTGATCACCCCCAGCGATTCCAAAGCCATCGTGCCCGCCATCAAGAAGGCGCAAGCACAAGGCGTGATGGTCATCGCGTTGGACAGCCCCACCGAACCCGCCAACGCCACGGACGCGTTGTTCGCCACCGACAACTACAAAGCCGGTGTGTTCATTGGCCAATACGCCAAGGCCGCATTGGGCGGCAAGAAGCCCGTCATCGCCACCCTTGATTTGTTCCCCGGCCACCCCGTGGGCGCACAACGCCACAACGGTTTCTTGCAAGGCTACGGTTTGACCTCCCTCGATGCCAAGAGCAACGAGTTGGCCAAGCCCGCTGAAGTGGTGTGTATGGCCGACAGCTTTGGCGACCGCGCCAAGGGCCAAACCGGCATGGAAAACTGCTTGCAAAAGAACCCCGACATCAACGTGGTCTACACCATCAACGAACCCGCTGCTGCCGGTGCTTACAACGCACTCAAAGCCGCTGGTAAAGAAAAGGGTGTGGTGATCGTGTCGGTGGACGGCGGCTGCGCAGGCATCAAAGATGTGGGCGCTGGCGTGATCGCCGCGACCTCACAACAATACCCCTTGCGCATGGCCGCGATGGGTGTGGCTGCGGGCGTGGAATACGCCAAGACCGGTAAAAAAGTCAGCGGCTACACCGACACCGGCGTGACCCTGATTGCCGCCAAGGCCATGCCCGGCGTGGACAGCAAAGACGTGAAAACCGGCACAGACTTGTGCTGGGGCAACAAGTAAGGCGCGAGCGCCTCACTGAACAAGGGGGCCCTGTGCCCCCTTGGGTTTTATTTTTATCTTCGAAGATTTAGGCAAATCGTATGAACTCCTTCAAAGACAAGCTGCCCCCCTTGGGCACGCTGGGTCCCTTGATTGCGCTGGTGTTGGCGTGTGTGTTTTTCGCCAGCCAAAGCGACCGCTTTTTGAGCACCCAAAACTTCTCGCTGATCTTGGCGCAAGTCATGGTGGTGGGGGTGATTGCGATTGGCCAAACCCTCATCATCTTGACCGCGGGGATTGACTTGTCGTGTGGCATGGTCATGGCGCTGGGCGGCATTGTGATGACCAAATTTGCAGCCGACTTTGGCCTCTCCACCCCCCGTGGCGATGGCCTGCGGTTTGTTGGTGACCACCGCATTTGGCTACTTGAATGGCGTGTTGGTGACGCGCATCAAACTGCCACCTTTCATCGTGACCTTGGGCACACTCAACATCGCCTTCGCGATCACGCAGCTGTACTCGGGCTCGCAAACCATCACCGACATTCCACCCGGCATGACGTGGTTGGGCAACACTTTCACATTGAGCGGCGCGACCGTCAGCTACGGCGTGATGTTGATGCTGGGCTTGTACCTGTTCACCTGGTTTGCCTTGCGCGAAACCGCCGCAGGCCGCCACGTGTACGCCGTGGGCAACAGCCCAGAGGCCACCCGCTTGACAGGCATTCCGACCGAGAAGGTGTTGCTGGGTGTGTATGTGTTGGCAGGCTTGTGCTACGGCGTGGCTGCCATGTTGGGCGTGGCCCGCACGGGCGCTGGCGACCCCAATGCCGGACAAACCGAAAACTTAGACGCCATCACCGCCGTGGTGCTGGGCGGCACCAGCTTGTTTGGGGGCCGTGGCGTGGTGTTGGGCACCTTGGTGGGCGCGTTGATCGTGGGCGTGTTCCGCAACGGCCTGACGCTGATGGGCGTGTCGTCGGTCTATCAAATTTTGGTCACAGGTATTTTGGTGATCTTGGCTGTGGCCACGGATCAACTCTCACGCAAGGGAGCGCGTTAATCATGAGCGATACACACAAAATCGTGATGCAGGCCAAGGGCTTGGTCAAACGCTATGGCCAAGTGACCGCATTAGACGGTGCCGACTTTGAGCTGCGCGCTGGCGAAATTTTGGCCGTCATTGGCGACAACGGTGCAGGCAAGTCCTCGCTCATCAAATGCTTGTCGGGTGCCACGGTGCCCGACGAAGGGCTGATCTCGTTGGACGGCACGCCCATCCACTTCAAATCCCCCATCGACGCACGACGTGCCGGTATTGAAACCGTGTACCAAGACTTGGCCGTTGCACCCGCGATGAGCATTGCTGAGAACTTGTTTTTGGGGCGCGAAATTCGCCGCGAAGGCTTTGCCGGTAGCGTCTTGCGCATGCTCGACAAAAAGAAAATGTTGGCGCAAAGCATTGAGCGCATGAATGACCTCAAAGTGGGCATTCGCTCCATGACGCAAGCGGTGGAAACCTTGTCGGGTGGTCAACGCCAATGCGTGGCCGTGTCGCGTGCGGCTGCGTTTGCGCAGCATGTGGTGATCATGGACGAGCCCACCGCCGCGCTCGGCGTGAAAGAGGGCAACATGGTGCTGGAGCTGATTCGCCGTGTGCGCGACAAAGGCTTGCCCGTGGTACTGATCTCGCACAACATGCCCCACGTGTTTGAAATTGCCGACCGCATTCATGTGGCCCGTTTGGGCAAACGTGCGGCCGTGCTGAACCCTAAAAAAATCAGCATGAGCGACACCGTGGCCGTGATGACCGGTGCGATGAAGCCTGAAGACATTCCGCAGGAGTGCTTGGCTTGACAGCCCCATCGCAAGCCTTGCCGGTTCAGGCGCACGTTCACTCACCTGTTTGGGTGCTGGGCGAGGCGTTGATGGACTGCATCTCTCAGCCCGATGGATCGCTGCAACCGTTGTTAGGCGGTAGCCCCTACAACTTGGCCTGCGCAGCTGCGTTGCAAGGCGCTGACGTGGGGTTTATCAATCCGTTTTCGACCGATGTGTTCGGGCAGTCTTTGCTGGACCATTTGGTGGCCAACAAGGCGCGTCCTTTGTTGCCACGCTCCGCTTTGCCAACCTCGCTGGCGGTGGTGCAGCTCAACCATGGGCAGCCCAGTTATGGGTTTTACCGAGAAGGCATTGCCGACCGCGATTACCAAGTGGCCGACGTGGTGGCGTTGCTGGAGGCTTCGCCGCCGGGCGTGTTGCACACGGGCTCGCTCATGGCCATGCCGCCAGAGCACCACAAGGTGTTGCACGTGGTGGCAGCAGCCAAACGCTTGGGCTGGATCATCAGCGTGGATGTGAATTTGCGTCCGCGCGTGGCCACCGATGTGCCCGCGTATGTGCGCGCCGTGCGAGAGCTTGCGGCGCTGGCCGATTGGCTCAAAGCCAGCGATGAAGACTTAGAGCTGTTGGGCTTCAAAGACGTGAGCTTTGCCAATGCCTCTACTTTGGCTGCACATTGGATGCAGCAAGGCTGCTCACGCGTGGCGCTGACCTTTGGCGGGCAGGGTGCGTATTTGCAAGTCGGGTCTGACCGAGATCAAGCAGCGGCACCGGTGATCAACGTGGTCGACACCGTCGGTGCGGGAGACACGTTTTGGGGCAGTTGCTTGGCCGATTGGGTGCTGCACGACACCATGCGCGATCTGACGCGTGCACAAGAGCGCTTGGTGAATACCTTAGAACGTGCGTTGGTGGCTGCTGCGATCAACTGTACGCGTGAGGGGTGTCAGCCACCAGATTCAATCGAGTTGGCCGCGCAATTGCCAGCCTCTCTCCATTTTTAAACCACCGAGGGATGGGCTTTGGCCCAAGCCTCGGTCTCTTGCCATGTGGGCGGTACGCAACCCCGCTGTTGCACACACAGGCTGGCACTGGCAATCGCATGACTGAGCACTTGGCGTGTTTGTGTTTCGGTCAATGTGCTGACCGTTTGCAGCGTTCTTTGCGTCGGCGCGAGGTTGACCAACGCAGCCAGCAAGCCCGCTAAAAAGCTGTCGCCAGCCCCGACGGTGTCCACCACGGCTAAGGCGTTGGCTTCTTTTGCAAAGACGCGCACACCCGATGCGGTGAGTATCCAAGCGCCTTCTGCGCCCAAGGTGAGGGCGATCAATTGGGCATGGCTGTTTTTCAACAAGCGCTGAGCTTGCTCAACGTGTGTGGCGCCTTCCAACTGCATGTGCGCCAAGTCTTCATCGCTGACTTTGATGATGTCGGCCACCGCCAAGAACGACGACACGCACGCACGGTAGCTGTCCAAATCAGGCATGACCGAGGGGCGCAAGTTGGCGTCAATGACGATGCATTGGCCCAGCGACTTTTGCGCTTTCAGCCAAGGCAAATACAGAGACTGGTCTCTCGGATCTAACGCCAGCGCGCCCGAACACACCACATCCAATGCGCGGTGTTGCGCACAATCGTTTTGCATTTGCTGTGCGGTGATTTGACGGTCAGCCACACCTTCGCGATAAAAGGCATAGCTGGGGTGACCGCTGTCGTTCACGTTCACCACGGCCAATGACGTCACGGCTTGGATGGGGTTGGGTTGCGACAACACCACGCCATCGGCGCGCATTTGAGCGCTCAAGTCTTGGCCTAAGCGGTCTGACGAAAACGGGTTCAAGTACGTGGTGCCCACGCCTTGGCGCGACAAGGCGCGAGCCAAGTTGTAAACCGCGCCGCCTAAGCAGGGGGTGAATTTGCCATCCTTGGGGTCGGCAATCAGATCGATCAAGGCTTCGCCTGCGATGGCGGCACGAATCATGGGGGCTGTGGGTGCGAGGGGCGCAGCAGTCATGTCAATCCTCAGTTTTGACGCGCAAAGTCAACACCGCAGCCATCGCCAAGAAACAGCCGGCCAGTTGAATGACGTGGCGTGGGTCGCTGCCCAGCAGGCTGTCAAAGTAAAGCGGGAGTGTGAGCATTTGAATGATCATTGGCAACACAATGAACATGTTGAAGATGCCCATGTAGACACCCGCGCGCTCTGGGGGAATGCTTTTGGCCAACATGATGTACGGGTTGCCCATGATGCTGGCCCATGCCAAGCCAATGCCGATCATCGGAACGAACAACCATGTTTTGTCTTGAATGGTGGGCAACATCCACATGCCCAAGCCCGCCAAACTCAAGCACACCGCATGAACCACTTTGGGGCCAAAACGGCGGGTGAGAGGAATCAAACCAAACGCTGCTAAAAATGCCACGAAGTTGTAAAAGCCACCAATTTGGCCGTTTAACAAGCCGGCATCCCGAAAGCCTTGTGCGCTGGCATCGGCCGTGTTGAACATAGAGCGGGCCAACGACGGCACGATGTAAATCCAGTAACACATCATGCCGTACCACTGAAACAACTTCATCCACCACAACTGGCGCATGGTGTGTGGCATCTCGCGGATGGCGTCACGCACTTCAAGCAGGGTGGCGCTGATGCCACGCGGCTTGGCCAAGATGGCGTTCCTTTCGCTCAGGCTCAACGGCAATTCTGGCGTGGAATGCACTGACCACCATACCGTGGAGAGGGACAACACCGAGCCGATTAAAAAGGCAATGACAGTGATCTGTGGAATGTTGCTCGCGTTGACGGCGTCTTTGTTCAAACCAAACCAAAACAGCAGCGAGGGCGTGAGGTAAGCCAAAGTTTGCGCCAGTCCGGTGAAGGCGCTTTGTGTCAAAAATCCCAAAGAGTGTTGGTCTGCGTTCAGACGGTCACTGACGTAGGCGCGGTAAGGCTCCATCGTCACGTTGTTCGCAGCATCCAAAATCCACAGCAAGCTGGCGGCAAACCACAGCGTGGGGCTGTAGGGCATGAACAGCAAGCAAATGCTGCACAAAATAGCGCCCACCATAAAGAAGGGTGTGCGTCGGCCCCAGCGGCTGATCGTTCGGTCGCTCATGGCACCGATGATGGGTTGGACCAAGAGGCCCGTCATCGGACCTGCCAGCCACAGCAAAGGCAAGCTCGCCTCGTCTGCACCGAGGTATTGGTAAATCGGACTCATGTTGGCTTGTTGCAAGCCAAAGCTGTATTGGATACCGAAGAACCCAAAGTTCATGCTGAGGATTTGCCAGAACGAGAGTCTGGGTTTGAGGCCTGTGGTCATGGCGTTTCCAAATAATTTTTAGGGGCGCTGAGTGGTTAACCACATGGCGGCATACGGCCCCAGTGGGCACGCGCTGATTTCTACCGGTTGGTGGGTCAATGCATCTCTTGGCGCTTGTAAACCCACGGGCACCGCCGATGAGAGGTTCAGTGTCACGCTGGTGCCTGAGAAGTTGAACAAACCCAACGCTTGCGCGCCTCGTTGCAGCACCAACACCGAAGGGTGCCCGCTTGAGAGCGCCGTGAGCGCGTGTTCTGCGCTCAGGCTGGCGTGTTGCTTTTTGGCGCTCACCAATGCACGAATCGTTTCGTAGATGGTTCCTGCTGTGGTGCGGGTGTCGTGGCGTTGCGCAAACAGCACATCGTCGAAGCGCGGGCGATGTAACTCACGGCCATCGGGGCCTTGACGCGCAGCCAGTTCTGCCGCTGATGTGTTGCCTTGGCCTAATTCATCCCCCATGTAAATGAGTGGCAAGCCCCCCACGAAAAGAGACAGCGATTGCATGAGCGTCAAACGAGAGGTCGCTGAGACAATTTCTTCTTGCGTTTGTGCCGAAGTCAACCCAACTAGGGCTGCAGCCATGCCGTTGGTGCCGTGCACCGTGTTGGTATCGCTGGCTTGAAAAGCGGCACCTTGTGCGTAGCTGCCTTCGGCATGTCCTGCAAAGAAACGTGACGCATGAAGCAGTCGCTTGCGCTGATCAGGACCGCGTGCATCTAACTCAGGGCGCAACACATTCCAGCCAATGTCATCGTGACAACGTACATACGTCATCCATGCGCATCCCTCGGGCAGGGCAGGGGTATGTGCCAAGACATCGTGGATGATTTGTGTGTTTTCTTCCGCCAACGCGACCCAGCTTGCCGACATCAAACTGGAGTGATAAGCCACATGGCATTCTTGGCCTTGTGTTGGGCCGAGTCCAAAGTATGGTGGCAAATCTTGGGTGGGCATGATTGCTTCGGCTTTGAGCAAGGTGCCTGGGGCTGCGATGTTGGTGAGGCATCGCAAGGCTTGCAAGATCCAATGCACTTCGGGCTGGTTCATGCAGTTGGTGCCTTCGCGCTTCCAGAGAAAGCCCGTAGAGTCCAAGCGGAAAGCTTCGACGCCATGGTTCGCCAGCTGCAACAAAGACTTCGCCATCTCTGAGAACACGACCGGTTGGGCGTAGTTCAAATCCCACTGATAGGGGTAGAAGGTGGTCCATGTCCACGCGTTCACTTCAGGCACAAAGGTGAAGTTTCCGGGGGCTGTGTTGGGGAAGATTTGAACCAAGTTCTTTTCGTAGTCAGAGATCTGCTCGGGGGATTTGACCCAGTGAAAAAACGATTGGTAATAGGCACTGCCCGCACGCGCTTTGACGGCCCATTCGTGCTCATGCGAGACATGGTTCAACACAAAATCGCTGCACAAACTGATACCCGCTGTGCGCAGCGCTTGGGTGAGTTGCTTCAAGTCAGACAAGGTGCCCAATTGCGGGTCGACTTCGTCATAGCTGGCGACCGCAAAGCCACCGTCGTTGGGCGGTGTGCCAGGTTTTAAAAATGGCAGCAAATGCAAGTAGGTGACACCGAGTTCTTGCAGGTGTGCAATGCGTTGGCGAACGCCCGCCAAATTGCCTGCGAATTTATCGGTGTAGGTGCAATAGCCCAGCATGCCTTGCAAATGCCAGTTGGGGTTGGCTTCGCGTTGCAGGTCCAGCGCCCACAAATCAGCAGGGCGGTTGAGGGCGATCTGCACGGTCTGAACCAACACTTGGTTCAACCACTGCGCGTAATCAGGCGTACAGCTGTAAAGGCGCGACAGTCGGTCGCGCAGTTGGGGCAATTCTTGGTTTAAACGTGCGCGCAGCACGTTGGCGCGATCCGCATCGGCGTGATCGAGCAAGTCATTCAAAACAGCGGGAAGATGGGCCTCTCCGACGAGAGCGGGGCGATCTTCAATCACAGACATAGTGTTCACAGTTCAGTAAGAGAGGCACCGAACCTTGTGAGTTCGGTGCTGATAGGCTTTAACTACAAATACCCAAGCTGTGTTGCAGCTTGGGTGTTGAACAAGTTTTAGAACTCGTATTTCAAAGTTGCTTTGGCACTGCGACCCGCCAAAGCGCGAGCGGCGTGGCCGTCGCCTTCAACTTCTGTGAATGCCAATTTGTTGAAAGCGTTGTTCACGCTCACGATGGCAGACGCTTGCTTGTTGATGCGGTAGTTGGCAAACAAGTTCGTCACCATATAGCCGTCCATCGTGATGGTGTTTGCGTCATCACCGTACGATTTTGTGGAACCAATGAAGGCTGCACCGTACTCCAAATCACCTGTACGGTAAGAAGGAGACAAGGCATACACCAGGTCGGCTTGACGGCGTGGCTTCTTACCAATTTCAGCTGCAGTCAAAGAATTTTTGATTTTGGCGTCTGTGATGGTTGCGCCTGCATTTAAGCGGAATGCGCCAGAGCGGTAGCCTGCTTCGAGTTCGAAACCTTGTGCTTTGTAGCCATTGGTTGTGAACTTCTGTGTGGTAGCTTCATAGTTTGACTCATCGGTCTTAGCCATGAAGAACGTACCAAACAAGCTCAGGTTGCCTTCGCGGTGCTTCACACCCAACTCCTGTTGTTGCAGGCGGTTGAAGGAAACGGGCTTGCTGCCATTCAATGCACCGGCGGTGCCGTACATCAAGCGATCAGCTGCGAAGTTGTAACCATCGCTGATGCGACCGTAAATTGCAGTATCTTTGGTCAGGGCGTAGTTTGCACCGCCTGAGTAAGACATCTTGCTTTGCTTGTAGTTCACAGTGTCTGCAGAACCGCCATCCCAAGTTGCTGATGACAATGCCGTTGGGTTGGTAGGTGTTGTACCTTTGAAAGTCTGACCTGTAGCGGACATTTCGTTGTGACGAACGCTACCTTCAACTGTCAGCTTGTCCTTTTCCCAGCTCAATGCGGCATAAGGTGCTGTCACGTTGTACTTCACGTCATAAGTACGTGAGCAGCAACCGCCCCATGTATTCCATCCACTAGATACAGGCGCAGACCATGAACCATTTGTGCCAACTGTGTATTGGTTCCAGAACCAAGTTTGGGCCAAGTTTTGTGAGCCAGTGAACAAGCCACCGGTAAACACAGACTTGCCACCGTT
>ERZ650301.295-NODE-295-length-13504-cov-9.733437_pt1 | contig 13504 bp, 13 predicted proteins | sample MGYA00376237_ERZ650301 | MGnify/ENA primary metagenome ERZ650301 (study PRJEB26733, sample SAMN07839255) | wastewater metagenome | biome: small river; feature: stream; material: water | place: USA: North Carolina | collected 2016-04-05 ...
TAAACCACTTTAACTTGGTCGTTTACAGCAATATCTTTCATCAAGTCAGGATTCTGAACCTTAACCTTGAAGATGTTGCCTTGTGGACCTTTTAAAGAAACGATGTTCTTGGTTGTATCAATCGCTTCAACATTCGCAGTAGCGGTGATGGTATTAGTAGTGATCATGCCTGGCTTGTCGCCTTGTGGGGCAGTAGTGGTGCTAGTTGTAACTTGCTCACTAGTTGTTCCAGGATTTTTTACTTTAACCAATTCAATCGCAACAGCGAGTTCGTAAACAACGTCAAAACGGTCACCAACTTTGATTTCAGCAAAGTTCTTCACTTCAGGGCCGGCAACAATAGAAGTTTCACCGTCTTTATTTTTTAAAGTTACGGTACGAGTTGCAGCATCAATCTTGGTTACTTCGCCGTCATAAATGAGGGCAGCTTCTTGAGCGGCTACACCAGCGATAGGTGCTTTTGGCTTGGTGAGGAAAAGGTATGCGCCAACTGCGATAGCAGCAATGACGATAGCAATGATGATTTTTTTCATAACAGTATTAATCCTTAAAAATTGGGATGCATAAGCTGTAAGAGCTAATGCGGGAATTGACAAATGCGTTTGTTTTCGCATTTATAGAGATTGTATTACTCATGGAGACTACTTATAAATTTTTAGAATTAAGGTCATCCGTAACCCTAATACCTGACTATTTTGCTTATTTATCAAAAAGTACTGTCATATTCATGGCGCATACTGGATAGGTAATATAAATAGTATTAAAGGGGGTAAATATGCTTTTGAAGTTCTTTTCTGCAATGGTTTTAATGGGTCTAGCGCTTACGGTCAGCGCAGCAACGCCATCCGACTTGCTCAAAGCCTATGAAGCTCAATCGGGCAAGGCCTCACCAGCTCGTGGCGAGCAGTTTTTTAACGCCAAGCATGGCAAAGAGTGGAGTTGTGCATCCTGCCATGAAAACCCCCCAAATCACGACACCAAACATATTGTTACTAGCAAGGTAATTAAGCCATTGGCTCCTAGCGCTAATCCTGCGAGATTTACCGATGAAGCTAAAGCGGAGAAATGGTTTAAGCGTAACTGCAATGATGTGCTTGGCAGGGACTGCACCGCGCAAGAAAAAGCAGATGTCCTCTCTTGGCTAATGACCGTTAAATAAGTCCTCATGAAAATCAACCATACCCTGTACCTTTCTCTTTGCATGTTCTTCTGCGCATCTTCCGCCTTTGCGGCAAAGATGCCAATGCCTGCTGATGCACCAGCTTCTTATGAGGCCGAGTGCGCAAGTTGTCATATGGCCTATCCACCCGGATTATTAAGTGAGCAAAGTTGGAAAAATGTCATGTCTAGTCTCTCGAAACACTTTGGCACTGATGCTAGTGTTGATGCAAAGACCCAGGCCGAAATTACGAACTGGTTAGTCAAGAATGCCGCTACACGTCAGAAATATAGTGAAACCGCTCCAGGCAATCGGATCACCAAAACATCTTGGTTTATTCGTAAGCATGATGAAATAAAGCCTGATGTCTGGAAGAGGGTAGGCATCAAGAGTCCAGCCAATTGTGCTGCCTGTCACATTGATGCAGCTAATGGCATCTTTAGCGAGAAAAATATCCAGATCCCAGCCAAATGAATAAACCGCTAAACGACGCAGTTGGAGCAACTGGAAAAACCAGACAACTCATTTTGGTATGGGATATGCCGGTGAGGGTGTTTCATTGGTTATTGGTGATTTGTTTTGCTGGTGCTTGGCTCACTTCGGAGAGCGAGCGACTGGCCATGATTCACTATGCGTTTGGATATACCGCATGCTTGCTTGTCCTCATTCGATTGGTGTGGGGACTTATTGGAACTCGCTATGCCAGGTTTAGTCAGTTCCTCAAAAGTCCAAAAGCAGTGATTGAGCATTTCATGGCGATGTTACGTGGACACCCTCATCATGATGTTGGTCATAATCCAGCAGGTGGCTTAGTGATGTTTGGCTTAATGCTACTCATACTGCTGATTGGTTTAACCGGTTATCTATCGGTTAAAGAGTTTTTGGGTAACTTTGTATCCGAAGCTCATGAAGCAGTTGCAAGCCTAGTGCTCGGCTTGGTTATAGTCCACATCATTGCTGCAATTGCTATGAGTGTGATTGAAAGACAAAACCTAGTTAGGTCAATGGTAAATGGCAAAAAACTAGGGATGCCGGAGCAGGGGATACGCTATCCGCAGTATCTGATTGGCTCCTGCATTTTTCTGGGCGCTCTTTATTTCTTCTATCTGACTGTAAGTGGTAGCTTGCCCAGCCTAACCCAGTAAGGGCAACCCCGATCGAGGTGTTGCCCTTAACGCACCTCCCCGTTGTACGATAGATGGTATGAAGCTGCTGATTGCCCTCTATTTCTATATCCTTGCCACGATTCAGTTAGGCTTGTTATTGGGCATCTATCACTACTATCGCTCTCAGAGCAAAGTTAGGCCAAGCACTTACTGGATGGGGTCTTTGGTGGTAAGTATTTTGGCCCTGATCACCTTCGGCACTGGAATTGTCACGATCGAAGATGTTTCAAAGCCGGAATTTAATTTCACAATAGCAAATTCCCTCTTCTATATTGCCGCTATTTTGCAATTATTGTTTTGTAGATCACTCAATAAGCCAATTAGTAGGCGCCTGAAATATGCCTTCACGCTATCTGTACTGATCTTTATTCCAGTTTTCGAATGGATGCGAATCTACGGCACATTTGAAATCCGCACGGCTTTCATGTGCGTCATCGCTAGCATATTTTTTATCTGGCAGATTATTCAGCTTAAGGAAAAAAGAAGGGCAATTCCTTCGCAGCAGCTTATCTATTTGCAATACGCAACCACAGCTGAATTATTTTTTTCATTAGGTCGCCTATCGATTCTGCTCGCTTCGGGATTGACTATTCGGCAGGTTGAGCAAATCCCTCAGTTGCTCATTTTGCTGACCGTCACTCAAATGGTAATGAACACACTTTCTTATATCGCGTTGGGTGGCTATTGGGCAGAGAAAATAGCTCTGGCTAATGCAAAAGCTGAAAGTGAAAACGAAGAAATTAAATTGCTGCTGCTAGAGCGTGAACGTTTGATTTCCAATTTGCTAAAAGCCAATAAAACGGCTGCAACTGGCGCACTATCAGCCTCAATTGCTCATGAGCTGAACCAGCCCCTTGGCGCATCTCAATTAAATATTCAGTTTTTGCAGAAGAAGTTATCTGATGGAAATTTAACTACCGAACAAAGCCAAGAGGTGCTTACAGCCTTACTAATTGATAATCAACGCGCCGCGAATATTATTAAATCTCTTAGAGCCATTTTTTCAGACCAAAAGATTAGGTCGGAGGAGGTTGACGTAAACGATTTGATTCAATCTGTTTTAGAAATTGCCAATCCTCAAGTGCATGCTAAAAATATTCAAATTGTTCTACATCTAACTTCAACATCCTTAATTAAAGTCAGTCGCAGTGAAATTCAGCAAGTTATTTTGAATGTAATTAATAACTCCATTGAAGCTTTGTCTGAGTTCGATGGTCCCAATAAAAAGGTTCTCATTGAAACTCGAGATGCCGAAGATGGGGTGGAGCTAATTTTTTCAGACAACGGCATTGGTGTTGATCCTGATGCTCAGCCACATTTATTCGAGTTATTCAGTGGTTCAAATAAAAAAACTGGAATGGGTCTAGGCCTCTGGCTTTGTCAGCACATTATTACTCGTCATGGTGGGTGCATGCAGTATCAAGATGCGCCTGGCGGGGGAGCTCAATTTACCGTCTTTTTGCCCTCTATTCAGGACTAGATTGTTAGCTCTATAGCTAATTGCCTATAGGCAGCACACTCTTTACATTCGTAAAGTACCTTTTTCACCATTACATGTATTACTTCGAGGCTCATATGAACATCAAACTCCCATTGATTGCGCTATCGATTGCGCTACTTTTTAGTAACTCTGCTTATGCTGCTGGCGGTGGTGGAGTAGTTGCTGATCCAGGCGCAATGCAAGGAAAGCACTTTGATCCCAAGGGCAAAGCACCATCCACATTTACTGTTGATCTTCAAAATGGCCTTCGTAAAACCTTGCCTTTTGAAGACAAGCGCGACTTTGAAGAGTCAAAGAGGGGATTCATTGCTGCCCCTGCATATAAGACCATCATGGCGGATGCGGGGAACGTAGCCTGGGATATGGGTAGTTATGAGTTCTTATTACAAGGCAAAGACTTTGATAGCGTTCATCCTTCATTGCAGCGCCAAGCAATTCTCAATATGGGTTATGGCTTATATGAGGTAGTCCCGGGGAAAATCTATCAAGTCCGCGGTTTTGACTTGGCAAATATTAGCTTCATTAAAACTGACACAGGCTGGATTGTTTTTGACCCATTAACAGCTAAAGAAACTGCTCGCGCAGCACTGGAATTGGTAAATGAGAAATTAGGAAAGCGTCCAGTGGTAGCCGTGGTGTATTCCCATTCTCATGGAGACCACTTTGGTGGCGTGCGTGGGGTGGTCGATGAAGCAGATGTAAAGAGTGGCAAGGTAAAAGTAATCGCACCTGCTGGTTTTATGGATCACGCGGTAGCTGAGAACGTCTACGCTGGTAATGCCATGACTCGCCGTATGTATTTTCAGTATGGCGTCTTATTGCCGCGCAGCCCATTTGGCCACGTAGACCAGTCGATTGGTAAAAATACTGCGGCAGGCAACTTGGGTTTGATTGAGCCTAATGTCTATATCAATCAACCTTTCGAGAAGATGACGGTAGATGGCGTAGAGATGGAATTCCAAAATACGCCAGGCACAGAAGCGCCGGCGGAGATGAATACCTATTTCCCGCAGTTCAAAGCCTTCTGGGCGGCTGAAAATATTACCGGCACAATCCATAACATCTATACATTGCGTGGTGCTTTGGTGCGTGATGCCTTAGCATGGTCTAAAAACATTAATAACTCTTTGTACCGTTACGGTAATGAAGCGCAGGTAATGTTTGCTTCCCACTCCTGGCCACGTTGGGGTAATGAGCGCATCCAGGAAGTCATGCGTACGCAACGTGACAGCTATGCACATTTAAATAATGAAGTACTGCATTTGGCGAACAATGGTGTGACTATCAATGAAGTGCATAACGTTTATAAGCAGCCGGAGAGTCTCAAGTCGCAATGGGCTGCCCATAGCTACCATGGTTCAGAAGAGCACAACAGCCGTGCAGTGATCAATCGTTACTTGGGTTATTGGGATGCCAATCCTGCAACTTTGATTCCCTTATCACCAAAAGATTCTGCGCCGCTGTATGTGGAAATGATGGGTGGCTCTGCCAAGATTATGGCTAAGGGCAAGCAGTTGTATCAACAAGGCAAATACCGTGAAGCGATGGAGATTGTCAATAAATTGGTATACGCAGAGCCGAACAATACTGCCGCTAAAGACTTATTGGCGGATATTTTTGAGCAAATCGGCTATCAAAAAGAAAGTCCAAGCGTGCGCAATAGTTTCTTGGGCGCTGCCTACGAGTTGCGTCACGGCATGCCATCGGGCGCCTCTCCAAAGTCTAATGGCCCAGACATGATTAAAGCGATGACGACTGAGCTTTGGTTGAATTCTTTGGCGATCAGCATGGATAGCAAAAAGGCTGCTGGCATGAAGTTCACTATCAACCTCGATACGCCAGATAACGGTGAGAAATTCGTGGTGGAGATGAGTAACTCCGCATTAACCAATATCAAAGGTCAGCAAGCTAAGAATCCAACTTTAACCATTGTGGTGAACCGTAGTGATTTGGAAAAAATTATGGGCGGTCAAACTACTTTTGAAAAGCTCTTGGCTGAAGGTAAGGTCAAGTTTGAGGGGGATCGCAAAGCATTTGACCAGCTCCGAAGCACTCTGACTACCTTTACTCCAGACTTTGAGCTCATGCCTGGTACCAAGGCTAAAAAAGCAGCTCCCCTTAAGCCTAATAAGGACCCATTCGAGGCGCAGGAATTGGCCGTTACTGCTGGTGAGTAATTCAACTGACTGCAAACAAAAAGGACTCTACGGAGTCCTTTTTTATTGAGTTAAGAATAGTATTGCTGCACTAATCCTTATGGGTTAAAGGCTCCGCCTTCTTCTAGCGCCTTGAGTTCATCACCGGCAATTCCTAATTCTTGGAGTAATTCATTGGTGTGCTCGCCAAGGAGTGGAGGGTGCCTTGAAACCTGTTGCGGAGTTCCCATCATTTTGACGGCAAAGCCAATATTGGGAACCTTACCTTCGATTGGGTGATCAATCTCCATGCGCATCTTGCGATGCTGACCATGTTCGCTATCAAATGCTTGCGGGTAGGTATTGATCGGCCCAGCCGGGATGCCGGCCGCCAAAAGGAGGTCTACCCATTCATCACTCGTTTTAGTGACAAAAGTCTTTTCAAGTTCTGTTGCCAAAATTAAGCGATTAGCTAGGCGTAAGGGGTTGGTTCTAAATAGCGGATCTTCAAATAATTCTGGGCGACCAATCTTGTCGCAGAGCAGCTTCCAGAGTTTTTGATTGGTGGCGCCCATCACAAAGTAGCCATCAGAGGCTTTCATGGCTTGATAGGGGGCGCTCATATGGTTGGCTGTTCCTAGCTTGTAGGGCTCAACGCCTGTTCCCCAGTATTGTGCCGTATCCCAGATGGAGAAGGCTAAGGCGGAATCAAATAGGGATGCATCAATAAATTGACCTTCACCTGATTTGGTTTTGCCAATATAGGCTGACAAAATTCCATAGACTGCAAAGAGGGCGCAGCCAATATCAGCCACCGGAACACCTGCTTTTACTGGAGGGCCATCTGGATAGCCTGTTACGCTCATCACGCCAGACATCGCTTGTGCCATCAAATCAAAGCCGGGGCGATCTGCCCATGGGCCAGTTTGACCGAATCCCGAGATACTGGCGTAGACCAGTCCTGGGTTGATGTCTTTCAATGCGGCGTAATCAATTCCCAGTTTTTTCATGACACCAGGGCGATAGTTTTCAACCAAGATATCCGCAGTCTTCACGAGCTCAAAAAATACCTTTTTCCCAGCTTCAGTTTTGAGATTCAGCGTCACACTGCGCTTGTTGCGATTCATGTTCAGAAAGCCCATGCTGTCTGAACCTTTCATCTTAAATCCCATGGCTCCTCGAGTTTGATCTCCAGTGCCAGGCGGCTCAATTTTGATGACATCTGCACCCAAGTCGGCAAGCAGCATGCAGCAGTAGGGTCCAGCCATTACTTGACTCACGTCAAGAACTCGGACGCCAGCTAGGGGCAAAGGCTTATGGATAGGTGTTTTCATCATTGTCTCAATTGTTTTTATATGTTTATATTGTTCTGCTAAGTACTAGCCTTGAATATAAAACAAAAAATGGAGACTGTATGACCAATCAATCCTCTAAAAGGATTTTGCGTAGATTTGCTTTTTTGGCTCTGGGTATTTGTAGTGCCTTGCCATTTTCTGCGAGTGCGCAACAGGCCTTCCCAACTAAACCTATCCGTTTAATTGTCGGTTTTGCTCCTGGTGGTGGCACCGATATTGTGGCTCGCGCTATCGCTCCAAAGATGGGAGAGATTTTGGGTCAAAGCGTCATCATTGAAAATAAATCTGGTGCTGCGGGAACGATTGGTGCGGATCTGGTTGCGAAATCCAATCCAGATGGCTACACATTATTGATGGGGCATTCCAACTCCAATGCAATCTCCCCGTATGTGCTGAAGAATGTACCTTACAACCCGGCAACGGATTTCACGCCAATTACTTATTTGGGATATGTGCCTAATGTCTTGGTGGTTAAATCCTCTCTGCCAGTGAACTCAGTAGCGCAGTTAATTTCCTTGGCCAAACAGAATCCAGGTCAGATGACTTATGGTTCATCTGGTATCGGTAGCACTCAGCATCTGGCGGGCGCCTTGTTCTCCAAGATTGCTGGCGTAGAGATGAATCACGTTCCCTATAAGGGAAGTGGTCAGGCTATTGTAGATTTATTGGGTGGTCAAATCACAATGAATTTTGATACCTTGCCGCCCAATTTGCAGCAGATCAAGCAGGGCAACTTAAAGGCATTGGCCATCTCTACTCCGAAGCGTTTAGCACTGCTACCAAACGTACCCACATTTACCGAGGTAGGTATTGTTGGGTTTGATGTGACCAATTGGTACTCTGTGATGGGGCCAAAAGGAATGGATCCAGCGGTTGTTAATAAGATCGACCAGGCAGTAAAAGCGGCTACGAATGATCCGGAGATTAAGAAAACCTTGGATGCTCAGGGTCTTCAGCCAGAAGGTCCAGCGACACCAGCCGCCTTCAGTTTGTTCTTGGCGGGTGAGTTAGCGAAGTATCAGCGCTTGGTGAAGAGTCTAAATATCAAGGCCGAATAATTCATCTGCTCTAGTGTATTAGGCTATAGTATTTAACAACCCTCTCTCTTGAATGAGGGAGGGTTTTTTATTTCATGACAACAGAAAATAATTCCACTCCAGATCGTATTGCCGAAGTTCGCTATGAACTTCGCAATGGTATTGCCTTCATTACCTTCGATCATGTAGCTGCTCGTAATGCCATGACGGTTGGGATGTATCAGAGTCTCAAATCCATTTGTGAAGATTTAGCCAAAAACTCCAGCGCTCGAGCTGCAATCTTACGAGGTGCTGGCGGCAAGTCTTTTGTCTCTGGAAGTGATATCGCCCAATTCTCCAACTTTACTTCTGGTGAGGATGGGATTTTGTATGAAGAGGGTATTGATCAATATTTAGCTCCTCTAGCAACGTTGCCTATTCCGACCATTGCAGTGATTGATGGCATGGCAGTGGGTGGAGGTCTTGCAATTGCCAGTTGTTGTGATTTCAGAATATCTACTCCAGATGCCCGCTTTGGAGTCCCTATTGCTAAGACCTTGGGCAATTGCCTATCCGCTGGCAATGTCGCTTGGCTTGTTGCGCATCTCGGTGTCAATATCGTCAAGCGGATGCTGTTATTGGCTGAACTGGTTACCGCACCTGAGTTGCTTAAGCAAGGTTATCTCTTGGCTACTTATCCTGCAGAATCGCTTGAGATTGAAGCGAATCAGCTGGCCGAGAGACTGATGAAGCTAGCACCCATTACGCAGAAATCTAGCAAACTAACCCTAGCAAGAATTATCAAAAATAATTTACCGGATTGCAGCGATTTAATTCGGGAATGCTATGGCAGTGCAGACTTTAAGAATGGGGTTACTGCATTTATGGATGGGAAGCCACCCATTTGGACTGGAGAGTAGTCTAAGTCTCTTAGAAAATTCTTACGACTTACAAAAACATCTCTTGTAAATTATTCAGGTAGCGCAAGCCTTGTTCTGTTGCTTTGAGTTTATTGGGATTTGGATCCAACAAACCTTTCTTGCTAGCCTCATCCAATCCTTTTGAAACCACGTTGAGTGGTAAGCCAGTGCGCTCACTAAAGGTGACGGTATCTACACCATCTGTTAGGCGCAATGTATTGAGCATGAATTCAAAAGGAAGATCCTTGGCAGGAATCTCTCTTGCTTCAATTAAGGCATTGCCTTTATTTTCCATTGCCTGCATATAGGTTTCTGGATGACGCTCTCGTACTTGACGGGTTATTTTGTCCGGGAAAGAAATCTTTCCGTGTGCGCCTGCGCCAATCCCGATGTAATCGCCAAAGCGCCAGTAATTGAGATTGTGTTTGCACTCTTGATCTTTCTTGGCGTATGCGGATACCTCATAGCGTCGATAACCTGCTGCCTCTAGAAGGGCCAAGTTCTGTTCAAAGATCGCATCAATCTCATCCTCGTTTGGAAGCTTTGGGGGAAAGTTCGCAAAGTAGGTGTTGGGCTCTAGCGTCAAGTTATAGAAAGACAGATGTGGAGTCTTAAACGAGAGGGCGGTTTGAATATCGGCTTTAGCCGCTTCTAAAGTTTGATTTGGTAAACCGAACATCAAATCTAGGTTGACGGATTTAAAGTGCTGCAAAGCAATCGCAATCGCACGCTTGGCTTCTTCACCATTATGAATGCGTCCCAAAGCTTTGAGTTGTGCATCCTGAAAACTCTGAATACCTAAGGAGACACGATTGATTCCGGCTTTGGCAAAGCCAGTAAACTTCTCAGTCTCGACTGAGCCGGGATTGGCTTCCATGGTGATTTCACAATCGGGCTCTAAGTTCACGCGTGCTCGAATGGCAGAGAGCAGTTCATTCATCCCATCTGCAGAAAGTAGGCTGGGTGTACCGCCACCAATAAAGATGCTATGCACCTGGCGACCCCAAATACGTGGCAACTCTGTTTCTAAATCGGCAATGAGCGCTTTGATATAGCGCGCCTCATCAAACCCTACCGAAACATTTATGCCTTCGCCCTGATCTTTAATCTGATGCGAGTTGAAGTCACAGTAAGGACACTTCTTCTCGCACCACGGAAAGTGAATGTACAGAGATAGCGGGGGAAGGGCGGTGAGTTTTGGCTGTGTCGCCAAAACCGGATTAAGAGGATTGAGCACGGCTTTGAAGTTCGGCGATGAGTTCGCGTAAGGCTTGACCGCGATGGCTCATGAGATTTTTCTCGGATGGCTCCAATTGAGCGGCGGTACTGCCAAGCTCCGGTAGAAAGAAGTGAGGGTCGTAACCAAAGCCATGATTACCTTTAGCTTCATCAATGATTTGGCCATACCAGCGGGTCTGCACAATCAGAGGTTCTGGATCATTGGCGCTATTAACCATGACGAGAGCGCAGACATAATGCGCTCCACGATCAGTCTTACCTTGTAGTGCTGCGATCAGTTTCTGGTTATTGGCTGAACTATCCCCGTCGATACCTGCATAGCGAGCCGAGTAGACGCCAGGCGCACCATCTAATGCATGAGCGCAAATGCCGGAGTCATCAGCTAGAGCGGGTAAGCCGCTGACGGCGCTGGCATGACGTGCCTTGGCAAGTGCGTTCTCAACAAAAGTATGGTGCGGCTCTTCTGCGGATGGAATGCCTAATTCGCCTTGAGGGATAACCTGAAAGTGAAAGGGTGCCAGGAGTTCCTGGAACTCTCGAACCTTACCGGCATTGTTAGAGGCGAGAACGAGTTTTTGCACCACTTACCCTTTTATTTAAAAGCTTCTTTTTGCAGTTGCGTTAAATCCGCAATACCTTGCTCTGCTAAATCAAGCAGTGCATTTAATTCAGTGCGGGAGAAGGTGGCGCCTTCAGCGGTGCCTTGCACTTCAATCATGCCGCCTTTGCCAGTCATGACGACATTCATATCGGTATCGCATGAAGAATCTTCTGGGTAATCCAAGTCGAGCACAGGAACGCCTTGGTAGATGCCAACAGAAATCGCTGCAACACTATCCATTATCGGATCGGCCTTGAGTGCACCACTTTGCAGGAGGGTGTTAATCGCATCACGTGCCGCTACATAAGCGCCAGTAATGGAGGCAGTTCTCGTTCCCCCATCCGCTTGCAATACATCGCAATCTAAATGGATCGTTCTTTCACCCAATACTTTTAGGTCAAAGACGCTGCGCATTGCGCGACCAATCAAGCGCTGAATCTCTTGTGTGCGACCAGATTGTTTGCCACGTGCGGCTTCACGATCGCTGCGGGTATGAGTGGAGCGGGGAAGCATGCCGTATTCAGCAGTAACCCAACCTTCGCCGGAACCTTTTTTATGCGGGGGCACTTTTTCTAGAACGCTGGCTGTACAGAGTACTTTGGTATCACCAAAGGCAATGAGGACCGAACCTTCTGCATGCTTGGTAAAGGCACGGCTAATGCTCACAGGGCGCAATTCATTAGGGGTGCGGCCGCTAGGGCGGGTGATGTTGTGCTGAGTCATGGGGTGTCGTCCTAAAGATCTACAATGTCCATATGATATCGAGCATGACTGGTTATGGCAGCGCTTCTCGCCAAGTCTCCCTAGGAGCTGGCGTTGTAGCTGATCTGCAAGTGGAATGTCGGGCTGTTAATAGCCGCTTTCTGGATTTGGGCTTTCGTCTTCCGGACGAGTGTCGTGGGGCTGAGCCTGCCTTACGAGAGATGGCTACCCAAAGCCTTTCTCGGGGCAAGGTCGAGTTCCGGGCTGCCTGGCGTGTAAATTCTGGTGCCGCTGGCGCGGCCAAAGCCAATCCCCATGCTTTGGGCGCCCTAAATAAAGATCGTCTAGATGCCCTCTACACCCTTCAGGAGCATGCTCAAGTCGCGTTTCCAAATGCCGAGGCTTTGCGTATCGCTGATATTTTGCGTTGGCCTGGAATTGTTTCTGAGCCCAGAGGTGAAGAAGAGGGCTGGATTGCCGCTACCGTAGAAGCGGGCCGCGCTGCTTTAGCCGCCCTTATGAGCAGTCGCCATGCAGAAGGTCAGGCCTTGGTCACGGTACTCACCAATATCACTAGCAAGATGCGTGAAATTGTTAAGGTGATTGAACCTCAGGTGCCAGTCTATGTCGCTCAGTATCAAGAGAAGCTGACCGAGCGTCTGGCCGAGGCATTAGCAGCTCAAGAACAGAGTAAAGGTAGTGGCGGCTCTGGCACCGAGTTGATGGAGCGTATTCGTCAAGAGGTTGTGCTGTATGCAGTTCGCATTGATGTGGCGGAAGAGTTTGCGCGCCTCAAAACCCATCTACAGGCAGTAGATACTGCGCTTGCAGGTAAGGGACCGGTAGGTAAGCGCTTAGATTTCTTGATGCAAGAGTTAAACCGTGAAGCCAATACCTTAAGTTCTAAATCTGTTTCCGAAGAGTGCACGCAAGCTGCTTTAGAGCTCAAGCTCTTCATTGAGCAGATGCGTGAACAAGTGCAAAATTTAGAGTAACTCTTATCTACAAAAATTATTATGGCAAGCCCCAAACCCAAAGCTAATCTATCTCCTGCCTACCAAGGCAGTATGTTGATGATTGTTGCCCCATCAGGTGCCGGCAAATCATCTTTGGTGAATGCCTTATTGCAAGAGGATGCGGCGCTTAAGCTCTCCCTTTCAACTACAACGCGTGCGCCAAGACCGGGCGAAGTGGATGGCAAAGACTATCGCTTTATTAAAAGAGAAGAATTTATAGTTGAACGCGATCAGGGTAATTTCTTGGAGCATGCTGAAGTGCACGGTAATTTTTACGGCACCTCCAAAGCTTGGATCGAAACCCAGATGAAAACCGGGCGCGATGTCATGTTGGAGATCGACTGGCAGGGTGCTCAACAGATTCGTCAAATCATTCCTGAAGTGCAGTGGATCTTTATTTTCCCGCCTTCGTTTGAGGCTCTAGAGGAGCGCTTGCGTAAACGAGGGCAGGATGATGAGGCAACTATCCAAAGAAGATTGGCTGCGGCACATTTAGAGCTCCAGCATGCCCATGAGGCTGATTTCATTGTCATTAATGACAATTTTGAGCAGGCCTTGGCTGACTTACGCCACGTGGTGGCAGCCAGTCGTCTGCGCTCAGGGCCAATTATGGCTCGCAACCCTGCGCTTTTAAGGCGTCTTGGGGTCTAATCAGTTATCCTATAGGTATTGAAGCTAAATTTAAGTGAGTTCA